>OKRW01000101.1_pt1 | contig 84604 bp, 97 predicted proteins | sample 1601151 | NCBI WGS metagenome assembly OKRW01 (sample SAMEA3541471, study PRJEB24748) | human gut metagenome | biome: human gut; feature: human-associated habitat; material: faeces | place: China | collected 2012 | reverse complement strand
GGCCAGATTTCCGTAGAGGGACAGCAGATCGTTTCCGTGGCTGATCTCCACGATCATGCCGTAGCGATCATCCTTTTCGATACGAGTCACGGTACCGCTGGCACAGGTTTTGACGCTGGTTCCTGCCGGAGCGGCCAGGTCAATGCCGTCGTGAGTCATGTACTGATCCAGAGTTTCCCAGTAAATTGGCATATCCATGGAATATTTTCGGATCACTTCGCCAGAAAGAGGCTTTATAAAGCTGGCAGACGAGTTGCTGCCGGAACTTTTGCTGTCCTGGCTGTCTACGACCTCTGCTGCTGTGTTTTCGGACGTTTTGCTGACCGCTTTTTTCTTAACGACCTCCGCCGCCTTATCGATTTGCAGGTTGTCACGTACTTTATTGACGGTGGACGTTACTGCAAAGACTGCAACCAAAGCTGCCAGACAGAAGAACAGCACCAGTGCGATGGCGGGGCGATCTTTTACTTTCTTTTCCTGTCGCATGAAATTTCACCTCCATGGAGTTAGTATCGACGGGTAATCTGGAAATCATACTGGAATGAATGAAAACGACGGCAACTTTTTATGATTTTAATAAAAAATACTTAAAATAATCATAGTTTTTTTTACCCGCGTTCATAGAAAATCTGCAGGTAAGCTTTTTCAAATAACATATAGAGCGATTACATTCCGAGAATGGATAATATATTGTTGGAAAGGGGATTCGCTTGTACAAGTTTTTCAAATAATAGAAAACAATGGGATTGATTTCACTCTCGAATCAGAACCCTTTGTGATAATTATGATTTGAGAGATAATTTTTGTGCAAAAAGTGGAATGTGATACCGCGAACCACTTGTAATCCCAAACAGGCATGGTATAATGAAGCCATTGCGATTGAAATAAAAACATTAGAGGTGAACAATATGGCGGAATATATTTTAGCAAGAGGGAACGGAAGACACATCCCTCATGAAGACAAGATTTTTGGTATCAGTAATCGTGCCAAGGCTATGATCGCTGAAAAGGGGGCTGACAAGGTAATCAATGCGACCATCGGATCCCTGCTGGATGATAACGGCAATCTGGTAGTGCTGTCCTCCGTTGATGAGGTGTTCAAGCATCTGAGTCCGGCAGAATACGCGGACTATGCACCGATCGGAGGGATAAAACCGTTCCGTGAAGCAGTACAGCAGGCTGCATTTGGATCCCATCGTCCGAAGGGATACGTAGAAGCGGTAGCAACGCCGGGCGGTACAGGATCTTTAAGAAATGTCATCGCCAACTACTCCGACGGTGGAGATCAGGTGCTGACGTCTGACTGGCACTGGGCGCCGTACAACACCATCGCAGGAGAAATCGGACGGAGCATCGCGACGTTTGAATTCTTCACAGAAAATGGTAAATTCAATATCGACTCTTTTCAGAAAAAATCTGCAGAGCTGCTGGCCAAGCAGGAGAGTTTGGTTATCATCCTGAATACACCGGCACATAATCCGACAGGATATTCCCTGACGCTGGAAGACTGGGATCATGTGATTGCTGTGCTGCAGGAAGAAGCCAAGTGCGGTAAAGCCATCGCTCTGGTCATCGATGCGGCTTACATCGACTTTGCAGGAGATGAAGAAGAATACAGAAGATTCCTGCCGAAGCTGGAGGCGCTTCCTGAAAACGTGCTGCCGATCATGGCCTACAGCCTTTCCAAAACTTATACATTATACGGAACTCGCTGCGGAGCAATGATCTGCATCGCTAAGACCAAGGAGATCGCTGACGAATTCAAGAGAGTCTGCGAATACTCCTCCAGAGGGTCCTGGTCTAACAGTGCAAAGGTGGCGCAGGTCATTCTGTCCAGGATCTATGGAGAGCCGGGCCTTTTAGAGCGTGTAGATAAAGAGCGTGCTCATTATAGAGAAATGCTCATCAAGCGAGGCAGAGCGTTCGAAGAAGAAGCTAAGAAAGTTGGTCTGAAAATCGTGCCGTTCGACGCTGGATTCTTTATCTCCATCCCGTGCAGCGATCCGGATGCGATCAGTGCAAAGCTGGAAAAAGAAGGCGTATTCATCGTGCCGCTGGCAAAGGGACTGCGTGTATCAGTAGCTTCCATTTCTGAAGACAAGTGCCGCAAGCTGCCGGCTATTATCAAGGCTGCTATGGAAGAATAGATAACTTTTTGGATGCAAAGTGATGTCCTGAGGGTGTGTGATATGCCCTCAGGATTTTTATTTCAAAAAATTAACAAATAATTTACAAATTATGGTTGACATATATTTCCACTAGCGTTATAATACACTCACAAGAGAGGTATTGTATTGATGAGAGAAAGGAGATTACATATGTCATCAAACAGGGATTTTGACCGAGAGGTCACTTTTGAGATCGTAGAGGAGATCGGCGTGATCGCGACCCACTCTACCGGCTGGAAGAAAGAATTGAATCTGGTCAGCTGGAACGGAGGGCAGGCGAAGTACGATATCCGTGACTGGGATCCGGGTCATAGCCGAATGTCACGGGGAGTCACGCTAAAAGAGCAGGAGATGCGTCAGATCGTAGAGCTGCTTCGAAGACGCAGGCCACACCGCAGAGACCGGGAACAGGAGCAGGGTGTCATGGTGGATACGCCAATGGATCCGGCAGAGAGCTTTGCAGAAGCTCCGGCTTCATCGGTATCAGATGGGCAGAGCCAGGCAGTGCCGGAGGCAAACCTGCAGAGTCAGGAAACACAGCAGCCTGGGGAGGACCCTTTGCAGGGATCTATGCGGGAAACGGAGGAGCCGCAGGAAATGCCGGGATCCCAACAGATGCCGGGCTCGCAAGAGATGGCAGCATCCAGGGAAACGGATGACGACTTTTTTGTTCCGGAGGTTCAGAATTTAGATGCTGCTACAGAGGGAGGTTGTTCCTGCTGCGGCTGATGACAGAAAACTAAAACAGCTTTGTACATAATATCTAAAACCCTTTATTATAACCGAAGGAGGGAGCCAGCATGCAGGCTCCTTTTTTCGTGGGACGGGTGCCGAGTGAAGCGATGGCGAAAATCCTGCGGTTGTATCTGATCGGTGTACAGAGTATAATAACAGTAACGTATCGTGAAAAATCAAACGAGGAAGGATTATGAAAATCAAACTGCAGCCGCAGATCGGTGCGGCGTACGAAGAACTTACGATAGACAAACCTGTAACGGTCAGGGAACTGGCTGATCGGTATCAGCCGGAGCTTCCGTACCGGGTGCTGCTGGCCAATGTGGATGGCAAGGATGAAGAACTGACTTTTCTGCTGCACAGGGACTGTAGCGTGCGGCTTTTGGATATGAGGACCTACAGTGCGAATCTGGTATATCAGCACAGCTTGTCGCTGATCTATCTGAAGGCGGTCATGGATGTGCTGGGTGACATGGCTGTGGAAATCGAGAATTCTCTCAACAAGGGACTTTATACCGAGATAAAAACGCCGGAACCGATCACCGCGGAACAGATCGCGGCGGTGGAAGGCAGGATGCATGAACTGGTGGAAGCGGATCTTCCTATCGTGCGGGAAGTGTATACCAGAGAGGAAGCTGTAGAAATCTGGGGGGCTTATAATTATCCGGAAAAATCACGGCTTTTAGAGCATGCTCCGGATGTTGAGACTGCAAAGTTTTATACATTGGAAGGATACCGGAATTTTTTCTATGGTCTGATGACGCCGTCGACGGGATACATAGAACATTTTGAACTGCGTAAATATCGCCGAGGCGTTCTGCTTCGCTTTCCTCATCCATCTCATCCGGACAGGATCCCGGAATTTGAGGATGATAAAAAGCTTTATGCGGCTTTTGGAGAAGCGAATAAGTGGCATCATCTGCTGGATATCCTTTATTTAGAAGATTTAAATGAGAAGATCCGGAGCGGTCAGGCTAAAGATCTGATCCTGTTATCAGAGGCTCTTCATGAGAAGAAGGTCGCAGAGATCGCAGATCGGATCACGAAAGAAAAATGGAGGATCATTCTGATTGCCGGGCCATCGTCTTCGGGCAAGACGACATTTGCCAGAAGGCTGTGTGTGCAGCTGCGGGTAAATGGGCTGCAGCCATTGTACATGGGGACGGATGATTATTTCGTAGAACGCTGTGATACTCCTCTCGGAGAAGACGGTAAACCGAACTATGAAAATCTGGATGCACTGGATATCGATCTGTTCAACGATAATATGAACCGCTTGCTGGCTGGTGAAAAGGTGGATCTGCCTGAATTTGATTTTATGGATGGAAAGAAAAAATTCGGACGCAGGATCACCTCTATTCGCAGCAGTCAGCCGATCGTGATCGAGGGGATCCATGCGCTCAATGATACTTTGACGGAAAAAATCGCAGAAGATCAAAAGTTCCGCATTTACATCAGTCCACTTACGCAGCTGAATATTGATGTACATAACCGGGTGCCGACAACGGATGCACGTATGCTGCGGCGTATCGTACGAGATTACAAGTTCCGTGGACACAGTGCGGAACAGACGATCGCGTTATGGCCAAAAGTGCGCAGCGGGGAAGATGTGAATATTTTCCCGTATAACGGCAGAGCCGATGTGCTGTTCAATTCGGCACTGGTCTATGAATTATCTGTGCTTAAAAAATATGCGCAGCCGCTGCTGGAAGCGGTCAAACCGGAAGCAGAGGTGTACAGTGAAGCGGTGCGTATGCTGAAATTCATCAGGTTCTTTGATGTGATCGAGAACGAAAAAGATATACCAAACAACTCCATCATGAGGGAGTTTATCGGCGGAAGTGTTTTTGTTGAATAATTTACAAAAGAAATATAAGGAGGTAAGGTTTATGGACACAAATGTAAAAGAAGCAAACAAAGTAAGGATCGAAACGGTAATCAAGAGTCTTGAAAAAAGAAATATCACAGGTCATTACTGTGAGACGGCAGAAGATGCGGTAAAAACGATAGAAAGCCTTATAGCAGAAGGCTCTCAGGTTTCGTGGGGAGGCTCGGCTACTTTGAATGAAATAGGAATAAAGGATGTGCTCAAAGCCGGGAATTATGATGTAAATGACCCTATGGATCCGTCTGTCGGCCGTGATGAATCAACGATGCGCAGAAAGAAGGCTCTTACATGTGATGCTTTTCTTGCCAGCCTCAATGCGATCACTATGGATGGGGAGATCGTAAATGTCGATGGTACAGGAAATCGCATTGCAGCTATCGCTTTTGGCCCGGACAAAGTCATTCTCGTTGCCGGCGTCAATAAAATCGTAAACGAGGAAAAGGATGCCATCGGCAGGATCTTGACGGATGCATGTCCGCCGAACTGTATCCGTCTGGGAAAGAAGACGCCGTGTGCTGTAACAGGAAAATGCGGCGACTGTCTGAGCGTGGGAAATACGATATGCAGTTACACGGTAGTAACGAGATTTTCTCCGGAGCCTGACCGGCTGCATGTAGTGATGGTAAATGAGGTGCTCGGATATTAGGAATAAATGATATCGCTTATAATGAAAAAAATTCCTGCTGAAAAAATATTTTGGCAGGTTTTTTTCTTTTTTGCAAAGTATTTGAGGAGGGTTTTAGGAAGAGAAAAGCATCGGAATTGTCAGAAAAGAAACACTGGGAAAAGTGTATGGAGTGCGTGCTCGGAAGCCATTGCAATTACATAGTTTGTATGCCTGAAAAAAACCAAAAAACTTTCTTGAAACCTATTGCGTTATGAGCGAAAATGTTATATACTAACAAGGCTTGTGTAAGGCGATGATGTGGGAAGTTACCTTGCTATAGGAGAATTTCCACTGAGAATTGTCCCCACAGAAGATGGGGGCGAAGGGATTCGCTGAGTTTTTATTGTGTGAAAAATATAAGAAACACACGGAAGCGTGTACAACGCAGGCAAAACCACGTACACGTTGAAAATTCAGCACGGAGCGATGATTGCGGAACGAAGCGCAGTCCGCAACCGAAAGCCTCGTAAACAGAACCCCTTGTATGAGCATAGCGAAAACAATACAAAAATTTTAGGAGGAAGAAATGAGCGAATTACAGAAAATCAGAATCAAGCTTAAAGCTTACGACCACGCACTTCTGGATCAGTCTGCTGCTAAAATCGTAGAGACTGCTAAGAAGACAGGCGCAGAAGTATCGGGACCGATTCCGCTTCCGACAGAAAAGGAAGTCGTTACGATCCTGAGAGCTGTTCACAAGTACAAAGACTCCAGAGAACAGTTCGAACAGAGAACTCACAAGAGATTGATCGACATCACGAGTGCTACGGCAAAGACAACTGACGCACTGACGAAGCTGGATCTGCCTGCAGGCGTTGATATCGAAATCAAATTATAAGTCTCAGGAAACTGAGCCAAACACTTTAAAGGCGAAGGGAACTCCCCTTAGTATGACCGGATGGACAGAGGAGGCGCGCTCACGACGCACATCTGGAAAGGTACGGTCCGCTGTAAGTTGATTTGCACGGTGAGAGCCGGGCAAGAAGGAGGAAAATATGAAAACAATTTTAGGAAAGAAGCTGGGAATGACTCAGATCTTTACCGAACACGCAGTGATTCCGGTAACAGTAGTCGAAGCAGGCCCAGTGACGGTAACACAGATCAAAACCGTTGAGAACGATGGATATGATGCTGTACAGTTCGGATTTGAAGATGCGAAGCCGCAGAGAGTCAACAAGCCTATGACTGGACACTTTGCAAAGAACGATATCGCTCCGAAAAAGCATCTGGCCGAGTTCAGACCGGAAGACGGAGAAGCTTATGAAATCGGACAGCAGATCACAGTTGCTGACTTTGAAGAAGGCAAGAAGCTGGACGTAACAGGCACTTCCAAAGGTAAGGGAACTCAGGGCAACATCAAAAGACACGGCCACCACAGAGGCCCGATGAGCCACGGTTCCAAGCATAAGAGACTTGCTGGTGCGCTTGCCGCAGGTACTTATCCTTCCAGAGTATTCAAGGGAAATGCAGGTCCGGGAAGAATGGGTCGTGAAACTGTAACGGTTCAGAATGTGGAGCTGGTAAAAGTTATAGAAGAAAAGAACCTGATGCTGATCAAGGGTGCTGTTCCGGGAAATAAGGGCGGAATCGTTCGCATCCAGTACGCAGTTAAGGGTCAGAAATAAGATGACTTCAGGAAGGAGGAAGTAAGATGTCAAAAGTGACAATGCTGAATATGGCAGGTCAGGAAGCCGGAAGTATCGAACTGAAAGATGAAATTTTCGGCATCGAGCCAAACCAGAATGCAGTTCATGCAGTAGTTAAGAACATTTTAGCAAACAAGAGACAGGGTACACAGTCTGCTAAGACCAGAGCTGAAGTCAGAGGAGGCGGAAGAAAACCTTTCAGACAGAAAGGAACAGGACGCCACAGACAGGGAAGCACGACAGACCCTTCACAGGTAGGAGGCGGTGTTGTTTTCGCACCGAAGCCAAGAAGCTACAGATACACTCTGCCGAAGAAACTGAGAAGACTGGCTATGCTGTCTGCTCTTTCTTCGAAGGTTGCAGAAAACGAACTGATCGTATTAGACGAGCTCAAGTTCGATGCTCCTAAGACGAAGGAAATGGTAAAAGTACTGGAAAACGTGAAAGCTGAGAAAAAGGCTCTGATCGTTACTGCTGAAAAGGACGAAAACATCATTCGCTCCGCAGCAAATCTCCAGGGAATCAGAACAGCCCTCGTTACGACGATGAACGTGTATGAGATCATCAATCACACGAACCTGATCGTAACAAAAGAAGCGATTGAAAAAATTGAGGAGGTGTACGCATAATGAAGACTCCTTACGATGTAGTGCTGAAGCCGGTTATCTCCGAAAAGAGTATGGAGGACGCACAGGTAAAGAAATACACATTCAAAGTTGCTGTAGATGCTAACAAAACAGAAGTAAAGCATGCAGTGGAAGAAATCTTTGATGTAGAAGTTGCGAAAGTCAACATCATGAACGTTGTAGGAAAGAAAAAGAGAATGGGAAGATACGTAGGTATGACTGCTGCCAGCAAGAAAGCAATCGTAACACTTACTGAAAAGAGTAAGGAAATCGAATTCTTCCAGAGTCTGTAAATATAGGAGGTAGGTAAAGATGGCAATCAAAAAATACAATCCGACCACTCCTGGTTTAAGAGGAATGACGGTTTCCACTTTTGAGGAAATCACTTGCGATACACCGGAGAAGTCCCTGACAGTAACTCTGAAAAAACATGCCGGAAGAAACGTCAGAGGTAAGATCACGGTAAGACACAGAGGCGGCGGATACAGACCGAAATACAGAATCATCGACTTCAAGAGAGATAAAGATGGTGTTCCAGGTACAGTTGCAACGATCGAATACGATCCGAACAGAACTGCCAACATCGCTCTGATCAACTACGCTGACGGCGAAAAGAGATACATTATCGCACCGAACAAGCTGAACGTAGGAGACGTGATCGAATCCGGAGCTGAAGCTGATATCAAGGTAGGTAACGCTCTTCCGCTGGCAAACATTCCAGTAGGTACGATCATTCACAACGTGGAACTGAAGGCGGGCAAGGGCGGACAGATGGTAAGATCCGCTGGTAACGGAGCTCAGCTGATGGCTAAGGAAGGCGCATTTGCTCAGGTAAGACTGCCGTCCGGAGAAGTTAGAAAAGTCCACATTGGATGCAGAGCAACAGTTGGTGAAGTCGGCAACCTCGACCACCAGAACATCCAGATCGGTAAAGCAGGAAGAAAAAGACACATGGGTATCAGACCTACAGTAAGAGGTTCCGTAATGAACCCGAACGATCACCCTCATGGTGGTGGTGAAGGTAAGGCTGGAATCGGTCGTGTAAGTCCGGTAACTCCTTGGGGTAAACCTGCACTGGGATATAAGACAAGAAAGAAGAAAAAAGCATCCGATAAATATATCGTAAAGAGAAGAAACGAAAAATAATCAGGAAGGAGCAGAATAATGGGCAGATCACTTAAAAAGGGTCCTTTCGTCAACGCCAAGCTGCTGAGAACCATCGAAGAGATGAATGCAGCTAACGATAAGAAAGTAGTTAAGACATGGTCAAGACCATCGACCATATTCCCGCAGATGGTTGGACATACCATCGCAGTGCATGACGGCAGAAAGCACGTGCCTGTATATATCACGGAAGACATGGTAGGTCACAGATTGGGAGAATTTGCTCCTACCAGAACTTACAGAGGCCATGCCGCAGATAAGAAATCAAAGTAAGAAAAGGAGATAATTGAAAATGGAAGCAAAAGCAATTGCAAAATACGTAAGAATGTCTCCTATCAAGCTTAAGCCTGTTACGGATCTCGTAAGAGGAAAAGACTTAAATGAGGCATTGAACATCTTAAAATTCACTCCGGGCAAGGGAGCTGAAATAGTAGAAAAGGTTGTAAAGTCGGCGGCAGCAAACGCAGACGTAAAAGAAATGAACACTGACAACCTGTATGTAGCTGAAGTTTATGCTCATCAGGGACCGACTATGAAAAGATGGAGAGCTGGATCACAGGGTAGAGCATCGATAATCTTAAAGAGAAGCAGCCATGTGGGCGTGACTCTGAAGGAAAAGAATTAAGAATAGGAGGTTTCATTAGATGGGTCAGAAAGTAAGTCCGCACGGACTGAGAGTAGGCGTTATTAAAGACTGGGATTCCAAATGGTATGCAGACAAGAGCAAGTTTGCAGACTACCTGGTTGAAGACAACAAAGTCAGAGATTTCGTAAAGAAAAAATTATATGTTGCCGGCGTATCTAAGATCGTCCTGGAAAGAGCAGCAGAAAACAAACTGAAAGTGATCGTTATGACAGCAAGACCTGGTATGGTGATCGGAAGATCCGGAACAGGAATTGAAGATCTGAAATCCGAACTCGAAAAGATGACAGGCAAGACGATCATCATCGATATCAAAGAAGTAAGAAGAACAGAACTGGATGCACAGCTGACTGCTGAAAGTATCGCACAGGCTCTGGAAAGAAGAGTGTCCTTCAGAAGAGCTATGAAGCAGGCGATCGGCAGAACGATGAAGGCTGGCGCCAAGGGAATAAAAGTTCTCACATCCGGAAGACTTGGCGGAGCTGAAATCGCTAGATCCGAAAAGTACAGCGAAGGTAATGTTCCTCTCCATACGCTGAGAGCTGACATCGACTATGGATTCGCAGAAGCAGATACCACTTACGGTAAGCTGGGCGTTAAGGTTTGGATCAACCACGGCGAGATCCTCGACAAGGGCCTGAAGAGTGCAGTTCCTGAAGAAAAGGAAGGCAGAAGAGACGGCAAGAAGAGAGGCGACAGAAGACCGAGAAGGGATGGAGACAGAAGACCGAGAAGAAATGACAGAAACGAAAGAAACGAAATTCCTAAGGCAGCAAACATCAGAGTAAGAAAAGCTCCTGTAGCAGAAGCTCCAGAAGCTCAGGTTGAAGAAGCACAGGTTTCTGCAGAAACAGCAGAAGCAACTACTGAAGAATAGACATTGGTGAAAGGAGGACACGCGTCATGTTAATGCCAAAGCGCGTTAAACGCAGAAGAGTCCACAGAGGCAGAATGAAAGGTAAGGCCACTAAGGGCAACACCATCACATACGGTGATTACGGTCTTACGGCGACTGAATGTGGATGGATCACTTCAAATCAGATTGAAGCAGCCAGAATCGCTATGACAAGATCCGTAAAAAGAGGTGGTAAGGTTTATATCAAAATCTTCCCTCACAAGTCCGTTACTAAGAAGCCTGCAGAAGTACGTATGGGTTCCGGTAAAGGTGCTCCGGAGTACTGGGTAGCAGTTGTTAAACCAGGCAGAGTTATGTTCGAGATTGAAGGTGTTACAGAGGCTCAGGCAAGAGAAGCTATGAGACTTGCATCCCACAAGCTGCCGGTTAAGTGTAAATTTGCCATCAGTGAAAAGATCGCAGAAAAGGGTGGTGAAGCATAATGGAATTAAAGAAAATCAGAGAAATGTCAGAAGCGGAACTGAACAGTGAACTGGTAAGAATGAAGAAAGACCTGTTCAACCTCAGATTCCAGCACGTTACGGGACAGCTTGAAAACCCGATCAAAATGCGTGAAACAAAGAGAGATATCGCTAGAGTAAAGACCATTATCAGAGAAAAAGAACTTGCTAAGGTTCAGGACTAACGGAAAGGAGGATGGATTATGGCAGTTGAAAGAAACAGAAGAAAGACAAGAGTCGGCATGGTAATCAGCGACAAGATGGATAAGACAATTGTCGTTGCGGTAGAAGACTTCGTAAGACATTCCCTTTACGGAAAGGCTGTAAAGAGAACCAAGAAGATCAAAGCTCATGACGAAAACAATGAATGCAACATCGGCGATAAAGTAAGAATCATGGAGACAAGACCTCTTTCTAAGGATAAGAGATGGAGACTTGTCAACATTGTTGAGAAAGTGAAGTAAAGGAGGCGCCTGGCAATGATTCAGACTGAAACAAGATTAAAGGTGGCTGACAACTCCGGAGCAAAAGAACTGTTATGCATCCGTATCCTGGGCGGAACGAGCCGTCAGTATGCTAATATTGGCGATGTGATCGTATGCGCTGTAAAGGATGCTGCACCGGGCGGAGTTGTGAAAAAGAGCGACGTAGTCAGAGCTGTTGTAGTTAGAACAAAGCATGGTGCCAGAAGAGCAGACGGCAGCTATGTAAAGTTCGACCAGAACGCAGCAGTAATTATTAAAGATGATTTACAACCGGTTGGAACCCGTATCTTCGGACCAGTAGCAAGAGAACTGAGAGATAAGGGCTTCATGAAGATAGTGTCCCTGGCACCGGAAGTATTATAGGAGGTGTACGAGATGCGAATTAAGAAAGATGACACAGTAATCGTACTGACCGGAAAAGACAAAGGCAAGACCGGGAAAGTATTGAAGGCAATGCCGAAAGACGGCAAAGTGATCGTAGAAGGCGTTAACATTCAGACAAAGCATCAGAAGCAGACCCAGAAAGAAGCAGCAGAGATCAAGCATCAGGAAGGTCCGATCGATGTATCGAATGTTATGTACTATGATGCTAAGACAAAAGCACCGACAAGAATCGGTTATAAAGTAGAAAACGGCAAGAAGGTCAGAGTTTCCAAGAAGACCGGCGCCGTAATCGACTAGGAAAGGAGGAGACGATTTTGGCAGCAAGATTAAAAGACACTTATAAAAACAACGTATTTTCTGCTCTGATGGATCAGTTTAAATACGACAATGTAATGGAAGTTCCAAAGCTTGAAAAAGTTACGATCAACATGGGCCTGGGCGAAGCAAAGGAAAACGCTAAGATCATGGAGAGCGCAGTAGAAGAAATCGGTCTGATCACAGGTCAGAGACCGATAGTAACAAAAGCCAGAAAGTCCATCGCAAACTTCAAAGTAAGACAGGGAATGCCTGTTGGCGCTAAGGTTACCTTAAGAGGCGACAACATGTACACCTTTATCGATAAGCTCTTCAACATCGCTCTTCCAAGAGTAAGAGACTTCAAGGGCGTGAGCAAGAATTCCTTCGATGGAAGAGGAAACTACTCCATGGGTATCAAGGAACAGCTTATCTTCCCTGAGATCAACTACGATAAGGTAGATACGATCAAAGGCATGAACATTGTATTTACGACAACGGCTAAGACAGACGAAGAAGCAGCAGCTCTGCTCGCAGGACTTGGTCTGCCGTTTGAGAAATAGAAGGAGGAAGACGATGGCTAAAACATCTCTCAAAGTAAAACAGCAGAGAAAACCGAAGTTTTCCACACGTGCATATACCAGATGCAAGATCTGCGGAAGACCGCACTCCGTACTGAAAAAGTACGGCATCTGCCGTATCTGCTTCCGTGAACTGGCTTACAAGGGCGAGATTCCGGGTGTGAAGAAGGCTTCTTGGTAGGCGACATTAAAATCGCTGAAACATAAATCAAACGTTAAAACTACTATTTGCCAAGTTGCAAAGAATGCAAAACTAGCAGAGGAGGAACAACAAAATGACAATGACAGATCCAATTGCGGATATGCTGACCAGAATCCGGAATGCAAACACCGCAGGTCATCCGACAGTAGAGATCCCGGCTTCTAAGATGAAGAAGTCCATCGCAGGAATACTGAAGGAAGAAGGATACATCGAGGATTTTGAAGTAATCGATGACAACAAGCAGGGCATGATCAAGGTTACCATGAAATATGGTCCTGACAAAGAAAGAGTTATCAGCGGAATCAGAAAGATTTCCAAGCCGGGACTGAAGTCCTATGCGAAGGCAAACGAAATCCCTAAAGTTCTGGGTGGACTGGGAATCGCAGTTATCTCCACTTCCAAGGGAGTTATCAGCGACAAGGAAGCCAGAAAACTGGGCATCGGCGGCGAAGTAATCTGTTATGTATGGTAGGAGGATATAGAAATGTCAAGAATAGGACTTAAACCAATCACTCTTCCTGCCGGCGTAGAGGTCAAAGTTGACGACAAGAACCTTGTCAGCGTAAAAGGACCGAAGGGCGAACTGCAGGAAAAAGTAAGCAGCTTATTAACAGTTGAAAATAAAGACGGCGTTGTAACCGTATCCAGAAGCAGCGATGCTGCAGAGCACAGAGCACAGCACGGCCTGGCAAGAACACTCATCAACAACATGGTTAAGGGTGTAACAGAAGGCTATGAAAAGAAGCTCCTGCTGGTAGGTGTTGGTTACAAAGCAGAGAAAAAGGGAAACAAGCTGGTTATGAACCTTGGTTTCTCTCATCCGATCGAACTGGAAGATCCAGAAGGAATCACTACAGAAGCACCGGATGCAACAACAGTAATCGTTAAAGGTATCGACAAAGCACAGGTTGGCAACTATGCTGCGAACATCAGAGCTTACAGAAGACCTGAACCTTACAAGGGCAAGGGTATCAAGTACGATGGTGAAGTTATTCGCAGAAAAGAAGGTAAAACCGGGGCTTCATCTTAAAGAAAGGAGTAAAGTAAAATGGCTAAAGAAAGCAGAAATGATAGACGTGTTGCTAGACACAAGAGAATCAGAAAAAATCTTACTGGTACTCCTGAGAAGCCTAGACTTTGCGTTTTCAGAAGTAACAAGAACATTTCAGTTCAGATTATCGACGATGTGAACGGGGTTACACTCGCTTCCGCATCTACTATCGACAAGGAATTAAAGTCTGACATCGCGTATGGCGGCAACAAAGACGCTGCAAAAGCAGTAGGAGAAGCTATAGCAAAGAGAGCACTGGCAAAGGGGATTGAAGAAGTAACCTTTGACAGAGGCGGATTCCTCTATCACGGAAGAGTTAAGGAACTTGCTGACGGTGCTCGTGAAGCAGGTTTAAAATTCTAACAGGAGGTAGGTTGAATGCGAAACACTATAGATGCATCAAAGCTGGACTTAAATGAAACTATTGTAAACATCAGACGTGTTGCTAAGACTGTAAAGGGCGGACGTAACATGAGATTCAGCGTTACAGTAGTTGTAGGCGACGGAGATGGACACGTAGGCGTTGGTCTTGGCAAAGCTCAGGAAATTCCGGAAGCCGTAAGAAAAGCAACAGAAGATGCTAAGAAGAAACTCATAACTGTTCCTATGGTAGGAACAACGATCCCTCATAGAAACCTGGGTGTATTCGGTGCAGGAAGAGTTCTCCTGATGCCGGCTGCTCCTGGTACCGGCGTTATCGCAGGTTCCTCTGTACGTACTGTACTGGAAGCTGCAGGCCTGAAAGACATTCGTGCGAAGTCCATCGGCTCTAACAACACCGGAAATATGGCATATGCTGCACTGGAAGGATTAAAGAATCTGATGACAGTGGAAGAAGTTGCCAGAAGAAGAGGAAAAACAAAGGAAGAAATCTTAGGATAAGGAGGAAGAAGCAATGGCAAAGATGATCAAAGTCACCTTGACAAAGAGTGTTATTGGCGCTTCCCCGAAACAGAAAAAGGTTGTAGAAGCGTTAGGACTTAAGAAGATGCACCAGTCAGTTGAATTAGTAGACTCTCCTGTAACAAGAGGGGCAGTAAACAAGGTATCGCATCTTTTAACTGTAGAAGAGTTATAGGATAGGAGGTGCAAAGGAAATGAAACTGCATGAATTAAGAGCGGTTCCAGGTGCAACAAAAGCACCTAAGAGAAAGGGCCGTGGTACAGCTACAGGACAGGGCAAAACTGCAGGACGTGGTATGAACGGCCAGAAATCGAGAAGTGGCGGTGGCGTTAGACCTGGTTTCGAAGGCGGACAGATGCCTCTTTACAGAAGAATCCCGAAGAGAGGATTTACGAACATCTGGGGAACAGAATATACTGTTTTAAACGTAGAAGATTTGAACAGATTTGATGCAGACACTGTTGTTACACCAGAACTGATGAAAGAAATCGGCATGGTAAAACAGGTAAAGGACGGTATCAAGATTCTTGGCAACGGAACGCTGGAGAAGAACCTGACAGTAAAGGCCCATAAGTTCAGCAAGACTGCTGTAGAAAAAATAGAATCTGCCGGAGGAAAGGCAGAGGTGATCTAATGGAGATGCTCAGAACAGTCGCAAAAGCTTGGAACATCCCGGACATCAGAAAGAAGATCATCTTCACACTTCTGATGCTCCTCATATTCCGGATCGGATCTCAGATCCCGGTTCCGGGAATTGACCGGGAAGTTCTTTCGCAGACTTTCAATAGTGAAACAGGACTTTTTGCTCTGTTCAATCTGTTTTCTGGAGGCGCATTCAGTAACTTCACGATATTTGCACTGAGTATCACACCATATATCACAGCCTCCATCATACTGCAGCTCTTGACGATCGCTGTTCCGTCACTGGAACGGCTGGCAAGAGAAGGTACGGAAGGAAGAAAGAAAATTGCACAGTACACCAGATATTTAACGGTGCTGCTGGCAGTTGTGCAGGCGATCGGTGTTTCCATCGGATTATTCCGTCAGGCACTGGTAAGCACAGATGTCTTCTCCGTAACAGTAATCGTACTCGTACTCACCGCAGGAACAGCGTTCCTGATGTGGCTGGGTGAGCAGATCAATGAGTACGGGATCGGAAACGGTATCTCGCTGATTATCTTCGCAGGTATCATTGCGAGACTGCCGTCTGCTATTCAGGAAATCTGGGTTAAGCTCCAGGAAGGAAGCATGAGTGTTGTCACTCTGGTCGTATTCGTGGTCTTCTGTATTGTTGTAATCGTTGGTATCATCGAAGTACAGCAGGGTCAGAGAAGGATCCCGGTACAGTATGCAAAGAGAGTTGTCGGCAGAAAAATGTATGGCGGTCAGGCAACACACATTCCGCTTAAAGTGAATCAGGCCGGTGTTATTCCGGTAATCTTCGCAATGTCCTTCCTGCAGTTCCCGCTTACCATCACGTACTTCATGAATTCGGAAAGCGGAGCAGCAGCCTGGATCGAAAAATGGCTGTCACCGACAGGGACACCGGGCGTGTGGGTATACGCTGCGTTTAATGTTGTGTTGATCATATTCTTCACATATTTCTACACATCCGTAACCTTCAATCCGGTAGAAGTAGCACAAAACATGAAAGCCAACGGCGGCTTCATCCCAGGCATCCGGCCGGGAAAAGCTACAGTGGAATATCTGAACAGAGTTATGACAAGAATCACTTTTGTTGGAGCAGTATTCCTGGCAGCTGTAGCGATCCTGCCAACGATTGTCAGTCAGCTGGGCGGACTCAACTTCCATTTTGGAGGAACGTCACTTCTGATCGCAGTTGGTGTTGCGCTGGATACGATGAAACAGCTTGAAAACCAGATGGTAATGAGAAATTACCAGGGATTTCTGAAATAGTATCTCGTAAGGAGGTAAAGATATGAATTTGATTTTATTAGGCCCTCCGGGAGCCGGCAAAGGCACGCAGGCTGCCAAGATTGTTGAAAAGTACAATATTCCACACATTTCCACAGGCGACATTTTCCGTGCCAATATCAAAGAAGGCACTGAGCTTGGGAAAAAGGCGCAGGAATACATGAACAAAGGGGAACTGGTTCCGGATGAACTGGTAGTAGAGATCGCTACAGACAGACTGAAGAAAGACGACTGTAAAGACGGCTTCCTTCTGGATGGATTCCCTCGGACTGTATTCCAGGCCGAAAAGCTGGATGAATTTCTTACTGCTCAGGGAAAGAAAGTAGACCACGTTCTTGATATCGATGTTGATAAAGAAGAACTGATGGTTAGACTGACTGGAAGAAGAGTTTGCAAGACTTGCGGAGCATCTTTCCACGTTGTCAACATCCCTCCGAAAAAGGAAGGTATCTGCGATGTATGCGGTGCAGAACTGGTACAGAGAGCAGATGACAATGAAGAAACGGCAGCAAACCGGATCGAGGTATATAATAAAGAAACAAAGCCTCTGATCGACTATTATGAAAAAGCAGGAAACATTGCGCATATCGATGGAACGATCGGTCTGGAAAACGTTTTCAATAAAATCGTTGAAATCGTAGGTGAGTAGATATGATCATTATTAAATCAGATGAAGAAATAGATTTAATGCGGATATCGGGCAAGGTGACTGGAACCATTCTGAAAGAACTGGAGACTTTCATCAAGCCCGGGATATCTACGGAAGACATTGACCGATTTGTGGAAACCACAATACGGGATCACGGAATGATACCGACCTTTAAAGGGTATGGCGGATTTCCGGCCAGTGCCTGTGTGTCGATCAATGAAGAAGTTGTACATGGTATTCCTTCCAGAGACAGAATCATTCAGGAGGGCGATATCGTCAGCGTCGATGTAGGGTCCACCTACAAAGGTTACGTCAGCGATGCCGCCAGAACCTACGGAGTAGGAGAGATCAGCAAAGAAGCGCAGCACCTGATCGATGCTACGAGAGAAAGTTTCTTCAAAGGACTGGAGTTTTGTAAAGTTGGCTACAGACTCTCTGATATTTCTCATGCGATCCAGAAGAGCGCAGAGGGAGAAGGATTTTCTGTCATCCGGGATTTCGTAGGACACGGTGTTGGACAGCAGATGCACGAAGACCCGCAGATCCCTAATTACGGAAGACCTGGAAGAGGGCCAAGGCTTGCAAGCGGCATGGTATTTGCGATCGAGCCTATGATCTGTCAGGGTGCATACGATGTAGAAACCCTTTCAAATGACTGGACGGTCGTAACACTGGATGGTAAGCTTGCAGCCCATTATGAAAATACTGTGGTTATAACTGATGGTGAGCCGCAGCTGCTCACCCTGGTGGAGTAAAGTGAGGTAAAACATGGCGAAAAAAGATGTCATTGAAGCAGAAGGCAAGGTAATCGAAGCCCAGCCAAATGCGATGTTTATCGTCGAACTTGAAACAGGACATAAAGTACTGGCACATGTTTCTGGTAAGATTAGAACAAATTATATCAGGATCATCCCGGGAGACAAGGTCAAAGTGGAATTATCACCATATGATCTGACCCGTGGAAGAATCACCTGGAGAGGAAAAGCTTAAATAGGCGGACAACACAGCAGAAGATCCATCATTCTGGATTGACAGCGTACAAGAGGAGGATTTAAAATGAAAGTAAGAGCTTCCGTAAAGCCTATCTGTGAAAAATGCAAAGTAATCAAAAGAAAAGGGAAAGTAATGGTTATCTGTGAAAACCCGAAGCATAAGCAGAAGCAGGGCTAAGCGAAAACGCATTTCGCATCACAAAGATTATATGGCTTCCGGCATTGTCAGAAGCGTATAAATAGTTATTACAACAAAGAACATCCCGTTTATATTACGACCGCCGACATAAGTCTTCGGCGAATTACGTGACGGAAGATGGGAACAGGAGGAAAATATGGCTCGTATAGCCGGTGTAGACTTACCAAATGAAAAAAGAATCGAAGCTGGTCTCACCTATATCTACGGAATAGGCTGGACTACTTCCAGAAAAATCTTAGAAAAAACCGGAATAAATCCAGACACAAGAGTTAAGGATTTAACTGAAGAAGAAGCCGGTAAGATCAGAAAGGTAATCGAAAACGATTATCTGGTAGAAGGTGACCTGAGAAGAGATGTTAACATGAACATCAAACGTCTGATGGAAATCGGATGCTACAGAGGTATTCGTCACAGAAGAGGACTGCCTGTTAGAGGTCAGAAGACAAAGACAAACGCTAGAACCAGAAAAGGTCCTAAGAAGACCGTAGGTAGAAAGAAGAAGTAAAGGAGGTAGAACAATATGGCTAAAGCTGTAAAAAAGGCTGTTAGAAAGAAGAAAAGAGAACGTAAAAATGTAGAAAAAGGCCAGGCTCATATTCAGGCTACCTTTAACAATACATTAGTGACCCTGACTGATATGGCAGGAAATGCTCTTTCCTGGTCCAGCGCAGGTTCCCTTGGATTTAAAGGCTCTAGAAAGTCCACTCCGTTTGCTGCACAGTCTGCTGCTGAAGAAGCTGCTAAGGGTGCAATGGAACACGGACTGAAAACCGTTGAAGTTTATGTAAAAGGTCCGGGATCCGGCAGAGAAGCTGCTATCAGAGCACTGCAGACTGCAGGTCTTGAAATCACTATGATCAAAGACATCACACCGATTCCGCACAATGGTTGCAGACCGCCGAAGCGCAGAAGAGTCTAATAGAAGGGAGGAACTACAATGGCAACAAATAGAGAACCAGTATTGAAGAGATGCAGATCCCTTCAGATCGACCCAAGTCACTTAGGTATTTTCAAGGAGTCCAAGAGAGCTCCGCAGAAAAACATGAAAAAAATGAGCGAATATGGTCTCCAGCTTCGCGAAAAGCAGAGAGCCAAGTTCGTTTACGGCGTAGAAGAAAAGCAGTTCAGAAATACATTCAACAAAGCAGCGAAGAAAAAGGGTATCACTGGTGAAAACCTGCTGATCATGCTCGAAAAGAGACTCGACAACGTTGTTTACAGAATGGGACTGTCCCTGACAAGAAGAGAAGCCAGACAGCTGGTTGTTCACAGTCACTTCCTGGTAAACGGTAAGAAAGTAAACATCCCATCCTATCAGGTTAAGGCAGGCGATGTTATTTCCGTTAAGGCAAAGAGCCTTAACTCTCCGAAATTCAAGGAGATCAAAGAGATGACTGTAGGCGTTCCTGAGTGGCTGAGCGTTGACAGAGACAAAATGGAAGGAAAAGTTCTTGCTGATCCGACTAGAGAACAGATCGATACTCCAATTGAAGAACGTTTAATCGTCGAATTGTATTCCAAGTAATCTGTTGACTGATCGTTACAGTTTTGGAATGAAAAGGAGGGTTTTGAGTGATAGAAATCGAAAAACCAACAATCGAATGTATATATTCAAACGAGGATCCCAATTACGGGAAGTTTGTCGTAGAACCTCTTGAAAGAGGCTACGGCACGACTTTGGGAAACAGCCTTAGAAGAATTCTGCTGAGTTCACTTCCCGGAGTTGCTGTTACGTCAGTCAAGATCGACGGTATTCTTCATGAGTTTTCAACAATTCCAGGTGTTAAGGAAGATGTTACAGAAATCATCTTGAACCTCAAGAAGCTGGCAGTAAAACTCAATGGAGAAAATACAAAAAGAGTTCTGATCAACGCCATTGGCCCGAAAGAAGTTACGGCAGCAGATATTTTAGGAGATTCCGACGTGGAAATCTTCAATCCGGAACTTCATATCGCGACATTGGAAGAGAACGCTACTCTCATTATGGAAATCAACCTGGCTCGGGGCAGAGGCTATGTCCCGGCTGAGATGAACAAAGATGAAAACACCCCGATTTCGGTAATCCCTACAGATTCGATTTTCACACCGGTAAGAAAGGTAAACTTCACGGTGGAGAATACAAGAGTAGGTCAGGTGACAGACTATGACAGACTCGTTCTTGAGATCTGGACAGATGGTTCTGTAACACCGAGTGAAGGTGTATCCATCGGATCCAAGATCATGCAGGAGCATCTGAGCCTGTTCGTAGAACTGACAGACTCCGCAGAAGGCATGGAAATCATGGTCGAAAAAGAAGAGAACCAGAAAGAAAAAGCTCTCGAAATGACCATCGAAGAGCTGGAACTTTCCGTTCGTTCTTTCAACTGCCTGAAGAGAGCAGCGATCAACACAGTAGAAGAACTGACACACAGAAGTGAAGAAGACATGATGAAGGTTCGTAATCTTGGTAAGAAGTCCCTGGACGAAGTAAAGCATAAGCTGGAAGAACTGGGGTTGAGCCTGAAACAAAGCGATGAATAGAGAATAGGAGGATGCAGCGATGCCAGGATACAGAAAATTAGGCAGAACTTCAGCTCACAGAAAGGCAATGCTGAGAAATCTGGTAACAGATCTTCTCAGAGAAGGCAGAATCACGACGACTGATACAAGAGCGAAGGAAGCCAGAAGACAGGCAGAAAAAATGATCACGCTTGCTAAGCGCGGAGATCTCCACGCTAGAAGACAGGCGCTCGCATACGTATATGATGAAACTGTAGTAACTAAGTTATTTGACGAAATCGCTCCGAAGTATGCAGACAGACAGGGCGGTTACACAAGAATCCTGAAGCTTGGACCTCGTCAGGGAGACAACGCTGAAATGGTATTCTTAGAACTGGTTTAATCAGAATACACGTAAAGAAAAACGGACTTCGGTCCGTTTTTTGGTGTATCAGAAACTTGACCGCAAAGCGTAAAATACGGTATGATAAGGATAGCAAGGCAAACAGCTGGACAAAATAAAAAATAGGAGAATAATTATGGTTAAACTGGAGAATGTACTGGGCGGAAGCGTTCAGTTTCACTTTAATATCGCGGAGAAGCTGCACAAGATCGTCGTGATCGCAGAAGGGATCACGACAGTGTATGACGAAGATGAAGTTCTGGCAATGCTCAAGGTCTGGAATCACCTGGGAGAAGCGCTTGAGTCGGACAAAATGGCAGTGGATCTTGTCAATGGCTTCATGACGAAATTTGAAGAAGAAGGCGAGACTTACGTGGAATATTCTTACGGCGCACGTGATTTGCGATGCAATGTCAGAACCGGTCAGCTGATCGAGGATTAGTAAATAAGGCTTTGAGAAAGGAAAGAGAACAGGCATGAATTATGAAACCGTAATGGAGATGCAGCGAATCTGCGCAGGAGAAAAGTGCGAACTGACTCGCGGACAGATCGCTGAAGAAACCATTGATATCAAAAAAGAAACAAAAAATCTTCCGATCGATAAGGCACAGGCATGTGAAGCTTTTTATGAAAAAATGCGCTCAGATGCTTCGAAAAAAAGTTACGACATCGATAGCCTCATGGCTGAAAAAGAAGCGATCCAGCAGGAATTCGATGCATTCCGCAGAGAAAGTATCGGAAATGACAGTTTCCACGCTATGTACGATGCTATCAGTGAATTTTTTATGAACCCGCCTTTTGAAGGACTGGACAACATCGAATATGGTGTCAATGAAGTATGCGTTTTTGCTGTTTTAGAATACGTGGCGGGCAGGAAGAATGCTGATCATGATCATGAGGGGTGCAGGCAGGATTACTGGGACAGCATCGCACAGCGAACATATGAAGAAACCGCAGATCACTGGATCGGAGTATATGACGATCTGCAGAAGCGTTTTGACAAGATCTGGTCGGATGCCGATGCGCAGACGGATGCTGCAAAGAGTTCAGCGGACGGTTCTTCTGCAAAGGCTGCAGCGGGAAGCGAGCGTATGCTTCAGGAAAAAATGGCTGCCTGCGGGATCGTAGCGATCGCCGCGATACGCGACCAGGATGATTTTTCACTGGATATGGTGCAGACCGGTGCTTTGCAGAAAGCACGGGAAGTAGTAGAAGAATTTTCCTCTGACACCTATGAAGAGGGGAAAAGTGACTTTACGGATAATGTGATCCGTCTGCTCCGCTTTCTCAACGAATTTTTAAATGCATAAAAAACAGGATTGTTTTATGCCATAGAACACTGGATCTGAATGAGCCGTCGGTAAAAAATATCGTCGGCTTTTTATTTTGCAGAAAAAAGTGAGACTGAAACACGTTGAAATTACTAGAGTTTAAGGGGTTGTTAGCACTCTAGCAAAGAGAGTGCTAAAAAATGCTTGACTTTTATGTATCGCAGGTTTACAATGTAATTAATCAGGGGAGACCCTAGTGGAGGTGAGATTTATGAATATAGAGAAATATACACAGAACGCACAGGGAGCGATTATTGACTGTCAGAACATCGCAGTCGAGGAAGGACATCAGCAGATCGATGGAGAACATCTGCATCTGGCTCTGCTCATGCAGAAGGATGGACTGATTCCGAAACTGTTGAAATTTATGAACATAAATACGGGAGAAGTCATCGGAGCGGTACAGCAGCAGATCGATAAACTTCCTAAGGTATCAGGCAGTGCAGAATCCATGTACACCACAAGAAGACTGCAGCAGCTCCTTTTGAATGCGGAGAAAAAAGCAGAGAAAATGAAGGACGAGTATGTCAGTGTGGAACATCTTTATCTGGCATTGCTGGACGAGAGAAACACACCGTCCGCAGAAATTTTCAAACGATACGGCATCACGAAAGATAAATTCCTGGAGGCACTGAATCAGGTGAGAGGAAATCAGAGAGTGACAAGTCAGAACCCGGAAGAGAATTACGACGCACTGAATAAGTACGGGCGGGATCTGGTAGAGATGGCCAGAGACGGCAAACTGGATCCGGTCATCGGACGTGACAGTGAGATCCGTCATACGATACAGATACTTTCCAGAAGAACCAAGAATAACCCGGTATTGATCGGAGAACCTGGTGTTGGTAAAACGGCTGTTGTAGAAGGACTGGCGCAGCGTATTTTGAATGGCGACGTGCCGGAAGGGCTGAAAGACAAGACCATCTTCGCACTGGATATGGGATCGCTGATCGCAGGAGCTAAGTTCCGTGGTGAATTCGAAGAACGACTGAAGGCAGTCCTCAACGAGATCGAGAAATCCGAAGGCAGGATCATCCTGTTCATCGATGAGATCCACAATATCGTAGGTGCAGGCAAGACGGAAGGAGCCATGGACGCAGGCAACCTGTTAAAGCCTAAACTTGCAAGAGGAGAACTCCATTGTATCGGAGCTACGACACTGGATGAATACAGAAAATATATTGAAAAAGATGCCGCACTGGAACGTCGTTTCCAGAAGGTGCTGGTAGATCAGCCGACGGTAGAGGATACGATCTCCATCCTTCGTGGACTGAAGGAACGGTTTGAGATCCACCACGGCGTAAGGATCACCGACAGTGCACTGATCGCATGTGCTACTTTGTCAGACCGATACATCAGCGACCGTTTTCTGCCGGATAAGGCCATTGACCTGATGGATGAAGCGGCAGCCAGGATCCGTACTGAAATCGACAGCATGCCGGCAGAGCTGGATGAGATCTCAAGAAAGATCATGCAGCTGGAAATCGAGAAACAGGCACTGGCCAAAGAGTCGGATGCAGGTTCCAAGGCACGGCTTGCAAATCTGGAAAAGGAACTTTCTCAGCTAAAAGATGAAAGCAATACAATGCGTGCTCAGTGGGAAGGCGAGAAAAAAGCCATTTCCGAGGTCAAAGTCATCAAGCAGCAGATCGAATCTGTAAAACATGATATCGAAGATGCAGAGAGAAACTATGATCTGGAGAAACTGGCACAGCTGAAATACGGTACTTTGCCTGACCTGGAAAAGAAGCTGGAAGAAGAAAAGAAGAAGGCAGATGAGAGTAAGGATGCTCGTCTTTTGAAAGAAGAAGTCGGCGAAGAAGAAATCGCAGAAGTAATCTCCGGCTGGACCGGTATACCGGTAAGCAAGCTGGTGGAAAGCGAACGTGAAAAACTGCTGAAGCTGCCTGAGATCCTGCATAAGAGAGTTATCGGACAGGATGAAGGTGTACAGGCTGTGGCAGAAGCTGTTCTTCGTGCCAGAGCCGGGTTGAAGGATGAAAAACGCCCGATCGGATCGTTTATCTTCCTGGGACCTACAGGGGTAGGTAAGACCGAGCTTGCCAAGGCACTTTCCGAAGCATTGTTTGACTCAGAAAAGAACATGATCCGTATCGATATGTCCGAATACATGGAGAAACACTCCGTCTCCAGACTTGTCGGAGCGCCTCCGGGATATGTTGGCTATGATGAAGGCGGTCAGCTGACGGAAGCCGTACGGCGGAAGCCTTACAGCGTTATACTGTTCGATGAAATCGAAAAGGCTCATCCGGACGTGTTCAACATTTTGCTGCAGCTGCTGGACGATGGTCGTTTGACCGACAACCAGGGAAGAACTGTGGACTTCAAGAATACCATCGTGATCATGACGTCCAACATCGGAAGCAACTATCTGATCGACGGGATCCGTCAGGACGGCACTATTGATGCCGATGTGAAACAGAAGGTTCAGGATGAGACGAAGAAGTACTTCCGTCCGGAATTCCTCAACCGTATCGATGAGATCGTCGTATTCTCGCCGCTGACTGAGGATCAGATCGTCAAGATCATCGATCTGGGCATGAAGGATATAGAACATCGTCTGGAAGAACGGAACATCAAGCTGTCTCTCACAGAGGCTGCTAAGAAATTTATCGCAGACGAGAGTTATGATCCGGCTTACGGCGCAAGACCGGTCAAGAGGTTCCTGCAGCGCAGCGTAGAAACTGAACTGGCAGGAGAGATTATCCGCGGCACGGTCAAGGATGGCGACAGCGTTATCATCGACAGCGACGGAAGCAAGCTGAGCTTTCAGACCAGGTAAAGTCAAAGCGAGCATATAACCTGCTATTGAGCAGATACGAGAAAGAGCGAAGAGTAACATCTCCGCTCTTTTTTTTCGGAGGGGGGATTCCCATCGGCAGCTATCCCAGATCAGTAAATCACCTCAACTTCAGATAATCCCGCGGTCACAGCTTCCATCGTTCCGCGAGCTGTGAATGAGCGCGACTCATTACCGGCGAGGAGGACCTGGCGAAGGTAATATCTCAGCTTAACTTCATCCCGTCGATCCTGCGGCCTTTGATACGGCGCAGGTAGAAACCGATCAGGAAGGTATATACGAAGTCGTAGAGCAGCAGGAAAGCGATCCCTGCGAGGATCAGCAGCCAGACCGGGTAGTCCGGCAGATGGATGCTTCCCAGCAGGAGCTTTTTAAATCCGATCAGACCAATGGACAGGAGCACAGCGAAAAGTCCCGTTTTCAGAGCAAGCTGTATCCAGCGGCCGGGAAGCTTTTCGATGTAGTATTTGACGATCCCGTAATAGCCAAAGAAGAATGCATAGGGGATCATAGCCAGCTTGTTGGGGATGATGGCAAATCCCAGGAGCACGGCACCCGCGTAGAGGAGCACGCCGCCTTTGACACCGGTTTCCAGTATCATCACCGCTGTGAACAAAGAACTGATGGCAAACAAGGTCAGTTCGATTCCAGGGACGATCGAACCACCAAATAAGAATATGACAGTAAGGGCGAGACAGATCCCGCCCAATGCGATTTTCATTGTCTTTGAAGTTTTCATAGGGTTCCTTTCCGGGGAATATTGGCCAGCTGCCGCCCTTGCAGCTTCTTAAATACAGTCGCAGCAGCAGTCAGCACAGATGTAGCACTGCAGTGCCTGGCAGCACATATCATCATTATTGCCGTAGCCGCGTCCGTAGGCCTGATTCTGGTACTGCCCGCCCATGTTCATGATCTGACCGTAGGCACGGCTGTATTCCACGTTTCCGGGCTCCATATCCGCTGCTGTGCGGATCTTGTTGATGGCATCATCATACCATCCCTTTTTATAGGAAAGCATGCCGGAGAGGAAGAACCATTCTGCGCTTCGGTCATTGGTTCCGTTGAGCATGGTTTCAGCCGCTGAAAGATTACCTGCATCCAGGTAACGTCGGATCTGCATGTAGTCCGGAGTGCCTCCTCGACCGGTGCTCCCGGATGCTCCCTTGCCACCTCTTCCCTTCATGAGCATATCGTATGCCTCGTTGATCTCCTGCAGTTTTTCTTCAGCCAGATCAGCTAGCGGATTATTATGGTATTTGTCAGGGTGATATTTCTTCACCAGCTCCTTATACGCTTTTTTGATTTCTTCGTCGGTGGCATTTTCAGAAACGCCTAATACTTCATACGGGTTCATTGAATCAGTTTCTCCTTTATTGTAAAATACGTTTGTTTATATTCGTTTTTTCTTTTCGACACGTGTGATGATTTCCTCGGTTTTGCGGTTCATTCCCAGGTAGAGGATGTTTTCTAGAATCCCTTTGTTTTTCTGCAAAGGCAGCTCCTGCAGGCTGTTGCTGGCAATGGCCAGGTAATGGAACAGGTTGAAGCGGAGATCTGGCTCGATCCTGTTTCGGAATGCTTCAGGGGTTTCCGAGGAGGCATCGTAGGAAAATCGGTAGAGCAGGGGATTATAGGATCCGTTTTTCAGATTTTCTTCGATATCGTCAACGGCATCGATCAGATAGATCCATTTCCCCAGATGCCAGCCGATTTGACCGGCGGTTTCTATAAGGAACTGCGGATCTGCATGTTCTTTCGCCGGATGCTCCGGCTCTATGGTTACAACATCTGCTTCATACAGCGTCCTGATACCTTCCTGAAAAATGATTTTCATGATCTGGGAAAAGGCGTCTGCCGCTTGATCGATACTGTCGCATTTTGCTTGCTCCAGGGCAGTAAGTTTAGCCAGGTTTTCTTCGATCCCTTTGCATAGATCAGGATACTGTTTCCTCAGATCCCGATAGATGCTGCGCAGAAGCACCATAGTGGCCTTCGCATAGAACCGGTTTTCGTCCTTTGCGTCATCTAAAAGCTTATACCAGGCCAGAAGAAGCATGACATCCCCGGCATAGTCCACAGCCCGATTATAGATCATGGTTTTTTTCTTGATTGGATGAACGACGCAGTGCTCCTGCAGGGGAGCATCGGGAGCATCTTCAATGGAGGCCAGCAGGATCGCCAGAAAAGCGGCATCATAACTTAATGCCATCCGCGGCAGCTGACCGTAGCGGCGGCCGATGGATTTACAGATCCCGCAGTAGTATCCGCAGTAGACTTCGTATTCCCGAACCTTTAATTCTCCCTTGTCGATTTTCACATATCCAAGCATACCAAAAGAGTAGCATAAAAATAGGGTTAATTCAAATACATTCTGGTGAAGATTTGTTGAAAATAAAAAAATACCGGTGGCTTTCACGTAAAGTCACCGGTAGACTCTATTTTTTTACGATACCGTAGTAGAGTTTTGAAGTCAGCCAGTAGGTGATCCCGTAGAACAGAGCAAAGGCAAGGAAACATCCGATGCTGCAGAAGGTAAAGAGTCTGAGATTGAACAGGTTCATCAGCGTCATGATCCGGTAAAGGAACGGGAAGGCGAAACCAATGTGGATCCCTGCTGTTATCAGCGGCAGGAAAAATACCGTCAGGATCTGAGATCGAATGGTCTGCTTGACTTCGTGGTGACTCATGCCTACATTCTGCAGGATCATAAATCGCTGTTTGTCCTCATAGCCTTCGGTGATCTGTTTGTAGTACATGATCAGTACGGTTGCCATCAGGAACAGGATCCCCAGGAAAACGCCTATAAAGAACAGGCCCGAGAACACGCCGCGAAAACTGTCTGCTTCGCAGGATCGGCATTCCAGGATCCCGTTGAATCCCTGATCGCCGGCATTTTCATTCATCCCGTAGATCCGGTCCCAGGTTTTGTGATAAGCGGCTAAGATCTGATCCTTCTGCGTTTCAGCATTTCCTGCAATGTCAGCCATATAGTTGATCTCCAGCCAGGAACCGAATCGTTCTGCATCCTTGCCAAGTGCTTCATCCTGACCTTCCTTCATCTTATTGATCACCGAAAGGTCTTTGACGACCACAAAATGACCGGAAGAAATCATGGCAGAAGTATTTCCATTTGGCATAAAGCCTGTCAGCGTTTTCTTCACGTGAAGGGATAGATTGAATACGTTGATCGTGTCGACAGGAAGCTCCTGGCGACTGGAATAAACCAGCACTTCGTTCTCTCCCAGCGTTTCGTTTTTGCCCATGGCCTTGTTGTAGTCTTCCAGTGGAACGACCACGAATGTCGCAAGCTGATTGTATTTCTGCATGGCAGATAAATTGCTGTAAAGGCCTGGGTCTGTTACGAAAAAATCCTTGCTCTTTTCATAGATGGCACTGAATGAAAAGTCACGATAGCTCATTTCATTGATCAGCGTAAGCCCTTCTGATTCTGCAGAGTCATGGAGCGCCCGCACGCTTTTGTCAAAAGCATCGTTTTCTTCTGCTTTGCAGGTGATATCGTACTCCGACGGGTAGCGTTGCTTAAGAGAATCATCTACTCCGAGGAACAGAGCCAGCGTAGTGGAGATGATCACCAGGACCATGGTGGAAAGGATGCAGATATTGGCCAGACCGACTGCATTTTTTTTCATTCGGTACATCATGGAAGAAATGCTGACAAAATGCTTCGTCTTATAATAATACCCCTTGTTTTTCTTTAAAATCTTCAAAAGAGCAATACTGCCGGCTGTAAATAACAGATACGTCCCGATGATGACCAGCACGACTGCGATGAAAAACAGTGCGACAGCAGCGACCGGATTTGTCGTTGTCACAGCGATATAGTACCCGGCTGCCAGACAGAGGAGACCGATTGCAGCCAGGATCCACTTCGCTTTAGGCTCTTTTTCTCCGGCAGAGCGGCTTTTGAGGAGATCTACCGGTTTGGAACGGTAGATGTGCCTCATGGAGTTCAGGAACATCAGCAGGAAAATACCGCCGAACAGCATCAGGCTTTGCAGGATGGAGCTGGTGGAAATATAGAATCCCAGCGGGATCTTTGCAGCAAGGATGCGGGAAATCACAAGATAAAGCAGTTTGTCCAGCATGATCCCGAGAAAAAGACCGAAAGCCATGGTGATGAGGAAGGTAAAGACCGTTTCCAGGAAGATCACTCGGCAGATATGCTTTTTTTCCATGCCTAAAATGTTGTAAAGACCGAATTCGCTCTTACGTCTTTTGATCAGAAAACTGTTGATGTAAAACAGGAAGATCACTGCGAAAATCGCCGTCACTGCCTGACCGAGACTCATGTAGGAAGACAGCATGTCGCCGCCCCACATTTTAGAGAGTCCTTCGTTTGATCCAAGAGAACCGATGATATAAAACAGTGCGATGGTCAGACTGCAGGAGAGCATATACGGGATATAGGTCTTCCGATTGCTCTTGATATTGGTAAACGCCATGCCCGGATAAAGCTTAGCCATGGAGACCACCACCTGTCGCCATGCTGGTCAGTGTATCAGAAATCTTCTGGAACATTTCTTCATTGGTGGAATTGCCCCGGTACATCTGATGAAATACCGATCCGTCAGCGATGAACAGCACCCGGCCGGCATGACTTGCCGCTTTCACTGAGTGAGTCACCATCAGGATGGTCTGCCCGGACTGATTGATCCTTCCAAACATCTGCAAAAGATCATCTGAGGATCGGGAATCCAGTGCCCCCGTCGGCTCGTCGGCCAGGATCAGCTTCGGATGTGTGATCAATGCCCGTGCGACGGCCGCACGCTGTTTCTGTCCGCCGGAAACTTCATATGGATATTTGTATAAAAGCTCCGAGATCCCCAGCATGGATGCCAGCGGTTTCAGTCTTTGATTCATTTCATGATATTTTTTTCCTGACAGTACCAGGGGGAGCAGGATGTTATCCATCAGATTGAATGTGTCCAGCAGATTGAAATCCTGAAACACGAACCCCAGATTATTTCTTCGAAATGCCGAAAGCTCTTTTTCACTGATGGAAGTGATATCGCGCCCTTCCAGCAGGACTTTTCCACGCGTTGGTCGGTCCAGCGCAGCCAGGATATTGAGAAGCGTCGTCTTGCCGGAACCCGATTCCCCCATGATAGCAACGTATTCGCCGGCTTCTACCGAAAACGACACATTGCGAAGCGCCTGCACACTGGAACCGCCAAACCGGGTCGTGTAGATTTTTTCTAAATTATTTACCTCTAAAATTGCCATGTGGCGTACCTCCTTATTCGTTCTGTAATAAGAGTACCAGAGGAAAAAAGCCGCTGCCATGGATTTCCCTTACGACAGCGACCTCGAACCTTACAGTTTTGTAAGATTACCGGCGACATCACTCCGCCTGCAGCTGGCGTGTTGCAAAATCGATGGTCACTCGTGTACCTTTGCCCGGCTCCGATTCGATGGTGAGGGTGTGTGAGAGCCTGCGCGAGATCTCTTTGCACAGATATAACCCGATGCCGGTGGATTTTTTATCCAGACGACCGTTGTATCCTGTAAAGCCTCGTTCACCAAGGCGCGGGATATCTGCCGGATCGATGCCGATGCCTGTGTCTTCGATGACAAGTGCTGCCGGATCTTTTTGCCAGATGCGAATGGATCCGGTTCGGGTATATTTCAGGGAATTGGAGAGGATCTGTTCGACGATGAACTGTGCCCATTTTTCATCGGTAAGGACGGTGGCTGTTAGAGAGCTCATTTCCAGGGAGAGTTTTTTGGAAATAAACATGGGAGCATATTTGCGAACAGCCGGTTTTACGATCTGCTCCAGCGGTAGACTGCGGATCACGTAGTCGGTGGAATCCGATTCGAGTCGCGCACAGGAAAGCACCATTTCTACATACTGTTCGATCTTAAACAATTCCAGATTAAGCGGTGAGTTCTTCTCTTCATTTGACAGCAGCAGGCGCATAGCCTGGATGGGTACTTTGATCTGATGGACCCACATAGCGTAGTAATCCTGAAGAAACCGCTTTGAATCAGCGGTTTCATCTAAAATGCGGTTCTGTTCTGTGTGGAGGATCTCCAGAAGCTGCTGATAATCATGTTCCAGAGGGGTGCGTGCCAGAGGCAGAGTTTCCAGGCTGACGTTAATGGTCTGCATGGCGTCCTGCAGCTTGCGGCGAGATCGACAAAATCGGGAAAAGTCGGTGATGACGGAGATGCTCCCGATGATCAGACAAATGATCCCAGTGTAGATGAGGCAGTCGAGAGGAACGTGATACAGGTAAAATACAATTGCGCAGATCAGAAAAAAGAAAATAAGCGTCAGGATGATACCGCGTTTCTGCCTTAGATATGCCATAAGGTTTTTTCCGAATAAATGATGGTTCGTGTTCATGGGATCATGTACCCGATTCCTTTCTTGGTTTTGATGAGATCAGTGATGCCTATGGAAGCCAGTGTTTTACGGAGCCTTGCGATGTTGACGGATAATGTATTCTCGTCAACAAAACAGTCGGTCTCCCAGAGCCGGTTCATCATGGCGTCGCGACTGACCACCTCTCCTGCGTGTTCCAGTAAAATAGCCAGGATCTTGTTCTCGTTTTTCGAAAGCTCTGCCCGCTTGCCCTTGTAGTCCACCGTGCAGGCAGTGGTGTTGAGTAGGATCCCCTCGTGCTCCAGCACGCCGGTTTCCTGCTGGGCGTTGAAGTCGTAAGAACGGCGCAGCAGAGCCTGGATCTTGGTGAGGAGCACCTGCATCTCAAAAGGTTTTGCAACAAAATCGTCACCGCCCATATTGATCGCCATGATGATGTTCATATCATCGTCTGCCGAGGAGATGAACATGATCGGCGTTTTGGAGATCTTGCGGATCTCGCTGCACCAGTGATAACCGTTGTAAAACGGCAGAGAAATATCCAGCAGTGTCAAGTGGGGATCGCAGGAAAGAAACTCCTCGGTAACGTTTTGAAAATCATTACAGATATATGGTTCAAATCCCCAGCGTGTCAGTCCGTCTGCTATAGCTCCTGCGATGACTTCATCGTCTTCGACTAGAAAGATCCGATACATAAGCTGCTCCTTTGCAGTCACAGGGTTAACGTGTTAAAAGTGCTTTATACAAGGCGAAGCCGGACAGCAGCAGGTCTTCTTCAAAGTCAAAGCTGGTGCTGTGAAGCGGGATACCGGTCCCTGTTCCCAGAACGAAGAACACGGCAGGGGCATACTGGCCGTAGAAGGAAAAGTCCTCTGAGATCATCAGAGGCAGAGGCATTTCCTCATAACCGCCTTCCAGGGATTCCAGCACAGGGCGGATCTCATCGTAAAGCACTTTGTCGTTGATTACCGGCGGGTAGCCGTCGCTGTGAGAAAATCCGGTGGTGCAGTGGTATTCTTTTTCGATTTCTTCCAGATTTTTTGTCAGGATACCGATGATCTTCTGAAAATGATCTTCATCGTATGCGCGGACAGTTCCCAGAAGGTGGGAATAGTCGGAGACGATATTGCGTGCATAACCGCTCTCCATTTTACCGAAGTGGATCAGAGTCCTTTCTTCCGGGATGTCACACGGTGCGTACGTCAGATCGCCCACACCGTCCCTGAAGCGGTGGATGGCTCCGAACATATTCGCATGATCTGCATAGGTTCTCTTAACATAATCCGCAGTGATGTAAAGGGCGTCGAGCCCTTCGTACGGTGCTGTTCCGTGAGCCGCCTTACCGTTGATATCCACGTTGATCTCTGCAGATTTCGGCATGAAAGCTCCCGGTCGTGAGGAAATCACGCCCTTCGGAAGGAAAGGCCACAGATGGATGCCGAACACCTGACTCACATTGTATTTGGTGAAAATGCCGCTTTTACAGATTTCTTCTGCACCGCCTAAAGTTTCCTCGGCAGGCTGAAAAATCAGCAGCACATTGTGATCGAGTTCATTTACCGTGTCGATGTATTCGCTGAAGCTGAGCAGCATGGCCATGTGTCCGTCGTGGCCGCAGGCGTGCATCTTGCCGGGATGGGTGGACACGTAGTCACATGTGTTGGCTTCCGTCACAGGCAGTCCATCCATGTCGGAACGGAAGGCAAAGGTATCTGCGGCTCCCCGGTCGAACCAGGCGCAGATGCCGGAGCCGCAAAGGAAGGTCAGTTCACAGTCCAGTTGTTCCAGAACAGAAAGAAGATATGCTTTTGTCTCTGGAAGATCGCGATCGATCTCCGGGATCTGATGAAGGTGGCGGCGGTGTGTTTTTAATTTTTCAAGATATTTCTCATTATCGTTCATAGTATAGTATCCTCAGTTCCTATAGTCGTTGATTTTGTGTCTTATGGTATCACCGCGGTTTAGATACCGATTTTAAGAAGTTCGATGAACTGTTTTGCTGTCCGCGGACTTCGGCCGCTTTTACGGATGGCATAAGCTTCTGCCTTGCGGAAGAGTTCCCCTTCGTCCATTTCAATGCCGTATTCTGCGGCCAGAGATCTGACTATGGTCAGGTACTGATCCTTGTCCGGCTTCTGGAATGTGATGGTCAGCCCGAACCTGGCTGAGAGACTCATGGTTTCCTGCAAGGTATCGTTGACATGGAGTTCATCTCCCGTGCGGTCGCTGAAGGTTTCCTTCACCAGATGGCGGCGGTTGCTGGTAGCATAAATGGCCACATTGTCGCCGCATCCGGAAATGCTTCCTTCAAGAGTGGCTTTCAGGGCGGAGAAGTTGTCGTCGTTGCCGTTGAAACTTAGATCATCGATAAACAGGATGAATTTCAGTGGGTTGGAGGCCAGTTCTTCCATGATCTGCGGGATCTGATAAAGCTGGTTTTTCTTCACCTCTATGAGGCGCAGACCCTGAGGCGCGAGGGCGGCTGCGACAGCTTTGATGGTGGAGCTTTTGCCGGTTCCGGCATCTCCGTAAAGAAGCATGTTGCTGGCACTTTCACCGCTAGCCAGGGCCTGTGTGTTTTTCAGGATGAGATTTCGTTCTCGTTCATAGCCAAAGAGCTGGTCGAGGGACTGATGATCCGGGTGTGCTACCGGTACGATTTCCCCGTTGTCCAGACGGAAAAAGTTATATTTGGCGAAGATGCCATAGCCGGTTTTGGTGATGTTTTTTAATTTTTCCTCGAATTCTTTCTGAAAATCCGCTGCATGGGTGGTCCATTCCGGCAGGAATCCTTTGTAATCGAGAACTTCCCGGACGTCTGCAGGCGTCAGCGCTGCGATCTCCGTCAGGAGAAGCAGCTCCTGCTGAGCGGACTGGCGGATCGTCTCCGGAACGGAGCGTCCGGCAGCCGTCTCCTTTACATAAAAATTATCGTCCTGCAACAGCAGGGTGTGGATATAGTCAGTCAGATCGGCGGTGTTTTCGTACAGGGCAGAGACAAAATCGCTGTAAAGACTGATGGCATGGTCGTTTTCTTTGTCGGGAACATACTTGTCCACAGCGTCAAGCAGAGCATGCAGTCTTCGGATCACATCATCGTTTTTGATGTGGGAGAAAACGGTCAGGGAATCTATTTTCCATTTTAGTTCTTTGAGTTTTTTCTTCATATAAGTCACCTCTGTGCATATTTATCTTTTCTATTATACTATAAGTCTTGCTTTTCCAGAAATTTTTTTTTATGATGGTATGGGTATTGAGAAATCACAGCAAGAGAAAGGGTACAGCGATGAGACTGAATAAATATATTGCAGCGGCGGGGATCTGCAGCCGGAGAAAAGCGGATGAATTGATCGCTAATGGCAACGTCAAGGTGAACGGTGCGGTGGTTCAGCAGATGGGAGTCGATGTTGGCGAAGATGATGTGGTGATGGTCAACGGGAAGGTGCTGGAGCACAGGGCGCAGAAAAAGGTTTATGTAGCTGTCAACAAGCCGCTTGGATACATCACCTCGATGGATGATGATAAGGGACGTGCTACGGTGGCAGAGCTGGTGGCGGATATTCCGGAGCGGCTGTTTCCGGTGGGACGTTTAGACTACAATACGACGGGGCTTCTCATTATGACCAACGACGGAGAACTCACCTATACACTGACACACCCGAAGCATGAGGTGTACAAGACTTATGTGGCTGTAGTAGCAGGCGTTTTATCAGACAGTCGTGTGGCAAGACTGCGCAAGGGTGTAGATATTGGAGGATTTGTAACTTCGCCTGCTAAAGTGAAGGTCATTAAGCAGCTGCCTCGGCGGGCGATAGTGGAAATACAGATCCGTGAAGGCAAGAACCGGCAGGTGCGAAAGATGTTCGCAGCGGTGGGAAATCGTGTGCAGGAGCTGAAGCGGACAGCGATCGGCAATATTCACCTGGGACGGCTGATGGAGGGTCATTACCGGAAATTGAGCCTGGAAGAAATCGAGTACCTGAAAAGTCTTTAGATTTGATCAGCCTAATAGTCTACAGGGACTTGACAGTACTTGCAGGCGACCCTATAATGGGTTTTGCTTCCGGATTTGTTTCGGAGTATTTTTCGTGAAAGAGAGTGAGAATAAGATGAGCGAAAACAGAAATCATAATACAGTAAGGCTGGCCAAGATGGGAATGCTGGTAGCGATCGCTATCGTGCTGGTCTATTTCATACATTTCCCGATATTTCCAGCGGTGGCATTCCTGGAATATGACCCGGCGGACATTCCGATCCTGATGGGGACTTTTGCATTTGGTCCGGTTGCCGGGATCCTGCTGACGGTAGTTACTGCAGTGATACAGGGAGTGACGGTCAGCGCAGCCAGCGGTCTTTACGGGATCATTATGCACATTATTTCCACTAGTACGCTGGTGATTGTGGCAGGTGTGATCTATCAGAAACATAAGACTCGTAAGACTGCATTGATCGGCCTCGTCTGTGGAGTCCTGGCAATGACGATCGTTATGATCGGTGCGAATATGATCATAACACCGCTGTTTATGGGTGTTCCGAGAAATGTGGTGTGGCAGCTGATGCCGTTTATCGCCGGATTCAATGCGATCAAAGCCGGTATCAACGGCATTGTGACGTTTCTATTGTATAAGCGGATCTCCGGATTCCTGCATCGAAACTAAGAGGGCATGCCAGACTGCTTTTCTGGCACGTTTTCTACTTATATATTAATTTGCACGGGACAGGCGCTTTAAGATTTGTAATCTTTGAGGTGCCTGTTTTTTCTGCTATTATAAATTATTATAATTTGTTTACAGCTGGACGCAGCTTATATCGGAATCAAAAAATCTACATTTATACACTTTTTTATGCTATACTAGATTAGTTATGGAAGAGAAAATCATTACAATCAGAAGTGAAGAAGAAACTAGGGCATTTGGCAGCAAACTGGCAGAAAAGGCGAAGCCGGGTATGGTGATCGCATTGATCGGTGATCTGGGAACAGGTAAAACGACACTGACGAAAGCCATTGCCGCAGCACTGGGCATACAGGGACATATCACAAGCCCTACGTTCAATATCGTGAAGGAATACAAGACGGGTCGACTGCCCTTGTATCACTTTGACGTGTACCGGATCACAGATCCGGACGAAATGTATGAGCTGGGGTATGAAGAATATTTTTATGGGGACGGCGTGTGCGTGATCGAGTGGGCAGATCTCATCGAAGAGCTGCTTCCTGAGCATACGATCCGGATCGAGATCCAGTATGGAGAAAACGAAGGAGAAAGGATCTACCGATGTACTTGTTAGCAATCGAAACAACAGGAGCATTCGCCTCGGTGGCATTGCTGGAAGACGACTGTGTGCTGGAACATATTCAGGGCCATGACCGTTTTTCTCATTTGCAGAATCTGATGCCGCAGGTGAAAGAAGTCTTAGAAAATCATAAATTGTCGATAAACGATGTTAGTGCGATCGCAGTGTCGAAAGGCCCTGGCTCCTTTACGGGGATCAGGATCGGAGTATCTTCTACGAGAGCACTTTGCCAGGTCCTGGGGATCTCGGGAGTTCCGGTATCCAGCCTGGAAGCACTGGCGATGAGAGCCGCAGACTTGCCAGGCGAGAAACGGCGAAGTACAGGCGATACACTTGACGACAGGACATGGATCTGCCCGATCCTGGATGCAAGAAGAAGCCAGGTGTACGGTGGAGGATATGTACTGCAAAACGGTTACCCGATAGAAGCTTTCAAAGGCGGCGCGTATACTGTCGAGGATTTTTTAGAGAAAACGGACGAATGTGATCGGATATTGCTGTTAGGCGATGGCACAGACGCATATGGAGAAAAAATCGCTGAAGCGCGTCGGAAAAAGGGGAAATTCACCGAATTTGCTCCGGAATCCATCCGCTATCAGGACGCAGTAACTGTCGGCAGACTGGGAGCGAAGCTTTTGCAGGAAGGCAAAGGACTCTCGTATCAGGAACTGTTACCGGACTATATGCGTCAGGCAGAGGCAGAACGCAAGCTGGCAGAAAAACAGGCGGCGGAAGCGGCGAAGCAGGCGGCGTCAAAAAAATAGGGAGACCAATATGGCAGACGTACTCATCAGACAGGCGAATATCAACGACGTGGATGCGATCTTTGAAATCGAGCATCTCTGTTTCCCGGATCCCTGGAGCAAGGATTCTCTGCGGTATGAGCTGGGGGAAAATCCGAGGGCATTTTATATTGTAGCTGAGATCGATGGATCCGTTGTTGGTTATGCCGGCCTTTGGTGGATCGAAGATGAAGGGCATATCACTAACGTGGCAGTGCGACCAGGGTATCGCAGCCGAAAGATAGCGTCGGGCATCGTCAGCGTTATGATCGATTTCACAACGAAGCAGGGGATCCGGCACCATACTTTAGAGGTAAGAAGATCCAATGCTCCTGCTATTGGGCTATATGAAAAATACGGATTCACTGTGGAAGGTGTGCGAAAGGGATACTATCTTAATAACGGTGAAGATGCGCTGATCATGTGGCGGCATGAGCCAGAGAGCTGCGATGAATAAAATAATTTCTTCTGTGAATAGTAAATAGTGATAACAGTAAGTCAGAACAAAACATTCACAGGAGGCAAAGGGATGGACGATTTTAATGGAACTGATTTTCAAGAGGGACATATGAATGTGGTGTCCTCGACATGCAGAAAGTTTTCCAGACGGCATGATTTCGATATGTTCAGCATGAGCGATTACCGTTCGTGTGAAAACTGCAGACATCTCAACGGGGAAAATCAGTGTGAAAAGAACCTGGAAGAAGGACGAAGAAACTTATGAAAAATGGGAAAACAGTAACACTTGCAATCGAATCGAGCTGTGATGAGACGGCGGCAGCCGTATTGCTGGACGGACGAGAAGTCCTTTCCAATATCATCTCATCGCAGATCGATATACATAAATTATACGGGGGTGTTGTGCCGGAGATCGCTTCGCGGCACCACCTGACCAATGTCAACACGGTAGTAGATCAGGCGCTTGATGCTGCAAAGGTCACGATGGACGAAGTGGATCTTATCGGTGTTACCTACGGTCCGGGGCTTGTAGGAGCGCTTCTCATCGGTCTTGCTACTGCAAAGGCTTATGCGCTGGCAGCAGAGAAACCGCTGGTGGGGGTACATCATATCCAGGGTCATATCTGTGCTAATTACATCCAGCATAAAGATCTAAAGCCGCCGTTTATGGCGCTTGTCATTTCCGGCGGTCATACCAACATCGTAGAAGTGACAGACTACAACGAATGCCATGTGCTGGGTGGAACGAGGGATGACGCAGCAGGAGAAGCCTATGACAAGGTCGCTCGTGTCCTGGGGCTGGGATACCCGGGAGGCCCACTGATCGACAAGCTGGCCAAAGAAGGAAATCCCCACGCAGTAGAATTCAAACGTGTTTTCCTGGAAAAGGGCAGTCTGGATTTCAGCTTCAGCGGGATCAAAACCGGAGTGCTGAATTACATGAACTCAGAGCGGCAGGCCGGCAGAGAACCGAATCCGGCAGATGTGGCCGCCAGTTTCCAGGCGGCAGTACTGGACGTTATTGTGGCTAAAACAGTAGGTGCAGCCGTTGACATGAACAAGGACAAGATCGTTCTTGCGGGAGGTGTGGCATCCAACAGCAGACTGAGAGAAATGCTGCAGACAGAATGTAAAAAACACGGCATCGCATTATATTACCCAGATCCGATCCTTTGCACTGACAACGCAGCGATGATCGGATGCGCAGCTTATTATAAATATAAAGCGGGCGGGATCAGCGACCTGGATCTGGATGCAGTTCCGGATCTGCCTTTGTAAGGAACAGGAACTTGAAAAACAAGAATCATACATATATTGAGAGGAATCAATGATAGTAGTATCAGCAAAAGATTTGACAAAAGCATACGGCACTGACGTCATACTGGATAAAGTGTCTTTTCATATCAATAAAGGAGACCGAGTCGGGATCATTGGTATCAACGGGGCAGGGAAATCTACGCTGCTTAAGATGCTTACTGGAGAAATGTCCTGTGAATCCGGAGATTATTTCATTTCTGCAGACACGAAAATCGGTTATTTAAAACAGGATGGAGAGTTTGAATCAGAAAATACTGTGATCGAAGAAGTTGACCGTATCTTTGATCGGTTCCCGAAAATGGAACAGGAGATGGAACGGCTTCTGCAGCAGATCGAATCGAAGGAAATCCCGGATGAGATCCTCCTGGAGAAGTACGATGCTCTTCAGGAAGAATATAAACAACAGGGCGGTTATACCTATAAGAGTGAAATCACGGGTATCCTTTCGAGCATGGCGTTTGGAGAGGAAAGCTACGGGAAAAAGATATCTTCGCTTTCCGGAGGGGAGAGAACCAGGCTGGCACTGGCGTGCCTTTTGTTGAAAAAACCAGACATACTGTTCCTGGATGAGCCGACCAACCATCTTGACATCGGGACGCTGAAATGGCTGGAGCAGTACCTGAAAAACTATAATGGGACTATCGTTTTAGTATCCCATGACCGGTACTTCCTGGATCAGACGGTAAATCGCATTTTTGAAATAGAAAACCATAAACTGACCATATACGAAGGAAATTACAGCTTTTATGCTACGGAGCGAAAGGTGCGCAGGGAAGCGGAGTTTCGCAAATTTGAAAAACAGCAGAAAGAGATCCGCAGACAGGAAGATATGATCCGCCGGTTCAAGCAGCGCGGCACGGAGAAGCTGGCCAAACGGGCAGCTTCCAGAGAAAAACGGCTGGCTGCCATGGACGTGATGGATCGTCCGGATGCAGATCATGGAAGGCTGAAGCTTAACTTTCACGAGAATTTCCAAAGCGGTAAAGACGTTCTCCTTCTGGAGAATCTTTCGAAGAAATTTGCTTACGACCCGGGAGAGGGCGTTCTTTCAGGAGGAGGCGGAAGACAGCTGTTTCAGCACGTGGATCTGGATGTGAAGCGTGGAGAACGTATCTGCATCGTAGGAGCAAACGGTATCGGGAAAACGACGCTTTTGAAAATGATCCTGGGAGAGACCTCCTGCACGACAGGCAGGATCCGGATCGGTCACAATGTCCAGTTCGGTTATTATGACCAGGGACAGCAGCTGCTCAATGGTTCCAATACCGTTATCGGAGAGCTGCAGGATGCGTACCGTCTGTACAATGATACGGAGATGCGAAATATCCTGGGACGATTCCTGTTCCGAGGCGAGTCGGTATTTTTGCAGATCAGTTCTTTGTCCGGAGGAGAAAAGGCGCGGCTTGCTTTGCTGAAACTAATGCTTTCCGGAGCTAACGTACTGATCCTGGACGAACCGACCAACCACCTGGATATCGAATCCAAGGAAGTTTTTGAAGAAGCTCTTCTGGATTTTCCTGGAACGAGTATCATCGTGTCCCATGACCGGTATTTTCTTAATCGGATCCCGACCAGGATCGTGGAACTGACAGAAAACGGCATGGACAGCTACCTGGGTACATACGATTACTATGTCGAGAAAAAACAGGCACAGATCCAGTCCGGCAAAAAATACATGGATGAGCTTTCCAGCAGAGAAAAAGCCCAGATGGATGCGCCGCAGAGCGCTTTGCAGGATAGTGCAAAGGATACGCCTGAGGGTATGTCGAGCTTGTCGGCTGCAGAACAGCGTAAACTGAAGAAAGAGCAGGAAGCGAAGGATCGCCGGATCAGAAGGCAGAAAGAAAGCCTGGAAGCAGACATCGCATCGCTGGAAAACGATATCAGCTGTCTGGAAGCAGAGCTTTGCCTGGAAGAAAATATGAAGGATCATGTTAAGCTGACTGCTTTGAGTGAGGAGCTTGCAGATAAAAAGGGAGAACTGGAGCTCAAATATGAAGAATGGCTGATTTTACAGGAATAGACCGTTAAATCAATGAGAAATTGTTAAAAAAGTATTGCAATAAAATATATGCTACACTATAATGGTTACGAGTTGTTAAAGGGAGATCTTTTGTTTTTTGCGAGACTCTCGAGGCAAACTAACTATGTAAATAAAGTTCGATAATTAATGGAGGTATATCATGACATTAGACAAAATCAAAGGAATCATTGCAGAGCAGTTAGGTGTAGACGAGGATGCTGTTAAGATGGAAACACATCTGATGAAAGATCTGGAAGCTGACTCTCTTGATGCTGTAGAGATCATCATGGCGATCGAAGACGAATTCGATATCGAAGTGCCGGATGAAGATGCTGAAAAATTCCAGACTGTAAGCGACATCGTAAACTACGTGGAAGCTAAGGCATAGTAGATGAAAAAACAGGCGAAGATTTCCAATGCCGTCATCAAAAGGCTCCCGCGTTATCGCAGATATCTTAAAGAACTGCGAAAAAAGGGAGTCGATAAAATTTCGTCTAACGAATTCAGTACGCTGATCGGTTATACAGCATCACAGATCCGGCAGGATCTGAATAACTTCGGTGGATTCGGACAGCAAGGCTACGGATACAGTGTGGACGGGCTTTACCATGAAATCAGTGCGATTCTGGGTTTAGATAAACAGTACAAGATGGTCGTTGTGGGAGCCGGTAATCTGGGTCAGGCAATCGTTAATCACACGTATTATTATAAATCCGGATTTATCGTATCTGCTATTTTCGAAGTGAATCCGAAGCTGATCGGTCTAAGAATCAATGACATTGAAGTCATGGATTACGAAAATATCGTAGAATATGTAGAAGAGAACGAAATCGACATTGGGATCATTTGTACTACCATGGACGCAGCACAGGAGGTTGCGGACAAATTGTGTTTCGCCGGTGTGAAAGGACTTTGGAATTTTGCCCCGGTAGACATCGAGACTCCTGGACACGTAGCAATAGAAAACGTGCACCTGACGGACAGTCTGTATTCCCTTGCTTACCATATCAATGGGGCGCAGGAGCATAATAAAAAATAAATAACTGCAATTAAATAACCGTTTCATTATGAAACGGTTATTAATTATCAGTTGATAAATAAACGGTGTATCTGTTCATCAACAGCTGTTTACGCTTCTTCGCAAGCTCCTACAGGGCAAGCGCCAGCGCAAGCTCCACAGTCGATGCATTTATCTTCGTCGATTACGTATGTAGCATCTCCCTGGGAAATAGCTTCTGTTGGACATTCATCGATGCAAGCACCGCAGCTCAGACATGCGTCAGTAATTTTGTAAGCCATTTGTAGTACCTCCTTTTAGATTATCATTAAACGACACACTGATTATAACAAACATAATAGAGGAATTCAAGATGAAAGTTTACGGACTTATTGGAAAGAGTGGAACCGGCAAAAGTTTTCAGGCGGTAAACCTCTGCAAAAGATTAAAAATCGAAAGTATTATAGATGACGGATTGTTTATCTGCCGTAATAAAGTAGTTGCCGGCATTTCTGCAAAGAGGCAGCCGACCAAAGTTGGAGCGGTGAAATCAGCACTGTTTTATAAAGAAGAACATATGACCGAGGTGAAGGAGGCGATCCAGCGCGTGAAGCCGCTCAGCATCCTGATCATAGGTACATCTGACGGGATGGTGGATAAGATCGTCAAGCGGCTGGATCTGCCGGAAATCGATGAGCGGATCTATATCGAAGATATTACCTCCGAAGAGGAGCGGCAGATGGCAAGGAAGCAGCGGGACGAAATGGGGCAGCACGTTATCCCTGCACCGACTTTCCAGCTGAAACGACAGTTTTCCGGATATTTTATGACGCCGGTAAAAATGCTGTTCAAGGAGCTGGGTCCATGGCGTGATTATGCAGAAAAATCCGTGGTGCGACCGACCTACAGCTATCTGGGAGAATATAAGATCTCCGAAAAAGTTCTCTCTGATATCGTGGAATGCGTTAAACGTGAAAGCGAAGCAGTATGTGAAGTGAGCAAAGTGGGGATCTTTCCGGTTCAGGAAGGCGTAGAGATTTATATCCTGCTTTCCATGAAACTGCACGAGGATCTGCCGAAATGCGCACGTCTGTTCCAGAAATCGGTTGCAGACAAAATCGAAGAAATGACGGCTTTTAATGTCAATCGCCTGGAGCTGGATATCAAGGAGGTCGTGTAATGCCACGGAATGATCAGGCTGCCGGGGCTTCTCAGCCTGCTCTGGAAGTACATACCTGCGGACCGGATGTAGAAATCACGGGGATCCGGGATTTTGACCTGGATCATATCTTTGACTGCGGCCAGTGTTTTCGGTGGAACCGCGGGGAGGACGGCAGTTATACCGGCACGGCTTATGGGCGGATCGTCCGCATGGTATGGGATCCTGCAAAGCAGATGCTGCGCATCTGCGGCACAACGCCGGAGGATTTTCATGACATTTGGCGTGGGTACCTGGATCTGGACAGAGATTATGGGCAGATAAAATCGTATCTGGCAGAGCGAGATCCGGTGATACGTGATGCGATCGGATTTGGCAGCGGGATCCGTATCCTGAATCAGGAAAAGTGGGAGACCGTTCTTTCTTTTCTGATCTCTCAAAACAATAATATTCCCAGGATACGCAAGTGCATCGATTCTCTCGCAGAGACGATGGGAAGAAAAATAGGCACATACGATGGCAGAGACTATTACGCACTGCCTTCTCCAGAAGTTCTGGCAGAAGCTGCTGTGGAGGATCTGGAACCCTGCCGACTCGGCTACCGGGCGAAGTATCTGATCCAGACGGCGAAGCTGGTAGAAAAAGAAGGCATGGACGTGCTGGAAGCCCTGGGGCAGCCGGAAGTCACGGCAGAAGAGGCTCGTCAGAGCCTTTGCAGATACAGCGGCATAGGTCCGAAGGTGGCTAATTGTATTTCTCTTTTTTCCATGGGAAAGATCGATAGCTTTCCTATTGATGTCTGGGTGCGGAAGGTCATGAACAGACTTTACGGGATAGAGGAAAAAAACGTGAAAGCCATGACAGACTTTGCTTCAAAACAGTTTTGCCCGTATGGAGGCATTGCCCAGCAGTATTTATTCTATTATATCACTCATAAAAATGGTCTTTAAGAAATCTTTAAGCAGATTCCGCCATGAAATCGGAAAAACGTATTGACAAAAAGGGAAAAAGGCTGTAAAGTAAACTTAGCACTCGGAGATATTGAGTGCTAACAATGTGAAAAAGGGGCGACCCTTTCCATAGAGAAAAAAACAGATCAAAGGATCGAATATGTAAAGGAGATGACACTATGAGTTTTGGAATCAAGCCTTTAGGCTCAAGAGTAGTTATTAAAAAATTGGAAGCAGAAGAAAAGACTGCAAGCGGTATCGTACTGCCGGGTTCTGCACAGGAAAAACCGCAGATCGCTGAGGTATTGGCTGTGGGACCTGGAACACAGGACGATCCGATGGAACTTAAGGTTGGGGACAAGGTGATTTTCTCCCCTTACGGTGGAACAGAAATCAAGTACGGCGGCGAAGAAGTGGTTGTTATGAACCACAGAGATATCTTAGCTGTTGTAGAATAATAGAAGGAGGAACTTTAACATGGCAAAAGAATTACATTACGGAGAAGACGCCAGAAGAAAATTACAGGCAGGCGTTGACCAGTTAGCAGATACAGTTAAAATCACATTAGGACCAAAGGGAAGAAACGTACTGATCGACAAGAAGTTCGGATCCCCGCTGATCACTAACGACGGTGTTACGATCGCAAGAGAGATCGAACTGGAAGATGCAGTAGAGAACATGGGCGCACAGGTTGTTAAGGAAGTAGCTTCCAAGACAAACGATGTTGCCGGTGACGGAACAACAACTGCAACTCTGCTGGCGCAGATCATTATCAAAGAAGGATTTAAAAATGTAGCTGCAGGTGCTAATCCGATGGTACTCAAGAGAGGGATCCAGGGTGCAGTAGATGTAGCTGTGGATGAAATCAAGAGACTGGCTCAGGACGTTGACAGCAAGGACAGCATCGCACAGGTTGCTTCCGTATCCGCTGCTGATGATGCGATCGGTGCTCTGATCGCAGAAGCAATGGAAAAGGTCGGCAAGGACGGCGTTATCACGGTGGAAGAATCCAAGACTATGGGTACTACGCTGGAAGTCGTAGAAGGTATGCAGTTCGATAGAGGATACTTCTCCCCTTACATGGTAACTGATACAGAAAAGATGGAAGCTGTACTGGAGAATCCGTATATCCTCATCACTGACAAGAAGATCAATAACATTCAGGAGATCCTGCCGGTTCTGGAACAGATCGTACAGCAGGGCAGAAAGCTGCTCATCATCTGCGATGACCTGGAAGGCGAAGCACTGGCAACGATCATCGTGAACAAGCTGAAGGGCACATTCGAATGTGTAGCTGTCAAGGCTCCTGGATTCGGCGAAAGAAGAAAGGCTTATCTGGATGATATCGCAGTTCTGACTGGCGCTACTGTAATTTCGGAAGATCTGGGATATGAACTGAAGGAAACTACAGTGGATATGCTGGGTAGTGCCGGAACTGTCAAAGTTGACAAAGAAAACACTGTTATCGTAAATGGTGCCGGCAAGGCTGAAGATATTGCAGACAGAGTTGCTCAGATCAGAAGACAGATCGAAACAACGAACTCCGAATTCGACAGAGAAAAGACACAGGAAAGACTGGCTAAGCTGGCTGGCGGTGTTGCTGTCATCAAGGTTGGAGCTGCAACAGAAACTGAACTGAAAGAAAGAAAGCTGAGAATCGAAGACGCACTCAACGCTACTAAGGCTGCTGTACAGGAAGGTATCGTAGCTGGTGGTGGTACTGCTCTGGTAAACGCTATCCCGGCTGTTAAGGCTTATGTAGAAGGTCTGGAAGGCGATGCTAAGACTGGTGGTGCTATCATCGTAAGAGCTCTGGAAGAACCGGTTAGACAGATCGCTGAAAACGCCGGCTTTGAAGGAAGCGTAGTTGTTGCACAGGTCAAGGAAAGTCCGGAAGGTACTGGATTCAACGCTTCTACAGAAGAATATGTTGACATGATCGGTGCCGGAATCGTTGACCCGGCTAAGGTAACAAGATCCGCACTGCAGAATGCATCTTCTGCATCCGCAATGCTGCTGACAACAGAAGCTGGAATCACGGATATCCCGGCTGACGAACCGGCAATGCCGCCGATGGGCGGAGGCATGGGAGGCGGAATGCCTGGCATGATGTAAGCCTGATGCATCTGACAAAGTAATCAAGCAAGTAGAAGAGGCTGTGACGCAAGTCACAGCCTCTTTTTTAAGAGTAGGCGCTCGAAAGAGGTATTATCACAATTTTCTGTAGATACAGAAAAAAGCTTCGCATAACGATATAGGGTGTGTTATAATAGGAAATATCGGATTAGATGAATGCAACAACTAGGGGATGAAGCGATGACTGAGGAAAAAAACGTAAAATCATTAGAAAAAGCACTGGACATCATTGAGATCGTATCAAATGAACAGCAGGATGCCAGCTTGTCAGAAATTGCAAGACAGACCGGACTGCCGAAGAGCACAGTTCATCGGCTGATTGCAACTTTAACGGGGAGAGGATATCTGGAAAAAACGGAAGCTGGCAGTTACAAAATCGGACTGAAATTGTTTGAAGCAGTCAGTTGTTATATCAACAATCTGGAATTGCAGACGGAAGCCAGACCATATATAGCGGAACTGACATCGCATTTAGGGCTTACTTCTTATCTGGGGGTTCTGGATGGAGATGAAGTGGTTTACATTGAAAAACTGGATGCAGTATCTTCTGTGAAAATGTATTATCAGATTGGATCTCGAATGCATGCCTACTGTTCTTCTTTAGGAAAATGCCTGCTTGCCAATTATTCCAAAGCGCAGTTGGATGTGATCCTGGAAGACTGCAGCTTTATCAAATTCACACCGAATACTATTGCCAGCAGAGAAGAACTGGATGCGGAGATCGCTAAGGTCCGCAAGCAAGGCTGGGCTATGGACAATGAAGAATTCGAGAAAGGACATCGCTGCATCGGTGCTCCGATCTTTGATTATAAAGGAGATATCATCGCGGCAGTCAGTGCCAGTGGGGATAAGCGGGTGTTAACGGACGACCGCATCGAAGAAGTGGCTGAAGCGGTAATGAAAGCTGCCTCCAGGATTTCGCATCGCATGGGATATGTGGAGTGAATATAAAACAGCCTTACGGCAAATTATTTGCGTATGATAAAAGAGAGGAACTGCACACATGTGCGGTTCCTCTCTTTTTCAGGAAAATTATTAAATTCTTCAAGGTGATTTCTAGTCAATAATGTTCTTGAGGACGATAGTCTTAACTCTAGTCATCTCATCAAAGGTAGACATTACACCTTCTGTGCCGATGCCACTGTGTTTCCAGCCGCCAAACGGCATTTCGAAGGAACGGAAGAAGCTTGCACCGTTTATAACTGCTCCGCCGGCTTCCATAGCTCTTGCTACCTTGAATGCTCTCTTCTGGTCTTTCGAGAATACGCAGCTGGAAAGTCCGAAAACAGAGCTGTTAGCGATTTCGATGGCTTCTTCATCGGTATCAAATCCGATGATCGGAACGACTGGTCCGAAGATTTCCATGTCCTTGGCTACATCTGCAGTCTTAGGAACATCTACGATAACGGTAGGTTCATAGAAAGCACCGTCTCTCTTGCCTCCCAGGATGATCTTGCCTCCCTGTTCTACTGTGAGAGCAACTTCCTTTTCTACCTTGATGGCGGCCTTTTCGCTGATCAGGCAGGCGATCTGCGTCTCATCGTTGGCAGGATCTCCATAGTTGAGAGCCTTGATCTTGGCGACAGCTTTTTCTGCAAATTCGTCCTTAAGAGAATTGTGGATCAGAAAACGCTTGCTGGCGCAGCAAACCTGACCGGTGTTATACATACGAGCCCAGATGAGTTCGTCTACTGCCAGATCCACATCGCCGTCATCCAGTACTATGAACGCATCGTTGCCGCCGAGTTCCAGTGCGGTGTGTGTCAGATTTTCTGCTGCGATCTTCGCAGTTCCGATACCGACTTCTGTGCTGCCGGTCAGTGTTACCAGATGAACTCTTGGATCGGATACAGCAGCATCCTTTACAGCTCCAGGAGCCGTCAGGCACTGGATCGCTCCATCCGGCACGCCGGCTTCTACCAACATTTCTGTCAGACGCATCAGAGTCAGAGGGTTATCAGAAGAAGGAAGTACGATAGCTGCGTTACCCATCATCAAAGCAGGAGCAACTTTCTGATCGTACAGATCGCATGGGAAGTTGAACGGGATGATGCATGCAACTACGCCGATAGGCTCTCTTGTTACCATCTGGATATGATTTTCCTGTCCGGCTTCTGTGCCTGGAGGAATGATGGATCCGTAGTAGTGTTTAGCATGTTCTGCAAAGGCTCTGAAGGCGATCTTGATGTTGCCTATTTCAGCACGGGCTTCTGTGATCGGTTTGCCGTTTTCTGCGCAAAGGGTCTGTGCCAGGGATTCCTTGTTGAGTTCTACGATATCAATGAACTTGTAGAGGACATCTGCACGTTCTGTAACAGAGAATTTTTCCCATTCCTTTTGTCCTTTTACTGCTGCGGTCACAGCTTTTTCAATATCTTCTGCTGTAGCCTTTGGAACGTTGTCAACGACTATACCTGTTGCAGGGGCGATGACGTCAAAGGTTTCCTTGCTTACGCTGTCTACTTTTTTACCGTCTATGATCATTTTCATATGTATTCATCTCCAATCTTGATTCTAAGTATCTGTATTTTTCAAACGACTCCCCTTATTTGCCGAATGCCGTGAAGGAAAGCATCAGACCTCCGCAGGTGTTGTTACCGTCGTCTTCGTATCCATATTCACCGAAAGTGAATTCTACGATAAACGGGATGTCTCCAACGGATTTTTTGATCTGTTCTGTTACTTCATCGATCCGTGCATCGATTCCGGCTCTTCTGCCTCCGCAGTGTACCAGATGAAGTCCTCCGATCGGACCGCCAATTTTTGCTTTCAGTTCTTCCAGTGTTTTACCGACCGAAGCGATCAGCTCGTCAACGCTGGCTTCCATCTGGATCACAGCCGTGCCGACTGCCAGATTGTTACCGATCGCTATTGATCCATCCTCATTTCCGTTCATCGGATGACGGATCGCAGCCAGATCGCCCAGTCTGTCTTTGACTGCCAGCGGTTTGCAAACTGCATATCCTAAAAGATTTCCGCCAGCAACATCTTCTGCGCTTGCACCTGTCCATTCGCGGTATTTATCCAGTGCTGTAACACCATCGATCTCTACCAGAGTACGATCTCCATCGATCTTGGTGATAACGCCGGCATTGGTAGTTTCGTTATATGCACCGGTAAATTTGTTTGCAAAAGGTTTGTCACTGTAGAAGAATGCAACGGCAACACCATCTGCAGTTACGATGTTCTCTGCATATACCAGCCATTCCCCTGTGATCGTATTATCCGCAGCACTGCCGCCAAAGAATGGAACTCTGCCGATTACTTCGGTAATGCCTTTCAGATAATATTCTTCTTCTCCTGGAGGAGCGGACATATAGAAGTAGTCCGGTGCTTCTTCTTTTCCGGCAGCAAGCAGAGCCTTTTCAGCTACCTTGTGACCGGTTTCTCTTGCTGTACCTTCTTTTTCCATTCCGGCAACGCCCACGGTCATATCGCTGTCAGACAGTGACATGATCCCAACAAATCCATCATCACCGGATGTGAAGCCTTCTGGTGTGATTACCCCTGTGAATGATGTGTTGCCGATCAGAGGAACGCCCGGAAGTTCCATGGAAATGGAACGAATCAGTTCTTTCTGATCATACTGCACTCCACTGTACACGAATGCCATTCGCATGTCTTTGATCTCATCCTTTACATAAGAAGCAGCTTCTCTTCCTGCTTCTGTAGCATTAGCTTTTGTACTTTGTCCTGTTTTTACTTTCAGCATGTATGTTACCTCCCTTTTATATAACGATACAGTTTTCAAAAGTTTACTTTCTTGTCAAAATACTATATTGCTCTTTTTCTTAATGATATGTCAGAAAATTAAAACGGTCAATAGCAGGTGTTTTACAATGCAGAATCGATGTTTCACGATGCGGAACGGCATAAAATGTGAAAAAATCGCGGATTCTTGAGGAAAATGATTGTAAAGGCAAGCGTTTTGAGATAAAATGTGGTAATATTATTTTGTAGAAAAATTTTTAAATATACAGGAGGTAAACATGGCATACATTTTTGATGAACCATCAAGAACATTTAGTGAGTATCTTTTAGTTCCGGGGTATTCTTCTACGGAGTGCAGGGTAGAGAACGTTTCCCTGCAGACCCCGGTGGTAAAGTTCAAGAAGGGAGAGGAATCCGCGATCAAGATGAACATTCCTCTCGTATCAGCGATCATGCAGGCAGTTTCCGGTGATGAACTGGCCATCGCGCTTGCAAAGGAAGGCGGGATTTCCTTTATTTATGGATCACAGAGCATTGAGAATCAAGCAGAAATGGTGAGAAAAGTCAAGGCTCACAAGGCGGGATTCGTAACAAGCGATGCCAACATTCGCCCGGATCAGACACTGGGAGAACTGCTGGAACTGAAGAAGCGGACAGGTCATTCTACAACTGCTGTTACAGAAGACGGCACACCTGACGGCAAGATGCTCGGTCTGGTGACCAGCAGAGACTATCGTATCAGCCGTATGTCTCTTGATGAAAAAGTATGCAATTTCATGACTCCTTTTGATAAACTGATTTATGCAAAGAAGGGAGTGACCCTTTCTGAAGCAAACAACATTCTCTGGGACAACAAGCTCAATGCACTTCCTATTGTAGATGAGAATCAGAGACTGACTCATTTCGTATTCCGTAAAGACTACGATACCCATAAGGCTTATCCGGACGAACTGCTGGACGAACACAAGCGTTATGTCGTAGGCGCCGGTGTCAACACCAGAGACTACGCAGAACGTATTCCGGCTCTCGTAGAGGCCGGTGCAGATGTGCTTTGCATCGACTCCTCCGAAGGCTTTACAGAATGGCAGAAGCTGACCCTTGATTTTGTAAGAGAAAAGTACGGCGACAGCGTAAAGATCGGCGCAGGAAATGTTGTGGATAAAGAAGGTTTCGAATACTTGGCGAATGCAGGTGCTGACTTTATCAAAATCGGTATTGGAGGCGGTTCTATCTGTATCACGAGAGAACAGAAGGGCATCGGTCGTGGACAGGCTTCCGCAGTTATCGAAGTGGCTAAGGCAAGAGATGAATATTATGAAAAGACAGGCGTATACATTCCGATCTGTTCCGACGGCGGCATCGTATACGATTACCATATGACGCTGGCTCTGGCGATGGGCGCTGATTTCCTGATGCTGGGAAGATATTTCTCCCGGTTCGACGAAGCTCCGACGGATAAGCTGACCATCAACGGAAGCTACGTGAAGGAATACTGGGGCGAAGGTTCCAACCGTGCGAGAAACTGGCAGCGTTACGATATGGGTGGCGACAGCAAGCTTTCCTTTGAGGAAGGTGTTGATTCCTATGTACCGTATGCAGGACCGTTGAGTGACAACGTAAGACAGTCCCTGCAGAAGGTGAAGTCCACCATGTGCAACTGCGGCGTGCTGACGATACCGGAGCTGCAGAAGAATTCCAAGCTGACGGTCGTATCAGCTACAAGTATCGTAGAGGGCGGCGCTCATGACGTTATCTTGAGAGAAAGCAATAAGAACCGCTAGTCCTTTGCAGCGTTTTAGAATCATTTTGAGAGGAACTGATTATTATGGATCATGAAAAAATAATCGTGCTGGACTTCGGCGGACAGTATAATCAGCTGATTGCCAGAAGAGTCCGGGAATGCAACGTGTACTGCGAAGTGCAGCCGTACACGCTGTCCCTTGAGGAAATCAAGGCAAAGAATCCGAAGGGGATCATCTTTACCGGCGGACCAAACAGCGTTTACGATGAAACGTCTCCGCGGTACACCAATGAAATTTATGAAATGGGAGTGCCGATCCTGGGCATCTGCTATGGTGCACAGCTGATGGCATACCAGCTGGGAGGCAAGGTGGAAACAGCGCCTATCAGCGAATATGGAAGAACGGAAGTGGATATCGACAGCAAAGACGGTCTGTTTCAGGATGTGGCGGATAAGACCATTTGCTGGATGAGTCACACAGACTATATCAGTGAAGCCCCGGAGGGCTTTAAAGTGACGGCACATACACCGGTCTGCCCGGTAGCCGCCATGGAAAACAAAGAACGCAAGCTGTACGCTTTGCAGCCTCATCCGGAAGTTATGCACACGGTGGAGGGTATGAAGATGCTCCGTGCATTTGTTAAGGATGTATGCGGCTGCTCCGGCGACTGGCAGATGGGATCCTTTGTGGAAAACACGATCCAGGCTGTGCGTGAAAAGGTGGGAGACGGCAAAGTTCTCTGCGCACTTTCCGGTGGAGTAGACTCTTCTGTTGCTGCTGTACTGCTGTCCAAGGCGGTAGGCAAGCAGCTGACCTGTGTATTCGTGGATCACGGTCTTCTGCGCAAAAATGAAGGGGACGAGGTGGAAGCAGTATTCGGACCGGACGGCCCGTATGACCTGAACTTCGTTCGTGTCAATGCACAGCAGCGTTTTTATGACAAGCTGGCAGGAGTGACAGAACCGGAACAGAAGCGTAAGATCATTGGCGAAGAATTCATTCGTGTATTTGAAGAAGAGGCCAAGAAGATCGGTGCGGTGGACTTCCTGGTACAGGGAACCATCTATCCGGACGTAATCGAATCGGGTCTTGGCAAATCTGCAGTGATCAAGTCTCACCACAACGTTGGTGGCTTGCCGGATCACGTGGACTTTAAGGAAATCGTAGAGCCTCTGCGGATGCTCTTTAAGGATGAAGTCAGAAAAGCTGGTCTGGAGCTGGGGATTCCGGATTATCTGGTGTTCCGTCAGCCGTTCCCGGGTCCTGGTCTGGGGATCCGGATCATTGGTGATGTCACGGAAGAGAAAGTGAAGATCGTACAGGACGCCGATGCCATTTACCGGGAAGAGATCGCCAGAGCGATGGAATCAGGTCTGATTCCGAAGTACGGCGAAGAAGGAACGCTGGGTCAGTACTTTGCTGCGCTGACCAATATGCGAAGCGTTGGTGTTATGGGAGACTTCAGGACATACGATTATGCCGTTGCTCTCCGCGCCGTTCTCACAAGCGACTTTATGACAGCGGAAGCCGCACAGCTGCCGTGGGAAGTCCTGCAGACCGTAACCACTAGGATCGTCAACGAGGTGAAGCACGTCAATCGCGTTGTGTACGACTGCACGGGAAAACCGCCAGGGACGATAGAGTTTGAATAAACGATTTTAAGAAAATAAATCCCGAACCTGTTGAAAATTAAACGGTTCGGGATTTTTGAGTTTTTGGTTTGACGCATTTTTGACGCATCCTGTGTAGAATAGTGTTATCTTTTAGAGCTTATGGTGGTCCAAAATTCTCTCTGCTATCTACATTGTAAAATGATTGACACCGTATATGATACCACATATAATGTAAATAAGAGATATAAGAATGTCAAAGTGGGATAAACTGATAACATGTATATGCAATTTATCAAAAGATCTCCGGTTTGATGAGTTACGGAAGGTATTGGAAAGCTACGGATATGAAATGAATGCACCAAGAAGTGGAGGTAGTCATTACACTTTCAGGAAGTAAGGCTGTATGCCAATTACAATACCGAAACACGAACCGATTAAAAAAGTATATGTGGAAATGGTAAGGCAGATTGTAGAAAGTGAGGCGGAGAATGATGAAGACGCTGAGTGATTATATGGCAATGTCCTATCGTATGGAAATCGTGGAGGATAAGGATGAAGGCGGATTTGTAGTTTCTTATCCAGATTTGCCTGGTTGCATTACGTGTGGAGAAACTGTAGAAAGTGCAGTAGCAAATGCGTTGGATGCCAAAAAGACATGGCTTGAAGTAGCGTTAGAGGAAGGTATAGAGATTCATGAGCCGGATAGCTTGAAAGATTATTCTGGACAGTTTAAGCTGCGAATTCCAAGAAGTCTACACAGATCACTGGCAGAACATTCTCAAAGAGAAGGAATCAGCATGAACCAGTATTGTGTATACCTCCTTTCCAGAAATGATGCAGTGTGTTCAAAATAAAGAGTAGGGTTGGTAAAGAAAAATTTACTGCCTATTAAAATAAATCCCGAACTTGTTGAATTTCAGCGGTTCGGGATTTGTTATAGATCAATAGATTTGGAATTAAAGAGGGTATTTATGTTATACGGGATAAATAGGTTGAATTCATCCTAAAGTATGATAATCTATAGGTAAAGGAGGCGATAAGTATGATGATCAATACAGATAACCTGGTTTCCATCACAGATGCAAATCAGAATTTTTCCCGCGTGGCTAGAATGGTCGACGAAAATGGAGTGGCAATTATCTTAAAGAATAATGTACCGCGTTATATCCTCATGGAATTCGATTATCTGAAAGAGGAACAGATTGCCGGAGATGAAGATATTCAGGAAATTTCAAAGCGTCTTATGGCAAAGAATAAGTATGCATATGAGGTGCTGGCAAAATGAGAAAGCTGAGCGGTAGACAGGTGTTGGAGTTGCATGATGCACTGTTGACGCATCTGGCTTTCTGAAATACGATAAAATAGAGAAACCAATGTGTATCAGCATGATTGCAAAAAAAATAAAGATTTTGAATAGAAATTGGCTCGGGAATCTAGCATTTATACTGGCTTTCGAACTTTTTGTATGTAGAATAAGTATGCCGTAATAATTGATTTTTATTAGGGTTGAGAGAGGTATTCGAAGTATTGCAAATTATGTATTAGACTAGGAAATTTATTGTGGGAGTAAAATCGCTATAGTATAATTATATATAGAATAGTGTAGGGGGAATTATGAGAAATAAAGACATTGAAGCAACAAAATTAGATTATAAACTTTCTCTGGAGCTAGAAAAACCTAAAAGCTGGCTGAAGTCGATTTCTGCATTTGGAAACACTCAAGGGGGAGAAATATTATTTGGTGTTACAAATGATACGCATTATGCAATAGGGTTGGATGATCCGCAGGGGACAGCAAGCAAAATTTCACAGTATATTGCAGCTAGAATATCGCCGACACCCAGATATGAAATGGAATCCTTTCCTGCAAATGATGGGAAGAAAACTTGTGTAAGGGTGATTGTGCATAGTGGACCGGATTATCCTTATTATTATGTTGCTGATGGTGTAAAGGAAGCTTATATTCGTCATGGTGATCGTTCTGAAAAAACGACAGATTACGAGCTGAATAATTTGATTTTGAAGGGTATGAATAAGACGTACGATGCTTTGCCGAGTTTTTATAGTTATAATGATGTAAGCTTCACGCTTCTGAATGCAACGTACAAGCAGGAAAATGATGATGAACTGTCATTACCAAGAGACTTAATGTCTATGAGACTTATCACTGGGGATAATCAAGTAACTAATGCAGGGGCATTATTATGTGACCAGGGATATTTATATCAGTCGAAAATTGTGTGCACTAGATGGAAAGGTCGCATAAAAGGCAGTGTTGATGGTGATGCATTAGATGATAAGGAGTTTAGCAATTCCAGTGTGATAAACTTATTGATGAACGCAGAAGCATTCATCAGAAATAATTCAAAGAATGCCTGGACTATACGTGGTATGAAGCGTGAAGAGAAAAGTGATTATCCGTATAAGGCTGTTCGTGAAGTTTTGGTAAATGCTGTAATCCATAGAGATTATCAGATACATGGTGCTGAAATACATGTGGATATGTATGATGACAGAATGGAAATCACATCTCCAGGTGGAATGATGAATGGAAGCAGGATACAGGACTTAGACCTATTACATGTTCCATCTATGCGTCGTAATGAAGTTATAGCAGATGTATTTGGGAGATTGCATTACATGGATAGAAGAGGTAGTGGTATTAGCCGTATAATGAATTCATATATTGAGTTTGCGGCAAAACCAGAATTCTATTCTACTGATTACTATTTCTCTGTAAGTTTACCAAATAGAAGCGTAGCGGAATTATCACAAATGGAATTTACGGAAACGCAACTATCTGGCGAGAAAACGCAATTATCTACAAAGAAAATGCAATTAACCCAGGACAAAAAGCACTTATCTTCGGAATTCGACGAACCTGACTGGGAGTTGAACTATTTTAGAGATGTTGTCATGAAGCAAAAGAGTGAATGCCTTAGAGCCAAGACGATTGAAGGGATTGTTAAAATTTTTGATAGATATAGATATTTGTACAATTTCAACCGACGCAATGTTGCTGAATTACTTGATGTGACTGAAAACAGGGCATCTCGATTGATAAAGCAGTGTATTGAGTTAGATATCATGGGTAAAGTGAAACGAGATGAGTATTGCTTTAAAGCAGATCAGAGTGTAGGAAATTATAAACCCCATGTTTTTCAACAAGGCAGATAAGTTATGCGGATCAATACAGATAATTTAGTGTCTATCACAGATGCAAATCAAAATTTTTCCCGCGTAGCTAGAATGGTTGACGAAAATAGAGCGGAAATCATCTTAAAGAATAATGTACCACGGTATATCCTCATGGAATTCACTCAGATGGAAGAAGAGTATGAAAAAAGAGGATACGGAGGCACACTATGGTGCGAGCAAGTATTCAAGAGGATTAAAAATCAAAGTTGCAAAAGAAGCAATGTTATTGGAAAATCAGGGATAGGAATACACCATGGTAAGGATGGCCAAAGTATTAGGAATATTCGAGCGTGGATACTTCAGATGGTGTAAGCAAAACAATGGTCCCGTAAAGAACACTGCTATTTTAAGCAAGATGAACAAAACATCTTTTGGTCGTGTAAGGACAGTTATGGGGACTGAATAGGTAATTGCGTTCATTGACCGGGCAAGACAACAGGAACAGATAGAAGCGGAGCAGAAATGAGCTGCAAGAAGACATCCTAGTGGGGAAGCACGTTGACAGAGGGAGCATATGTTCCTGCTTCTAGCAACTGCTGTTTTCTTTTACTTGGGTAAAGAAAAAGTCTATAATCAATGTAAAGGAACATGGAGATTTTCTGAATCATACAGGTTTTTAAGATATTTGAATTAGGGCTATACATGGGCATATTAGGATGTGATTTGAAAGGAAGTTTCATAGATGAATCGTAAAGAATTTAAAGATGAATTAAAGATGACATATGGAGAATTACAATCTTATCTTGTTCAAAAATATGGTAGTGCAAAGTATGATTATTTTGTTAATCCTGAATGTAAAAGTAAAAATAAAAAAGTATCTCGAACAAGAGAAGGGCTATATTGTCATCATATGGATGAAGATAAGGGAGGAAATTTAGGAAATCCACCGCAGGCTAAAATGCAACCTTTTGAATGGCAGAAGAAGGAACAATTGGTGTATTGCAATATTTTAGAGCATTTAATTTTACATATGAAAATTGCTGTCTTGAGGCAAAAGAACATGTTGGAAACACCACAAGAGATTGCAGATTTCTTTACGACAGGTGGGATTTTCATGATATGTGATGAAATAAATGATATGTTTATGAATAACGGAACAAAAGTTGCGTGGAAAAAAAGATGTTTTGAGGAAATCAAGGAGAATTACGAAGATTATATTTTGTTGATAAAATCGTTTGTGAATTATATTGAAACAAATTATAAGGGAAATAAGATGGAACCTGCTTTTTTAGTACCAGGTTCAAAGGTACATTTTTCGGATGGCGATTGTGAGATTTTAAAAATCTCAAGGAAAAAAGATGCTTTTCTTTTAAAATTGCCTTCTGGTGAAGAAAAAGTATTGAAGTCTGTGGTGGCATATCAGCAATTTACATATGCAGATCAATTTGATTTAGCAATAAGAAGGATGGCATCAGGCTACGAGAGCTTTTATACTGATATATATGAAGATATTGTAAAGTATGATAATAAAAATCTTATAGAGGAAAGTAGTAAATTGTTTAAAGGTGATTATCAAGGGTATGGGTTTGCACAATATGCTGATATTACATTAGACGAAAACTTTGGTTCACGTAATGCAGATGAATATATTTCAAAAGCATTACCTATGTATTGTGAGAAGATGATTGATTTCAAAGAGAAAATTCCCCAGTTTTGGAGGGGGGATGTTCCTACAAATGCAAGAAAATTATTTTATATTGTTAGGATTAAGACTTCTTTCTCACTAAAGGAAGGAATGGAGCCTTGCGTTAGATATAGAGAAAGGGATATATTAAGAACAGAGAATATATTTGAGATAGACAATAATCATAATATTAAAGATAGAGGCTGGACGATATTGGAAACATCTGACATTTATGACAAAAAGACTGATAAGTATTACTCGAAGTATATAGATGTAAATGGAAAAATTGTTGTTGCAACTGTAACAGTTTCTTTAGGAAAAGATGACTATTTGTTATTTAAAGAACGTTATAACATCCGACATATTGAAATTTTGGATGGTTGTTATTTTTGTTGATAACCTAAAGATTTTTATTGAAAAAGTCTTTATTTTGATCATAATAAATAGTTGGTAACATTTTGGCAACAGAAAATCAGTGAGCCAAAATAATATATGCAACAGAAATAAAATAACGGCTAAAAAGATACAAAATTTAAACAAATATATTTAATGACATCTTTGAATTTGCCGAGTTTGAATAAACGATTTTAAGAAAATAAATCCCGAACCTGTTGAAAATTCAATGGTTCGGGATTTTATAATCTGTAAAAAAGATCATGCCGTAAAATCTGGATCTATGATCATGTCTTCGGCTTAAACCGATCGTGTAACATTTCGGCCGGAGCTGAGATGTTACAAAAATGACATCGTTTTACTGCCGAAATCATATCGTTATAAAAATTTAAGAATAATTTTTCTTCTTTCGTCTATAAACCATAACCGTGTATGAAAGGACTGCACCGCTTAAAAGAAACAGGAAAAGCCAGATTGAAAGTTGATCACTGTCGCCGGTAGCAGGAGTCGACTCGGTTATAGTATGTCCGCAAAATACACAGCTTTTTGTTTTAATTCCTGTTTCCTGGGAGGTAGGAGCCTTTGTGACCGTCCATTCTCCATAGGTGTGTTCAAGCACAGGCAGGGCAACATTCGATGCTTCCTGCCTTCCTGCCTGATCTAAAAAGTTTTTCATACATACGGAACAATGCCAGTATGCGATGTTGCCAGCTTCCGTACAGGTTGCCGCCTTCTCTTCCTGGTGACTCAAACGATGCGTGCCCAATGCACCATATGTATTGCTGCACACGGTACAGGTGGCTTTTTTGGAACAGGTAGCTGTACCGCCGGAACAGTCTGTTTCATCGAGATGGGTATCACAGCCGTAAATACACTTATGATAATGTTTATCGTTTTCCTGTGTCCATTCATTTGCTGCCTGGTGATTGCCGGGATCCAAATCTCCATATTGAATGCCGCAGATCTCACAGACAGCTTTCTGGGAACAGGTGGCCGTACCACCGGTATGCTGACAGCGATAGCCGCACTCAAGGCACACACCATTTTTCCATTCGTGTGCGTCCTCCGCTATAACGGTCGAGTTACAGCAATTATATACAGAACGGTGTGTGGCAGATGTCTGGATCCATGTGACAATACCTGTGTGGTTAGTTGGATCGAGAGCTCCGTAAGCTTCCCCGCATTTTGTACAGACCGCCTGATTTATACAGGTGGCCGTACCACCGGAGCATGCTTCTGATTCAGACGCTGAGCAGGCAGAACAGGTACGGGTGTGCTGATCTGCACCGTCACGCTGCCAGGATCCCCAGGTATGCCCGAGAGGGTCTCCATCGGTAAATACTTCCGTTCCCTTTGCACCGCACATGCAGGAATAGTAATATTTCTTCACTTCTGTACAGGTGGCATCACTGGCCTTATAGATATCATCTTTCACCTGCTGATCGTAGACATGTGCCGCATATTCATCCTTTTGGCTGTTGTCTGGAAGCGGGCAGTTTGGTGCGAGACATTCACGCCAGTGGAAAGAATCATTGTATGCCCATGCATCCGGATCCCACGTATGGTAATGCAGATCACCCCTATAATCACTCACGATTCCCACCCCATCTGAGACGACCACACGCATCGTCACCGGTTCACTGCAAAAGTCCGTAGAGCGCGAATCGTTTATTTGTTCAGAAAAGATCGATAATGTGTATTCATTATCTCTGACGCCGGCAAGAGGAATAGACAAGAATCCGCTTGACGCATTGGAACTGTCGGCTAATTTGCCATAATACCTAATGTCGCCATAGCGATTTGTCAAGATACAGGAGATATACTGATTTGCCCCTCCGGTTGCATTGGCATAACCGAAAGTAAGTGTTTTCGCCGTCTGTCGTCTCTGTCCCAGGGTCGCATAGACATTTAGATTTTGGTCGGTGTGTTTCATGGTGAATTTTACCGTGTCGGTTGGCTCCTCTGTCGCGACAAGACCATTTCCCACAGATACAGAAGGTTTCCCGCTTGCATCATCTGCATTGGAGATAAAGAGGAGAGAAGACAGATCTACATTAAGGGCAGGTCTGGCACCGATATCCCGGTCTACTTCAACATTATAGAACATGACGGCCGATGACGGCACCCTATAACGGCCGGGACATTGTCGGACTCTTTCACCGTCCCTGCCATAACTGGGAGTACGCAGCCAGAAATGATCAAACTGACCCCCGTAGAGGCATACGGCATCCACATCTATGGTATTATATTCCTCGAGGGACAGCGGCCATAGTTTTTGATTGCTGACCACTGGACCGGTGATGCTGTCGCTTCCGGTCAGGGTCCTTGGCCGGATATAGGATGCATCTTTTGCCGGCAGGCTATTTGCGATCTGGACCAATTTTTGCTGTAGGGTACTTCCGCCATATTCATTGGGAGTTCTCCACGCCGACATCCCGGAAGGATTGTTTGCATAATACATCGTTCCACGGCCGATGGTAGAAAATGGACTTGAATTTCCAAAAGAGTCTGCACTTCCTTTACGGAATGGAATATTTTGGTATTCGCTGTCGTAATCTGCGGCGAGAAGCGTGGCGTGACCCGGCTGTGGATATATACCACTGGTTCCGTTGCCGATCACCCACCATGTATGTCCTGCAAAGACTACCTTACTCTGATTGATTTCTAGAGCGGGCTCCCATACTCCTGCTGCAAAACTTGTGGTTGGTATAAGAGAAACTAATGTTGCAATACAAAGCAGTAGACTGAGCATTCGCTTCTTCTTTTTCAAAGGATCCACCTCCATTATTTTAGAGAGAAATTCTAGAATTGTGTTATATTATACAGAAAGTACATGGAAAACGCAATGCGAAAAAAACAGGGATAGTGTCAATGGAAAAACTATATTAAACCAGGTTGAAAATTCATGGTAGCAATGCTAGTATAGGAAAAAGATCAAAAAAATATGGAGGTGAATTTTATGGACAGTAGTGATAGGTCAGGGCGAAGTATGAATAGCAGTGCTTTTTATATCAGTTTAAGACACAGTCGTCGGATAAAATTCACCATTGGGTCTGTTTCCGTTGATCAAAAAGCACTGTAAGGTGCTTTTTTAATGCCCTTTTCTATTGCTTGAAACAGTATTATCTGTGTTTTGAGAAAGGAAAGGAGTCAACTATGAACAAGAAATATTTGGAGATACAGAAACTGATTCAGGAAAATCGCTCGGATTTAAGGATCGAAGAGGTTTTGTCAAACTACCATGAGAATGATATCGCGGAACTTCTGGAAAATCTGAGCCGGGCGGAGAGAAAAAGAATTTACCATGTGCTGGGCATTGCCAAAACAGCAAACGTGTTTCCGGTGCAGGAAACAGAAGGGTGAGGTTTGTTGTATGGAAATCATTGTAACAACATTAGAAATCATAGGAGCGATCGCATTTGCTGTATCGGGAGCGCTTGTGGGGATCCGAAAAAACATGGATGTGTTCGGCGTGTGTGTTCTGGGGCTTTCTACTGCAGTGGGAGGAGGCGTCATTCGGGATTTGATCCTGGGGGAAACACCGCCGGCTATGTTCACCAATCCGATCTATGCGATCGCAGGTCTTGCGACATGTCTTTTTGTTCTGATCCCGGAGATCCGCACGATGGTGGAACGTTCAGAATTCGTATTGCTTCTGGCAGACGCTGTCGGTCTCGGGATCTTCACGGCATCTGGAACTATGCATGCTCTGGAAACAGCAGACGCGAATGCATTCCTGGCTGTTTTTGTAGGTGTCGTGACCGGCGTAGGCGGAGGGCTTCTTCGGGATGTGATGGCAAGTGTTCCCCCGTATATTTTCACAAAACACGTTTATGCAGTAGCGTCCATAGCAGGAGGTATACTGCTGTGCGTCATCTATCCATACGTCGATAAATACATAGGTCTTTTTATCACGTCTGCATTTGTAGTGGTATTAAGGCTGCTGGCATCTCGGTTTCGCTGGGAAATCCCAAAGGCGGAGGATGTGTCTCTTCATCATACGAAAAACCATTCGGGAAAAGAATGATGTTATAATTCTGCAAAAAGTTGGGAGCGTTAAAGCTCCCAACTACAAAACACGAACATTATACCGGGAAATTCCGTATTGATGTTCGCCTATATCAGTCCTATAATAATACACGTACTCTATATTTTGACAGACATCAGAGCATACAGTGTTGTATCGTGTCATAAGCCAAAATTAGAGCAAAATTCGTAATTTGGGACGTGAAGCCCGCTCTTATACTGTGCCTATGACACAATCAGAACAGCGTAAAAGATGTTTGATTGTGTTTTTTATTGGGACGATTTCAACAAATCGCCCTGGCAGTGAGGAAAAAATGGAAAGAACAGTAGAACAGTTAAAAGAACGAATCCGTGCAGGCGGGGCTAAAATTCCTGCGGAAAAAGTTATCAAAAACGGACAGCTGGTCAACGTTATGACAAGTGAGATCTATCCAGCAGAGATTGCGATCTATAAAGATATGATCGCAGCAGTCGGTGATGAAGCGGAAGTGGCTGATTACATCGGACCGGATACCCAGATCATCGATGCAAAAGGAAGATTCCTGGTGCCGGGTATGATCGATGGACACATCCACAGTGAGTGCAGCAAGCTGAGCATTACCAGCTATGCCAAGGCTGTCGTGCCTCACGGGACCACCAGTATGATCTCCGGTCTTGATGAATACATTTCCGTATCGGATCTGGATGGCCTGCAGGAGATCTTTGCAGAAGTAAAGAAAAGTCCGTTGAAAGTATTCTGGGGCGCACCGTATAAAACACCGTACACTGTGCCGCAGTCTACAGTTTCCTTCAACTTTACCAAGGAAGTGCACCAGACGGTGCAGAAATGGCCGGAATGCTTCGGCGTATGGGAAACCGTAACGGAATTCGTGCAGGAAGAGGACGAAGATACGCTGGGCGCTATCGCAGAAGCCGGCAAGAACAACCTGCCGGTATTCGGATGTGCACCTATGGCATCGGGTAAAAAGCTCAATGCATACCTTTGCAGCGGCGTTCGTCTGGATCATGAAAGCTATGATCATGTGGAAGTAGTGGAAAAGATGAGAAAGGGCATGCACATGCTGATCCGTGAGTCCTGCGTGACACATTTTCTGGCGGAAAACATGCGCGCTGTTACAGAAGTAAATCCGTATCTGGCAAGAAGAGTCAGCTTCTGTACGGATGATGTAACAGCAACGGATATTCTGGAAAAAGGTCATATGGACAACCTCGTCCGCCTGGCAATCAAAGCCGGTGTAGAACCGATGACAGCTATTCAGATGGCGACGATCAACAGCGCAGAGGCATACCGCATCGACCACCTGATCGGATCTATTTGTCCGGGCAGGATCGCAGATATTTTGTTTGTAGAAGATCTGCAGGATTTCAAAGTAGACGAAGTAATGACTAACGGCAACATGGTTGCCAGAAACCATAAATTGACTTACGAGCTGCAGGCTCCGGAAAGAAGCCCGATTTTCAAGGGAGAACTCAAGTGTGCAAAGACCACGGCAGATGACTTCTCGTACCATGTGCCGATCGAAAACGGGGAAGCAAAAGTTCTCAGTCTGGATGTCAAGGGACCGTTTGTAAGAAAAAGACGAGATGTGAACCTCAAGGTAAAGGACGGCATCGTGCAGCCGGATACAGAGCAGGATGCTATCATGGTTTCTGTAGTGGAGCGTTTCGGTAAAAACGGTAATAAATCACTGGCTTTCTGCTCTGGATGGAAACTGAAAAAAGGCGCTATGGCGTCCACCAATGCACCGGACGACAACAACCTGGTGGTTATGGGAGCCAATGCCGAGGACATGTCCTTTGCAGTAAATTATCTGATCGAACAGGGCGGAGGACAGGTCGTTGTAGAAGACGGCAAGGTTATCGAATTCCTGCCTCTGCCGGTGGGCGGCATCGTAAGCGATGATGAGCCGGAAGTCGTTGCAGCAAAGGAAGCGAAAATCGATGAAGCGGCTCGTTCCCTGGGTTCCGACCTGCCGAATCCGATGATGTACATGTTCTTCCTGCCGATCACAGCTATTCCAGATTATGCGCTGACTGATGCAGGCCCGGTGGATTACTGTGCACTGACGACATACGATCCGATTCTGGAACTGGTGGAAAAGTAGAGGCGAACCATGAAAAAAGAAGAATTGAAAAAACTGATCCCGACTGCCGGCGGAGCACGCAAGGCGGACACGGTCATTAAGAATTGTAAAGTAGTTAACGTGTTTAGCGGAAAGATCGTCGAAGGGGATATCGCCCTTTGCGGCGATCAGATCGCAGGAATCGGAGAGTATGAGGGTGAAGTAGAAATCGATGCAGAAGGCAGATATGCGGCACCTGGCTTTATCGACAGCCACATTCATATCGAATCCTCTTATCTGAGTCCGGAAGAACTGGGGAGATTATTGGTTCCGCACGGCGGCACGACTATCATCGCAGATCCGCACGAGATCGTGAATGTTCTGGGGATCCCGGGACTGGATTATATGATGGATGCTGCGAAAAATACGAAACTGGATATCAAATATATGCTCCCGTCATGCGTGCCAGCGACTCCATTTGAGAATGCCGGTGCTGTTATCGACGCTGTGGATATGGAAGATCCGATCTTGCGGGACAACATCCTTGGACTGGGAGAATTCATGAATTTCCCTGGCGTTGTCAATGGTGACGATGCTACTCTGGACAAGCTGATGGTCGCAAAGGATGCAGGAAAGCTGATCGATGGTCATTCACCGGGATTAACGGGAAAAGCTTTGAACGCATATTGTGCTGCACGTATCCGTGCGGATCACGAGTGTGATACACTGCAGGATTTCGAAGAACGTCTGGACAACGGCATGTACGTGATGCTCCGTCAGGGCTCCGCCTGTAAAAATCTGAAATCTTTGCTTCCGGCAGTGACTCCGGAGAACAGCCGCAGAGTAATATTCTGCTCGGATGACAGGCAGCCGAAGACCATTTTAGAGGAAGGGCATCTTGACAATCATCTGAGACTGTGCGTGGAAGAAGGGTTGGACCCGATCACGGCGATCCGGATGGCGACCCTCAATGCAGCAGAGTGTTTCGGACTGGACGACCGTGGTGCTATTGCGCCGGGTTACCGTGCCGACATTGTATTGCTGGATGATTTAAAGGATTTTTCGGCAGACAAAGTATGGGTTGCCGGCCAGCTGACAGCAGATCAGGGCAAGTATCTGCCTGAAGTGATCAAAGAAGATATCGCTCCCGTTATGGGCAGCGTACATTTAAAGGACTTTTCGGCAGAAAAATTCAAGATGAATCTTTCCGGAAATAGAGTTCACACGATCGAGATCCAGCCGGGAGGAGTCGTTACGAAAAAGTCTGTGGATGAAATCCAGGTGAAGGACGGCGAATTCATCTTTGATCCGGAGCAGGATATCGTTAAGGTCGCTGTGGTGGAACGGCACAAGATGACTGGAAACGTAGCTTGCGGATTCCTGAAAGGATACGGGATCAAGGAAGGTGCAGTAGCTCTTTCCGTGGCACACGACTCACACAATATCATTGTAGTGGGCGTTAGTGATGAAGAAATGGCGTTCGCAGTGGAAGCTCTCCAAAAACAGAGTGGAGGCGTAGTGCTGGTGAAGGATGGCGAAGTGATCGAAAGTATGCCGATGCCGATCGCAGGACTGATGAGTGATCAGTCAGCGGAATGGGTAGACGGGAAGCTGACTGCTTTGCATGAAAAAGCCTATGATATTCTGGGCGTAAACGGAGATGTGGAGCCGGTCATGACGCTTTGCTTTATGTCGCTGGCAGTTATTCCAGAGCTGAAACTGACTGACGAAGGACTTTTTGATGTAACCAAGTTTGCATTTATTAACGTAGAATGTTAGGAGAAAACAATTAATGAATAGTAATGTGGGAATAGTTCCATTTTTTAAGCGAGGCGATATCGGAGGCCTCACATACCTTGTTACCAATAATATCGTTAACTATCTGATCGTGATCGCTACGCTGAGCGGTGTTCTGAAATGGCCGGATAAAGTAGTGTTCGGCTATGTCATCCCGGGCATGTCCATCGGATTGTTCCTGGGCTGCTGCTACTATGCATGGATGGGTTACCGGATCTCCAAGCGAGATCAGAGACCTGATGTAACTGCGCTGCCTTCCGGAGTTTCGACAACGGCGATGTTCGTTATGCTGTACGGTGTGATCATGCCCCTTAGCTATGCGGTAGAAGACCCTATGGTGGCATGGTCTGCTGCGATGGCGGCCTGTTTCCTGGGTGGAGTGATTGAATTTGTCGGCGGTATTGTAGGCCCATGGATGAAGAAGCGGATACCGAGAGCTGCGCTGCTTGGTACAGTTGCAGGAATCGGATTTATCTGGATGGCAACAGAAGGTGTATTTGATATTTTTCAGGATCCGATCCTGGGACTTCCGGTTATGATCGTTGCTATGCTTGGTGTATTCGGTGTGTATGCTTTCCCGAAAAAGATCCCGCCTCTTGTAGTGGCGATCGTTGGAGGCATCGTGTATGCGTTTTGTCTGGGACGGACCCAAGTGGATTTCAGTGATATCGGATTTTATATTCCCAATCCAGTCAACAGCATCCAGTACATGATCGATGGATTCGCGGTGATCGTACCATATCTGGCAGTGATCATTCCGGTTGAGATCTATAACTTTATTGAAACCATGGATAACGTAGAGGGTGCTAATGCGGCAGGTGATGAATACAGTGTCCGGCAGGCCCAGTTTGCAGACGGCGTATTTACTATGATATCTGCCTGCTTTGGTGGTGTCGTTCCCAACACTGTATGGCTCGGACACGTATCTTTAAAAAGAACGGGAGCAGGTGTCGGCTATTCGGTCATCGCAGGGATCATCCTGCTTCTGGCAGGTGTGCTGGGGCTCTTCACTGTGCTGTCGGACATCATCCCGAAAGCAGTTGTAGCCATCACATTCCTGTGGTGTGCAGTTGATATGCTTTCCCAGGCATTCCGCGTCGTGGACAAGAAGTATTATGCAGCGATCGGCGTAGCCATGGTGCCGTCGGTTGCCGACTTCCTCTATACGCAGGTCACAGGTGCAGCTGGTCTTGCTGATCTGTGGACTGAAAAAGTGGCTTCCGGGATCAACGACTTTGCACCGGATGTATGCCAGGCGCTTACAGACGCTGGCTGCATGTGGAACGGTGTTGCCGCTGTAAAGGCTGGTGCAATCGTTATCGGTATCTTGCTTGGTACTATGGTGGCATTTATCATCGACCGTCGTCTGGACAAGGTCGCTATTGTAGCATTTGTCGGTGCAGTGCTGTCCTTTATCGGAATCATCCACAGTGCAGCCATCACCATAAACTTTACAAACCAGTGGGGGATCGGCTACCTGATCACAGGCGTCGTTTGCCTGATACTCCACTTCGGAAGAAACAGCTGGTGCAAACCGGACGAAGATATGCTGGAGTATGTGGACGACCAGTCGGAGAAAGAATAGGGCTGTGGCCAGAGTTGAAAATATGAATATTGTATAAAATAGTGGACACCTTGCTGCTGATTCTACCTGCAGGAGGTGTCCTCTTTATTTTCCCCTGCACACACCCGGAATCTGTGATACAATAGAGCCAGCCAAGGAGGTTGCATCATGGATGAACGAATCAGGAAACAGCTTGCTTTTGCACTGGAAATCGATAAAGAAAAAAATATTCTCAGACAGACTCACCTGTCTGGTCATGGCAGACGGGAAAACGATGCGGAACATGCATGGCATATGGCCATCATGGCGTATCTTTTACGGGAGTATGCTAATGAAGAAGTTAACATCACAAAAGTCATGCTGATGTGTCTGATCCATGATATCGTGGAGATCGAGGCGGGGGATACTTATGCTTACGACGAAGAAGGCCTGAAATCACAGAAGGAGCGAGAAGAAAGAGCAAAAGAAAAATTGTATTCACTTCTGCCTGATGATCAGAAGAGGGAACTGGTTAGCTTGTTTGATGAGTTTGAATCCTACGAAAGCCCGGAAGCACGTTTTGCTCATGCCATGGATAACGTGCAGCCGCTGATCCTCAATGACAGCAACGAAGGAGGCGACTGGAAAGATCATCAGGTTTCGGCAGAGCTGGTCTATGGCAGGCATAAAAAGACGAAGCTGGGATCGGAGAAACTGTATGAGGTCAGCGATGAGATTTTGCAGAAAAATATTAAAAAAGGGAATTTAAAAGAGTAAATATCTGAGGTAAGGTAAAGAATCATGACATTAAAAGAATTGAACATTGGAGAGAGTGCAGTGATCCGGACCGTTGGCGGTGACGGAGCACTGCGCCAGCATTTTTTGGATATGGGCGTGATACCGGGAGCAGAAGTGACCGTGGTAAAGCTGGCTCCTATGGGAGATCCGATGGAACTGCAGATCCATGGATATGAACTGACCCTGCGTCTTGCTGATGCAGATCAGATCGAAGTTGAGCCGATCAAAAGCCGGTCCAGAAAACATGAAGGACCAAAAAGTATCAGCGATACGGAGCACCCGGGACTGGGAGAAAGCGGTAAATATCACGTAAAAGCAACGGAGGACCCTCTGCCGGATGGCATGACGCTGACTTATGCACTGGTGGGAAACCAGAACTGCGGGAAAACAACCCTGTTCAATCAACTGACCGGTGCGAACCAGCATGTAGGAAACTTCCCGGGAGTAACGGTAGATCGCAAGGATGGCCCGATCAAGGGATATCCTAATACATCGGTCACGGATTTGCCGGGCATCTATTCCATGTCGCCGTACACCAGCGAGGAGATCGTGTCCCGTAATTTCGTGCTGCAGGACAAGCCAAAGGCGATCATAAATATCGTTGACGCCACCAATATCGAACGGAATCTGTATCTGACCATGCAGCTTTTGGAAATGGATGTTCCCATGGTACTGGCGCTTAATATGATGGATGAAGTAACAGGGAACGGCGGGACCATCGATGTGAACCGGATGGAAGAAATACTGGGGATCCCTGTCATTCCGATTTCGGCTGCAAAAAATCAGGGCGTAGATGAACTGATTCGCCATGCGATCCACATCGCCAAGTATCAGGAACGCCCTGGCAGACAGGATTTTTGCGATGAAAATGATTTTGGAGGGGCGGTGCATCGTTGTATTCATTCTGTGTGCCACCTCATTGAAGATCATGCAGAAGCCGCAGAGGTACCGATACGGTTTGCCGCATCAAAACTGATCGAAGGAGATCAGCTCATGATGAGGCTGATGAACCTTGATCAAAACGAAATAGAGATGCTGGAGCATATTATTTTGCAGATGGAAAAGGAGCGAGGACTCGATCGAAGTGCAGCCATCGCTGATATGCGGTTTTCCTTTATTGAAAAAGTCTGCGAAAGTACAGTCGTAAAACCGAAAGAAAGTAAAGAGCATATACGCAGTCGAAAGCTCGACCGTATACTGACGGGAAAATACACGGCGATCCCATGTTTTCTGGGGATCATGCTGCTTGTGTTCTATCTGACGTTCAATGTGATCGGTGCCTGGCTGCAGAGGCTTTTGGATCTGGGAATCAGCTCACTGACGGATGTGGTGGATCACGCACTGACTGCGGGGCATATGAATCCTGTACTCCACGGGCTGATCATAGACGGGATTTTCACGGGAGTAGGATCTGTCCTGTCGTTTTTGCCGATCATCGTAACATTGTTTTTCTTCCTCTCTATGATGGAAGACAGCGGATATATCGCCCGCGTTGCGTTTTTCATGGATAAACTGCTTCGAAAAATCGGACTTTCCGGGCGAAGCATCGTGCCGCTTTTGATCGGATTCGGCTGTACGGTGCCGGCAGTCATGGCGACTCGGACGCTGCCAAGTGAACGTGACCGTAAGATGACGATTTTACTGACACCGTTTATGAGCTGCACGGCGAAGCTGCCGATCTACGCATTCTTCGTCAGCGCGTTCTTCCCGGGAAAGGGTGGTCTCATCATGGCGGGACTTTACATAACAGGTATCGTGATCGGGATTTTAGTTGCACTTCTTTTCAAGGGCACTCTCTTTAAGGGAGAAGCGGTACCGTTTGTAATGGAACTGCCGAATTATCGCCTGCCGGGTGCTAAAAACGTCGCACAGCTTCTCTGGGAGAAAGCAAAAGATTTTCTGCAAAGAGCCTTTTCAGTGATCTTGATCGCTACGGTAGTGATCTGGTTCCTGCAAAGCTTTGACCTCCGGTTCAACATGGTCGAGGATTCTTCGAAGAGCATTTTAGCTATGGTCGCCGGATGGATCGCGCCGCTTTTCGCACCGATCGGACTGGGGGACTGGCGGATCGTAACTTCACTGATCAGTGGATTTATGGCTAAGGAAAGCGTGGTTTCTACATTGCAGGTATTGTTCCATGGCGGTGTGCAAAGCGTGCTGACTTCCCTGTCGGCCGCTTCCCTTCTGGTATTTAGTTTGCTGTATACGCCATGTGTTGCAGCTATTGCATCGGTGCGCCGTGAAATGGGACGTCACTGGGCCATCGGTGTTGTGCTGTGGCAGTGTGCCATCGCATGGGTGGCTGCCGCGATCGTGAGAGTCATAGGACTGTTGATTTTTTAGCGGAGGTGGAATTTCATGAGTAATCAGTCGGCAAGTGTTCTGGTGGGGAGTATCCAGAAATTCTCCGTGGAAGATGGCCCGGGGATACGGACGACGGTGTTTTTAAAAGGGTGTCCGTTATCATGTAAATGGTGCCATAATCCGGAGATGATCGATGCAGGGCAGCAGCTTATCAGTTCACCAAACAACTGCATCGGATGTGGTCACTGTATCCAGATCTGCCCGCAGAATGCAATTTCACTTGCTCCTGAAAAGGGAATCCATATAGATCGAAATACATGCAATGTTTGTCTTAAATGTGCAAAGGAATGCTATGCTCAGGCGTTGCGTCCGGTGGCAAAGGAAATGACCATAGACGAGATACTGGCGACTGCAGAACAGGACAAACGGTTTTACGACCACACCGGCGGCGGCATCACCGTAAGCGGTGGGGAGATGCTGACTCATGCAGACTTTGTCGGATCGCTCATCGATGAAGCTGCAAAGCGTGGGATCCACGTTTGCCTGGACACCAGCGGATTTGGCGATGGGGAAGCTTTGCAGAAACTGGCGAGAAAAGAAAACGTGACGGACATTCTGTATGACATGAAAGCCATCGACGATGAGGTGCACCAGGCATATACTGGAGTCAGCAACAAGAGGATCCTGGAAAATCTGCGGATGCTGGCGGAAGACCCGGAAACTTCCGAGAAGCTTTGGCTGCGGATGCCTCTGGTGCAAGGGGTAAATGACACCGAGGAAATCATTCGGAGCACCGGAGAATTCTATCAGGAAATTGGTGTGAAGAAAGTAAATCTTTTGCCTTATCACAATCTGGGCATCAGCAAGGAGCGAAACGTGGGCGGTGTGCAGGAAGAATTTCAGCCGCCGTCAGAGGAATGGCTGACCAAGATCGAAAACTATTTCAAGAAGGAACTGCATCTGGATGTCAGCATTTTAGGACGCGTATAGCAGTGTGCAGAGATTCAGAGATTTTAGGAAATGAGACAAGGGGGAAACAAGATGCAGATCAGAGCATCTCAAAAAGAAGACACACCAGCTATTATGAGAATTTACGAGAAGGCGAGAGCTTTTATGGATCAGACTGGCAATCCGACCCAGTGGGGTGACGGATATCCGCAGCAGGATCTGATCGAGGAGGATCTGCAGCAGGGTCACAGCTATGTTTGTGAAGAAAATGGGAAGATCGTAGGGACTTTTACTTTAATTTTCGGGGAAGATCCGACTTATCAGATCATAGAGAAGGGTGCATGGCATTCTCAGCAGCCGTACGGGGCGATCCACAGGGTCGCTTCTGATGGCACTGCAAAGGGTGTTGCCGGCGCATGTTTTGATTTCTGCAAAGAAAAAGCTGACTATTTGAGGATCGATACGCATGCGGATAACAGACCGATGCAGGCTGCTGTACTGCGGTATGGATTCAGACAATGCGGCATCATTTATACCCGGGATGGAAGCCCGCGTATCGCATATGATTATCTGGTGAAGTAGGCGCGTTCATTACCTCAAAGATACCATTAAATTACAATTCAAGAAAAATATGTTGACTTTTAAATCCCGTTTCGTAGAATGAAAGTAGAGCGAAGGAAATGCAGGCTGCGCAGGATGATGCATTCGCAGGAAAGGAGATACGAAATGGGTAATACTTTGCGCTATGAGGGGTTTCGAAATGTGCTTTTGTCGCAGATGCGAAAAAGACTCTCGGGAAAGCTGGGAATCAAACAGATCTCCAGAAGAGAAACGGTAAAGAATAACGATACGGTGATGGAAATGCTGCTGGTAGAGCTGGAGGACGGCCGAGTAGCGCCGACCCTGTATCTGGAAGATCTGTATAAGGCGTATCGGGAGGGCGCCACACTTGACGAGATCATCCAGGGCCTCTGTGAGATGTTTACTAAGTATTCTGCTGTTAAAATGCCTCTGGAAAACAAACTGAACGCACTTATAGATGATTTTGAGAAAGTGAAGCCGCTGCTGGAATTCAGACTCGTCAATGGTGCACGAAACAAGCGGAGAATGGAAGGAAAACCATTTAGCAGGCTGGGAGAATTTTTGCTGGCTTATCAGATCCATCTGAGAGATGGACATGGCGGGATCTATGCGGCACAGGTAACTGATCAGATGCTGCGGGAATGGGGGATAGACGAGGCGGAGCTGCATGATATCGCGGTCGCTAATATGGATCTTCCGCAGAATTATCTTCTGCAGTCCATGGAGGAGGCGATCGGGATCGAGGTCGATCCGTCTGTGAAACCGGAAGACAGACCGGAGATGTTTATCCTGACCAGCAAGATGAAGATCAACGGGGCAACGGTGATCTTTTCAGAGGAAGTAAGACAGAAAGTGGGAAAACAGCTCGGCGGTGACTATTATCTGCTGCCTTCCTCTATTCATGAATGGGTAGTGATCCCTAAGAGGTGTGCAAGGAGCACACAGGAAATGGAGGATATGGTGCAGGAGGTCAATGAAGATGCAGTGGAAGAAGAGGAGTTCCTCTCTGACCATGTATATGAATATGATGTTGCAAGAGAGCAGATGCGGCAGGCAGTGACAAGGGCGGTCCTCATGTGAGGACCGCCCCCATTAATCAACCTGTACGAAAGCAGGGTCAAAAATGCCTGTAATAGCACCCATGGCCACCATAAAAGCTACCATGATCAGCAGACACCAGGCTACACGCCCTATGAGTGAAACCGCGAAATTGTTGCTTCTGGCCAGTAGCAGATGATCGCAGATCCCACCGTAATTGGCGAAAACAGCGACCCAGCTGATCAGTATGAGGAATGTAGTAATGCGATAGATCAGAACCGTAAGTGGCATCGTAGCACCTTCCACTTCGATCGTTGCACTGAGCCACAGGAGGGAAGCATATCCCAGCACGGCCAGTATCATCTTCCAGATTTTCATAGATCGAAATCCAGGCGGCGCGAAGGGATGATACCTGTCCGGAATATCAGCCAGGGGAGTATTTTTTACTCCCGGGTGGAGCGCCTCATTGATGCCGCCCGGCTTCAGTTTGCGCAGCGCCTTTTCCAGTTTCGGGATAGAATCGTAGCGCTTATCGGGATCTATATGGGTACAGATTTCGATGATGCGGGCGATGGGACCGCAGGCAGCCAGCTGCTGCGGATGGCAGCTGGTAAGCATGAAATTCAGCAGGATACCAAGTCCGTAAATATCCGTTCTGGCATCCGATTGACGAAAACCGTATTGCTCCGGTGCCGCGTGGTCGACGGTGCCAAGAAGAACCGTATCGCGCTGTTTCTGTTCACTGTGGGTTTTGGCTGCGTCAAAATCGATCAGGATCGCACGCATATCTGCGGTCAGGATCACATTTGAAGGCTTGATATCTCGATGGATCAGCGGCGGCTGAAAGCTGTGGAGCGCCTGGAGCGTATGGCACAGCTGCAGCATTACATATATGGCATCCTTTTCGTTCAGAACACCTTCCTTTTGTAGATATGCATCCAGTGAAAGTCCGCTGATATATTCTTCAATGATGATCAATTCTTGCTCTGTTTCCACCAGCAGATGGATCCGGGGGATTCCGGAAACCTGCTGGGTCTGCAGAAGTTTGTAGATTTCCCTGTTTTCTAGTGAAAGCTTTTTTCTTACATAAATCTGTCCCGTCTCCACATGGCGCACCAGCATGATGCGTGGATTGTCCGCCAGGGGTGAAATGTCCTGATAAAAAGACAACAGTACCTGATCTTCCAGTTTCATATTGTACCTCATTGATTGCTTTTTTTCTTCGTTTAGTATAACATAATAGAGCAGTTATTGTTAGAAATGAAAGAGAAAACGATGAAATCACAGGAAAAAACCAGCCGTCTGGAAGACGCGCTGACTAATGTTAGAACGTCGCAGCAGCGAGAACAGTTTTTAAAGCAGTATACGGAAGATGGATATGATCGTTTTGCCGATTACCTCAACGAATATATGGCGGAGCACGATATAGATCTGGCGGAGCTCCTTTGCAGGAGCAACATCAGTCGAAACTATGTGTACAACATCATCAACGGTGACCGGAATCCAGGCAGGGAGAAGATCATAGCTCTTTGCATCGGCGCAGGCATGAACTGCAGTGAAATCAACAGAGCCTTGAAGATCGCTCAGGAGGGGATCCTGTACGCCAAGGACGAGAGGGATGCCAGGATCATGATCGCAGTCAATCAGGGCAATGCGACGGTGACGGAGATCAACCTGATGCTGGAGCATGAAGGCCTGCCGATCCTCAAGTAGGCGACAGATTTTTCCGTTGGGATTTTTCTGCAAGGTTCCGACCAAATTTCGTGCTGGCAGCACACCTTTTCTCCTGTCGATTCTGTTACACTATGTGCACATACGAAGCTGATTTGAGAAAGGAATTTAGACCATGAAAGTAACAAGATTAGTAATCGGAATCATCTCTTTTGTAATGGCATTGATCGTAACCTTCCAGTCCTGTTTTGCCGGACTTGGCAATGCGATGGAGGATAATGGAGAAGTGGGCGGATCTGCTGGAGTTGTTCTGGCTGTTTTCGCGATTGTTGCCGGAATCATCGCTATCGTGACTCGCAAAGGCGAGGGCAAGGGTCCGTTCGTTGCCGGCGGGTTTTATCTGGCAGGCGGTATTATCGGTTTAGCTATGGCAGGAAGCTACGCTGACCTGAAAATCTGGGGAGTAGCCTGTATCATCTTTGCACTGGTATTCATTATCGGAACTATCCTTGAGAAAAAGAGAAGATAACGCAGTATATCCATACTACTTAAAATCCCTGATCTGCAGTTTTTCTGCGGATCGGGGATTTTTTTCTTTGCATTTATCTGACAATAGGATATAATGGAACTAACTTGTGAATGATTATTCACGACTGCGACACTTACAAATGAAAAGCAGAGGAACCATATATGTATAAAAAACTGGAAGAGGAGACCATCGATGCTATCCTGGAAGCAGGGATCGACGAGTTCATAGAGAAAGGCCTGCAGGGAGCGGCCATGAGCGGCATCGCGAAAAAGTCCGGCGTCAGTGTCGGCGTGATCTATAAATATTTTACGGATAAAAACACGTTTTTCCTTCAGTGTCTGGATCACAGTCTGGAGCTGCTGAGCAACGTGCTGCAGGAGGCGGTGTCAGAGGCAAAAGATTTGCGAGGCTGCATCCGAAAGATCGTGGCTGCTCTGATCTCCAATTCAAAGATCCATTCTAACTATAACGCCATGTACAATGAGATCATGTCAGGAAGCTGCCGCAAATACGCTAAAGATCTGGTGGACCGGATCGAGGGAAGATCGGCTGAGCTCTATCGAACTCTCATCGAGCAGGCACAGAAGGAAGGAATGATCACGACAGAAACGGATGCCGGGATCCTGGCTTTTTTCTTCGACAACCTGCTGATGATGATGCAGTTTTCCTATAGTTGTGACTACTATAAAGATCGGATGAGGCTGTTTTGCGGAGATTTGGCGGACGATGAGGATATTATGGCGGATAGTCTGATCCGCTTCATGGAAGCGGCTTTGCAGATGAAACCAATGGAATAGTTAGAGCCTTGAGAAAGGAGAAACACCATGCTGCATGTGATAGCATACGATATCGGAACGACCGGCGTGAAAACCGGACTGATCTCCGTCGGAGAGACGGTGGAACTGGTGGCTGACGCGTACCAGGGGTATGATCTATACATCCTGGAAAACGGAGGAGCGGAACAGGACACAGACCAGTGGTGGAGCGCCATGTGCGAAACGACCCGGAGCCTGATGAAAAAAAGTCCGGTGCCGCCAGAAAAAATCGACGGGATTTCCTTCTGTTCCCAGATGCAGGGGCTGGTGCTGGTGAATAAAGACGGCAAAGCCCTCAGACGGCCTATGAGCTATATGGACCAGCGGGCACGAAAGGAAATGAAGGATTGTCAGGGGCATGGCATCCAGATCGCAGGGGTCAATGTCAGAATGCTGATGAAGAGCCTGCGGGCCACCCATGCGGCGTCTACCAGCGTGAAAGATCCGCTTTGGAAGTACAAGTGGGTTCAGCAGAATGAACCGGAGATCTTCGCCAAAGTCTATAAATGGCTGGATGTGAAAGAGTACCTCATCAGCTGCTGCACGGATCGCTTCATCATGACCAGGGATTCGGCCTACTCAACGTTTTTATACGATACGCGAAAAGGCAGGGAAGGATGGAATAAAGCTCTTTGCCGTATGTATGGCGTAGATCCGGAGCATCTTCCGGAACTGATCGAGTGCACGGATATCGCAGGGAAACTTACTGCAAAGGCCGCCTCAGAGCTGGGGCTTTCCCCGGGGATCTGCGTATATGGCGGGGGTGGTGATGCAACTCTGATCGGCGTCGGTGCAGGCTGTACGAAAACGGGGAAGACCCACGTATATTCCGGCACGTCCGGATGGATCGGAACCGTTATCGACCGGCAGGTGGTGGATATCAGCTCTATGATCGCAGGAATCGTCGGAGCACAGAAAGGCCGGTATAATTACTTTGCAGAGATGGAGACGGCAGGCAAGTGTTTCCAGTGGGTAAAGGAGCACCTGGCTCTGGATGAGATCGGTGTTTATCTTGAGAAGACTGATGTTGCCGAAAGTACGGAAAGCCTGTACGAAAGCCTTTATGACTACCTTTCGGATACGGTGAAAAAAATTCCTGCGGGAGCGGGCGGTGTGATCTTTACCCCGTGGCTTCACGGAAACCGCTGTCCATTTGAAGATCCTAACGCAGCCGGTATGTTTTTCAACATTCGGATCGGTACCGGCAAGACGGAGATGATACGGGCTGTTTTAGAGGGAATCTGCTTTCATCTGCGGTGGATGCTGGAGTGCGAAGACAAGAAAGTAAAGACATCCCAGACCATTCGTTTTGTAGGCGGTGGAGCACTTTCGCCGATCACTTGTCAGATGCTGTCAGACATTACGGGGCGAACGGTAGAAACGGTGGAAAACACAAAGGATGTTGGATCCATCGGAGCGGCGATCCTGGTAGCTGTTGGATGCGGTTCCATTGCAGATTTCGACCATGTGGAAGAATACATACCGGTGAAAGCTCGATACGAACCGGATCCGAAGACGCGCCATATATACGACAGGAATTACAAGGTGTTTCGACGCCTGTATCAAAACAATAAAGAGAATTTTACTATATTAAACGAAGGCAGAAGTGAATGAAGGAGTAGAGCTATGAACAACAGGAATGAGCGGGAGCTGCTGGTGGAAACCGGACGGGAGCTGCTGGAGAAAAATATCGTTGCAAGAACCTGGGGCAATACCAGCTGCCGGGTGGACGATGAACACTGCCTTATCACACCCAGCGGTCTGGATTACATGCAGACTACAGAAGAAGATATCGTTCTGCTGGATCTGAAGAGCGGCGAGTGGGAAGGCAGACGAAAGCCTTCTGGTGAACGAGGCGTTCATATTGCAGCGTACAGACAGTTCCCTGGTGTGAATTTTGTGATCCATACTCACCAGAACTACGCGACGGCTATTGGTCTGAACGGGATAGACTCGTTGCAGATCACAGAAGAAGAAAAGAGACAGCTGGGAGGTCTTGGCGCTGCAGCCTATGGCCTTCCCGGCATGAAAAAACTGACCGACGCAGTCGATCACGTTTTGCAGCAGGGGATCCAGACGGTCCTCATGGTGCATCATGGCGTGCTGGTCTGCGGACGTGACAAAGCGCAGGCCATGGAGCGTGTGCAGCTGCTGGAAAAGATATGTGAAAGAAACATCTGTGCAGCTTACCTGCAAAGCTCAAAGCAAGCGTCTGCCGGGGCGCATAAGTCGGGAGTCGCTGCAAAGGCTCTGGAGGGATTTTTGCAGAAAGAATATCGTTATGCGGAGGTTTTTCGGTCACCGGCAGTAGACGTTTGCCTGCGGCAGAAAAAAGCCGTTCGCGCGCAGGTGGACGACATGGCTCAGATGATCGGGGGCAAGATCCCTGTAGCAAAGGATCTGTCGAATGCAGAGCACATGATGAAAAAATACAATGCAGTTCTCGTGCCGGACTGCGGTGCTGTGATCCGTGCAGAGACGGAGGACGATCTCCACGCCATGAAGCTGCTGGTGGATAAGGCCTGCTTGTGTGCGGCCCATACCCGAGCATCCGGGAAAGAGAAAAAGCTGAGTGCCGTGGACGTGACACTGATGCATTTCGTTTACCTCAACAAGTACTCAAAACAGAAGGAGCAGGAGGCATAGAAAGATGATCTCGGAAAAGAGAAAAGAGACCCTGAGGGTCGTGAAATTCGTTATGTTTTCCATATCAGCAGGTGTGATCGAGATCTTGTCCTTCACCCTGCTCAACGAGCTGACCGACTGGCCTTACTGGCCGTGTTACCTGATCGCATTGATCCTGTCGGTGATCTGGAACTTCACCTTGAATCGGAAGTTCACCTTCAAGTCGGTAGCCAATGTGCCGGTGGCTATGGCCAAGATCCTGGCGTTCTACTGTGTGTTCACGCCGGTGACGACGATCCTGGGCAATTACCTGGCAGAGAGCCTCCACTGGAACGAGTACATTGTAACGGGGATCAATATGGGACTGAATATATCGACCGAGTATCTGTATGACAGATTCGTGGTGTTCCGCAAGACTTTGGATACCAACAACCTGGCGCAGAGACAACGGGAAAAAGAAGATAGATAGAGAGGAGACATACAAGATGAAAAATTGTGGAATCAGCAGATGGGACGATCCGGCAGAAATCAACCGTAAATTAAAATACCTGACCAGCCAGCCGATCTGGGAGGTGGACGATGATTATTATGACAATGTAGTCATGAAATATTTTGATGAGAAGTGTAAAGGATCCAGGGAGATTTACGAAGAATCCCAGAAATACATCCCTGGCGGCGTACAGCACAATCTGGCATTCAACAAGCCGTTTCCCATGTGCATGGCCAAGACGGACGGAGCGTATTTATACGATCAGGACGGCAACGAATATATCGACTTCCTGCAGGCGGGCGGTCCGACCATCCTGGGCAGCAACTATCCAGTAGTACGGGAGAAGGTCATCGACCTGCTCAATACCTGCGGCCCTGTGACCGGACTTCTTCACGAGTCGGAAATGCTTATCGCTAAGGAAATCAACAAGCACATGCCTAACGTGGAGATGTTCCGCATGCTGGGTTCCGGTACGGAGTCGGTTATGGCAGCGCTGCGTATTGCACGGATCGCGACGGATCACAAGCGGATCATCAAGATCGGAGGGGCTTATCACGGCTGGTCGGATCAGATGGTATACGGTCTTAAGATTCCGGGAAGCAGAGCGCTGCTGGAATCCCATGGAATCCCGAGGGGAGCGTATAAGCTGACCGATGAAGTCCGTCCTAACGATCTGGAAATGCTGGAGAAGATGCTCAAGCGGAATCGCAAAAAGGGCGGTACAGCGGCTGTCATCGTAGAGCCGGTAGGACCTGAGAGCGGTACTCGCCCGGTAGCGAGAAACTATAATAAAGGTGTGCGGGAGCTTTGCGATAAATACGGTGCACTGATGATCTTCGATGAGGTGGTAACAGGGTTCCGCGTGGCTCTTTCCGGCGCGCAGGGATACTTCGATGTGGTTCCTGATCTGACTATTTTCGGAAAGATCGTAGCGGGCGGCTATCCGGCTGCAGGCGGCGTTGGCGGCAAAAAGGAATATGCGCAGCTGATGGCGGCAGGACTGGCTACAGGCAAACATAGAGCGTATGTAGGCGGTACGCTGGCAGCAAATCCGCTGTCCTGTCTGGCTGGCTATACCGCGATCCAGGAAATCGAACGCACCAATGCGTGTGAAGTGGCTGGAAAGATGGGAGACAGACTCTGCGATGGTCTCAAAGATCTGCTGGAAAAATACGCACTGCCGTATGTAGCCTACAACCAGGGATCCATCGTGCATTTGGAATGCACGGGCGCCATGAGTTTTGATTTTTCATCGATGTGTTTCGTAAAGTCTGCTCTGGGACTCCTGAAACATAAGGACATGATGTATGTGAGAAAAGATTCTATGGAAAAGATGGGTGCTGCATATATGGCTAACGGTATCGTGACCCTGGCAGGCAGCCGCCTGTATACGTCGCTGGCAGATACGCCGGAGATCATTGATGAGGCGCTTAATCGTTTTGAGGAAGTATTTAAACACGTAAAGAAAACGGATAAAGGATTGGTATAGGGCTATGAAGGAAATCGTAAAATCGCAGAAGGAGCTTTATAAAAGCGGACTCACCATGTCGGAAAACTTTCGCAGACTCCAGCTGGAAAAGCTGAGAGAAGGCATTTTAGAACATCAGGGCGAGATCTGTCAGGCACTTCGCAAGGATCTGAATAAATCGGAATTTGAAACGTATGAGACGGAGACGGGTATGGTGTTAGAAGAGATCAGCTGCATGCTGAAACACCTCCACAGGATGATGCGGCCGAAGCGGGTAGGGACTCCTATCGTGCACTTTCCGTCCACCAGCAAAATCTACAGTGAGCCTTATGGATCGGTTCTGATCATGGCACCGTGGAATTATCCGTTGCAGCTGGCGCTGGCGCCTCTGGCAGGGTGCATTGCCGCGGGAAACTGCGCAGTAGTCAAACCATCCAATTATTCTCCATCAACTTCTGCTGTCATCAAGAAGATCGTCACGGAGAATTTTCCACCGGAATACATCTCCGTGGCGGAAGGCGGCCGCGAGGTCAATCAGGATCTGCTGGATCAGCCGTTTGACTATATTTTCTTTACCGGTGGCACCACTGTCGGCAAACTGGTCATGGAGAAGGCCTCGAAGCATCTGACGCCTGTAACGCTGGAGCTGGGCGGCAAGAGCCCGTGCATCGTAGACGAAACGGCGGATATCACCCTGAGTGCGCGCCGGATCATCTGGGGCAAGCTCCTCAATGCAGGTCAGACCTGTGTGGCACCGGATTACGTGCTGGCTCACGAGAGCATTTATGATAGGCTGATCGAGCAGATGAAAAAATATATCGTGGGATTTTACGGAGAGCGGCCGCTGCAGGACGGCAATTATCCGAAGATCATCAACGAGAAGCATTACGAGCGTCTGGCCTCTCTGGTGGAAGTCAGCAATGTGATCTACGGCGGCGGAATGAATGACGACACCTGTCAGATCGAACCGACCCTGATCCAGGCGGACTGGGACAGTGAGATCATGAAGGACGAGATCTTCGGTCCATTATTACCGGTGCTGAAGTTCTCTAATTTAAAGGAAGCGGCAGATGCCATCAAGGATCGCCCGAAACCGCTGGCATTGTATTACTTTACCACTTCAGCGGCAGGCAAAGATTTCGTCACGAGAAATATTTCCTACGGCGGCGGCTGCATCAACGACACCATCGTGCATCTGGCCAACCCTAATATCCCGTTCGGCGGTGTGGGCGCCAGCGGCATGGGAAGCTATCACGGCAAAGAGTCCTTCAAGACCTTTTCCCATCGCAAGAGCGTACTGGAGAAGAAAAACTGGCTGGATCTTCCGATACGGTACGCGCCAAACAGCCCGAGAGATTTAAAACTTTTGAAAATTCTGATGAAATAGGGTATGATAGTGCCATGAGGAGGAAGAAGATTATGGCACTATTTCGAAAAAAGACAAAGTACTTTAAGTATTCGTATGAAAGAACGAAAGCATATTTTGAACAGCATCGGGAAATCGAAGCGCGTAATTTTTTAAAGTGTCCGGAATGGGCGAAGCCGGAGTATGATGAAAACGGCAGATATGCAGAGGAACCGGATGGGCTGTTGCCTTTGTTTGACCCTCGCAGGCAGCAGCGGTTTTACCGGGAAGGTCAGATGGCAGCAGGTACCATCGTACAGGCGAATGAACTTCTCTTTGCGAGAGGAAAAGGAGATAGTCCGGCAACCTTTATCTATACGCAGGATCCTTTTTTTCTGCAGAATCCGGAAGAACTGATCTGTCTGGCTCATGAGCTCTTTTCGACTAAAGGAGACGACGGCTTTATTCCAAGCATACAGTATGTTGCAGATCTGCTGGCGGATGAAGCCGGGCGATATTTTCACTATCACCTGCCCTCAAATGTTCTGGAAAACCGGGATGTCTGGCTCACTACTATTTTAGTGAGCAGGGATCATCTGCCGGATAATACTCTGAAGCCGGAGATTGTATACCCTATGCTAATATTGCCGGATGACGGACCAGATGCAATGATCTTGCCGTACTGGTACTGGCAGAAGTAAGGAGGACGCTATGGGTGAGATCAGTAATCTGGAATACAAGATGACATGGATGGATCATCTGGACGCATTGTATGGATCATTTATTAGAAGAAACGATCCTGACGAGTGGTTTTATTTCCTGCGCAGACCGGAATTTGCACAGAAGGAAAAGGCACTGGAGATCAGTCATGAGATTTTACGGTATGTTTTGACCTACGGTCTTATTTCCAGGAAGATCGTACAGCTGCTGGAAGATACGTTTCACTATCTGGATCAGGAAGAATATTTTTTAGATACCTATAGTCTGGGTATGTTTGACCACTATCGGCAGGATCTGTTAACGTGGGAGGAGTTCCCCCCGTACCGTTTATTTGAGCCACTAGATGAGAATGCGAACTATGATCAGTTTCTGGTAATGTTCGCAGAATTATATGGAACAGATCCTTCTAATGAAGAACAATATTTGCAAAATCTGAAGAACTTGCAGAACACAGGAATAACTCATCCATATATAGCGCTGGCGGAATGTCAT
>OKRW01000099.1_pt1 | contig 85134 bp, 76 predicted proteins | sample 1601151 | NCBI WGS metagenome assembly OKRW01 (sample SAMEA3541471, study PRJEB24748) | human gut metagenome | biome: human gut; feature: human-associated habitat; material: faeces | place: China | collected 2012 | reverse complement strand
CGGCATTATCTTTTCCCCAACCTGTGTATTTTCTCCCATCTTTAAAGAAATACCAATCTTGACCATCACTATGCCACCAATTAGCTGGTTTATTTAAATGATAAAATACTTGCCCTCTATATTCTGCTTGGGCTTCATTCCCAGAAACTTCTCCTATCGCAAACGGTGTAGCTAAAACCGCTAGTGCTCCTATTCCTATTTTTACATTATTTCTCATAATCTATTAATCTCCTAAGTCTATTATTACTTTATACTATATCTATATCACATAATCTATGTTAATTATTTAGTCATATAAAATTATAACATACTCTTAGAGTTAACCCTTTTACAATTTGGTTACAAATAACCTCCACTATTAAATGCTGTAACAATAGTATTTGACTCATATCCTGGTTAATCATATATAGCCTCTTTTGTAACTATATTAAAAAAAGAATACGAATTTGTTACTCGTATTCTTTCAATATTTCTTCTAATTTTTTATAATCTTTAACACTATCAATTTCGTAGATGCTATTCGGTTCTAATTCTTCGACATAAACATCTAACTCATTAATATTATCTTTAACCATGTTATCCCAATATAAATTTATAAAATCTCCACTCTTATATGCTTTGCCTATAAATCCAACAATTTTCTCAGCTGTAGGTTTATCCCAAAATGATACTCCACTCAATATTCTACCAGCTTTACTATCGACTATAATATCTTGAACTTTATAATCATCTCCATAAATAAGGAACCATTCATTTTCACAATCTTCACGATAAACACTAAAATATGTAGAACGTGTTACATCTGTTCTAAACATATTTTTAAATAAATAATTATCCGCATCTATTACATAACTATCTGCTAAATAATCTTTTACTAAATACAACGAATAAAAGTTATTATATTCTGCATATTTATCATTTAATACTAGCTTTACATTATATTTTTCTTTTAAGTAATCAAATTGTTCATGTAGATATCCTACTACAATTATAATTTCATCTATTCCTTTTTCTTTTAAATATTCTATTTGGTATTCTACCAATGGCTTATCTTTTACTTTGATAAGTGCTTTCGGCGTGTTGTTGGTCATAGGTCTAAGCCTAGTACCTAATCCTGCTGCTAAAATTATAGCTCTCAAAATTTATCCTCCTAAAATTTCACCTAATCTTTTATAATTATATATACCCCAAAGATAATAATCAATGATGTAACTATTACTTGGAAGCTAAGTCCTATACCTAAGAAAATTGCAGAAAAGACCACAGTCCAAACAACATAACTGACATTTAATCCTGTTGCTTTTGCTGGTTGCAATCTATTTATCGCAATATAGTACATAATATATGATACCATATTACTTAAAACAAAGAAGAAAATTAACCCCCCCAGCTTAATATCCGCTACTTCTCCTATAGTAAAACCATTAAACATAACAATTACTAAATAAGCTAAAAACGATGTTACTTGTCTTATTAATAACGTCTCAATCTCTGTTAAATGGTTACTCATCGCATATGAACTTAGGACACTTTCACTCCCCCAAGCAACTGCACAAATTAGCGCAAAAAGAAATCCTATATAAAAAGAATTAACCTGCTCACTTTTATAACTTTGAATAAAGATACCTGTTATTATTAGTGCAATCCCTACAATTGTCTTTGTAGAAACTTTATGGCGCAGAAAAATAACAGCTAACATAACAGATACTGCTGGATAAATCGCTGTGATTGATGAAGTCAATCCGCTACCTATATATTTCACCGCGTAAAGATTACACTGCATTCCTATTGGCCCCGCAAGTAAGGCACCAATTATAACACTTACGTTTCTAATATTTGTAAATATTTTAAAGTCTATCTTTTTATACTTTATTAATAAAATTAACGCAAGTATAAAAATACTAATAAAGTCATGAACAACTGCAACGACAAAAGGTGAAATATTATATAAAGAAAATATATATGCACTTATTGTGAGTCCTAATCCCCAAAATAAGCCTGAAAACAATCCAAATGATATCCCTGATTTATTTTTCATAACTTTCTAAATACTCCTTCAAATTCTTAAGACAGCGATTATATCTGTCTTGACCATAACTACCAAAGTCATCTCCCTGTTCTTCTTTATAAATAGTCCACAGACTCCATAAAAAGTCCTGAAGAATCTTGTAAATCATAACTTTAGCAATACTGACAGGTGTCTTTTCACTATAATAATATTTGAAAAACTCTCCTTCTTCTGCTTTTTTAAAATTAGATTCTAAAAACAATGCTGCCAAGTCCCACATTGGATCATTCATCGCAGCATACTCCCAGTCAATAAGATAAACTCTTTTATCTGGAGCTTCAATAAAGTTTTCTGGTACTAAATCTGTATGACATGATTTTCTATCTACACCTAATTCTTCAAGATGATTTTTTAGAGAAAAGATTTTCTCTCGTATTTTATCATAATATGCATACTTGATATCTTCTGTAATTAAGTTCTCATATTTTTCAATCTCAGAAAATACATCAAACTCACCATCTAATTCTTTGCCTGACCCATGTACTCGCTGCAAAATTTCAGCAACTTCTTTTGTCTTAGCTTTTAAATAATGAGCATCAAAAGTAATCGCATCTTCTATATATTCGTTAACCTTTATCCCAGCATCAATATCAAAAATATAATTTTCGACATCAAGCTCTAAATCACAAAGCTTTGCTAAATTATTCTTTTCATTAATTCTATTTATTAACTTATCCGTTCCTTTACCAAAGAACTTCACTATATATTTTTTATTCGTAGTTACAACTAGATAGTTGTTGTTAGTCATCCCACCTAGGCGTTCTACACTCACTATCTCTTCTGAATCTGAAAGTAGTTTTGCTATTTTATTTTTAATCAATTGTTTCAATGGATAACCCCCATTTCTGTATTACGTTAGTATTTTCTTATTATATCACAAAATTAAAAGTTTTTCAGTGCTAATATGAAATTCCTGCCCCAACCTATAAAAACATAATCTTACCTTGGTATTACTTAAATATAGTCTTTACAAACTATATATTGATATTTCAAAGTTTTCTATAAAGTATAACAATAGTTTAACCCATCACTCATATTGTCTGCTCTCAACACATAAATTATATTTTCAAATATAGTTCTAAAACTAAAAACTATCCGATAAAAGAGTTCAGATAATAATATCCTTTATATCTATTCATCTCCATATTTAACATCTATAAATGTGAATTCCTATTATTCTTTTTGTCAATATTGATTGAGCGTAATATATATGATAGAATTAATTTTAGTAAAAAGAAATATTTATGCTTAAGTTTTTTACTTTAAAAATAATACTTATACATTCTGCTACTAAAACTATTAGCTTTTAATATTATAGAGGAACAAAATGAAAAATACAAAAAATCATAAATATATAATATATATTACTTATAATTACAACATTAATAATTAATCCGAAAATTATATACGCTAAAGATAGACTTCATATAATAACAGTTGCATCGTACTCTGATGCTATTATACTAGAAAGTAACGGCCACTTTGCGATGATAGATACAGGAGAAGATTTTTCTTATCCTGATGGGTCTAACCAAAAATATCCAGATAGAAAAGAGATAACAAAGGATAGAAGTAAAATAACAGAGGATAGACTACTTGCACACATAAAAGAACTAGATATTAAAAAGTTTGATTTCGTTCTTATAACTCATGCTCACTCTAATCACATTGGTGGTGCTTATGATATTCTTAAAACTATACCTACTTAAAAATTATACATAAAAAAATATAGTGATGATAGAATATCGGACAAAGATAGACTTTGGGATAATTTGTACGGATATGATAGAACTCTAGCCGCAGCAAAAGAGACAGGTACTCAAATTATTCAAGATATTAGCGATGCTGATTCTAAGTTCAAACTTGGAAATATTAGCATTAAGTTGTTTAATTATAAGAATGAATATGACGAAGATGGTAATTTAAAAAAAGTTTATGATGACAACTTAAATTCTATATTAAGTCTTTTGACAATTAATAATACTAAAATATTCCTCGGAGGAGATTTAGAAAATACAGATATAGGTAAAGAAGATTTATACGCTCCTTTAATTGGAAAAGTAGATGTAATGAAATTTAATCATCATGTTGAAACAACAAAATCAAACACAAAAAATTTCGTTGATACACTGAATCCAAAATATATAATAAAAACAGCTGTGCAACCTATCGAAGAAAATTATAAAAATTATCTAAATTCAAAGAATATAAAAATATTAAATGCCGGAATACGTGATAAAGCTGCTTTAGTCTTTGAATTTGATAATGGAAAAATTATAGATGTTTCTAAAGAGTTTTCATATTATGGATTTTATTATGATAATAATTTATTAAAATTTAAAGACTGGAACGGAGAATTTCCTAAAGAAGGTTGGTATCAACACAATGATTCGTGGTTTTATTTTAAAGAAAATGGAATTGTATCTACTAAATGGCAGCAAATAGGTAAAACGTGGTTTTATTTTAATAACAATAACAATGGAGAGTTAGAAGAAGGTTTAATTAATGATAACAATCAATATTATTATATTGATGTAAATAACGGTATGCTAACTAATACTTTCAAGGGCATTGATAATAAAACAATATTTCTAAAGTCGAATGGACAAATGGCAAAAAATGAGTGGGAAAATTTCAAACACTTTGAAAATAATGGTTCACTTAGTAAAAATAAATGGATTGGATTAATATACGCAGATGAAACGGGTAATATTATTAATATTAAAAATCTCCCTCTAATATCTATTGTAACCCTAATTTTTATATTATTACTCAAAAAATTAGTTGGAAACGTAAAATTTAAAAGCATAACTATCTACTAATAAGAAGAATTTATTATATTAAATATTGAGAGGACGATTATTAGTCATATCGAACGATATTTGTTTATATACTTTCTTATATTTATAAGTACTATAGGATTCTTTATCCGCTATCTTAATCGTAGATTTTATATGCAGAATCATGAACAATTTTCTATTACCCTTAGCCGGAATCTATTCCTAATTTTAAATCATTATATTCATCAGTAAGCAATTATAACTTAACTTATTAAAATATAATTGCTTTACTTCATCGCTCATCACTCTAACCAGTAGCGATATAAAATAGTTTCATACATTTTTAACTATATCCTTACAGCTAGTTGTCGACTTCTTGTAGTTGAATTTAAAAATAGAAATAAATTATTTTTAAAGGATTTATAGTTTCATACTTCTTCCTATAGTATTTTTAAATTGTACATTTTTGGGGTAGTACTATTCCATCTCTTTACTCTTACTATTTTTTTAAAAAAATTTATCTTTATAAAAATGATACTCATAACTAGGTAATATGTATATTTTGTACATTCCTAGTTTTTTATTTGGTAGAAGTCTTTTAGAATCTATTAAGATATATTTGCATCAGACTGTATATAAAAAGTTACATCTAGCTTTACCCAATTTCTAGGCACCACCACTTATTCTCATAGTCCATTTAATACAATGGGAATATCTTTAGCAATTATTATTTTAGCATGAGAGCTCGTAAAAAAATTATATATATTACAAGAAAATAAAGATAAATAAATACAATATACTTTATTTATCAATTTGGATTACCTATACATGTATTATGTACTTACTCGGCATGCATTATAAAGATATATCCTTATATAGTTGACATCCTGTTATTATTAGGTTGTTTTATAACTAGTAGATTAAAATTATTTACACTTGATTTTGAAGTTTCTTTTGCTATTTTGACATTAATTTATGTGATTTATTATATATTTTTTCATATATGTATTTTAGCAAAAAATTCAGTATAGATTTACCACTTTTGTAAAATCTGTAAACGTACGTTATGTACATTTAAATGCGCTTTCTACATTGAAGCTATTTTCTTTTACCTATGATTTTTATTTAAGAGTGTGCTATAATATACTTATCTTAAAATGTAACTACTTTAAAAGGAGTGGAAAATTGAAAAATATAAAAATTAACGCTTTGGCAAGCATAACCGTTAATATATTAAACATTATATTTCCTCTAATTACAAATCCTTATCTTACTAGAATTCTAAGCAAAGATAATTATGGTTATTATAATAATGCAAATACTTGGGCAAGTTTTATCATGCCCATTGCTGCATTTGGAATATACAACTACGGTATTAGATCTATTAGCAAAGTTAAAGAAGATAGAGACAAAATAAATCAAGTATTTTCTAAATTATTTTATTTATCTATTTTCACCTCAATATCAATTACTACTCTGTATTTCTTATTTATAGAACTAGGAACCGACATATCTACATTAAAAATTTTATACTACATCCTTGGTTTACAAGCCTTATTCCAATTCCTTAATATAGAATGGATGAATGAAGCTTATGAAAATTATACGTTTATTCTGTATAAAACATTATTTATCCGAGTAGTAATGTTAATATCTATCTTCACTTTTGTTAAGACTGAAAATGATATTATACCTTATGCTTTAATAATGACTACAACTACTATATTAAATTATTTTATAAGTTTCTTATGGATAAAAAAAGATGTATCTTTTGTTAAAATACCTATTAAAGAAATATTGATTTCTTCTATAAATATGTTTATTATGTTGCTATTAGCTAACGCTAATATGTTATACACTCTTCTAGATAGATTATTTATCACGCGTAGCCCGCATCTTGAATATATTTCATATTATACTATTTCTATGAATATAGTAATGCTTATTACAGTTGTCTTAACAGGAACAATAAACGTAACTATTCCTAGACTAAGTTATTATCTTGGAAAGAAAGATACCGATTCATATGAGTATCTTATAAATCAATCTAGTTCTCTATTCTTATTCTTTATAATTCCAACAGGTATTGGCTTAATTCTTTTAGGAACTTTTGCAACTGTAATATATGCTTCCGAGAAGTATACCGCTGCCGGAATAGTCACCAGTCTCTTTGCTTTAAGGACACTAGTTTGGTCTTTAGAATATATATTAGGAAATCAAATCATTTTTGTAAACGATAAAGAACGGACACTTACCTTGTATTACTTTATAGGAGGAATTATAAACCTCTTATTAAATACTCTTCTTTATATAAACAATATATTCCAAGCTGAATACTATGTTTTAACTACACTTATCGCCGAATGTATAGTGGTCACACTAGAAATTCTATTCATTAAAAAATATAACCTTGTTTCATTAAGGTCAATATTCCAAAAAAGTTCTAGATATATAGCAATATCACTTGGATTTATACCTATATATTATACTTGCAAAAATATATTCCAAATTACCTCTCATACTATAAACATTAATGCATTAGTTATGATTTGCTGCACTATAACTTTTTCAGCACTATATTATGCTAGTGCACTATATATTATAAAAGATAGCACTATGATGTATACTATGGATATCTTATATAATAAACTATTTAAAAAATTTAAAAAATAAAATACAGATACCTCAAAATTAGAGGCATCTGTATTTTATTTTAATAGTTTTACTTCGACCATGCTTTCATCAATTTTTTCATACAATGGATTGTCTCGCCAATCATAGAATTTATTAGGTATTAAGAAATCTTTTTCATATTGATGTTCTAAATACTCATGCGTATTTAAAGGTATTTTTACTTTAACTCCCTCAAAATCATAATCTTTCAAGCCATCGAACTTAATCTCATACTTACTAGACTCATACTTACACGGTCTATTTAAAGCATCTAATAAATATCCTACAACAACAGATTTAACATAACCATTTTCTTTTTTATAAACTATAAAATCAACATTTAAGCCATTATAATCATAAGAAATTTCCATAAGTTCCTTATTATAATATAACTCACGTGTTTTTTGAAAACCCTTGTTCAACAATTCCTTTTCTTTTTCTTGGAAGTCAAGATAATCGTCAATAACAATACCAAAATCCATATCTAAATCATGTTTTATAAGACCTTTATCTCGATAAATTCCCAATAATGTTCCAAAATCTAACCAAACATCATAATTAGATATTTTAGAGCTATATACACTATTTAAAACATCAAGAAAATTGTCTTTAAGTAATTGTTGGCGTTTAACATCTAATTCAATATTAGCTTTCTCATTAAGTTTCTTTATAATCTTCCAATTTTTTACTATATCTTTCTTATCTCCTAATGCCGTTGCTAAACTTCGCTTTGCCCATTGTAACATACTAATTATCTCCTTTCAGTTTAGTGTCCTCCATTACCGTTCCTAATAAAAACATTAAGTATATTTGTTCAAAATCAATATTTACAAAAATGGATTCTAAAAAGAATGATACTGCTAAAGAAAATAATATCCCATAAAATAATATTGATTTAGGAGAATATCCATCTTTGGCTTGATTTATCAATAATGGAATCAAAATTCTAATAACTCCTATAGCAAGAACTAATACTCCTACAACACCATAATAAAGTAATACCGCAAGGTAACTATTATGAATAGATCTCCCTTCTTTCATAGATGGAACATCTAGATTTTCATACTTCTCTAATGATAGTTTCTTCTGCATTTCTGGAGCAATACCAAAAAACGGTCTTTTTAGGAATAGCTTTACTGTATCTTTCCAGATTGTCAATCTTCCATTTCCTATTTCTTCCCCAGAATCTTCTTTATTTATCGTTATTTTCCCCCCGTTTTCTCCATTTTCTCCATCATCATATTCTAATATCCAACTTTTATGTTCAGAAAATCTTTCTTGTTCTAGGTCTGAAGGGTATATTCTCTCAAATTTATTATTTTGTTCTGCATAAATATATCTTTTAAACTTACTATTTTGAGAAAGTGAAAATCCAACTTTTTGGACACCTATGTATGAAACAAATAGCAATATCGTTGCACATAAAATTACTACTACTCTCTTTATAGTAGATTTAGAAAAAATATTTTTTGATCTATATCTATTTAATATAATCATTATTAAAATAACAAAAACGACAGCTAACGCAGAATATAAAGCTCCCCTAGAGTTTGAAAAAGAAACCATAATAAATTCTAAAATCACACTAATGTATATAAATAGCCTTTCTTTATATGAAAGATTATTTTTATTACTAATATAAATGTATATAGAAATAAATATTAACGATACACCTATCATCGCTGTATAATTAGGGTCCTTATATAATCCATATAATAAAGGTGTATACCTATTCCCAGCTATACCTACATATCGTATACCTAGAAAATCTAGTATGTTATTTTTTATAACAAATATACTAATATTTGCTAGATACAAATAAATAGATATGCAATTTATCAGAAGTTTAACAGCTAAAACTGGATAAAATATATATTTAAATACTTTAGCATCACTATATTTATCTCGTAACAGCGGATAACCTATTAAAAAGAACAACATCGATAATATTGTTAATATTATAGATTTTACAGAACTCATTGTTATATAAGATATATTGCTTATTACTGTAAAAACAGATGCTATTATCCACGCTATAACAAATCTAATATTTTTCCCTAAAAAAATTTCTCTCCTTGTTAGAAAATTATATCCAACTATTATTAATCCCCATAAAATAAGTCCATAATGAAATAATGATTCATATTTATTAGCTGATAAAATCATTAATTTAAACGGTGGTCTTATTGTATATACAAAATAAAATATATAAAATAAAATAGGATATTTTATTAAATTTTCTAAAAGTCTATCTCTCATTATTTATTTTTCTCCTCTTTTACTTTACTTCTATAGTACCTATTATCATTATTTTTTTTGAAAATAATTTCTTCATCTCCTTTAATAACTAAAGATTCTGATTTAACACTAAGACTATATTTACCATCTACATACTTTATATCATAAATTTTATTTCCCATTTTAAAATATATGTATTCTATATTAGTAGGCATCCCGCTAAATACTAATTTATCAATAACATCTCCTTTTTCTATCGAATATTTGATATTATTTTCTTCAGTATACACAATATCTTTTGGTACAACAGGATTTAACTGCATATTTTCCATTTTTGTTAAATCAAAGTATATATTATTTATAGTATATTCTGCAACCTCAAAGACAACTATATCCGGCTGGAATATATTGTAATAATAGTCTATATCAAAAATATTTTGATAGTTATGAACTGCAATGTACTCACTAAACCTGTCTGCTAAATACTTTTCTCTCCCATTCAAATAACTACCTTGAAATACTAATGCTTTTGGCAACTCTGAATTATCACTTTTAATATAACTAAAGTGATTCTGCTGTGCATCTCTGTATATTTCCTTATCATATTTTTTTGTTAAATCCTCATATGGTTGTTTCAAATTAAATACGGGAACAGATTCGTTGACTTGAAACTTAGATGTAGGTAAGTATTTTTTTATTTCTTGAGTTATCTCAAAATCTTCTTTTATATGAGGTTTCACCCTATAATCATCTTTTTCGATTAACTGTAACAGATTGTTTACTCCATAAAACGCTCCTAAATCGTTCCAATGTCCAGCATCGTACTGCCTATTATATACTTGCTCAATACTACTTCGCTTTTTCAACTCTTCAGTATTATCTATAAAATTAACACCATAATCTGTTAAATCTTTTTCTATAAGTTGCATCCATGTTCTATTATAATTTACTCCTTTAGGTAACTGCTCTGTATATACAGACGTTTTTTCAGGATTAATAAGGACATAAAATTTTCCGCCTCTGCTCTCTACATAATCCTTTATCTCTTTAAGAGATTTTGTAAATTGTCTTGCATGTTCGTCGTAATTTTTTTGATACATTCCAAAATACACATATCCATCTTGTCCGTAAATGTAGGCTGGATGAACTAGAATATCAAATAACTTATTATTCAAAATTCCATAACTTTGAATTATTTCCTCTCTAAATCCTATTCTATCATTTATATATTTATATATATCTGTGAAAGTTTCAGAGTTGATTTTGTCTAAATTTGGAAACTCGGCTAATTTTCTATTATCAATTTCAGAAATATAATTCGGTTGCCTATTAAAAAATGCTAATGGCAAGAGTAGAATAACTGAAAATAGTAATATAAAAAATATTTTCAAATGTTTCAATTAACTTCCTCCTTAAAATTGAAAATATAAAAATGGACTATATGATGAGTTCATCATAAACAAAATAGCTAAGACAAATAACAGCATATATAATATTTGGCTAACTACTACTCCAGTTTTTGTACTTTGAGCCCACGTTTTAATCAATTCTGCTTTATTCCACTTACCTATAAACGCTCCAACTACAGCTATAACAATTATTAAAATTAGCTTACTATTAATAAAATACTCAAATTTAAAGTATATATTTCCCGCTGGTATTCCCAGCATGGATTTGTAATATATTATAGCCTGAGTTAAAGACGGTATCATAAATATTATCCATGTCAGATAGACAAATACCATAGTAAACATCCATTTAAATAACGCTGGTATCTTTTTATACCAAATCTTCTCCCTAAATGCACGTTCTATCATGATTAACAAGCCATGAGCCACTCCCCAAATAACAAAATTAAATGTTGATCCATGCCAAATACCAGTGATTAAAAATACAACAAATAGGTTTATATAGACGTGTCTTCTATTTCCTCCTAGCGGAATATAAATATACTCTCTAAACCATGACCCTAGGGAAATATGCCATCTTCTCCAAAATTCACCTATAGAGGTTGATGTATATGGATAATTAAAGTTCTCTTTTAAATCAAATCCAAATATTCTACTAATACCTATTGCTATATCTGAATATCCTGAAAAATCATAATAAATCTGCAAGAAGTAACATAACGCTCCTAAAAAAGCCGTTGGTGAATCTATTCCTAACTGTGTATTCTCATTAATACTTTGAACTACTGTTCCTAACGAATCTGCTATAATAGATTTTTTTGCAAAACCTATCATTACCCTATTCATTCCACTAAAAAATGAGTCTACAGACACTTTTCTATTATAAATTTGACTAGAAAAATCTTTCCACAATACTATTGGCCCAGAAGCAATTTTGGGGAAAAATGTGAAAAATAGAAATACATCTATTAAACCTCCACTTTCTGTATCTCCTTTATAAATGTCAACTATGTACGATATTGCTTCAAACATAATAAAAGATAAGCCCAATGGAATTACTATACTTGATATCCCTGTACCGCTTTGGAATAATTCTAATATAAATGTTATATATTTATAATAAGATAAAGTCAATACTACAAATAACAACGATAATATAAAAAACCTTCTCTTTGTGCTTTTGGTATTTATGTAGCTTAATATCTTGCCAGAAAAATAAATAATAATTATAAATAATATCAGATATATCGTTGTTCTCAACCCCGATACCATATAAAATGATAAACTAAATAATATTAGTAATAAATTATTCAATTGATTTTTACCAATAAAATTAAATAGATAATAAACTATTATCATTATTGGCAAGAAGAAAAATAAAAATCCTGCACTTGCAAACGGCATAGTAATTTCCTTTCTGTAGACATTAGTCTTCTAATAATTTTTTAAACTCTTGAATCTGTTTTTCTAAAGATAATTCCTTAAGAAACTCCGTTACCTCTTCATCACATCCTTGAGTTTTTTCAACATACCCTATTATTTCTTTTATCGCCTGTTCATCATCATAAATTATCTTCCCAAATTTTCCATTTTGTGAAAGTTCTTCTGCCCCTCCTACATCGGTTGAAACAAAAGGCACATTTAATGATAACGCCTCTACATATACTCCTGGAAAACCTTCCTGTTTTGACATCGAAACAAGACATTTCATATTTTTTAGATATTTATATGGATTCACTTGATAACCTAAAAAGTGAATATATTCTGATAAATTATACTGTTTTGCTGTTGATTTTAAAGTTTCTTCCAACTCCCCTGAACCTATATAATACATATGGTATTTATGGCCTTTTTCATGTAACATTCTAATTAATTCTAGAGTTCTATCTGAGCCTTTTTTACTTTCTATTCGTCCAATAGAACAGATAGATTTTTCATGGATATCAATATCACTTTTTTCTTTAGATTTATTTATTATATCCTTAAAGTCATATCCATTGTATATTCGAGTTATTTTCCCTTGTTGTTCAGGATATAAGTCGATTATAGATTGTTCTGTTCTATTCGATATTGATATTATCTTTGTAGCATCTGAAAAATACTTCCTAAATCTATCTCTACGCCAAGTATTAGAAAAATCCTCTATACTTCCATGAACCCAATATATCTTTTTTATATTTCTTTTTGAGAATGGAATGTCAGGATACATAACCTCAAACATAATTTCAATATCATAGTCATCTTTCTTAATTAGATAATTTCTCAATAAATTTGGAAACCTTCTTCCAAGTTGCTCCAATATAAGACGCATTAGGTACGGATATTTTTCATCATTATACTTTTTTAGTATAGAAATATCCTTAGGAAGTTTCTCAAGTCCTTTTTTCCCTCTATCTATTTCTACTATATCTATCTGGTATTCAGAAAAATCACCATTGTTCAAAATATTAGAAAGAATTTTCTCTGCTCCCCCGCCTTTAGAATACGAAGGAATAACTATTAATACTCTTTTCATTACTTTCACCCTTTATAAATTAATCGTTACTCTCATACTTCTTATATTTAGACAATATAAATTTGTATAACCTTTCATTAATACTTAACAACAAAACAGCTATCTTTAGGTTTTTAGGTGCCTTTTTATTAGTTATAATTTTGAAACGAATATCTTTCAGTTTCTCCCTTAATATCTTATACTCTTTTTTCTTTTTATAATTAGCTGTTACTATTAACTGATTAAATATAGATATATAAGCAAACGTTAATCTAACTAATAATTGCTCTCTATATATCGGAAAATTAGATAAGGTATAATTACATATTTTCTCCATTATCTCTATATAATCCATATCTTTTGAACTAAACGGTCGTGTAGTTATACTATTCTCTCTTATATAGTAATAATAGTAGTTTCCGCTTATAAGAGTATATTTATCTACATTGTTTAGTAACTCTAGAGTATAGAAAGCATCCTCGTAAATCTTTCCAATCGGGAATTTTATTTTCTTTGCTAAATCCCTATGAATTAGCTTACACCACGCCGAGCCATATAATCGTCTATTTTCTAAATACTCTTTTAAATATCCCTGTTTGTCTAAAATTAAGAAATAATCTTCTCCTTCATAGTGTGGTCTTAATGTATTTTTATAAACTCTTGTCAAACCACATTCTACAATCAGTGTCCCTGATTTTTTTATGGCTTCATATAATTTTTCGTACATACTTTCATGAATATAATCATCACTGTCTACAAAGCCTATATATTCACCATTTGCTCTTTCAACCCCATAATTACGTGCATCTGATAATCCACCATTCTCTTTATGGTAAACTTTTATTCTATCATCTTCTTTAGCAAGTTCATCACATAGTTGCCCACATTTGTCCGGAGAACCGTCATCTACCAAAATAATTTCTAAATTCGTATACGTTTGCTTTAGAATAGATTTTACACACTTTTCTAAATACCTCTCCACTTTATATACTGGAACTATTATACTTATTAATTCATTATTCATTAAATCCACCTAATTTCCTGCTAAAGTATTTTTATATCTCAATAACACTTTCCTATATATATTTATATTAAGCTTGATTAATATTATACTAAGTTTTCTGTTACGAGTTATATATTTATTATTTAATAACTTCTTGTAATTCTCTTTAAAATAATTTATTATCTGTAGATAAAAAGTATTATTTTTGAAATTTTCTTCTAATAATATGCTATTTAAAACTGAAAAGTATGCGTACATTTTACGGCAATCTGCTGCTTCTTTCAAACTAGGATAATTTCGATAAACATTTACATGAAATTTCTCTACTATCTCTATAAGATCGAATATTCTAGGATTAAACTTTGCATTTGTTATACTGTTTTCTCTCATCAAATAGTTATAGCAAGCATTATCCATCAAAACATACTTATCAGCGATATCTATTAAGTCATACGCATAATAAGTGTCCTCATATAATTTCCCAACAGGAAATTCTATTTTTTTAGCAATATTTGTCTTAATTAATCGTACACATGCTGAGCCAAAAATTTTTTCTATTTTCAGGTATTCTTCTAAATACTCTTGTTTTGTACAAACTTGGTAATATTTTTTTGTAGTAAACCATTCTACTCTTTCTGGATACACAATCTTAAGATTACACTCTGCAACATCAGCGTCTTCTTTTATTATGGCTTCATATAATTTTTCATACATTTCTGCATCTATATAATCATCGCTATCTACAAAACCTATATAATTCCCTGTTGCTCTCGCTACTCCATAGTTTCTTGCATCTGACAAACCACCATTTTCTTTATGATAGACCTTTATTCTATTATCTAGCTTCTCTAGTTCATCACATATTTCTCCACTGCTATCTGTAGCACCATCATCTACCAAAATTATTTCTAAATTTTTATATGTTTGATTAACTATCGAATCTACACATTTTTTTAAATATTGTTCAACATTATAGACTGGGACTATTACACTTATCAATTCTCTACCCAATATCTTCTCTCCTTATGTAAATCTTCTTTTTAGTAACAATTTTTGTAGTGGTATTACTCACCTACTACCTCCGCTATTACTTCCTTGAAGTTTTCTACAATAACTTTTACATCCTCATCGCTAAGGCGTGTATGCAATGGCAATGTCACTTCATTAACATAATATGAATAAGCATTTGGATAATCATTCATATCAAAACCTAAATTTTTATAAGCTGTAAGAAGCGGTAATGGTTTATAGTGAACATTACAGCTAATTCCACGTTCTGCCATTTTCGTGATGATTTCCCCACGTTGTTCAAATGTCGCACCTTCCACATGTGTAATATACAGGTGATTTGAACTTTTATGGTCTTTTGTGTTATGAACTAAAGGTATTACTCTGCTACCTTCAAAACCTTTATTATATTTTTCAACAAGCTCTAATCGACGTGCTAATAGTTTAGGATAACGATCCAGTTGAACTAAACCGATAGATGCCATAATATCCGTCATATTGCATTTATATCCAGGAATAATAATATCATATTCCCAAGAACCAGCTTTTGTTTTCGCCAATGCATCTTTTGTTTGACCATGAAGCGAGAAAATTTGGAATTCTCTATATAATTCTTCATTATCAAAGTTTGGGTTTTCACGCCAAGTAACGCTTCCACCTTCTGCTGTTGTGAAGTTTTTTACCGCATGGAATGAGAATGTTGTAAAGTCGGCAACTGCACCAACTTTTACTCCTTTATACTCACTACCTAAGGCATGCGCCCCATCAGCAATAACAGCAACACGCCCAAGTTTTTCTTGATAAATGCTGTTTGCTTCAAATAACTCTTTTTTACTTTCTACTACTTCGAAAATTTTATCATAATCACATGGAATACCCGCAAGATCCACCGGAATAACTGCTTTTGTTCTTGGTGTTATTGCATCAGCAAGTTTGGAATAATCCATCTCTGCACTATCAGTTTGAATATCAACCATAACAGCTTTTGCCCCTACATGGTAAATAACACTACAAGATGCTGTATAGGTTAGAGCTGGAACGATTACCTCATCTCCTTTTCCTATACCTAGCACACGTAAAACAAGTTCTAATGCTGCAGTCGCTGAGTTTAAACATACTGTTTTAGGTGTTGTTGTATATTCTGATAGTCTTTTTTCTAATTCTTTTGTTTTAGGTCCTGTTGTTATCCAACCAGATTTTAAAGTATCCACTACTTCATTTATTTCTTCTTCTGTAATATCTGGTGGTGAAAAAGGAATATTGTATTTTTTCATTTTGACTCCTAACCTTTTACTGTTTATTAACCTTCCTTTTTATGTTATCTCTTTATTATACTCTAATTTTGAAAAAATTTCAGCTATCACGAGAAAAAACACAAGAGAATAGTGTGGAACTTTCTCTTGTGTCTCTATGTTTGGATTGTTAAAGTTAATTTTCATATAGTAGCTACAACATGAAAATAATCTTATTCTACTACTTTATGACCACTAACGCTGTTTGTATCATTATTTTTATATCATTTACTATACTAAAGTTCTTAATATACTCTAAATTGTATTTCATCTTATCTGGCAGAACTTCTTCGATATAAATATCATCAATAGAACGTCCCGTCCCTTTGAATTTTTCAATTACTTCATCTTCATCTTTATACTCAATACTTGCAGGAGATGTTATCCCGGCTGGAAGAAGTAATGTTGCGTTCATTTCATCAGTATAACGATTAACATATTTTGCAACTTCTGGACGAACACCGACGAAGCTCATATCTCCAAGAAGTACATTAAAAAGCTGTGGCAGTTCATCAAGACGAACCTTACGAAGTTTATTCCCAGCACGACTTATACGTGGATCATTATGTTCAGTCACGGCTGCACCAAGTTTGTCTGCATCCTTAACCATTGTTCTAAATTTAAAAATCCTAAATGGACGCCCATAAGTAGTAATACGCTCTTGCCTATAAAACACCGGCCCTTCACTGTCCAACTTTATCCAAATAGCAATGGCCAAAATTATAGGACTTAACGGAATAAGTAATACCAAGGCTAATACTTTATCTAAAAACAACTTCAAAAATAACGATATTCTTCTCTTCTCTATTTCTTCTCTATATTTTTTTACTATCTCTGTTTCAAATCTTTTATCTATATTCATCTTTCACCTTACTTTTATTCAAAACTGAAAATCTCTTTGAATAAGTTTATTTTTCCTTAACAATTATAGCACACTTGTTAAAATAAAAAAAGATAACGTCAAAACTCCATCGCACTCAACGATGGAGTTTTTATTCTTCTACCCATTATAACAATTTATTATATTAAACAACTCATCGCGAATTTCTTCGTTAGTTGCATGCCCTAGCATCGCTTGTAGTTTATCTAGCTTAACATTTAGTTCGTCTACATCGATGTCTAAGGTTGTGTTTTTATAAATCATTTTATTATCTGTTTTCTCACTATTTTCGTAATCTAATGACAATTCTTCGTACATTTTTTCTCCTGGACGAAGCCCGATTTCTTCAATAGCTATATCTTTATATGGTTCTAAACCTGAAAGCTTGATTAGGTTTGTTGCCAGGTCTATAATTTTTACGGGTTCCCCCATATCTAGAAGGAAAATTTCTCCCTCACTCGCATAATAACCTGCTTGCAAAACTAACTGCGCCGCTTCTGGTATTGTCATAAAGTAACGAATAATGTTACGATGCGTTATTGTTATTGGTCCACCTTTTCTTATTTGTTCTTTGAAAATTGGAATAACAGAACCATTAGAACCTAAAACATTACCAAAACGAACGGCTGCAAATTTTGTTTTATATTTATTACCTTTTGACTGTAAGATAATCTCTGTTAAACGTTTTGAAGCACCCATTGCATTTGCTGGATTTACGGCTTTGTCTGTTGAAATCATAATAAATCGCTCAACATCTTTTTCTATTGCTACATCCATAACATTTTTTGTTCCAAAAACATTATTTTTAATCGCTTCTTGGGGACGTCGTTCCATTAGAGGAACATGCTTATGAGCTGCTGCGTGGAAAACTACTTCTGGTTTGTATTTATCAAATACTTCCCTTAAAGCCTCTTTTTCACGAATACTAACAATTTCTGAAATATAATTTATATCTTCATATTCTTCTGAATGACTTTTCTCAAAATCAAGATCTCGCTCTAGCATATAAAGGGCATTTTCATTTACATCTACTAAGATTAAATTACTCGGTTTAAACTTGAAAACCTCGCGAACTATTTGGCTACCGATTGAACCACCAGCACCCGTAACAAGAACACGTTTACCGCGTAAATAACTGCGAATTTCACCTTGAGAAAGCTTAACTTCTCCACGCCCTAATAAATCTTCTATCGAAACATCTTTAAGGTGTTTTGAAATACTTTCCCCATCTTCTACAGTTATACCTGAACCCATAATTTTTATACTGACGTTTGCTTCTTTTAAAATATTTAATATTCTATTTTTATTATATGCGTCTATAGAAGGTATTGCTAAAAACACTTGCTCAACTTCATACTTTGGAATAAGTTTTAACAATTCATAAGTTGTTCCGATAACAGTTACACCACTTATTACAGAATTTTTTCTATTATCGTCGATAAGACCTACTACATTAGCTCGAAAAACATTATTTTTAGACAATTCTTTTAACAATATATATCCAGCATCTCCAGCTCCAATAATAAAGGTATTTTTGTATGTTGCTTTGCCTGTACGCCCTGCTTCTTTTTCACGGAACGCACGGTAAAGCATTCTAATAAACATCATTCCCGCAATAATTAATAATGGCGAAAAAATAGCAAATCTTATATTAGAAAATGTATCTGGTAGCATATATTGATATAATATACTTGTGATTAAATCTGCAACAAATACAGAAACACAGATATTAACGATTTCATTCACTCCTAAATATGACCATAACGACTTATTTAGCCCAAACATTTTGAAGCAAATAGCGTATGTGACTAAAGAGATAATTAAAAACCCACCTATTTCTGTATAGTGAGTAGTCACCATTGCAAAAGGATCCGAAGCCTTACCTAAAAATATTGACGCAATAACTCCTAATGCTACAACACTCAAATCCAACAACATTATCAATTTAAAACGATGGTATATATATATTTTTGATGAAAACAATTTATCCATACTAATCTCCTATAATTTTATTAAAACTCTGTATCTTTTATAACCTAACATTCAAACTCTGGTTAGATCTTATTATAAAATGTAGTTCTAAAACAATATATTTTTAAGATTAGGAGCTAAAGTAAATAACATTAGCTCCCCTTTTATTAAAAAATTTTGTATCCAAAATAACCAGCAGCGGTAACTATAATAATCAATACTACTATACTTACCTTCCTTGTCTCTTTTATAACAATTATTTCTACAATTTTTTGAATTATAAGTATAATGATGGCTATTGCTGTAGCTACGAGTTTTGTCTTCTGATTTTCGATAAACATCGTACCTATTATTATAGCTAAGCTTACTACCGTTATCAGCATATTCACCGCTAGAAACATCATTTTTTTATCTGACATACTTATTTTTCCCTTACTTTTATAGTTACTTTTACTATTGGTGTGTCAGTTGCTACTCGAAGATTTTCTTTTGAATAAATTTTCAAGTTACTTCGTTCTTCTGTTTCTTCCTTAACATCACTTAAATCAACATCAACAACCATCTCTGTTATTCTATCCAATGCTTCTTGATTTTCTGCTCGAATAGTCACCTTACTTACATCTGCAGTTACACTAACCAGTTCATACCCTGATGGTAACTTACCTATAGCATTTACTTCTAGTGGTACTTCTTTTTCTATAGTTTTTAGCTCAATTGACATTACCGTTGAACTAGGTTCTATCTGAATATCTTCTATCTTGTTATAAGCACTATCATAAGCGACTAATTTCGCTTCTTCTTTAGTATTTTTATTTAATTTTGTGCGTATAGAGCTTTCTGCTCGAACCTCATGTATTCTATTAATACTATCTAAGTCCCCAGAAATTTTTACAGTTTCGTTATTAACGCTAAGTTTTTCTACTTCATGACCTATTGATAATCTTTCTTTTTGCACAGTAGGTGTTACTTTAAACTCACGAGTTACTTTTTCTTTAATAGAAATCGTAATTGTCCCCGGTTCTACTGTTCCTTCTAGTCCACTCTCCAAGCCTTCTATTTGCAGTTTTACCTTCTGATCATCTCCTATTTGAGCATTTTTAAGATTAAGCTTAACTTTGAAGCGGCGTGCTACACTTTCTTTTTGCACTTTCGCCAATGAACCAGATAGTTTTACAGAAACAGTATTCGGTATTCCAACCACGTATAATTTTTCACGATCATAATCCGCCTCAAGAGGAACCTCAGTTACCCAAGCGGTAGAGTTATTATCACTACTTCCTAATACAGACAAATTTTTAAAATTTTGATTTACTGATATAAATAGTAATACTGCTATTAAAAATGATATTAACTTTAATTGATTATTTTCTTTTAATCTCACAATATCACCTCTTATTTAATAATCTTTTCATTTTGTTGTTGCCAGTTATCTTCTAGATATTGCATTAATTTTTCATCGGTAAAATCTGTTGTTAATTTACCATTTTTACAAACACTTACTTTCCCCGTTTCCTCTGAAACAACGATAACAATTGCATCTGTCAGCTCCGATAATCCTAATGCTGCACGGTGACGCGTTCCATAACTGCTTGCGATTGTTCTATTATCCGATAATGGTAAAACACAGCTTGCAGCTCGAATTTTATCTTTATTAATAATCATCGCTCCATCATGAAGTGGTGTATTCGGAATAAAAATATTAATAATAAGTTCATGTGTTACTGCTGCATTAATTTCTAATCCACTTTCTACATATTCGTCAAGCCCTGTACTATTTTCTAACACAATAAGCGCCCCTATACGACGTCTTGCCATATGTCTTGATGAAGTAACAACAGCTTTTATTATATGTTCTTTTTGTCCTTTTTGAACATCTTTATAATTAAAATTGAGAATATTAGCCAACTGAACCCTACCTATATATTCTAAGGCACGTCTCAATTCTGGTTGGAATATAATCATAATTCCCAACACTCCCCAAGTAACTACTTGATCGAATATATAAGTCATCGTTGTAAAGCCAATAAAGTTAAAAAATATTTTTAAACCAATAATGATTAAAATACCTTTAACCAATTGCATACCACGAGTACCTTTTAACAATGTTAATAACTTATATACTAAAAACCATACTAAAAGTATATCTAGCAGGTGAATAACTAGTGTTAACGTGCTTATGCTTGATAGGTAATCAGCTATCATAATAATCTCCTTCCTTAAGTAATGTACCAAACTTAAAATACTTACTTTTTTATTTTTACAGCAATGTCATGAAATAAATGACCGGTATAACCTCGTCTCTAAAATCCCATACTTTACCATATAACTTTCCACATTTTATTATAACATAAAATATAGGGATTGTAAGATATTTTTCAAAATAAAAAGAAGATATTTTCAGATTTTTCAAATATCTTCTTTTTATTAATCAACCAGGTATTCTCATATATAAAAATTTATAAATTTATTATAAAAATCAACATAGGGTTACTCTTTTACAGTTATATAAGAACTTATATCGTAATCTTGTGAATCCAACTCATTTTCTCGCCCTAGAATCATATTCGCAATGCTATAACCGATAATAGGTCCTGTCGTTAGTCCTGATGAACCTAATCCACTTGCCGCAAATACATTTTTCAACGCTGGCACCTCTCCATAAAACGGAGAGAAGTCAGAAGTATAGGCTCTAATACCTACTCGTTCATTAATGACTTGTGCATCAGCTAGTTCTTTTAAAAATTGTTGAGCTTCATTTCCAAAAGTATCCAACTGCTCCTTATCCACTTCCAAGTCAAATCCCATATCATTTTCATGGGTTGCCCCAACACTAACCACACCATTTTCAAAAGGAATTATATCTAATTCCCCTTCTGGCATAATTACTGGATAAGCACCTGTATTGTTATCTTTTATTTTGTAATCACGTAGCTGTCCTTTTTGAGGGCGAACATCAACCGCAAAACCAAGTGGCTCTAAAACATCTTTAAGCCAAGCACCTGTTGCAAGCACAACTATATCGAACCCTTTATTATCAACTAAATAGTTGTCTCCAGCTAATTCTAAAGATACTTTTTTATTTACTACTTTTGCCTTTGATGCTTCAAGTAAAGTATTTACAAAACGCTCCCCTTCAACACGACCTCCGCCACTGGCATAAAGTACATCTCCATTGTTATCAAAACTTGGAATTACTTTTTGCACATCTTCTTTAGACAGTAATTTTAACTCGCCTATCATCGGCGATAATTCCATACGACTTTCCGCTAATTCTTTTAATTCTGGTAATTTTACTTCATCTTTTTTTAACAAATATACTCCACATTGCGAGTAAAAATTCGTATTGATGCCTTCATCTTCTAAATCTTGAACAAGTTTCAAATAAAAATCTGCACCTAAACGCGCCATCTTATACCAAGGTTTATTACGACGTTTCGAAAACCATGGACTTATTATTCCGGCAGATGCCTTTGTCGCTTGCCCCACACCGTAATCAAAAACTGTCAACTCTATATCGTTATCTTTCGACAAATAGTATGCACACGTCGCACCTACTATCCCGCCACCTATTATCGCTACTTTCATAGTTTACCTCACTTGATAGTTTTTTAAAAAATTCTACTATAGAAATTATACATCAAAAAAAAATGCTAGTAAACTTTTTATAGAATGAATCAGATTTTCTTCAGCATATTTTCTTATTTACATAATCAGTCTTTTAGGATATAATTAGCTCTTATAATCTAAGTAAAGAGGTATATCATGAAAAAACAATTATTACTAACTTTAGCAATTACCGTTCTTGCAGGAACGACATTAGGTTGCACACAAAATAAAAATACAAATCAAGCCACTACGCAAGAAACGAAAAAAGAATTATCAAATGAAGAAATTGTTAAAACAACCATTAACAACTTTTCAAAAGAAAAAAATTTAGAATTAGATACTAAGGTTACCATTAAATCTAACCTTATAGTAGAAAGTTATTCAGTTAATGTATCATCAAATATTAAAATAGACGAAAATGGAAATGTTTTGAAGAAATTTTCTGAGCAAGAAACTGAACTAGGAAAAACTACAACAAAAGAAGAACATATTTTCCTTAAGAAAAATAATTCTGGATACGATAAATTCAATGTTGAAAATGGAAAATTAGTTGGAGATAAAATAACAGATGATTTAGAAGTTTTATCTGCTATACAAGTATTTTTCAACGGAAATACTCTTTTTAATACTATAACTGATAAAAACTATGAGAAGTCAGATAACAAACTAACTTTCACTGGGAAAATAAAATTATCAGACATCGGAAATAAATTTTATCTAAATCCAGGTGCGTTTACTAGCGAAGAAACTGGCAATCTTTCTGAAATGACGCTAACATTTGCTGCAACAATAGACACTACTACAAATGAGATTTTAGGAATTACCCTTGATTTAAAATCATTTATAGAAGGAGTAGCTAAAGCACAACTAGAAAAAGAGAAAGACTCTATGTCTGAACTTGAATACACAACTGCCAAAAATTTAATAGAATCTATTTTAAAAGACTCACAAGGCGAAATCACAATCACTAGAAAAATTGATAAAATAGATGAAATAAAATTTAATTAATATAAAAATCTAGCTTACCTTATTGGGGGGCTAGATTTTTTGACTATATACCATTTTTATATTTACCTATCCCGATTTATGTATTATAATTATTACTAAGTTGCGTTAGCGCAACTATTAATATATAATTAGTAAAATATTGGAGGTAAACTATGACTGAAATAAAATTAGTACCACGTAATGAAGTAGACGAACAGTACACTTGGGATATGACTCTACTTTATAAAACTGATGAAGACTACAAAAATACTTTGGAAAAAACAAAAAAAGAAATAATTGAGTTTAAAGACAAATATGAAGGAAAGTTAGCTGATTATACTACTCTAAACGAAGCTATCCTTAAATACGAAGAGATAGAAGAAGAATGTTATAAACTTTTACACTATGCTGAATTACCTATGTCTGTTGACCGTTTTAACGATAATGTAGTTGCCAACGCAACTATTTTCGAAGAACTTTCTTCTCTTTCAGCTAGTAAACTAAGTTTTTTCTCCACAGAGTTAATATCTTTAGATGAAGATTTTATAAATACCTTTGTTGCTGACTATCGTCCAGACTTGAAATATTATTTCGAAAAACTTGTTAATATGAAAAAGCACGTATTGCCAAAAGAAGTAGAAGAAATAATCGCTAGTTATGAAAGTCTACCTGACTTCTATAATTTGTACGAAGTAACTAAACATGAAGATATGCAATTCGATAGTTTCGAAGCAAATGGTAAGACTTACGAAAATAGCTTTGTTTTATACGAAAACTTACATGAGATGGATAATGATACCGATGTTCGTCGTGCAGCTGCAAAAAGTTTTTATAAAACTTTAAATGCATATAAGAATACTTCGGCAAATGAGTATATTTCTCATATTAAAAGAGAAAAAATGCTTGCCACTGCTCGTGGTTATGACAGTGTTATTGATTACCTATTAGATAAACAAGATGATAGTCGTGAACTATACGATCGTCAAATCAAAACACTTATGACAGACCTTGCACCACATATCCGTCGTTATATCAAACTATTAGCACGCGAGCATAAAATTGAAGATATGCAATTTGCTGACTGTAAAATTAATCTAGATCCTGATTTCGAGATTGATATGACTATTGAAGAATCACGAGAATATTTGAAAAAAGCACTTGGTGTTCTTGGTGAAGATTATGTTAAAATGATTGATGAAAGTTATGATAAACGTTGGACGGACTTCCCTCAAAATATCGGTAAGAGTACTGGTGGTTTCTGCGCTACTGTGCCAAATGTAGCTGGCTTTATCCTTCTTTCTTGGACCGGGAAAATGAATGAGGTGTTCGTTCTTGCGCATGAACTTGGACATGCTTATCACTTTATGAATACTGGTAAACACCAAACTATGCTAAATAACGATTGCTCACTTTACTTCGTAGAAGCACCATCTACTTGTAACGAGGTTATCGTTTCTAATTATCTACTACAAACTAATAAAAACGCACGCTTTAAACGTTGGGTAATTAGTAATATGATTAGCAGAACTTACTTCCACAATATGGTAACTCACTATCTTGAAGCTGTTTATCAAGACCGTGTTTATAAAAAAGTTGATAATAATGAAATGTTAACTGCAGAAGTCTTATCTACTATAAAACGTGAAGTTATGGAAGAATTTTTCGGAGATAGTCTTGTAATTAACGAGGGAGCAGAACTTACTTGGATGCGTCAACCTCACTACTACATGGGGCTTTATCCATATACTTACTCTGCAGGACTAACTATCGGAACAGCAGTTGCTAATAAAATTGACAAAAATCCAAGTTATGCCGATACTTGGCTAAATGTTCTTTCTAAAGGAAGTAGTATGTCAGCACTAGATCTTTCTAAACTTGCTGGTTGTGATGTGAGCACCGATGAACCACTTAAAGAAGCAATTTCATATGTTGAATACTTAGTAGATCAACTTTATGAATTAACAGATGAGCTGAAAAAATAAAACATAAAAAGAATCTTAATGACTTCTAATCATTAAGATTCTTTTAACTTTTGCTAATATTGTAATTTATAGTTAGGTATTAATTCTACTACATCTCTTTTAATTTTTCAAAACAAGCTTTTTCGCATTCAATTACTGCTGAGCGGAAATTTTTTTCTTCAAGAATTCGTACAGCTTCGATTGTACTACCTGATGGTGAGCAAACATTATCCTTTAGTTTTCCTGGATGTTCTCCTGTTTCTAGTACCATTTTTGCAGCCCCGATTACTGTATGTGCCGCTAAGCGATAAGCAGTTTCACGACGTAACCCGTTTAACACTGCACCATCAGCTAATGCTTCAATAAATAAATAACCATAAGCAGGGCCTGACCCACTAAGTGCAGTCAATCCAGCCATATCTTTTTCCGCTATCACCTCTGATAATCCAAGACTGCTAAATAAACTTAAAACGTACTCTACTTCTGTTGATTCTATATTATGTCCTACACTAACACCAACAACCCCCGCACCTACTTCAACTGGCGTATTCGGCATAATGCGGACTACTTTTGCACTTGGTACAATACTTTCTATATCTTTTATTTCTACTGCTGCCGCCATCGAAATAACTATTTTTCCTTCTAGTTCTACTTTGATTTCTTCTAGTACACTTGCTACTAAATATGGTTTTACACCTAAAAATACAACATCACATTCTTTTGCCAAATCTTTTGAGCTATTGGCCGCTTGGACTCCGTTACGTTCAGCTACTTTTTCTGTACTGTCGTTTGAAGAATTTTTAACGAAAATATTTTCTTTCGCTACTTTTTGACTAGAAATTACTCCTTTCAGAACTGCTTCCCCCATATTACCAACACCGATAAAACCTAGTTTTTTCATATTGACCTCCTATTATATTTTTTGTTTTTTGAGAATATACAAACTACTCTCCATTCACTATCTATTATATCATATTTAACCGTTCTAATTCTCTCTTCTTAATAAATTTTATTAGTACTACATCTTATGTTATACTTAAATGTGTATTGAAATTTTTGTAAATAAGGAGTTATTATGGACAACAGTTGGAAAGAAATATTTAAAGATTATCCAAAACGTAATGAATTGGGCATAACAGTTGATAATATAAATAAAAAAAGACAAACGGCGACTATCTATCCACCAAAAGAATTAGTTTTTAAGGTCTTTGATCTGCCGTTACAAGATATAAAAGTAGTTATATTGGGACAAGATCCATATCATAATCCCGGTCAAGCTTGTGGATTAAGCTTTTCTGTTAATGATGGCGTTCCTTTACCTAAGAGTTTAATAAATATTTATAAAGAACTTTATGATGACCTTGGCATTACTCCTGCAAAAACAGGAAATTTAGAAAAATGGTTTAAACAAGGTATTTTCCTATTGAACTCTGTTTTAACCGTTGAAGAATATTCACCAGCAAGTCATAGCAATGTTGGCTGGCAAGATTTTACAGACTATATAATAGAAACTATTTCACAAAAAAATAACAACGTTGTATTTGTCCTATGGGGGAGTTATGCTAGAAGTAAAAAAACTCTAATAGATAACTCTCGCCATAAAATAATAGAATCGCCACATCCAAGTCCGCTATCTGCTTATCGTGGTTTCTTCGGTAGCAAGGTATTTTCACGTATAAATTCATATTTAGAAGAAGTCGGCAAAAAACCTATTGACTTTAATTTGGAAAACTAATTCTAATTAACCAATTTTAAGTTTATGACTTTATTTTCTTCAAAATTTTAATAAAAATAAATTTTAATTGAAAATTTAAAATTAATTTTAAGTATATTTTAAGTAAAAGAGATATAGTTGTGGCTTAAACAAAAATAATTAATTTTTCATTCTTAGCGACACTTGTCGTTTCTCCCTTTTAAGTTTGAAAATATTTTTGTTTAAACCAATATTTCAGTTAATTCTTTATGATATTAACAGATAATAAAACTTTTTAATTTTTTTCATAATGTGGCTTGTCGCTCCCTAGGCAAGCCATTCTCCCTTTAAGAGTAGCGATACTCTTTTGTTATTTGTATATAAGATTAGATATTAATAAGCAAGAAATTGCTTCGAACTTAATTTAGTTCATAAAAAAGCTAAGTACCCCAATACTTAGCTTTTTTGTTTTGTATAAAATTAAATAAAGAGCTACTTAAAAATTATGATTTTTTATCTTCACATTTTAAGTTGCTCTTTCTTTTTATTTAATATATTACAAATTTCTCAATATAATACATTGTTTTATGTTGACCACTTGCATATTGTTTATTATTTAATCGTAGTGTAATTACACCTGTTGGTCGATTAGTAGCTATAGTAACAAATGGTATTATTATTCTATCTCCTTGAACTTCCCAACGTTCTACTGGAGCAAAGATTGAATCGGTAGCTCCGCCTATTCCTGCTATATAGCGTAATGCAAAGGCATTATCTTTTTTGAAATATACGATAGTATTATTATCTTTTACTAATTTTTCTAATTCTTCTTGAGTATATTCTACTTTACTTTTATCCAGTTCCATAAAAGTAATTCCTCTTTCTGCATCCAATTTTGCAAATACATCTTTAAGATTATACGTTCCTTCATTATATGTGTTAATTAAGTCTAATACATAAGTAGCTGGTGCAAAAACAATTTGATTATCTGTTCCATTATCTATAACACTATAACGAATTGCATTAGCCGCTGTAGAACCTTTAAAGTTAAGCAAGCTATAATTCATAAGTTCTAGTATTTTCCCAGCTTCATTAAAGTTATGATTGTATTTATTAGTATTATTTCTATTAGTTGGTGCTATTGTTTGATTTTCATTTTTATTGACGACATTGTTGTCTTTATTTTCTTGTTGATTTTGTTGATCAACATTAGCGTCATCTTTTAACATATTCGTTGTTACATCTTGTGTTTTTTCTGTATCATTAGTAATCTTTTGTGCTACTTTATCTGTACATCCTGTTAAAACTCCTATTCCTAAAACAAAAACCGCTGCAATTTTTAAAATTTTGTTCATTTTCTCCACCTTCTTTCTGTTTTAATATTATTTACTTTTATTTCTTCTCTTCTTTAATTATATTATACTACCAAAAATTACAAAAATCAACGATTTATTACAAGAATATTACATTTATATTACAAAATAATTTTATTTTTGTTTCAGTGTTCTTCGCTATAGCTTTTTATCTCATTTTTTTGAATTTATTTCTTGTTATTTTTTCTCTGTCTTCTTAAAAAACTCTTTTCAATAGTTCGCACGTAAAATTTGAACTGATAGTTTTTTTATAGTAAAATATACTCGATTATATGGATAGGAGATTGATATATGAGTAGAGTCGCTATTGTTAGTGCTAAACGTACCGCTATCGGTAGTTTTGGCGGCAGTCTTAAAGATATTCCAGCTGCAACACTTGGAGCTGAAGTTGTAAAAAAATCATTAGAGGAAATAAATCTAAGCCCTACCCTTGTTGACGAAGTAATCTTCGGCAATGTTCTTGGGGCTGGTCTTGGACAAAACATCGCTCGTCAAATCGCGATCTTTGCTGGTATTCCACAAGAAAAGAGTGCATTTGTCGTAAATAAGATTTGCGGTTCTGGTCTAAAAAGCGTTGTTTTAGGCGCTCAATCTATTTTACTTGGTGACAATGATATCGTTGTTTGTGGCGGTGTAGAGAATATGAGCACTGCTCCTTATTACACAAAAGATGCACGCTTTGGAGCTAAACTAGGTAACTTCGAACTTGAAGACAGTATTATTCATGATGGTCTTACTGATGCTTTCGAAAACTATCATATGGGCATCACTGCGGAAAATATTGCTGAACAGTTTGCTATCAGTCGTGAGCAACAAGATAAATTCGCAGTTCTTAGTCAACAAAAAGCAAGCGCTGCTATTGAAAAAGGAAAATTCTCAGATGAAATAGTCCCTATTACAATAAAAACACGGAAAGAAGAAAAAGTTTTTGACACTGATGAATTTGTTCGCCCTAATACTGATTTAGCTTCATTAGCTAAATTACGCCCAGCGTTCAAAAAAGATGGAACTATAACAGCTGGTAATGCTTCTGGTATTAATGATGGAGCGGCTTGCGTTATTTTAATGTCTGAAAAACGCGCTAATGAGCTAGGTATTAATATTCTTGGATTTATCGATGGTTATGCTACCGCTGGATTAGATAATAAAGTTATGGGTCTTGGTCCAATACCCGCAACGAGAAAAGTTTTAGATAAACTGAATTTAACAACTGATGATATTGATTTATTCGAACTTAACGAAGCTTTTGCAGCGCAGTCGATAGCTGTTCTTAACGAACTTAACCTTGATACTTCTAAAGTTAATATCAATGGTGGTGCTATAGCTTTAGGTCATCCTATTGGAGCGAGCGGTTGTAGAATCCTTGTTTCTTTAGTACATGAACTAATCAATGAAAACAAAAATCGCGGACTATGCTCGCTTTGTATCGGAGGCGGTCAAGGTATTTCTGTGGTTATAAGCCGCGATTAAAAATTATTATAAGTAATATATAACTAGATTTATTGTTTCCTTCTATCAATTAGAATAACTAAATCTAGTTTTTTTTAAGTTTAATTTAAGCTTCTATACTAAAATCTTATTGTCAAGAAACTTTTTTAACTTTAAACAGTCTAACTGTGGACTATTTACGAAAAATTGTATACAATAGTAATTGCGTAAATTTTATTTGAACTCTTGAGGAGTTCACTGTGTTTTATAGAAATAATTAGATTAATAGTAATCGAAAGGTAAAAATAAAATGAAAATAGGAATTGATAAGATTGGGTTTGCAATGCCCGAGTACTATCTAGATATTCGTGACCTAGCAATAGCTCGTGGCATTGAACCTGATAAATTTACTAAAGGTTTACTTCAATTAGAAATGAGTATCCCGCCAGTAAGCCAAGATATCGTTACACTTGGTGCTCAAGCTGCTTTTGAAATTTTAGATGGTGAAGACTTAGAAAAAATAGATATGATTATTGTTGGGACAGAATCTGGTATCGACCAAAGTAAAGCTTCTGCGGTGTTTATCCACGATCTATTAGATATTCAGCCATTCGTGCGTACTATCGAAGTAAAAGAAGCCTGCTACGGTGCTACTGCAGCTCTTGATTTTGCAAAAAACCATGTCTTGAACAATCCTGATTCAAGGGTACTTGTAATTGCGAGCGATATCGCTAAATATGGAGTAAAATCTTCTGGAGAATCTACACAAGGAGCTGGTAGTTGTGCTATGCTAGTTACTAGCAACCCTCGTCTTCTAGAATTAAACAACGACAATATCTGTCTTACTCGTGATGTTATGGATTTTTGGCGTCCTAACTATTCGCAATACGCTTTTGTCGAAGGGAAATTTTCAACTGAGCAATATCTTGGATGTTTAGAGACTGTTTGGGCTAAATATTTAGAAAGAACAAAACAACAACTACAAGACTTTAGTGCGGTATGTTTACATCTACCATATCCAAAACTTGGACTTAAAGGATTACAACTGTTATTAGAACAAGAAAATAATGAATCTACAAAAGAAAACTTATTAGCACGTTTTAACGAATCTATTCTTTATAGCCAACGTGTTGGTAATATTTATACAGGTTCATTATTCTTAGGGCTATTATCTCTTCTTGAAAACAACACTACTCTTAAAGCTGGCGATAAAATCGCTCTTTATAGCTATGGTAGTGGTGCGGTTGCTGAAGTATTCGGTATGACGCTAGTTGATGGCTATAAAAATCAATTAAAAGATAATAGGCTTGAACAGTTTAATAATAGAAAACAAATCTCTGTTGATGAATATGAAAAAATGTTCTTTAGAGATACTACCGTTGATGAAGATGGTAATCTAGATATTTCTGATATTCGTGATGAAAGTCGTTTCGTCCTAGAAAAAATCGAAAATCATAGACGAATCTATAAAAAACAAATTTAAGAACTTAGTTAGTTTTATACTAACTTATAAACCTCACTAACACCACTATTTATAATGTTATTAGTCAATTGTTAGTGAGGTTTTTTCAAAAATTATCGAAAGGGAGGCTCCTATAATGAATAATTGGAGTGGATTTTATAAAAAAACTCGCGATGAACGTTTAAATGTTATTAAAAACGCTAATATTTTAGATAATGAGCATTTCAACTTAGTTAACGACAACAAATTATTAGATTTTGAAACAGCTAATAATATGGTAGAAAATGTTGTCGGGACATTTTCTTTACCATTTAGCGTTGTTCCTAATTTTGTTGTTGATAAAAAAAGTTATCTAGTTCCTATGGTTACGGAAGAACCCTCTGTCGTTGCTGCATGCAGCAATGCCGGAAAAATAGTTGAACGCTGCGGAGGATTTAGCACCACTATCCATGATAGAAAAATGATTGGACATATCGCACTCTATGACATTAACGATGTTGAGGCTACCTGCAATCTTATCTTAGACAATAAAGAGCTTTTGCTTAAAACAGCAAACGAAGCTTATCCATCTATAGTTAAGCGCGGTGGCGGAGCCTGTGATTTAGAGGTTAAAGTTCTGACTGAGGATGATACTACTTTTGTAGTTGTTTATTTAATAGTTGATACTTTAGAAGCGATGGGGGCTAATATGCTTAACACTATGCTTGAGGCAGTAAAAATATCTCTTGAAAGTCTTACCGGTGGCGTTGCCCTTATGGCAATTTTATCTAACTACGCAACACGTTCTTTAGTTACAAGTCGCTGTGAAATTCCATTTTCAAACCTTGGTGATAACGGAGAATATCTTGCAAAACGCATAGAGCTAGCGAGTAAGTTTGCTCAAGCTGATACTTATCGTGCTGCGACACATAACAAAGGAATTTTTAATGGTATCGACAGTATTGTTATCGCAAGTGGTAACGATTGGCGCGCTATTGAAGCTAGTTGCCAAAGTTGGGCAGCACGTAGCGGAAAATACAAAGGACTTTCTACTTGGACTTGTGACTTAGAAACACAAGTTTTAATCGGAGAACTGACATTACCTATGCCAGTAGCTAGTGTCGGTGGTTCTATCGGGATCAACCCTAGTGTAAAAGTTGCACGCGCTATGTTAGAAAATCCTGATGCGAAAACTTTGGCAAGTATTATCGTATCTATTGGACTTGCTCAAAACTTAGCCGCTTTACGTGCATTAGTCGGAGATGGTATTCAAAAGGGTCATATGAAACTTCATGCGAAATCATTAGCTATTTTAGCAGGTGCTACTACAGATATTCTTGATGAAGTAGTTGAAAAACTACGTGCTGAAAAATATATGAACTTAGCTACTGCTAAAGAAATAGTGAGTACATATAAAAAAGAAGTATAACAACAAAAAAACGACGTAACTTAATTGCTACGTCGTTTTTTTAATGTTTTTTTATGCTGCCCTCTTATATCCTGCTTTTTGTGCCGCTTCCTCTGAATTAAATACTAATAAATTTTTAGCCGCTACCTTATTATAAGAAGGATGTTCAGGAGTATAATATTGTCCGCTTTTTTTACTTGCACGAACCACTACTGGCTTTTTAGCTGTTATTTGTTCTTGAGCTTTTTGTTTTTGCTCTTGAACTTTTTGCTCTTTCTTAATATCATCCATAGTCACCTTCATCTCTTTTTCTAGACTCTGTTGCGGCGCTGATGTTTGCATTTGATTTTGAGATTTACTTTCCTCAGAAGTATCTCGTTTTTCATCTGTTTGTTCTTCAGTTTTTTTCTCGCGTTCTTCCTTCTTCTCTTGGAACGTTCTTATCTGCTCTTCTTTTTTCGCTTCACTGAAATGATTGCTCATCATCATAGTAAACGACAATACCAAAGCAGCTATCGCTCCTAACACCACTTTCTTAATCCTTGTTTTGCGTTGAATAAGTTTAATAACAGGTGGGCATAGTAATATAAAACTGAATATAAAGACAATTATTGCGTATTCTGGTCCATGGGTGAAGACCATACTAAGCGATATAAACATAAATATCACAAATATAAACCATAAAACCATTTGTCCATGCTCTTTTATAAATTTATTCACGACTTTTCTCCTTAAAAATTTCTCACTTTATATATTCTATCACTTTTTTCGAACTTATACAATTACTTTCAAATTGTTTTCTCGATTATAAAATTATTTTTTACAAGCAGTTTTGTTGTTTATTTTTAAAAATTTTCTTATAATTAACTTATATATATTGATTAAAAAAACCGGGAGGCTTATTACTATGACATTTAAATTACCTGAATTACCTTATGCTTTTGATTACTTAGAGCCTGTTATTGATGCTAAAACAATGGAAATTCATCACGGGAAACACCACGCTGCTTATGTTAATAATTTAAACGCAGCTTTAGAAAAACACCCAGAAATTGAAACTCGTTGTATCTGTGGAATCTTAAAAAACATCGAAAATATTCCAGCTGATATTCGTCAAGCAGTTATCAACAACGGTGGTGGCCACCACAATCACTCTCTATTCTGGAAATCACTAACTAAAGCTGATACTTCAGAATTTGGTGGTTTAGTTAAAGAAAAAATCGATGCTGAACTTGGTGGTTACGAAGAGTTTGTTAAAAACTTCTCTGCTGCAGCTGCAACAAGATTCGGTAGTGGTTGGGCATGGTTAGCACTTGATAAAGAAGGTAAATTAGTTGTTACTTCAACAGCTAACCAAGATTCTCCTTACTTAACAGGACTTACTCCAATTCTTGGACTAGATGTTTGGGAACATGCTTACTACCTAAACTATCAAAACCGTCGTCCAGACTACATTAAAGAATTCTTCCGAGTAGTAAACTGGGACTTTGTAAATGAGCGTCTAGCTAAACACTTAGAAAGATTAGGAAAATAATATGATTAAAAAGAGGGGTTCCCCCTCTTTTTAATATCTATAAATATTATAGATTACTTTGTTAAATTTAATTTTTATAAATACGAGGATCTAGTCTTAATACTATGATCTTCTTATTTTATTGATAAATTAACTGGAGGATTTTACATGATTGTTAATTGGAAAGTTATAGCCGCACTACTCGGCATAGCTATATTTTACGAAGTACTAGTAGTGTTTTTATGGTTTGGTTTAAAATGGATGATTACTCCATTTATTAAACCCGGCTTAAAACTTTTTATTGCCATAATATTTTTCTTTTTAGCGAACTTCTCTATTATAGCCTATATATTAAGATTAGGTGCTCCTTGGGTCAACTACGGTAACATCTGGTTTTTCTACTTTGTTAACGGAGCTGTTATAGCGATAATTTTATTAATCACGAAATTAATCTTAAAACTATTTAAGCTAAATCTTTCTCAAGGACTTAGTTTAGGTATAACAAGCATATTTCTTATAGGTATGACGGCTTTAGGTCTATATTGGGCGTATTCACCTATAGTTAAGAACGAAACTATAAAAGTAGATAAAAAAATAGAAAAACCTATAAAGATAGCTATGGTTTCTGATCTACATCTTGGAACATTTTTCGGTAATGGTCAGCTAGAAAAATTAAACAAAATTATCTCTGAACAAAAACCTGATGCTGTAGTTATTGCAGGGGATCTTATGGATGATGACATGGTTATGTACAAAAAGCGTAATATGAAAGAAACACTTAGTAAGCTAAATGCTCCTTTAGGAGTCTATACAACAATGGGGAATCATGACCGAGATGCCCAAGAGATAGTAGATGAGGTTAAAAAAGCAGGTATAATTCCTCTATTTGATGAAAGTGTGGACCTTAATAAAGATGTTACCTTAGTTGGCCGTAAAGATAGAAGTGTTAGTCGTGATAGACTAGACACAGCTGACCTACTTAAGAGTGCAAATCTTAACCAGACTATTGTTCTCGTTGATCACCAACCGGATGCTATCAACTATCACTCTACCTTACCTATCGATGTTCAGCTATCTGGTCATACTCATCATGGACAAATGTGGCCAATTAACTATATTACAGAACGTATATATACTTTGGATTATGGTTATAAAGAAATTAACGGCAGACATTTCTTTACATCTGCTGGTTACGGTTTTTGGGGACCCCCTTTCAAAACAACAGCTCGCAGTGAAGTTTGGATAATTACAATAGAAGGAAAATAAATAAAACCAGTAAGAAGTTACTCAAAATTGTATATTCTAAAAACAATTTTCATAGAGTAACTTTCTACTGGTTAATTTTATATATTCAATTATATAGTTAATTGAGACAAGTCCATAAAGGTTGCATCATCTTATTCTTTAGCGCTCTTTCTGATTTCTTATACTATCCCACAATTCTTTAGCTGTTTTTAAATCTATTTTGTAATAATCTTTAATAATTTTTATATTAGCTATATCTCCTTGTGAATAATCTACTATCTTTTTTATATCAGAAAACTCATCTCTTATCTTTATCTTTTTAATACGTTCCCATAAGTTTTGGGCCTCTATAGTAGTTAGATCGTAAGTTTCTTCTAATATTTTTATATTGTTAATATCTCCTTGAGCTATATCTAAGGTAGCGAATACCTCTTCTAATTTTTCTTTTTTTAAAAGTTCCTTATATTTTTCTTTATCTTGACATTCTCTTTCCTCTGTTCCTGGATTTAGAGTTGCTTTTCTTATAGAAAAATATGCAAAAAGACATACTCCTAATAATATAATTAATATAATCTTCATTAGTTACGCTCCCCAGACTCTATTTTCTTGCTTTTAATATCTCCCACAGCTTTTTAGCATCTGCGAAGTTTAAAAAATATCTTTTTCTAAGCGCCGCGATATTGAATGCATCACTTTGGCTAAAGTTTATTACACTTTCTAATTCTTTTTTATAACTTTTTTCTTGCAATCTCTCGAATGCTTCTTTACTTTTAGCGTTTTGTTTATTTCTTTTATCGCGAATAGTTGCAACTATTGCATAAATAAAAATAAATCCAAGCATTATATAAACTGTATTCATATTCATAATTTAGTAACTCCTTTTAAAATAATCTATCATATCTAATTATATAGTTTTTCTTTCCAGTTGTAAATACACACTCTTTTCAAAATTGATTTTTCCACTATAATTTGGTATCATTAATTGTACTTTGAATTAAAGGATTGGTAACTTATGAAATTTTTAACTGAAATTGATAGCGTAAGATATACAGAATTTGTAAAAAATCACAAACTTGGAAACATGATGCAAGCGACAGAGTGGGCACAAATAAAAAACACTTGGGGTGTTGAGCGTGTTGCAGTCGTTGATGACAATAAAAATATTATCGCAGCCACTCAAATACTGACTAAAAAAGGCTTTTGGTATGCCCCTCGTGGTCCTATTATGGATTATGATAATAAAGAACTTGTATCATTCTTTTTAGAAAATCTAAAAAAATATGCAAAGAATAAAACTGCAAAACTTGTTAAGTTGGACATTCCTGTTGCGATTAAAGATGAAAAACTTCACGAGTTTAAAAATATAACTGTAGAGAGAACAGATAATGAACTTATAAAGATATTTAAAAAATACGGATATAAGCACAAAGGTTTCAGTCTTGATATGAGTAGCACTATCCAACCTCGTTTCAACACTGTAACCAAGCTAACAGCCGAAGTTCCTGACCTTTTTCCTAAGGATACACGTCGTTTGATTCGTGATGCAGAGAAAAAATTTGTTGAAGTGCGTCGTTGTGGAAAAGAAAACCTAGATGATTTCTTATTTGCGCTAGCATGTACAGAAAAAAGAAAAAACATCTCGTTACGCGGACGTGAGTATTTTGAAAATTTATTAGATACTTTCGGAGATAATGCACTACTTTATATTTCATATATAAATGTCGAAAAAGCACTTGAAGAATGCCAAATGCGTAAAGAAAATCTAGAACTAAAAATCGAAGCACTCGAGGAGAAATCTCCTAAGAAGAAACGTACTCTTGTTGAACAATTAGCTGGAATAGAAAAATTAATAACATTGTTTAATACTCTTGAAATTGAGGATAAAACTAAAGACCAAGTAATTAGCGCAGCTATCACTATAGCCTATGGAAATCATGCTGAGATTATTTATGCAGGGATGAATGAAAGTTTTGCGAAATTACCTGCACAATACAAAGTATTCTCTGATACGATGAGAATAGCTCAAAAGATGGGTGTTAGCGAAGTATCAATGGGCGGAATCGAAGGAAATCTTAACGACAGCCTACTTGGTTTTAAATCAAAATTTGCACCTAATATAGTTGAATATTACGGAGAATTTGATCTAGTTCTTTCTCAATCATTCAACCTAATGTATAACTACGGTTTACCGCTTCGTAGAAAATTATTAAAACTTATAAAGCGCTAGACAATAACCAAAAAATCCCTGTTGAACTTAGTTCTGCAGGGATTTAATCTTTTCTATTTAATTAATTTGAATACATCATTCAAGTTCTCAGCCATTGTTGGATGTGTGAAAATCTGATCTTTTAGATAAGTGTATGGAATTTTGTTATCTATTGCCATTTTTATTATGTTTATAATCTCTTCAGAATTTTTACCAAATAGTGTTGCACCAAGAATTAAATTAGTATCTTTATCAACTATTACTTTATATATACCTCTTTGATCCTGGTTAACTGCTCCTCTTGGCATGTTAGCAACTGGCAGACTTGCTACCGCTACGTTAGAATAGTTTTCTTCAGCTTCTGCTTGGTGAAGTCCTACATGAGATAATACTGGTGAAATAAATGTTGAGTAAGGAACATTTTTACGATTTGCTCTTGTATACTCCTTATTACCGTGAAGGTACCCATTTACCACTCTAAAGTCATCTAACGATACATATGTAAACTGTAAGCCACCATTAACATCACCAACTGCAAAAACATTTTCTACATTTGTTTGACAATAATCATCAACTTCTATAAAGCCTCTTTCATTTACTTTGATATCTGTGTTTTCTAATCCAAGATTTTCTGTATTAGCTCGACGCCCTGTTGCATGTAAAAGAGCATCAAACTCTAACTCACCATATTTTTCTGTATCAACTACAACTTTTTCTCCATTGTTACGAATCTCTTTTGTAGCTGTTCCTAATTTAAACGTTACTCCCGCTTCTTCTAAATAATCTTTGGCCATTTCAGCTATATCTTTATCTTCACGTCCTAATACAGTTGGCGCAAAATCAATAACAGTAACATCAACACCGAAACGTGCATATAAATTAGCAAACTCTATCCCAATATTTCCTCCACCAATAATCCCTAGAGTTTTTGGAGTAGACTCTAATTTTTGAAACTGTGTACTATCGTAAACATTTTTAGATGTTGTTAATCCTGGTATTGGTAGTACATTATTTTTTGCCCCTGTATTAATTACAACAACATTCCCTTCTAACTGCTTAGTTTCACCATCTATCGAGATTTCTACTACTTTATTAGACACAAATTTCGCACTAGCCGTATAAACATCTATATTAGGGTTATTGTCTAGCATTGCAAAATTTTTCGCGTTAAGTTTAGATACAACAGTATCTCTAGTTGCTTTTGCCTCTTTAAACTCTTTTTTATTATCAGCAGCGACAATTAGAGTTTTTGTCGGTATACATCCGATGTTGATACAAGTTCCTCCGTACATCTCGCTACTTTCTTCCACAACTGCTACTTTTTTCCCTTCATTTCCCAAAGTGGCAGCTAATGTTTTCCCTGCTTTTCCAAATCCAATTACTAATAAATCATATTTAATCATTATTTTACTCCTCTTATCTTAACAAATATAGTTTGAAAGCTACTAATATAGTTAATATACTATTTACCAAATTAATTAGCTCTTTCATTAAAATTCTAGTACTGTTTTCTTGGACTTACAACTTTTTTGCTCATAAGTAATATATTCGACTTAATATATGGTTTCGCCAAGATATAATTTGATATTACATCTGATTATGATATAATGATCTTTGTACAAATTCGAAAATTTATGGAGGAAGAAAAATGACACTACCTAATTGTCCAGAGTGTAATAGTGAATATACTTATGAAGACGGAAATATGTTAGTATGCCCTATGTGTGCTCATGAATGGTCACCAGAAGATTCTGCTAATGCTGAAGAAGAAAAAGTTTATCGTGATGCTAACGGTAATGTTCTTCAAGACGGGGATACTGTTTCTGTAATTAAAGATTTAAAAGTTAAAGGAAGTTCTTCTACACTAAAACAAGGAACACGCGTAAAAAATATTCGTCTTGTGGACGGAGATCACAACATTGACTGCAAAATCGATGGTTTTGGTGCAATGAAACTTAAAAGTGAATTTGTTAAAAAAATATAGACTAATAATGAGAGCAATATTTTAATTTGCTCTCGTTTTTTATTTTTATTTCTATTTTTTTAATTTTCGCCAAATTTTCTGACAATTCCCCTTTACAAAACTCTTTTTTTCTTGTATAATGTACACATGTCTTTTTAAAAAATACAATTATAGATTTGAAGATAAATTTAACTATCTATTAAGTTAGTTCTTTTATCTATTTTAAAACAAAGAAAAAGGAGAATATTATCATGAGTTTTTATAAAAAAATGCCATTAGTAGTAAAACTTATTTTAGCTGTAACTCTTGGGATCGTTTTAGGAAGCTTCCTTCCTACTTCTATTATTAGAGCATTCGTTACTTTCTCATCAATTTTCAGCTCATTTTTAGGATTTGCTATTCCATTAATTATTGTAGGATTTATCGTACCAGGGATTAGCCAAGTGTCTAACAACGCTGGTAAACTTCTTGGACTTTCTACTGGAGTGGCCTATGTTTCTACACTTATCGCAGGAACATTTGCTTTCTTAGTAGCAGAAGTAGCTTTACCAAATTTACTTGCTAATTCTACTTTACAAACATTCCAAAACCCAGAGGATTTAATGCTTAAAGGTTATATCGAATTTAAAATGACACCTATCTTCGATGTTACAACAGCACTTATTATTTCATTTATTCTAGGTATCGGAATTTCAGCAACAAAATCTGATAGCCTTAAACAAGGATTCAATGACTTTGGAGAAATTATTGAAAAATTACTTTCTTCATTAATTATTCCACTATTACCACTTTATATCCTTGGGGTATTTATGAACATTACCGCTTCTGGTGAAGTATTCAAAATCTTAAAAATCTTCGCATTGGTATTCGTTCTAATAATCGTATTACACTTTGTAATTATTGCTATTCAATACACTGTTGCAGGTTCAATGAACAAGAGAAATCCATTCAAAATGCTTGTTAAAATTTTACCAGCTTACATGACAGCTATCGGTACTCAATCATCAGCTGCAACTATTCCAGTTACACTGAAAAGTACTAAAAACATGGGTGTTGATAAAAACATTGCAAACTTCACTATTCCGTTATTTGCAACTATCCACCTATCTGGTAGTACAATTACTTTAACTACTTGTGCATCTGCTGTTTACTGGTTACAACACGGAGCTACTTTCCCATCAGCAGTAGTTATGATTAAATTCATTCTACTTCTAGGAGTAACAATGGTTGCTGCTCCTGGTGTTCCTGGTGGAGCTGTTATGGCTGCTCTTGGATTATTACAATCTGTTCTTGGGTTCAACGAAATCATGCTATCTCTTATGATCGCTCTTTACATCACTCAAGACAGCTTCGGAACAGCGTGTAACATTTCTGGAGACGGTGCTTTATCAGCTATCGTTGATAGATTGAATAGAGTATTCTTTAAAAAAGACAATCAAGAAGCATAATAAAAATCGGACTTGAATTTAGGTTCAAGTCCGATTTTTTATATTTATTTTTTATCGCCATCTCTTAGCATCTTATTTTTCTTATATAAATAATATGCTAAATTAACAACGACAAACAAAAGTAATAACCCTATACACAACGTTACAATTGACACTATTACATTTCCATAATTCATAATTTTCACATCCTTTATATTTATTTTTGCTATATCATGAACTATTAATTACATATCCTATATCTCTATCCTCATTATACAAAAAAAGCATTAAATTTTCAAATTATTATAATAATTAATAGCCACAAGATATTGCTCTACTTTCTTGAACAATCACCAATCAACACCTGTAAACATTGACAAATAGACATTATTCTAAATAAAAACCCGTTCCCTCTATTATAAATTAAAATAAACAACATGAGTTTTTTAAAAAACCACGTTGTTTTTTTAGTGTTAATTTTCATTTCAATCTAAATCTAAGTTTTACTGGATTGTGGTCGCTATATTTATAATCTTGGTCTAATGTTTTAACCTGCGATACTTCTATATTATCACTCACGATAAATCCATCGATTATAAATTCATACGTTCCATTAGAACCTTTTTCATACGGTTTATTGTTAAGTCGTGCTGATGGGCGACTATTATCATAGTACAATTTGAACTTATCTTTTAATAATGTTTTATCGAATAATTCTGCTCGCCAAAGCTCCGCTGGTGTTTTCTCTATTTCTTCCTTAGTTAAATCTCTAAGCTCTTGATTAAAGTCCGCTCCTACTAAAATATAATTTCCTTTTGCGTATTCTTTCTCCATAAATTCAATAAGTTGCTTCGTTTGTGCTATTTTTCCTTTATTATCCTTATCATAAGCGTCTAAATGTGCATTAATAAGAACTAACTTTTTATCACTATTTTCTATATTACTATAAATTACCGAAAAGCCACGTTTTAAGTTAGCTAACCTCGTCGGGAAAGTAAACGGAATTGGCATTTGATATCTTTCAGCATTTTCTATATTAAATTTAGTTGATGTATAAATACCACTATTTACCTTGCCTAGCGGAGGTAATGGATATGGGATATAGGCAACTCTAAAATTATACGCAAAAATACTACTGTTATCTAATGCTTTATCTAAATAGTCGACTTGATTTATGTTATATGTACGCTTAGAATCAACATCAACTTCTTGTAAAAACGTAACGTCAGCCGCTTCTTCTTTAATAATATGCGTAATATTGGTTAAATTGTTTTCTACATGCGCCTTGTCAATTGGGTGAACCATTTTTCCGCCATCCATAAAGAAATCGACATCTTTATCCATACCGAAGTATCCGACATTCCAATCTAACGCATTATACTCTGTATTTAACTTAACCGCGTGAGTTTTGGTACTTTGAACAACGGTTAACTTTTCCATATCATGTGGTTTATACTCTGTAATCATTAAATAACTGACCAACCCTGCAAACGCTAAAACACAAGCTAAAATTATACTACCTAATATTTTAATTATTTTTTTCATCAATCTACCTATAAAAAAGAGATTGGTGTTTTACCAACCCCTCTTGTAACCTTCCTTGTTTTATTAAATTTCTATGTTACTCTTGTTCTAGTTTGGGAGATTTTTTCTCTCGTATTTGCGAAATAATTATCCCTAATAAAACAACAGCCATACCAATACCCTCTCGCAAGCCTATATGTTCGTTAAGGATAAGTACCCCTCCTATAGCTGCTACAACCGACTCTAAACTCATAATAAGCGATGTCGTATGCGCTGGAATCTCCCTTTGAGCAATTATTTGTCCAGTATATCCCAGTCCGCTTGATAAGATACCAAGAGCAAGTAATGGAGCTCCTACACTAAGTATATCAGCTAAAACGATTGTTTCATTTATTAGAGCCAATACTAAACTTAAAACAGCTACTACAACTAATTGAATTATTGATAAAAACATCGAATTAACTCGTAGTGCTGAATAATCAATAACGATAATATGTACCCCGAAGAAAATAGCACTAACGAAAACTATAACATCTCCAAGTTCAAGGCTAAATTCTTCTTTCACCGATAATAGATAAAAACCTACTACAGCTAAAATAAGCCCTATAATAAAGAATTTATTAAGTCTGTTTCCTAAAAACACCCCGATAAATGGAACTATACAAATATACAGTACTGTAATAAATCCAGCCTTACCTGCTGTGGTCATCCCTATACCAATTTGTTGAATGTACATTGCAAGAAATAACACTATTCCACACATAGTCCCAAGCCAAAGCTTTTTAGAAGAACTAATCGCTCTAGCTAATTTAGGAGCTTGGCTCTTATAAAGAGTCGGCACCAAAACAGCTACTATGGTTATAAAAACAATCGCAATAAGTGACCTAAGACCAACTACCGTAAGAGGACCTAGTACTTTACTAGCAATATTTTGCCAAATAAATGCTAGCCCCCATATAATAACTACTCCTATTAATATTAATTCCGAAATAAATTTTCTCATAAAACACCTTTCCCAAGTTTTTCTATCAATATCAAATATTATTCTCACATTCGCCTAAAGACGACTTTCACCCCTATAATTTTATATTGTATTTGGAAAAAATTCAACTGTTTTATTAAAAATACCTAATATTATATTGTTGCCCAATAAAAAAGAGCGTGAATTACTCACACTCTTTCTATAAAATTGAAAATAAAATGAAATATAAATTTTCTTAGGAGGAGTCTACTAAGATTCCTTAGCACGCTCCTATCACCTAAACTAAACTATTATTTATTTTGCTGGTGCATCTGCAGTTAATTCTAACTCATAAAGTTTTTGTGTACCTAAATCTAGTTTTACTACATCTAGATTTTTAATACGTTTGTTAACCCATGTTAAATCGCTCTTCCAGCTGAATGGTAACCACGCTGCTTCTTCTCTGAATTGTTTATCAAATTTTTGATATGCTTCTACAAGTTTCTTGTCATCAAACATATCACTACTTCCCATTGCATCCAATGATTTTTGGATTTCTTCTGTTGTGTAACGTTGGTAGTTAAGTGGTGTAGATTTACCTACTAATGAAGAAGCATTTGGATCTGTTCCTAATCCCCAAGCTCCTTGGAAAATATCGATTCCTGGGTCATCCCCTTGAACACGTTGTGACCAGTCTTTTGGTGCCATAAGCTTGCCGTCAACAAGTTTTACATCTAGTCCTACTTCTTTCCAAGATTTGATGAATGTATCTGCTAATGCTTGGTCGAAATCTTGACCTGTGTTACGGATTGCGAAGTTAAATGTAAGTTTATTACCATTTTTATCTTCTCTTAATCCGTCACCATCTTTGTCTTTAAGGCCTGCTTCATCAAGAAGTTTTTTAGCTTTTTCTACATCTTTAGTATATTTTTCACCTTCTGCACTGTGGAACATTTTAACTATTGGTGGATAGAATCCAGAACCAGTTGGAGTGAAACGTAATCCTTTGTAAAGTTTTTCGTTGATTTGATCCCAATCTACTGCATATCCAAATGCTTGACGTACACGTTTATCTGCTGCTTTTGCATTTGGATCAACTTCTACTTGACCTTTTTCTTTATTGAATTTACCAAGTTTAAATCCTACATAAGATACATAACGTTCTGATTGTCCTAAGATTGTTCCGTTTTTAGCATCTTTAGTTCCTTCCCAAACACCAGTAGTTAACTGAGTCATGTAGTCTACTTCTCCGTTTTTAAGAACAGCACTTGCTTGTGCAGGAGATACTACTTTGAATTGGATTTCAGGAACTTTTACTTTGTCTTTTTTGTAGTAATATGGGTTAGCTTTCGCTAGAACACTTTCCCCGTTAACAACTTTATCTAAGTAATATGGTCCATAAGATAATGGTTTAGTATTTAATTCTGCTTCTGCAAACTTAGTAAAGTCTTTTGATGCTGCTTCTACTTGTCCTTTATTTAAAAATTCAGCAATAAATCCTCCACCCCAAAGAAGAGCTGGTTGAATTTCTTTATATTTAAGAACAACCGTTTTATCATCTTTTTTCGTAATACCAGAAATAGAACTTGCTTTCCCTTCGTGGTACTCTTTCATACCTTCGATTACTTCAAACTCATCAGTGTAACGAACGTTTTCTGTATATTTAGGGTTACCCATAAGTTCATATGTAGCAATGATGTCATCAGCTTTTACATCTTCTCCGTTGCTCCATTTAAGATCTTTGTTTACTGTTAGTGTAACCTCTTTTTTGTCACGATCTAGGTGAAACATAACCGGTGCGTCTTTATCGTCTTGTTTAAAACGTGATGACTCATCAGTTGTGAATGCTCCTGTCATTGTGTTTTTCATTACATCCCAGTCTGTTGCTTGTAAGTAAAAAATAGGGTTAAACATACCTGTTAATGGATCCGCACTTAAAATCCCAACTTTCAATTGTTGGTTAGCTAACGCAGTTCCACCGTTGTCTACTGATGTTTTAAACTCAACAGCTGCCTTAGTTCCTTTATTTTTTGTACTTGTACTTGAACATCCTGCAAGTATCATTGTGAGCGCCATAGCTGAACTAACTACCTTTAACATTTTTTTCTTTTCCATTATCTTGTCCTCCTTGCTGCATTAATACAGCTTTTTTTGTTATTGTTAAAAATTATATCAAAAAAATTTAATCCTGTCAACTAATTATCAGAAAATTTAACATAGTTTTTTTGTTTTTTTGAAAATTAAAACTTATTAACGTTTAATTTCTCTCATTTCCACCTTATTTCTGAAAAACAAGCTATTTTCTTGCGCCTACTTCACATCTATCATAAATTGATATAAAAAAGAAAAGCTATATAAGAACGAGCTTATATAGCCTTTTATACAACTTTTTAAAGAATTATAATCTTTGTCTTGCATCTAAACTACGTCTTAGTGCTCCACCGATTGAATTAATGCATAAGACAATAATTAAAATTGCAAGAGCAGCTGGTAACCAGATGTACATTTTGTTAATAAGTACGTCTGCATCTTTTGCATAAGATAACATAGTACCTATACTTGGTGTCCCTGATGGTAAACCGAATCCAAGGTAAGTAAGACCAACCTCAATACCCATATTCGCTGCTAAAGATAAAGTTGCTTCAACGATAATAATTGAACTGATGTTTGGTAAAATACCTTTTAACATAATTTTCCAGTCTGGCGTACCCATAGTTTTTGAAGCTAGAACATAATCACGACGCGACTCTGATAAAGCCTTACTACGAACAAGACGAGTAGAACTCATCCAAGCGAATACAGATAAGATTAAGATAAATAATACCAATCCGTAATCACGTTTAATACTTACGAATACGATAATAACCATAAGCGTTGGAATGATAACCATAAAGTCAACAAAACGCATTACGATATTGTCTACTGCTCCACCATAATATGCAATAACTAATCCTATAGTTGTACCAACCGTAATAGTAATAATAGTTACTGCTAGAGCGATAAGAATTGAGTTAAGCATCCCCATCATAAGCCACCCAAATACTGAGTGTCCCCCAACATCCGTTCCAAGCAAGAAACCATCTTCACCTGGTTTTAAGAAAATATTTAATAAATCTACTTCAAAGTAAGTTTGGTAAACACCACTTACACGAATATAAATATTAAATCCTACTACGAATAATAAAATCGCAGATAGTGTTAGTAGAGCCGCAAAAGCTCCTTTATCTTTTTTGAATTCACGCGCTACAACTGAAAACCCAGAAGGAGTTTTAGCTATAACTTTTTCTTCTTTTGCTTTTGTCATATTCAACTTCCTCCTAGTCTAATTTAATACGTGGGTCAACAATTGCCATAATAATATCACTTAGCATACTTCCTAGTAATGTTAAGAAACCTGAGAATAACATAAGTGTAGTTACAACACTGTAGTCTCTATCTAAAATACTTTGATAAAATAATTGTCCCATGCCTGGATAACCGAAAATTGTTTCTACGAAAATACCACCACTGAAAAGACCAGTAATTGAGAATCCGAAGAATGCTGCAATCGGTAAAATAGAGTTTCTAAAGATATGCCCTGAATAAACTTTTTTAACAGGTACACCTTTAGCTCTTGCTGTTTTAACATAATCACTTTGTTTAGCATCGATAACTTCATTACGTAAATACTGAACAGTAGATACTGTTGATAGTAACGCTAAACAAATACCTGGTAAAATCAAGTGTTTAAGTTTATCAATATAGTATGCAAATGTCCCTGGATCAAGGTTAACATCTACAGAACCACTTGTTGGGAACCATCCTAATCCGAATCCAAATAACGCAATCATAAATAAATATAATACGAATGATGGAATCGCTAAGAAGAAGAAATTGTAGAAGTTTACAAACTTATCAAATTTCGAACCGTTATAACGTCCTGCATACATTCCCATAGGAATAGCGATAGAGTACATTAATAACGCTGTAAATAGTGATAAATTAAATGTATTAAAAATTCTTTCTCCTAAAAGAGTTCCAACAGATTTACCAGTAGTATAACTTAGACCAAACTCTCCATGGAAGAAGTTATTTAACCATGTTAGATACTGTTGATACCAGGGGTCATAGAAACCACTCGCTTGACGAATAGATTCAATTTGGTCTTGAGAAATCTTTGGATTTTCTGCAAGCCCACTAAATGGATCCCCAGGCATAAGTTTCGCTAGACCAAAAACTAAGATACTAAGGATGAATAACTGTGGTATCATAACTAAAATACGTTTTAAAACTACTTTCCACATTATACTTCTCCTCCTTTCATAGCAACATAATGCGTATCCGTTAATTTCTTAAGCGGATAAACACGCCCATCTTTATCAAAATAATCATTGTAATGTTCATTGTATTCTGCTTCAACAACTTTTCTTACTTCTATGATTTCTTTAGCTTTATCAAGATTTGTACTTGGAATAGCTGCTATAAGACGTTTTGTATAAATATGTTGTGGATTGTTATAAATATCTTCACGCGTTCCACGTTCTACAATACGACCGCGATACATGATATAGATATAGTCACACATGTGTTTAACAACACCAAGATCATGAGAAATAAATAAATAACTAATATTAAATTCTTTTTGGATTTGTTTCATAAAGTTAAGCACTTGCGCTTGAACAGAAAGGTCAAGTGCAGATACCGGTTCATCAGCTACGATTAATCTTGGGTTACATGCTATAGCACGTGCAACTCCAATACGTTGACGTTGCCCACCTGAAAACTCAAATGGATATTTATACATAGCCTCTTCGCCCATACCAACAATATTAAGAAGTTCTAAAACTTTCTTTCTTGTATCTTCTTCTGATAAATTTTCAAAGTTGTTAATCGGTTCAGAAATAATATCGATAATACGTTTCTTTGGATTTAAACTAGACATTGCATCTTGGAAAATCATTTGAACATCACGATTATATTTAATCTTATTACGAGCAGCTTTTTTTGTTACATCTTCTTCTTTATAGTTAATTTTCCCTGCTGTAGCTTTTTCAAGTCCTAATATAACTTTACCAACTGTAGTTTTTCCACTACCACTCTCACCGATAAGTCCATACGTTTTACCAGCTTCTATCTCTATCTCAACACCATCAACTGCATATACATGATCTTTTATAGTGTTAAAGAAACCACCTCGAATGGGGTAGTGAACTTTTAAATTTTCAACTTTTAACATTAAGCATCCTCCCCTTCAAATACAAAATCTTTATAACATGTACATCTTACTAGGTGTCCTTCTTCTACTTCGTGTAGCGTTGGTTCTTCTTCGTGTGAATGTTCAGAAACCCAAGGAATACGGTCTGCAAAACGACAACCTTTTCTTTCTAAGTTTTTGATAGATGGCACCATACCCTGAATTACATAAAGTTCATCATCTGAAGCCTCGTCTTCAAGCTGTGGAATACTACGTAATAAACTACGTGTATATGGGTGTCTCGGAGTTTTGAAGATTTGTTCAGCAGTACCAATTTCTACCACTTCTCCTGCATAAAGAACCGCTACTCTATCCGCCATTTCCGCAACAACTCCAAGGTCATGTGTAATAAGAATAATCCCAGCATGCATCTCTTCTTGAAGATTTTTAATAAGGTCTAATATTTGTGCTTGGATAGTAACATCTAGCGCCGTTGTTGGCTCATCTGCAATAAGAACGCTCGGTTTACAACTCATCGCCATTGCAATCATAACACGTTGACGCATCCCACCTGACAACTCATGTGGATATTGTTTTGCACAACGCTCTGGATTCGGGATTCCAACTTGTGTTAAAAGTTCAATAACACGCTTTTCTCTTTCTGCTGCACTAAGTTCGGTATGATAAATAAGTGCCTCCTCAATTTGCTTGCCAATTCTATGTAGAGGATTAAGCGAAGATAGCGGATCTTGGAAAATCATCCCTATATCTTTTGTTCTAATTTTATTCATTTCTTCTTCAGTTAACTCTAGTAAATTTTTACCATTAAAAATAACTTCTCCAGTTGATTTAGTTAGATTTTCATTGTGCAGTCCCATAACCGTTGTCGCCAAAGTCGATTTTCCGCAACCACTCTCTCCAACGATAGCCAATACTTCATTTTTATAAAGATCTAGACTAACTTTATCAACAGCATTAAAATAGTCATCTTTTATTCTAAATGCTGTTTCTAAATTTTTAATCTCTAATAACTTTTCTTTCGTCATTCGACAAACTCCTTCCGCGTAATATACATCAATTACTTATAACTTCTAAACTTTAACATGTTTTATTTTTATAGTTTCCTAGTCAAGCAGAATTATCTATAAAATATATCTCCTATTTATAAAAACAATATACATAATATATTATAGGATTTTCAAAAGAAATGCAATAAAAAAATAGAAATTCCAGTTAAAAAGCTAGAATTTTCTGACTATTTTTTGGAAACAGGTTTTCTTTTTATAAAATCGACAAAAATATTTTTTATATTTCAAGTATTCTTGTTGGTATAGCAGGATCTGTGTCCATAATAATAATTTTATCATTACAATCTATCGTTTTATTTCCTGCTATTTCACAATCAATATCCTTATTTTTCAACGTCATAGCAGCCGCCATGCGAGCAAGCTCTTTTGTATTATTTTGTTCACTAAGGTGTGCTAATAGGACGTTTTTCGTATTACTTCCCACTATTTTTGTTAAGTAATTTGCTGAATCCGTATTGGATAAATGCCCTTTATCCGACAAAATACGTTGTTTTGTCGGCCACGGGTATGGTCCGCTAAGCAAAACATTTTCCTCATGATTACTCTCATAAATTAAGGTATGTGAATCTTTGACGTAATCAACCATTTTATCTGAAATATAGCCTGTATCTGTTAAGATGCTTACCCTTTTACCATCTTTTTCAAAGGTGTAAAACTGAGGATTTGCTGCGTCATGACTCACTCCGAAACTATTAACTACTAACCCATTAAATATTTTACTATCTTCTTTCTCAAAATGGAATTTTAGGTCAGATTTTATCTCACCGATTTTACTCATATTATCCCAAGTAAGTTTATTTGCATAAACCGGAATATTATACTTACGGGCAAGAACACCAATACCTTTAATATGATCAATATGCTCATGGGTCACAAATATTGCGTCAACATCCTTAATATCACGCCCTATTTGTTCAAGATTTTCCGTTATTTTCTTTCCAGTAAGTCCTGCATCAACAAGGCAGCGGAAATTATCATCTTCTATATAAACACTATTTCCACTGCTGCTACTGGCTAATACCGATAATTTCACGTTTCTACCTCCTCGATTTTTTCATCCTTATATTATATCATTTTTTCAACAAGTTAGGTAGTAATAACCTTTTGGAAAAGTAATATATTAATTATATTTTTCTAAAAAACAATTAAACTCCACTTTTTAGCGTCAACTAGGAAATATAATTTTTTATTCATAACTACTTATTACAAAAAAGGAACACCACAAGGTGCTCCTTTTTCTACTTAATATTATTTCCCAAGCAATAACTTGAAGAAGTTTAATTTTTGACCATATCTCAATGTAGCCGAACGATATACTTTAACACAAGCTAAGGCTACAATAATTGTCGTTACTACTAAGATTCCATATGATGCCAACAACTCCGCTGTACTAACATGACTTATCGCATATCTTGTGAACATTACAAAGTATGAAGTAAGAGGGAAGTAAGATAAGATTTCTGCTAATTTTGTATCTCCTGAAGAACTCATAATATAATAATCTACGAAAAATGCAGCTATAAATATTAACATTGGTATAGTTATTGCCCCGTTAACATCTTCTACCTTGCTAACTAATGAAGCAAATGCTGCGTACATAAACATAAACATTACAAATCCAGTTAAAGTAAAGACTAATCCTATACCTATTACCTTGTAATCAAGATTATTAACAATAACTTTTATCCCCTCACTATATCTTTGCATATTTATCTTCATTCCAACGAATAATCCACCTATAGCCAAAGCCATTTGAATTAGAACCGCAATAGATAACGCAAAAACTTTTCCTAGAATTAACGTTTTTGGATTAACTGTAACGATTAACAACTCCATTGCACGATTACTTTTTTCTTTAACAACATTCATCGCGACAACACTACCAAATTGCACTACAGTCATATAAATAACCAATGTTAAAACATAAACAATCGCAACTTTAACACCTTGGGCTATCATATCAGAATCTCCGCTAATATTAACCATCGTTGGTTTCGGAACAGCCGCTTTAACTTGATTCACCTTATCATAATCAAGACCACTTTGTTTATAAACGTACTTTTCTACATTTTTTCCAAATGCTTCTTGGAAGTCACTTGAAGAACCGCTAAAAATACTACGTTTTGATAAATATTCGTATTTTTCTTTTGTTAAGACTATTGCTTCATCAAGTTTATCCTCTTTGATATCTTTTTCTGCAGCTTCTTTAGAATCATACTTTTTAGCATTTTTTAAATTTTCTAATTGGATATCTACATCCTTCACCACGTAGGCACTACGCTCGAAATTATCATTGCTATGCCCCTTAAACAAACTGCTATTCGCTATTGTAGGGATAAAAGTCACTCCTATCGCAACGATAAAATAAATCGCCATTATAACTTTCGTCGATGTTTTCCCAAAAAATTGTTTTAATTCAAAATTAAATACTGTACTAAAATTTTTCATAATTATTTACCTACCTGACTTACAAAAATTTCTTCTAACGATGGTTTGTAAAGCTTGAATTCTTCTACATTAAAGCTACTTGTTGATAATTTAGCAAGTAATTCTTTTTTCACACCTTCTTCTTTGAAATCAAGAAGTACCCCTTCCGGCACTAGGCTATACTCTATTCCCATCGGAATAGAGTTTAAATTAGCCAATAATTCTTCTTTTTCTAAATTACTAACGCTTAAAATCATTTTCCCATGACCAAGTTGTTTTTTAATATAGTCTAGGTTTCCGCTTAAGACTATTTTCCCTTGTTCTAAAATATTAATATCTTCACAAAATGTTTCTACAACAGGCATTTGGTGAGACGAGAAGATTACAAGTTTATCTTTTTTGATAAACTCTGTTATAATCTCTTTTAACTTCCCTACGTTAACTGGGTCTAAACCACTAAACGGCTCATCAAAAACTAATATATCAGGATCATTCATAACACTTTGGATAATTTGAATTTTTTGAGCATTCCCTTTTGACAAAGTTTTCAAAGCTTGTTTATTATCTTCTAACTCAAAAAAGTCTAGCCATTTTTTTGCTTCATCTCTAGCAGCTTTTTTCGTCATACCTTTTAGCATTCCGAAGTAAGCCAACTGGTCTACCAATCCAACACCATCGTACATACCACGTTCTTCAGGTAGATATCCGATTTTTACCTTGCTGTGGTCAAGAGGTTTCCCGTCAAGTAAGATTTCTCCTTTATCCGGCTTGAAAATATCAAGTAAAACTCTAAAACTTGTAGTCTTTCCACTACCATTACGCCCCAAATATCCATTTGCTACTCCACTTTTTGCTGTAAAATTAATTCCTTTAAGAACTTTTTTATCCCCAAAGCTCTTTTCTATATTTCTAAATTCTAAAATCATAGTTATTCTCCTTTTTATTCCCTATTATATATAATATTTTATTAAGTCTTTAACCCTCATCAAAATCTATATTGCGTTCTCGTCTAAGCTTTAAAAATTTTGGTATAAAAATTATTAATCCCCCTAAACCAAAACCACCAATCCCTCCAAATAAACCTGTAACAAATTCTCCTACTATCTCTCCTGTGCAAGCGTCCACTTGCTTTGAAAACCTTATCAATAGGAAACTCATAATCACACCTAGTAACATTGTATAAAAAAATCTTAACACTCTATATTTGATAATTTCGTATTCAGTTTCTTCATCACTAAAAATCGGATAAGAGTTTTCATCTCCTTCAGCAAGTCTTAAAAAATAAGTTAATTTAACTTTATGAAGACGCCAACCAGCAGCTTTATAATATTCCGTTACTTCAGGGGAGAAGTTTTTATCATAGATGAACTTGTACTTCTTTGGCTTAGTGTTTGTTTTTTTCATTCTTACGATTACAAAATAACAATTATCATACTCATAACCTTCTTGGCTAAGTTCTGTCATTTTTTGCTCAACCTTATCATAACTAGTCCATATTGTTATATATTTGTACTTCGTCATCTAACCCTCTCCTTTCTCAGCTATTTTATATTTAATATAAAAATAAATATTTAAAAATACTAATGCTACCGTTCCGCCACAAAACATCCCTTGAATAAATTCAAACATATGACTCTTCATAATGATATACTCATTCCCTAACAAAACCAATATAGTAATAAAAATACATACTAAATTTAGTTTTAACGTGAATTTTAGACGATATTTCCACATTTCTATTTCACCTATATTATCAGTATATAAATCTACCGCGTCAGATTCACCTCTTAATATTTGCCAAAAAAAGCTATTTCTTATTAACTTCCAACCATTTTCCTGATAGAATACTTTTTTTTCTTTTGTAAACCTTCTATCATAAACTAATTCATATCTATAGTTTTTTGGCTCTCCCTTTTCTAGTATTATAAAAAATGCCACCCACTTTTTATAGTGCCACCCTTGCGAGCTATAATATTCCATTCTTTTCAGAAATTGGCTATTCTTTAATGCAAACGCATGAACTATTTTATATTTACTCATGATATCCACCCCTTAAAAGATTATCAGCAACATTTAATAAAAACTTCCTTTTTTCAAAGTCTTTCATCAACACTTCATAACCTTTTTTTGTTATGTGATATTCTTTTTTAGAATTGTCTATATCCTTTTCTTCTATCCAATTTACTCCAATCATTTTCCCTAGTGTAGTATACATTGTCGCTGGACCAATAATAATACTATTATTAGTAATCTCAGCAACTTTTTGCATTATCATATATCCGTGAATAGGATTGGTTAAAACCAATAATGTAAAAAATATACTATCCGTTAGCTCGCCACTTTCATAAGGACTTGCCTTTGCCATGCTTTATCACCTCCTTTTTTGATAATAAAACTTATAAGTGCAACTGGAAAATTCCTACACACCTTTAACAAAAATTACATTTTCTCGCATATCAATCATCGATATATCTATCTTCGATATAAGTATATATCAATCATCGATATATATCAATAGTATTTTTTATTTATTTTCAATCTCACCTGCTTTTCCCTTATATAATTATTTGTAATTTTTCTAGTAATATATTTTGTTTTATGTTAGAATATGAATATCAATTTAATTTTTAAATTACTTTATAAGGAAAGGTGATATCATGAAATCAATAAAAAAAATATCTTTTACTTATTGCCGCAGCGTTACTTACTGTAACTCTTTCTGCTTGTGGTACTAAAATAACAGCTGAAGAAGCTATCAATAAAACTAACGAGGCATCTAAAAATCTGAAAAATACAGAATTTGTCTCTTCTAACATTTCTGAGATAGTTGTAGGAGATCAAACTCAAAAAATAGAAAACAAAGTGTCAGGATCTCTAATCTTAGAACCATTCACTATGCATGCTACTACTGAGATTAAAGCTCAAGATAAAACTCAAACGTTAGAAATGTACATCAAAGATAATGTTGCATATGCAAAAGCTACCGGACAAGATACTTGGGTAAAAAGTTCTAATAATAATATAACTGCTCAATTTGAAAATCTTAAAAAAATTGCTAACTCAGATCAAGTTATAGCGTTCTATAAAAAAATCGCTAAAGATTTTAAAATAGCTGAAGAAAAAGGTAACTATGTTCTTACATATAGCGGTAACGGTGATCAGTTCAAAGAGCTTATGCTTGCTATTGCCAACTCTTCTGGTGGACAAGCGGTAAATGCGAATGCATTTAACAACGTAGATTTCAAAAACGTTACTATCAAATTTGTTGTAAGCAAAGATTTTATACCTATTAGCAATGAAACAATGATGGAAATCGCCACTAAGAATGCAGCGAAACCTACTACAATGAAAATAACTCAAAATACTAGTTATTCAAATGTAAATAAAGTAACTAGCATCGATCTTCCTGAAGCAGCTAAAAACGCTAATGAAATCGGTAGAAACTAAAAATTAACAATTAAATATTTAATACATAACTCTGGAAACAATTCTATTTCCAGAGTTATTATTTTGCTCTCAGCTTACAGCTAAGCCCCTATATAAAAACGCTATTTCAGGCATTTAGAAGCTTTTGTTATCTGTTCTTTCCCCACCACATTATTTCAAAATTTACTCCTTTTTCTAAAACAAATAAATATCAAATCAATTTACATAAACCCTTTCATTTAGTATAATAATGTAGATAATATACTAGGAGGTTTGTTTTTTATAGTTATAGCGCCCGAACTAAGTTCTAACGATTAAACCGAGCTTAGTTGACGAGGGAAAAAGTTATCGAAAATTCGGCGGATGCTTTTTCGGAATTTAAGAGTTTCGTTAAATAATGTACAAACGGAGTATTTCTTTGAAATAAAATTAAATATTTTGAAAATAACTCTTTATCTAAGTTTTCTTTTCGAAAAAAGTAATTTTCTTATAAATATTTAATATTAAATTTAAAATTTACTCTACAAAATCATTATTATCTCTTAATTTTTAAGATTGTTACTAATTATCATTGCAGGGAATAGTCTATACTTTTAGACTGTTGTAAATTTTTTGCTGTTTATCTTTTGAATTTTGTTAAGATTTCGCAAAACACTTTTAACTTTTTATTAAGTTTACCTTGTAAAATCAGTAATTATATCTTTTAAATCAATTATTAAAGAAAAAAGCGAGGAATTTTTTATATGTGTGGTATTGTAGGATTTGTTGGAGAAACAAATGGAGTTAACTTTTTGATTGATGGGCTTAGCAGCCTTGAATATCGTGGTTACGATTCAGCAGGAATTGCTGGAGTTGTTAACGGCGAAGCAAAAGTTACTAAAGCAGTAGGTCGTATTAAAAACCTAGAAGCTCTTATTCCAGATGATCTTCACATTGAACTTGGAATTGGTCATACACGTTGGGCTACTCACGGTGGAGTTAACGTTACTAACTCACATCCTCATCAAAGCTTTAACAAACGCTTTGTTCTAGTTCACAACGGTGTTATCGAAAACTTTCAAGAATTAAAAGATAGATTTTTCAAAGGAATAGACCTTGTTTCTGAGACTGATACTGAAGTTATAGTTCAACTTATTCAAATTTATAGCGACCGTGGAATGAGTACTAAAGAAGCATTCAAAAAAGCAGTATCAAAATTACAAGGTTCTTATGCACTTTGTTTAATCGATACTAAAGAATCTGATACTTTGTATGTGGCAAAAAATAAAAGTCCATTATTAATCGGACTTGGAGATGGAAAGAAAAATTTTGTCGGAAGTGACGCTCTTGCGATGATTAAATACACTAACGACTTTTTAGAAATTAACGATGGAGAAATCGTTATTGTGAAAAAAGACAGCGTGATTATTGAAGATAAAGATGGTAATATCATCGAGCGTGATAGCTTCTCTACTAATTTAGATGCCGGAGAAATCGACAAAGGTATCCATGAACACTACATGATTAAAGAAATCAATGAACAAGTAGGAGCTATGCGTAATATTATTTCTCACTACTTTGATGGGCACAACGTTAATATAGACGATGATATTATTAATAATGTAAAAGAAGCTGATAGACTTTACATTATCGGTTGTGGAACAAGTTATAATGCTGGTTTAGTGGGGCGTGCTTATTTTGAAAGATGGGCAGGTATTCCTGCTGAAGTGCATCTTGCATCAGAATTTGCATACAATGTGCCACTTCTTTCTAAAAAACCTATGTTTATCTTCCTATCACAATCAGGAGAAACAGCAGATCTTCGTGCAGTATTAACGAAATTACGAAGTGTAAACTCTGACTATAAGTTTTTAGTGTTAACTAATGTGGATGCTTCTACATTAGCTCGTGAATGTGATTATACATTACTACTTCATGCAGGTGTTGAGATTGCTGTTGCATCTACAAAAGCATACACAGCACAAATCGCTACACTTAGTATTTTAGCTTATGAAGTAGCACGTCAACTTAACAAACAACCAAAATTCGATATCGAACAAGAACTATCAGTAATCACATCAGCTATTGAATCTATTTTAGACGATACTAAAACTATTAAAGATTTAGCAAAAGATTTATTTACAGAACGTAATGCATTCTATATCGGACGAGGAACTGATTATTACAGCGCTTGTGAAGCAGCATTAAAATTGAAGGAAGTTTCTTACATTCAAACTGAAGGATTTGCCGGTGGAGAATTAAAACACGGTACAATCGCTCTTATTGAAGAAAAAACTCCAGTAGTTGCGCTTATTACTAATACAAAATTAGACCTCAATACTCGTAGCAACGTCAGTGAAGTAGCCAGTCGTGGAGCTAATACCCTAATAATCACATTAGAAAAATTAGCGCGCAAAGGTGATTATGCTATCCCTAATGTTAACGAAGATCTTGCTCCTATCGCAAGTATCGTCGTAACTCAACTATTTGCATATTACGCAGCTGTATCACGCGGATTAGACGTCGATAAACCTCGTAACCTAGCAAAAAGTGTTACAGTAGAATAAATAACAAAACCCAGAACTTCTAAAAATTAGTAGTTCTGGGTTTTTTTCATATTCTCTTAATATACGAGTAATTATTTTTATAATATCTAGCTAAACCATTGTTTATTTCTAGTAATTTTTTGAAAAGCTTTTTCCTTTACATTTATATGAGAGCGGTTTATAATGGAACTATAAAATTTAATTATCTTCGGGGCAGGGTGAAATTCCCGACCGGCGGTTATAGTCCGCGAGCAAAAGCTGATTTGGTGAAATTCCAAAACCGACAGTACAGTCTGGATGATAGAAGATACGGAAAATATATTTTATTAGTTGTAGATTAAAACAATTATTTCGATATACCTAACCCACTAGCCTGCTAGTCTATTTATCAAATTATTGTCCTCTACACTCTATAAAATATCCATACCTTTATGTCCCGCTTTAAATGTTTTAAAGTGGTGTTTTTATTTTAAATTAAAAAGCCAGTAGGTCTTACTTTCTAAAGTACTAACTTAGCTAAAAATTTAAAAGTATCAACACCATTCACAACGTTATTGCGGTTATTTTTACGCCTTTTGAAGATGGAAAGAGGACAATATGTATAAAAAAAATACTCATTCACTTGTTTTAAGTGGGCTACTTGCCGTTATTGCACTACTTCTATCTTTTTTTAGTTTTGCTGTGCCATTTCTGCCACCATTTCTAAAATTTGATTTTACTTTTATTCCGCTATTTATGGCGTTGCTATTGATGAACTACAAACACGCTATATTAGTATCTCTGTTAAAAAACTTTTTACACATTGTACTAATCTCGCACGAGCCTGTGGGATCTATCGCCAATATCGTTGTGGAGTTTATCTTCCTTAGCATTATCGTTTTATTCTATAAAAAAGGTACGCTAAAAATTATTATCGGCGGAATTCTAGCAACAATCACTATGACTATCTTTATGGCTCTGCTTAATTATTTTGTATTCCTACCTGCTTATGGTTATATTATGGATTTAACAGATATAGTAAAAAATGTAAAAGTCATTGTTACCGCAGGAATTATTCCTTTCAACCTTCTTAAAGGTATCTTAGTTACAGTTTTATTCTTTGTAACACTTCGAGTATATAGACGTATACCAAGCACTATTACAAGCAAATTCGCTTAAACTATAAATATCTATACCACTAAAAAAAATTTCTAAGATTAATGTGAAAAATCAATCTTGTAGAAATAGTTATGTAATCAGCGGTATAGATATTTTTTTCTTATTTCCAATTTTAGTCTCCTCCTCTTCTTTTTTTAGATATTTTTAATCTTATTACAAAAAAATTTTAAAAAAAATATATTTTAAAAGTTTTTATATATTTTACAATATATTTTTTCTTAAAAACCCGTTTTATTCTGTGTCTTCCCGACGAAAAATATTACATTATTTATTTTATATTTTCCAACGTTTTGATGTATATGGTTATCAATAAAATACATATAGACTATGGAAAAGAAAAAGTGTTTGTGCTACAATAAAATTAGAAAATTAATTTTAGTAACAGGAGGCGTTATATATGAATAAAACATGAGATTTATATTCTATTTTTATACCGTTTTTTAACACAGGGAGATATATCAGAAGGAGTAATTATGATGAAAGAAATTAAAAAAAATTATTATTTGACCAAAGAGCAAGAAGAACGTTTTAATGTTATTGCTAGGGACAAAAAAGAACTAATAATTAAAGGTTTATACAAAGTCAAAATACCAAAGTCATTACACCAGGAATTTTATAGCTTTGGTTTAGAGGGGCTTCTTGTAAGCTTTCTTATACTAGAAGATGGTGGCATAGAAGCTTGCGACTTTGATAAATTTGCACTAACAGTTATAAAACGAAAACTTATTGATGAAATACGTCGTAGAAACAAAGAAAAAAGTGTTCCTATCGATTTTTCTGATAATACCCTACTTCATTCTTGCAATAACGATAGAGATATTTTAGAAGTCGATCTTAATTCTTATTTGAAATCTATTTTAACAGAACAGGAATTAGCTTTCCTAGAAGATTTCAAGAAAACTCAAGATATAAAGACAACGGCTAAAAATTTAAATCTATCGCTTTCTACATGCTATAGGTTGTTCAAAAGAATAAAAGAAATATATAAGCTGTTTCTATACAAAAGTGCCTAAATATTTTTTAGCCCACAAAAAAAACAACAACACCGAAGTTCTATACCTCGGTGTTGTTTTCTATATTTATATTATTTTTCTACTTTTTTTCCTAAGTTTAACGAAACAATTAGCAAGATTGCTCCTAATACCGAACCTAGCACTAACGCTAATAAGTACATTATCGGATTACTTACTGCTCCTACCGCTATTGCGAAAATACCACCATGCGGTGCTTTTGATACTGCACCAAAAGTCATACTCAATGCTCCAGCGACACCACTTGATAGGAATAATGGTGGAATAACACGTAATGGATTACTTGCCGCGAACGGAATAGCCCCTTCTGTAATAAAGGCTAATCCCATTACATAGTTCACTAATGCTCCGCTACGTTGTGCTTTTGGCCAAATATTTTTATTAATAGTTGCTGAGATTGCTATTGCTAACGGAGGAACCATACCACCAATCATTACCGCAGCCATAACATCACTACCTGCTGTTCCAGCTGCTGTTAATAAAGCTGTTCCTGTAACATAAGATGCTTTGTTGATTGGGCCTCCCATATCGATAGCCATCATCGCAGCTACTACGAATCCAAGGATAAATTTACCACTTCCATTTAATCCTGTAAGGAAGTCTTGTAATCCTGTCATAACTGCCGCCATCGGCGCGTTAATAACATAAATCATTGCGATTCCCATAATTAGAGAACCTAAGATTGGGAATAAGAAGATTGGTTTAATTCCATCTAATGAACGTGGCATCCAACTTGTTGCCATTTTAAGAACTTTAATAATACCACCCGCTAAGAACCCTGCTACTAACGCTCCTAAAAATCCTGATGGAGTATAAGCTAAAATATCACTTTTCAGTCCTAAAATACTTGGATCAGCTAAAATACCACCGACCATACCTACTACAAACCCAGGTCTATCCGCTAAACTGCGACCAATAAATCCTGCAAGAATCGGTAACATCATACTAAATGAAATTTTACCTAAGTAGAATAATACTTCTGCATATTTGTTGTATGTTGGGTCTTCTGGATTAAACGAGTTAATACCCCAAATAAATGACAGTGCAATTAAAATACCACCTGCTACTACGAATGGTAACATATTACTTACACCTTCCATTAGGTGCTTGTAAATTTTACGTCCTAAACTTTCTCCTTCTGCATCTGTTTCTTGTGAATCGGCTGCCCCATCGTGTTTGTATATTGGCGCTTTTCCATCTAAAATAGTTTGGATAAGTTCTTGTGGCTTGTTAATTCCGTCTGCAACTTTTGTCATAATAGTTGGGCGCCCATCAAAACGTGCTACCTCTACTTTTTTATCAGCTGCTACGATAATTCCCGCTGCTCTTTCGATATCTTCTTTTGTAAGTTTATTTTCAATACCGATTTGACCATTAGTTTCTACTTTTACATCTAAGCCCATTGCTTTAGCTGTTTCTTTGATTTTTTCTGCAGCCATAAATGTATGAGCAATCCCTGTTGGACAAGCTGTTACAGCAATAATATAAGGTTTCTCTCCACTTGGAGCTGTTACTTCTTCTTTTTCTGGTTGAGTTTTTGCTACGAAATCTGCAAAGACTTTTTCTACATCTTCTTTTGTAGTTGCTGCTTCTAATCCAGATTTCACCTCTGAGTCCATCAGCGCTTGGGATAATGATGCAAGAGCTTTAAGGTGTTCATCAGCACCTCCATCTGGCGCACAAATCATAAAGATATGTTTAGCTGGTTGTCCGTCAAAACTTTCCCATTCTACACCATCATTACTTTTTGCATAAATAATCATCGCTTTGTCAAAATCAGCACTCTTTGCATGAGGAATCGCAACATTTTCTCCTACTCCTGTAGTTGATTGAGCTTCGCGCGCAAGTAGTGCATTTAAGAAATTATCTTTATTTTCGATAACTTTCTCATCTACTAACATCGTAGTAAGTTTATCTAATGCTTCTTTTTTATCTTCCGCACTAAAATTAAATTGTATTAAGTCATAATTGATAACATCAGTTAATTTCATTTTAATTCTCCTTAATAATTTTATAGTGATTTTTTCCTTTTTTAATTTAGTAATATTTCCAAGGTAATATCTTTTATAGTTTATAAACTTTAGTTAACTTTCCTTTTCAAAGTTTAATTTCTTATTTTAATTTCTTTACCTTGATTTGTGGTAGCAACTCTTCTATTAATTCCTTGCTACCTACGCCAACAGAAAACGATGTTGCCCCTCCTGCTGCTGAGGCATATTTCAATGCTTCTGCATAATCTTTCGTCTCATTATATTTAGCTACAAACATCGCCAGCATACTATCTCCTGCCGCTACCGTTGAGACAATTTTACCTTCTGCAACATTAACTTCCAATACTTCGTCATTTTCAGTTAATAATATTGCTCCTTTTGCTCCACGTGAAACAAGAACATTTTGAGCACCGCGCTCTTGTAATTTTCGAGCATAAACTAGGATTTCTTCCAAACCGTTTAGTGTTATTCCAAACATTTCTCCTAGTTCAAATTCATTTGGTTTAACAACAAATGGTTTGTATTGTAAGGTGTCCAACACCAAATCTTTGTTGCTATCAACTACCAAAGTAGCTCCTTTATCCGCTACTTTTTCTGCAATTTTCTTGAAATCTTCGAGTTCCATTCCTGAAATAACATTTCCTGATAAGAAAACTACATCTTCTATCGTCAAAACATCTAGTTTTGCAAAAAATTCTGTGATGTTTTCTGCGTTTACCGCACTACTCTGACCGTTGATTTCCGTTTCAGTATCGGTAGTAAGCTTCATATTAATACGGGTTGTTCCAAGAGTTTCAACAAAATCATGTTCTATACCTAATTTATCCAACTCTGATTTGATGAAATAACCTGTAAAACCTGCGACAAAACCTAGTGCTTTTGTTTTTTTACCTATATTATTCAATAATACCGAAATATTGATACCTTTTCCGCCGACTACATACTTCGCTTCTTGCGTTCTATTTAATTTTCCAAGGCTGAAGTTACTAGCTTTTGTAAGCATATCTACAGCTGGGTTTAAAGTTATAGTATAATACATCTATACTTCCTCCTTATCTTTTACTATTAATATATTAGCGTATCTTTCATAGGTTTTTGGTACGTCATAACTTACGATTGTTACTTCTTCTAAATCTGCGAATTTGTGGAACTTACGATGACCAAATTTGCTTTTATCAGCTAAAACATATTTTCTTTTACTATTTTTTATCGCTGCATTTTTTATAAAAGCCTCATTCTCATCCGCAGTTGTTATTCCGAAATTTTCATCAATACCGTTACAACCTACAAAACACATGTCAAAACTGTAGTTTTTTAATTGCTCAACAGCTGTGTGACCAATTACAGCTTGTGTCGAATGTTTCAAAGTTCCGCCTAATATAATAGTATGTATTTTATTGTTAATGAGACGTGGTAAGTGATAGGTAGAATTTGTTACAACAGTTATTTTTCTATCACGCAGATAATCAATCATTTCATAAGTTGATGTCCCTGCATCAAGATAAATAGTCTGACCTGATTGAACTATATTTTTACAAAGATGTTTTGCTACCTCTTTTTTCTCTGGTAAAAACTCCGTACGCTTTGCCTCAACACCTATCTCGCTTCCTCGAGCTGAAGTACGCTTCATCGCTCCACCGTGAGTTCTATATAATAAGTTCTTTTCTTCTAAACTTGTTAAATCTCTTCTGATTGTTGCCTCAGATACCTCACAATAATCTATAAGCTCATGCAGGCTAAGTGATCCTCGTTCTTCTAACAAATTTAAAATTTTCTTCTGTCTTTCATTTACCATTTTTTTCTTCTCCTTGACTCCCAAATTTATTATAATTAATATACAACAGTCTTTCAATCAAACTCAAGCAAAAACCACTCAAAAACAAGCGAAATAACTGATTTTTTGAGTGGTTTTATTTAAAATTATGAGCGTTTTTTTAATTTGTTGAGCGAAAGAAAATTTTTATAAAATCAGAATCGGAATCTGTTTCTAATAAATTAGTTTTCAAAGTCATTAACACAAAAACAAATATAATATTATAAAAAATTGTTATTATATCTATCGGAAAGAAATTCAGAGTATAAAACAATATAATTAACAGGATTATAGAGTTTGATGTAAATCCAATGTCACGCAAGCGTCGCGTAAAACTCGCTGTTATCGGAATAGCTAAAACAACCAAAACTACAAGTAAAACTAATCCCCAGAATGTTATATCTCTTAATTCTAGAATACTTTGTTCACGAGGGACTCCTATATCTCCACCTGCATCCAAGCGTTCTTTTATCGCTACAAACGGAAAATAGAAAACATAAGTAAATACCCCGTCTATAACAAGAAAAAGTATCCCTATTATTCCTACAGGAAACCAATGCCCCGCTATTGATGTATATCCTTTAAAGTCTACAAATCCTCTAAAAAAGTCAGCAAAAGCAGAGAAAAAAGATACTTCTTTATTTCTTTGATCTATCATAACTAACCCCTCCGTAATAAATTTATATAACAAATATAATATTCAGACAACCTGTGGCTAGCTATCTTCTTGCAAAACTCAACTATTTATTAATCTATTTTTACATTTGCTAATGTTGTTTTTGCTTCTTCTAAAATATCGACTATCACTTGTTCTACTGAACGAATTTCATCGACAAGTCCTGCTATTTGGCCAGACATAACTGAACCATTTTCTACATCACCATCATAGGCAGCTTTTCTCAAAGATCCTAATGTTAATTCTTCTAATTCCATAAGTGTAGATGACTGTTCTTCTAACTCATGATATCTTTTTGTTAGCTCATTTTTTATACCACGAACCGGCGCTCCAAATTTCATTCCTGTTAACGTTGTTGATGTGTCATCTGCTTCTAAAATCAAGTTTTTATATTCTGTTGAAATCGGACATTCGTGAGTTGCTAAAAAGACTGTTCCCATTTGAACTCCGCTCGCTCCTAGACAAAATGCAGCAGCAACACCTCGACCAGCAGCAATACCCCCAGCAGCAATCACAGGAATATTTACTGCTTTTGTTACTTGTGGTAAAAGCGCCATAGTTGTACTTGTTCCAACGTGTCCACCCGCTTCCATTCCTTCAACAACAACAGCAACACAACCTAATTCTTCCATTTTTTTTGCTGCTTTTACCGATGGAATTACTGGAATGACTTTAACTCCTGCTTCTGTTAAACGTGGCATAAATTTTCTTGGAGTTCCTGCTCCTGTTGTAACTATCTTCACACCTTCTTCTATAACAACATCTATTATTTCATCAATATTATGCATCATCAGCATTAAGTTAACCGCAAAAGGTTTTGTCGTTTGTTCTTTACATTTTTTTATTTGCTCACGTAGTTCTTCTGGCTTCATTCCTCCTGAAGCTAATATTCCTAACCCTCCCGCATTAGAAACTGCGCTAGCAAGTTCAAAGCGTGCGATTTGAGCCATCGCACCTTGAAAAACAGGATATTTTATTCCTAATAATTGTGTAATTGCCATAACTTTGTCCTCCTTAATTTAACACCTTTTTTATTAAATGTTTTTTCTCTTTATTGTTTTTTAGAGATTTTGTTAACGCTATCTTTCTTTATATTATACCAGTTATTTAGAGATTTTAAAAATGATATAAGAAAAATAACCCTTTAGAATTTATACCAAGATTATCGTTTTTAGATAAAGTTAGTTAACCCTAAAAGGTTATTTATTAAAATATAAATTTAGCTACTAAATAACATGCGATCATAAGAATAACCGATGATAAAAAGCACGCTGTAAAAACACGCAAACCGCGTTCTTTAATAACTTTAAAATTAACACTCATTCCTAAAGACGCCATCGCCATACCTAAAAATATATATGCTGCATCTACTAAATAAGGGGTTAATGGTTTTAAGAAACTTACATAACTTCCTAATATACTCATGGCTATAAATCCTAAAATAAAGTAAGGCATCGGCATTTTCCCTTGAGCATCACTATTTGAACGACGATTAATCACAACAAGGACTATAGCTACTACTATCAACATAAGAACGCGAGATAACTTCGTCAGTATAGCTGTGTCAAGCGCAACCTGTCCTCCTGCACCACCTGCAGCAACAGCATGAGCTATTTCATGAAGACTTCCTCCGGTAAATACACCGTAATTATAAGGTTCTAGGTTTAAATACGGTTTTAACGCTACTTCTATTAGCGTAAATACCGTTCCAAGTATCGCTACAACCGCGACAGCAAGAACACTATTGTCAGTTTTAGCTCTCAGTTGACCACTAACCCCCATAACTGCTGCCGCTCCACAAATACCACAACCACACGCTGAAAGCAAAGCTAATTCATGATCCACTTTGAAAAGGCGGCACATATAATAAGTCAGTAAAATCATAAATAAAACGATAAAAAATGCCAAAACTAAAGTTTTTTTACCTTCTGAAAGCAATCTATCCAAAGCTAGTTTGAATCCTAATAAAATAATTCCTAGACGCAAAAATTTATTACTAATAAAAGGAATATCTCCTTTTACCTGCTCCTTTAATCCTGTAAACATCTGTAATACCATTCCTATTACTAAGGCTATTACCAAATGTCCAAATAATTTTAATGTCGGAATCTGCGCTAAATACTTAGCTGCCATAGAAACAATAAACATCAATAGCAACGTATAATAAAAACTAACATTTTTAAATCTTTCCATGCATTATCTCCTTATACTTTTCTAATTTTATTATACTCCTGAAACACTAACTATGCAATGTCTCAAACAAAGTTATTTCTTTTAAAGTTTTTTCATTTTATTAACTTTATAAACAAAATAAAAGGACTTAGTTTTATTACTCTATCTAACTAAATCCTTTTGTTTTATTTATCTATTTTATAACTTTCTATACTTTTAAAATTTCAAGTTCTCTATGTTATCCTAATAACAAGAATAGATAGTGGGCTACAACCCCCGCAACGATACCCCCAATAGTGTGAGATACTATTGCTTTTGATGAAAGTTTACGCACTCCTAAAGCATCCATCATACCGATATGCGTACTTAAGTATCCACTCCAACACATACCCATCGCTGTAAATACGGCAATGTCATTTGGTCCAATAAGACCATTTTTTAAAAATTCTGGCACTAGAGAAATTGCTCCCCCTACTGCTCCCAAAGCTGTAATTGGGAAAGCTATTGCCTCTGCAGATTTGAAACCAAATAATGGTTCAAGAATAAATGTTAATTTTTCTCCTAACCAAGGCAGGAATCCAACACCTTCATACGCTGCTCCTGTATATCCGTCAGCAGGCATTTTGAACGTTAACATCATAACGAATGTACAAACGATAAGTACACCCGGAATAATTGCCATCCCCATTTCTACCCCAGTTTTTCCACCTTCTAATATTGTATCTAGTACTCGTTGAAACATATTTCCATCACGGATTATTCTTACTTTATCCATCGATTCGTCTGTTTCGCTTGATTCTACCATCGGTTCATCCGCTTCATCCCCGTAGTATTTTCTTGTATGTCTTAGCATCAAACGAACACTTATTATACTCCCTATAATTGCTCCAACATTCCCTATAATTGCTGCTTTTACGAAGCCAGCTCCTTGCCCCATCATAAACATCGTTACGATAAGACCCATACCAAACGCTGTCCCTAAGTTACAAAGTGCAGGTACTTGGTACTTTTTGAAAAACGCTACAAAACGTTTATCTTTCGCAAAAGGTATGATAGCAGGGTTGTCTGATAAATAAGTTGCTATCGCCCCGGTCACACTTGCACCCGGCATACCCCAAAGAGGTTTCATCAGCGGAGCGAATATTTTGTTGATAAGTGCTATCGCCCCAAATTCTGATAACAGTGCACTAATTGCTCCAGCAATAACAGCCATCGCCATTATGAAAAACACTGTATTCAACAGCAAGTCGTGTGCCGTTGCCATCATTGTTTTAAACATTAGCGGTGTTCCCATCTTACGCGCCATTAAACCGAAGATTAAAAAGAATACTGCTAAAAAGACAAATGTTTCTAGGCTTATTGCTTTTTTAACTACTGTAGCCTCTTTCTTTTTTTTGATTTTAAACTTGGTCTTGTCTCCATCCATAAAAAATCATCCTTTCTTAATTGTAATTTATATTTTACCTGTATTACCTGTATTACCTGTATTAACTGTATTAACTGTATTAACTGTATTATTACAATTATTTATTATATTATATCACATTTCCTTTAACACCGCAACTATTTCAATAATTTTAATCCTTGTCCAACTAATACGCAATCTTTATTAGTGTTTTTTAAAAAACTATATAACGTTTAAAAAATTATTAAATCAATGATTATCTAATTTTATTAATACCTTTTTTAAAAGTTTTAAAAAAATTAATTTATAACAAATATTACTATCGATATTCCTCGCTAAATTAATACAGTTTCATTTTTTTGTTAATCATTATAACGTTTACTCGAAACCAACAAAAATGTTTATAATTTTTCTACTATAAATCACCAAAAAGTAATAACGTACGCGCCTTTCTGTTTCTCTTCAATTAATTGTAATAAGATTGATATGTACCCAAAATTCTGGACACATATATATTTAATTTAGACAAGTGGATGTTATCCTGTATTGTACAGGAGGCATCCATTTTGTCTTTGATTGAATTCTCTTATTATTGTAGTAATAGATATATTCATCTACAGCTTTACTAAACATTTCGAATGACAAATAGTTTTTTTCACTACCATAATACATTTCTGTCTTCATTCTTCCAAAGAAAGTCTCCATGATACTATTATCATAACAATTTCCTTTCCTAGACATCGATTGAATGATTCCATGTTTTTTAAGCTCACTTCTATAATAAAAATGTTGATATTGCCATCCTTGATCTGAATGCATAATTAAACCTTCTGTTCTTGGAAATTTACTAAATGCTCTTTCTAACATTCTTTCTATCTGTCCTAAGTTAGGATGTAAAGATAAATCATATGATATTATTTCATTTGTATTCATATCTAGAATTGGTGAAAAATAGCACTTTCCCCATGAAAAATTAAATTGAGATATATCTGTAGTCCATTTCTGTAATGGTGCAGTTGTGCTAAAATCTCGATTTATTATATTATCAGCTATTTTTCCAATTGTTCCTTTATATAAACGATATCTTTCTTTTAAACGTTTTCCTTTCAATCCTTCTTTATTCATAAGATTTTGTACTCTTTTATGATTTACTTTAAAACCTCTATTAATTAGTTCATTGTGAACTCTGCGAACACCATATAGCACTTTATTTTCGGTAAAAATAATTTTAATTTCTTTTAACACTGCTTCATTACGAATAGCTATGGCATCTACCTTATTTAATAAATAATAATATGTTGATTTAGCCATTCCTATTGTCTGTAAAAGATACTTTAATTGATATCCTTTTTCTCTAAGTTCTTTGATGATCGCTACTTTTTCGCCTTGAGTTGCGCAGCCCATTTTTCTCGTCTCAAGGCTATTAATTTTTTTATTACTTCTGTTTCTGCTTTAAGATTTTCGATTTCCGTTTTAATAAATTGATTTTCTGCGCGTAATCTAATTAATTCTTCTCTTTCTGATTCTTTTAGTGGTTTAGGACTACTGTTTTCTTTCATGATAGGTACCTTCCTTGGTCTTCCTTTTTTCTTATCTACTAGTCCATTATAACCTTTTTCTTTATATTTTTGAACCCAACTATATAACATCCTGGAGTTAATTCCATTGTCTAGTGCAACACAACTATATGAATCTCCAGCTAAAACTTTGGAAACTAATACTAGTTTTTTCTTCTGGACTCCAATTTTTATTTTGTGGTTTATGTCGTAAGGAAGCTATTCCTGATGAATCAACCATTCTTTTCCATATCCTTATATTATTTCTGAACCTATTTGTAGTTACTCCATCAGGTGTATCTGGATATTCTCCTCTTTCATACAGCTCAACACATTTTATTTTAAATTCATAACTATAACGCATATTAATACCCCTTCCACTGGTTTGTCCAGTAAAAGGGGTACATATCAGATATCTTTTTTGATAGAATGGTATAGTCTATACAACTTTAGATAGGAGAAGTTTTTTATGAAAATTAAAGGTAAAAATAATAATAATAAAATTTTAAAGTTTTCTATTAGAAAATTATCTCTTGGTGCTGCACCTGTTGTTATCGGTGCTCTAATCTTTGGGAGTTGTGCGCCAAGCGAAGTTCTAGCAAATGAAAATACAACTGTTAATTATACGTATTTAGCTGAAAATGAATTAACAGATGCAGAAAAAAGTTTAATAAAGAAAAGTATACCTAGTAATATTAAAGAAAACGAAACATATTACATGGTTTATAAAAAGGACTCTAAGCCTACATCAGAAATTAAGACTTTACCTAATACAGGGCAAAGTTCTCTACCTTTAACAGGTTTAGCAGTGGGCGCTGCTGTTCTTGTAGTTCTTTTAGTGTCTAAGAAACATAGAAATAAAATACTTAGCGTTGTTTTAATTGGTGCAATGGGACAAAGTGTTGTTATGCCATTTGAATCATTTGCTTTTGAAAATAAAGAGTTGGTAAGCTATAATACTCAAAAAACTATAGCTAACTCTAACGAATTGGCAAATGGTGTAATAAAAATCGATGGCTACTCTTATGTTGGTTATTTCACACAAAGTGACTTAAAAACCTTACCTAACCAGGCAAATCCAACGGTTCCAGAAAAACCAACAAACCCGGTAAAACCATCAAATCCAACACCTCAACCAAATCCACAACCCCAACCTAAATACAAAACTACTCCAGATGAAGGACCTAAGGTTCCTATTGTTGAAAAACCTGAACTAAAAGTTACTAAAGAGGTTGTGCCTTTCGAGACTATCGAACAAAATGACGATACCCTTCCTAAAGGTCAAACGAAAGTCATCAAAGAAGGTGTTAATGGTGAGCGTACAGTTCTAACTGAAGTGTCTACTATTGACGGAGTACAAACAAGCAAGGTTATCGATAATTCTATTACGACTCAACCAGTTAATAAAATTGTTGCTGTCGGTACAAAAGAAGTAACACCTGCTCCAGAGCACAAAACTACCCCGGATGAAGGACCTAAGGTTCCTATTGTTGAAAAACCAGAATTAAAAGTCACTAAAGAAGTTGCGCCTTTCAAGACTATCGAACAAAATGACGATACCCTTCCTAAAGGTCAAACAAAAGTTGTCCGTGATGGAGTCAATGGTGAGCGTACAGTTCTAACTGAAGTTTCTACTGTTGATGGTGTTCAAATTAGCAAGGTTGTTGATAATTCTATTACGACTCAACCAGTTAATAAAATTGTTGCTGTTGGTACAAAAGAAGTAACACCGGCTGTAGATAAGACTGCATTGCAAAATGCTATTGCTACAGCTAATAGCAAAAACAAAGATGATTACACTACTCAATCTTGGGCAGACTTAACTACTGCTTTAGCAACCGCTAATACTATTAACAACGACAATAACACTACTCAAAACGCGGTAAACGAAGCTACTCAAAACTTGCTAAAAGCTATTGAAAAATTAGTAAAACTTGCTGATAAACCTGTATTAAAACTTGTTAACACTAATAAAAACGAATTAGAGCATAGTGCTACAGCTAAATACACGTTAGAAAATCCTACTAATGCAGAAGTAAAATCTATCACAGCTACTCTTAAAAAAGGTAATGAAATTGTAAAAACTGTAGATTTAACAAAAGATAATTTAGATGCTATTTTAAGCGACTTAGATTTCTATAAAGAATATACATTATCTACAACAATCGTTTATAACCAAGGAAATGGAGAAAAATCAGAAACTCTTGCTGATGAGAAAATTCTACTAGAACCTAAAAAAATAGAAGTTAAAGATATTAAACGTACAGATTTAATCAAGTATGAAAACAAAGTAGAAATAGATGCTACAAGACTAACATCTGTTCCTCAAAATTTAACTAATTATTATCTAAAAGTTACATCAAACGATCATAAAACAACATTATTGGCTGTTAAAAATATTGAAGAAGCAGATGTTGATGGTAAAAAAGTATACAAAGTGACTGCTGTTGCTGACAACTTAGTACAACGTAATGCAAGTAATACTTTTAACGAAGTCTATACTTACTATATAGAAAAACCACAAGCTAAAGAAGATAATGTTTATTATGACTTTGCAGAATTGATAAGCGCTATGCAAGCAAATCCAGCTGGTGAATTCCTTCTTGGTCAAAGTATGAGCGCTAAAAACGTTGTACCAACCGGAAAATCTTATGTTGCAGCAGAATTTACAGGTAAACTTCTAAGTAACGGGGATAAACGTTACGCTATTCACGACCTAGAGCATCCATTGTTTAATAATATCAATAATGCAATAATCAAAAATATTAACTTTGAAAATGTTGCGATAGATAGATCTGGAGAAGATAATATCTCTGCTATTGGAAATAATTTAAAAAATAATGCAACTATCGAAAATGTTAAAATTACTGGTTCTATAACTGGTAAAAATAATGTTGCCGGAGTTGTTAACAATATCCATGAAGATGGAAAAGTTGAAAATGTCGCATTTATTGGTAAAATAAATTCTGTCGGGAATGATTCTACAGTCGGTGGTATTGCTGGTTCTAACTATATGGGATTTGTTAATAGAGCTTATGTGGATGCCACTATTACCGCTAATAATGCACATGCTAGTATGCTAGTACCTTTTGTAAACTATAAAGCTCATAGTTGGCTGTCAGGGACAAAAGGAAAACTGACAAACTCTGTAGCAAAAGGTATTCTTGATGTTAAAAATACTAGAAATGTTGGTGGAATAACCTCTAAAACTTGGCCATATGGAGCCGTTCAAAATAATGTAACATATGCAAAAGTAATTAAAGGTGAAGAAATATTTGGTTCAAATGACGTTAATGATGAAGATGCAAATCCTTTTGTATCAAACTTATTTGGAGTTATCGGATATAGTTCTAGTGAAGATGGAACTGGTCGAGATAATAAAAACAAAAACAAATTAAAACACTTATCTAAAGCTGAGGCTGATGCCAAGGTTGCTGGTTTTAATATTACTGCTGATACACTAACAAGTGAAGCTTACGACATGAACACTATCAATAATATCACTCCTAGCGACAAAACTTATACTGATATTCAAGATTACAATGCTAACTATAGTTTAGCTTACAAAAATCTTGAAAAACTTCAACCATTCTATAATAAAGATTATATCGTTAACCAAGCGAACAAACTTGCTAAAAATCATAACTTAAATACAAAAGAAGTTCTTTCTGTTACACCGATGAATAACAATGATTTCATCACTAACCTTAGTGCTGCAAATAAAATTGTCGTTCACTATGCTGACGGAACTAAAGACTACTTCAGTTTATCTGAAAGTAACGATGGCTTAACTAATGTTAAAGAATATGAAATAACGGATCTTGGAATTAAATATACACCTAATATCGTTCAAAAAGACCATAGCAATCTTATTAATGCTATAAAAGCAATTTTAAGTCCAATCGAACTTCAATCAGATCCTATTTACAAACATTTAAATAGAACTGGTAATAATAGGGTAAATGCAATTAAAGACCTTTATTTAGAAGAAAGTTTTGATTATGTTAAGAAAAATCTTGATGTATTTGTTGAAAAATTAGTTCAAAACGAAGATCATCAATTGAATAATTCTGTAGCAGCTCAACAGATGATTCTTGATAAAGTTGAGAAAAACAAAGCCGCTCTATTATTAGGTTTAACTTATCTAAATCGTTACTACGGCGTTAAGTTTAGCGATGTAAATATTAAAGAACTTATGCTGTTTAAGCCTGATTTCTATGGTAAAAATGTCGATATTTTAGACAGACTTATCGAAATGGGTTCTAAAGAAAGTTATATTAGCGGTGGAAGAACATTCGACGCCTTTGGCGAAGTCCTTGCAAAATCTACGAAGTCAGGAAACTTAGAAGCATTCTTAAATTATAATCGTAGCCTGTTTACAAACTTTACAGATATGAACGATTGGTTTATCGATGCAACTAAAGATAAAGTATATATAGCTGAACGTGCTTCAGAAGTAGATGCGATTAAAGATGCTAAGTATAGAGCATTCGATAATTTAAAACGTGCTCACCTTAGAAAAACTCTTCTTCCTCTACTTAATATTGAAAAATCACATATTTACTTGATTTCTAACTATAACTCAATAGCTTTTGGTAGTGCAGAAAGATTAGGTAAGAAATCATTTGCTGATATTAAAGACACGATAGATAAAGCTGCAGATGGCTATAGAAACTACTATGATTTCTGGTATCGTCTAGCTGCAGATAATGTTAAAAATCGTCTACTAAGAGACTCTGTTATTCCTCTTTGGGAAGGTTATAATGCTCCTGGAGGATGGGTTGATAAGCATGGTAGATACGGACAACAAAACGAATATACTCCGCTTCGCGAATTATTTGGACCTATTGGAAAATACTTCGGAAATAACGGTGCTGGTGCCTATGCTGTAATTTATGACAATCCAAATGACACTAGAACAGAAGTAAACTACATTTACTTAAATATGATTGATGAATATGGTATTTCTGTTTATACTCACGAAACAACACACGTTAACGATGGTCACATCTACCTTGGCGGTTTTGGTCGTCGTGAAGGAACTAGCTTTGAGGCGTTTGCTCAAGGTATGTTACAAACTCCAGTAGCAGGTAGTGGTTTTGATGAGTTTGGTTCATTAGGTATCAATATGGTATTTAAACGTCCAAACGATGGAAACCAATGGTATATCACCGATCCGAAAACTCTAAAAACAAGAGAAGATATCGACCGTTATATGAAAGGTTATAACGATGCCTTAACTCTTCTTGATGAAATCGAAGCAGAAGCTGTTATTTCTCAACAAAATAAAGATTTAAACGGTGCTTGGTTCAAGAAAATGGATAAAGAATATCGTGATAACAACCACCTTAACCATTGGGATAAGATTCGCCATCTATCAAAAGAAGAAAAAGATAGTCTAAATATCCAATCTGTTAATGATTTAGTCGATCAACAATTAATGACTAATCGTAATCCAGGTAATGGAATTTATAAACCAGAAGTAGTTAGCTACCACGATCAATCACCTTATGTAGGTGTTAGAATGATGACTGGTATTTATGGAGGTAATACTAGTGATGGAGCTCCAGGTGCAGTTTCATTCAAACATAATGCCTTTAGACTATGGGGTTACTACGGCTACGAAAATGGATTCCTTGGTTACGCTTCTAACAAACTTAAACAAGCTTCTAAAGCAGATGGTAACACTGTTCTAAGCGACAAATATATAATCAACAAAATTTCTGGTGGTAGATTCTCTACACTAGAAGAATTCAAAAAAGCTTACTTCCAAGAAGTAAAAGATAAAGCTAAAGTAGGTTTAACTACATTCGAAGTAAATGGTACTTCTGTTTCATCTTATGATGAACTTCTTACACTGTTTAAAGATGCCGTTACAAAAGACGCACATACTCTTAAAGCAGATAACAATGGTAATAAATCAGTTTCAATGAACAATACATTGAAACTAAAAGAAGAAGTTTATAAAAAACTTCTTCAAAGAACAGATAGCTTTAAAACATCTATTTTCAAATAAAATATAAACTATATTTTAAACATATTAAACTCCCGAAAAACTTAATGTATAAGTTTTCGGGAGTTTTTTCTAATCTTTACTTCAGGCCTCTGAAACTGTCTGTTTTTATTTTTTTCTTATTTATTCCGTTGCTTTCTAGAAATTTTTTCATAGTTTGGACATCGTCAGGTTGACCTGACAATAAATATATAGCATTGTTCCCGTATATACCCACTGCTTTTTTTAGTTTTTCTTGACTTTGTTCTATACTCTCACTAGTTTCATAAATAAAGTCTTTTCCTTTACTTGATAACTCTATCAGTTCGTTATTAAAAATATTTACCCCTTTATCTAGATGGTTAAGTATAATTGTACGTTTAGAGTTCCATTCTTTAACAATCGGTCTCATTGCTGCAACACCAACATCAGATGCAAAACAAATAATAGGTTCTTTATTATCTGCAATCTCTAAGTTTCCACCTAACCAACTCACCTCAACTTTCGCTCCCACCTGCAGACTAGTCAAGTTTCTCTTATAAACACTTCCTCTATTATGTGTTAAAATCATAATCTCTTTTTCTTCAGGATTAGATGCAATAGTAAGCCATCTGTTATTTTGCTTGCTATCCTTTACTTCAGGTATGGTGATTTTCACATAAGACCCCGGTTTCCAAGTCATATTATCTGGTTTTTCCAATCGAACAACATATAGATCATCACTATCATTTTCTATTGATTTGACCGATAAAGTTTGACTGCGTCCAAGAAACGCAAATACTCCCCACGTTGTTAGCCCTAGAGCCACTGTTGTAATAAGAATAATAGTTAACATTTTTTTACCTCTTTTCATTTTCTTCCTCTTTCAAAAATTTTATAGTTAATAATATATACGTTCATTTTTTTATTTAACAGATTATAAATCTAAATCAAGAACAGTTTTATAGCTAATAAAATACTTTTATATAGTTGTAAATATATTATTTTTATGCGTGTGAATGAATATAATTTATTATTCATTCATTTGTGTTCAAAAAAATAAAGAATTGTCATTCTTTATTTAAATAATCCTTTTACAAAATAAGTTGCTAAGGTTTCTATTATCTGATTAACGTTGGGTACATCTTTTTCTGTAATATTCATATCTATATAGTAAAAAAGATGATAAACTTCTAAAACCTCTTGGATTTTTTCTTGAGAATATCCTTCCTTCACCATACGATTGGTAAAAGTTTCTATTAAAAACTGATGGAATGGATTCGACTCCCTACCTTCCTCTGAGGAATAATAGCTATGCAATTCATTAGAAATAGCTGGATTATACCATTCTGCTAAAATTTTATTAGATGAAACCAAGCTTCTTGATTGACCAAAAAGTTGACCTATAAGTTCAACAACATCCCCTTGCCAATCTATATCATTCATTATAACTTGGCGAATACGATTATTTTCGTCTATATAAACATCTAGAAAAATTTCTTCTTTACTTGCGTAATAATTATAAAAAGAGCCAACTGCCATACCTGCCTGTTTTGCAACTTCTGAAATAGCTGTTGCTTTATAGCCTTTTCTAGAAAAAACATCATACGCCGCTTGTTTTAATACTTGTTTCTTATCCAATTTTTCAACTTCTCTCTTTCTATGAATGAATTTTATTTTTTATTCATTCATATTTTATCAAATAATTTTATTCAAGTCAATAAATAAATTGTCTTATCTTCTTCTATTCCAACTTTAGTTATTATTTTTTACTATAAAAATAATAGGAAGTATCAGCTAATCTGCTTTTACTTCCTCATAGTTATATATTTTATATCTTACTCACAATTTTTTGATGAGCCTTTAATTTTTTTATAGCCCAATCATAATGGCTAGAAGTAGCACTTACAAAATATGATCCAAGTGTACTTCCACCAACCCATTTATAAACTTTTTTTGAAAATAATTCTTCATTTGTAAAGTTTTCAGCTAGTTTTAAAACTTCTTTATGTGATTTTTGCAAAGCTTTTGTTGCATCTTCAAGAGATGTATTTTGGTGTTTCTTCCAAAATTCTACGTTCATATCGCCATAAGTTCTCCAATTATATGGTTCAGGAAGAAATGGTTTTTCTTCTCCTTTTTGGTTAGATTCTACCCAATTCAAAATAAGCTGATGCCATTCATAAAGATGAATTAAAACATCTCTTAAATTTTTATCTCTTTTCCAATGAGCTTCTTTTTTCTTTTCATCCTTTGAAAAATCAAAAGGTGTAGTTAATTCTTTATCAGACATTTTTGAGATTAATGTATTTAATTTTTCAAAGTTTTCCTTAGCTGCAATCATCAAATTTTCTTTTGTTTTTGGTCTTGCCATAATCATATCCCTCTTTACTAAGTAATTTAATTATAAAATCTCCACTTCTTTTTTATACTGTTCTTTTATATTATCATCAAGAACATCATCACTAATAATCGCCGTTAAATCTTTTAATTGATAAAACGTATAAAATGCATGCGTTGAAAATTTGCTGTGATCTGCAAGAACATAACGTTCTGTTGCATTATTTAATATTGTATCGTTACAACGTCCTTCTTCTTCATCTGATATTGTAACTTTCTCCAAATCCAAGCCATTTACCCCAACAAATGCTTTATTTACACTTATCTTACTTAATGTATCTTGAGTAAAATATCCAACAAAACCTTTTGTTTTAGGTCGGTATCTCCCTCCAATAAATATTAAATCACATGATGGATTATCTTTAAACTGTTCAAAAACTATCATTGAGTTTGTAACAATATTTATATTACGATCTTGAAGATATTCTGCTAAATAACTTGTTGTACTCCCCGCTCCTATAAATATCGTTTCATTGTCTTTTACTAAGTCCGCAACCTTGCGCGCTATTTGTTTTTTTTCTTCTACATTAACCGAAATTTTTTTATTATAATTATCTTCTTGATAAAAGTTTTTAGGTTTTAATTTTGCTCCCCCATGAATACGAGTTAGATGCCCATAATCTTCTAATTCTTGAAGATCTCTACGAATTGTCATCTCTGTTACTTTCATATCTTTAGCTAATTTACTCACCCTTACCAAATGCTTCTTCTTTAATTCTTCTAATATATAACTATGTCTATCTATTTTTAACATTTTTTCACCTGTACTATTTTTATTAATTATCTATTTTATTTTATCATTTTTACTTAAAATATAAAACTAATATTGCTATTTTATTAATAATTATCCATTTATTTTTTCAAAAAAACATAGTTCTTATAAAATGATATGTACCCCTTTGACTAGTTTGTCCAGTATAAGGGATATATCAATAAAAGAACTATGTTTTATCTTTTTTATTTTACTTCTTGCACTTCTACTACTCTTGTATTTGCCAATTTATCGTGAATTAATATTGGATTATTTTCTTTTTCTACATATATTTTATATAACCCATAAGCTGCTACTACCGGTGTTATTATCCAACATAATGTTACTTTTACTAAAAATTCTCTTACTAAATATTTAGAAATATCAATTCTCTTTCTATCTGTTGGTACTAATCTTATCTTCAATAATTTTTTACCAATAGTTTGCCCTTTCCATTTATTCGGCAAATAACCAAATAATAAAACTGCAAAAATAATCATAGAAATAGTCATATATAATGCATTACGCTCGTTTTCTGATCCTCCCGCAGAACGTAAAATTATTGTCATGCGTTGAAAAACAAGTGCTATTGGGATATAAATCGCTAAATCTATCACATAAGCAAGTATTCTTTTTACATAAGAAGCATCTTTTCCTTCAAAATCCAAAATTTCTTCATTATCTTCTGGTGTTGGAATTCCTTTTCCTTTTACATTTGGTTTTATTGTTCTATCGTTATAGCTATATGATCTACTCTTCTTTATTTTTTTTACCATATTTTTTTCCTTAATCTAAGTTTACGTTATGATATACTTGTTGAACATCTTCACAATCATCAAGCATTTCTAACATTCTTTCAAATTTTACTTTATCTTCTCCACTTAATGTTACTTCATTTTGTGGAATCATAGAAATTTCTGCAACTTCAAATTCTTCTATACCTGCTGCTTTTAATGCTTCTTGAATTTCGTGGAAGTGTTCTGGATCTCCATAGACAAGTGCAAGTTCATCTTCTTCCACAACATCTCTTGCATCAATATCTGCTTCCATAAGAATTTCTAATAGTTCATCTGCACTCTTTCCTTCTACACCAATTACAGCTGTATTATCAAACATATAGTTAACAGAACCTGTAACTCCTAAATTTCCACCATTTTTACCAAGAGCCGTACGTACTTCTGCTGCTGTACGGTTAACATTATTAGTAAGTGTATCGATGATTACCATTGTTCCACTTACTCCAAATCCTTCATAACGTAATTCGTCATAATTTTCTTCACTTCCACCTTTTGCTTTTTCAATAGCACGGTCTATTATGTTTTTAGGAACACGATATGTTTTCGCACGTTCTAAAACTACTTTTAGATTTCTATTACTTTCTGGATCTGGTTCTCCACTTTTTGCCGCTTGATAAATTTCACGTCCAAATTTTGCATAAATTTTACTAGTGTTAGCGTCTTTTGCCGCTTTTTTTTCTTTAATATTATTCCATTTACGACCCATTGTCTTTTCTCTCTTTCTTTTCTTTAGTAATCTTTGTTTATTTTCCATTATATGCGTCTTTTTATTATATTAAAAACGTTATACACCTTACTATCTTACTATATTTAAAGCTTTTTTTCAAGCTTTCTTTAAGTTATTTAATTTTGTATTTTCTTATTAATACTATGTTTTTTTCCTTATTTAACACTTTAAATTAATTTTATTATATATTCAAAAAATATTTTTATTAAATCTTTAAGTTTTATTTAAAAACTTTACTTTTCCCCTTTACAAAATGCCTTTTCTTATGTTACCATTAAGGTGAATAATATTTAACACATTAAATTTTATGTAGATATGTATTTAGAAATAAATTATAAGAGAGGTAATATTATGCTTATTAGAAGTAAAAAAGTTTGGTCTAGTAGCCAATTTCTTCCTCTTACTATTGAAGTCGAAGATAATAAAATTGTTGCAATTTATGATTACAATCATTTCGATAAAGTTGATTACGATTTTGGTGATGAACGCATCCTTCCTGGTTTTATAGATGTTCATACTCATGGTGCTTATGGTTATGATACTAATGATGTTGATGAAGAAGGACTTCGTAATTGGACTAAAAATGTTGTTGCTGAAGGTGTAACTTCATTTTTACCAACAACTATTACTCAAACAGAAGAAGTTCTATTAAAAGCTGTTGCTAATGTTGCAAAAGTTTATGATGAAGGTTACGAAGGAGCAGAAATTCTTGGTATTCACTTCGAAGGACCTTATTTAGATGAAGAAAAACGTGGTGCTCAACCTTTAAGTTGTATCCAAACACCAAGCGTTGAACAATTTAAAAAATTCCAAAAAGCTAGTAATAATCTTATTAAACTTATTACTATCGCTTGTGAAAAAGATGCTGACTACGAACTTACTAAATACTTGGTAAGTCAAGGTATTCGTGTAAGTCTTGGTCATTCTGCATGTAACTACAAAGAAAGTTATTTAGCCTTTGCTAATGGTGCAACATCTCAAACTCATGTTTATAACGGTATGGTTGGTTTCCATCATCGTGATGGTGGTCAAGTAGGTTTTGCTCTTCGTGCACGTGACGTTTATGGTGAAGTTATCTGTGATGGTATTCACTCTACTACCGATGCTTTAAATACTTATTTCACAGCAAAAGGGCGCGACCATGCAATTATGATTACCGATTCACTTTGTGCAAAAGGTTGTGGTCGTGGTTCTTACATCTTTGGTGGGGAAAATATGGAAATCTACGAAGATGGTAGTGCTCATCGCGACGATGGTCGTTTAGCTGGTTCTACACTACGTGTTATCGATGGTTTACGTGTCTTAATCGAAGATGCTCTAGTTCCTATCGATGCTGCTATTAACTCTTGTACAAAAAATCCAGCAGAAATGTTAGGTTTTGCTGACCGCAAAGGTCGTATTAAAGTAGGTTACGATGCTGACCTTGTTGTTATTAGTCGTGACTACGAAGTATTACACACATTTGCACGTGGTAAAGAGGTTTATAAAAAAGAAAATGTATAAATAAAGGAGAACTATATATGAAATATTTAATTTTTGATACTAAAAAAGAAGCTTCAGTTGAAAGTTATAAAATTTTAAAAAGTTTAATTGATGAAAACTCTACATTAGGTTTAGCAACAGGTTCTACTCCTACTGATCTTTACGCAGAAATGATTGCTGATTACAAAGTAGGTAACTTCAGCTATAAAAATATCAAATCTTATAATCTTGATGAATATGTTGGTATTAGCTATGATCATCCAGAAAGTTATCACAAATTTATGGATACAAATCTATTCGACCACATTGACATTAACAAAGAAAATACTCATGTTCCTGATGCCTCTGCTGCTGATTTAGAACTAGCAGTTAAATCTTACCAAGAAGAGCTTAATAATGCTCAAATTGACGTTCAAATTCTTGGTATTGGTGGAAATGGTCATATTGGATTTAACGAGCCAGGAACACCGTTTGATGAGGGAGTTCATGTTGTAGATTTAAAAGAAGAAACAATAAAAGCTAACTCTAGATTTTTCGATGGAGATATAAATCTTGTTCCAAAACAAGCTATGACAATCGGTATTAAAGACATTATGCGTGCTAAACACATTATTTTATTAGCTTTTGGTAAAGAAAAACGTGAAGCTATTAGAAGCTTAGTAGAAGGAGAAGAAATAACTGAAAATATTCCTTGTACAATTCTTAAAAATCACCCAAGTGTTTATGTTTTAGTTGATAAAGAAGCTGATTTTAAATAATAATAAAAAGGCTACTCACCTTTATGGGTAGTCTTTTATAAAATATACAAATGAAAGCGTTATAATTTAATAAATTTAATTTTATAAAGGGGGGTACTTTATGAGTACAAAATTAACGTGGAAAAATATAGCAACTGTCGCACCTCAAAAAGGTTATGATAAAAACTTAGGTACAGCCGGTCTTGTTAAAGGTGTTTTAGGTTCATACCTTATCTTCGGTGGTGGCGCAAATTTTGAAGATGGTATTTTACCTGTTGATGGAGGTGTAAAAATCAATCACAAAGACGTTTATCTATATAAAGAGGTAAATGGCAATTTATCGCTAGTAGATCAAATTCAATATGATTATCCTCTTGCTTACGGTCCTTCTGCTGTTGCTGATAATAAACTTTATTATATTGCTACAAAAGAAGAAAATTTATCTGAAATTTTAGTATTCACTATAATTGATGACAAACTTGTTGTTAATGTATTTGGTACATTACCGTTTACCGTAGAAAATACTATTGCCGAGGTAGATAACAACATCCTTTACTTTGGTATTGGCTCTATTAATGGAAAAAATACTAATGAACTTTATTCATATAACCTATGCACTAAAGATTTTGATGTTATTGGCGAATTCCCTGGGAAATTACGCTCACAAACTGTCAGTTGTATTTATAATAACGAATTATATATTTATGGTGGCGGCGCAGATGTAACTTTCAATGACGGTTATAAGTTTAATTTAACAACTAAAACTTGGGAAAAACTTGCTGATGTCATTATCCATAATGAAGAAATTTCTCTACTAGGGGCAGATTGGGCACCTCTTAATGAAAATGAAATGCTAGTTATCGGCGGTTTTGACAAAGATGTTTGGAAAGAAGCAGTATTTAATCTTAGTACTTTAATAGGTGAAGAAAAAGATAACTACCGTAATGATTATTTCCGTCGCCCTGTTAAAGATTTCAACTGGAACAAAAAAGAATTGGTTTATAATCTAAAAGAAAATACTTGGTATAAACTAGATAAAATACCTTTTGAAGCTCCTTGTGGTCATGCGTTACTAGCTACAAAAAATTATATCTATTCTATAATGGGGGAAATTAAACCGGCAGAACGCCTACCATTTATCCATCAAACAAAAAAATAAAAATAAATCCTAGCTAAGATTTAAATTAGCTAGGATTTTTAAGTCCTTTCTTATTTAGTATAAAAAAAGAACCTTCCGGAAGGAAGGTTCTCTCAGTTGCCTGGCAACGTTCTAGTC
>OKRW01000098.1_pt1 | contig 85352 bp, 80 predicted proteins | sample 1601151 | NCBI WGS metagenome assembly OKRW01 (sample SAMEA3541471, study PRJEB24748) | human gut metagenome | biome: human gut; feature: human-associated habitat; material: faeces | place: China | collected 2012 | reverse complement strand
TCATCTACTTCTCCCTTTGTCAAGGTGGTTTTTCAACTTTTTAACCTTGCCACTAAATATAATTTTAAGTAGTTCTGTTAAAGTAGAAGACGGTTATTATTTTATCATCTCTTTTCTTTTTTGTCAATAGCTTTCTCATTTTATTAACATTCGCCTTTTTAAATTTTGTAATTGTTCGTTTTCTTCGAAACCTTATATAGAAATATTTAGCTTAGCAGAAAACAAAATTGCTGAACAAGTATCTTTTATCCAGCAATTTTATAATATTATTATTTTTTTCTTCTATATATTGTAGAAATCAAATACTGTAACAGGCATATTTCGTTTATGTTCTGATTTTAGATAATGACCTTCTATTATTTTCGCTATTTCTTCTGGGACTTTTTTTCCCTCTAAATAATCATCTAAATTATCATAGCTTACCCCTAGCGCTACCTCGTCTTCTAGAGCTGGTCTTTCTTCTTCTAAATCTGCAGTTGGTTTTTTAAGATATAGATGTTCTGGACATCCTAATTTTTTCAGCAATGCTTTTCCTTGACGCTTATTTAATCTATACAGCGGCATAATATCTGCTCCACCATCGCCATATTTAGTATAAAAACCCGTTATAGCTTCTGCTGCATGATCTGTACCGACAACAATTCCACTATTCATGGTTGCTATAGAATATTGAACTTTCATTCTTTCTCTAGCTTTCTCATTGCCTTTGGCGAAGTCTGTTATTATCACACCTGCGTCTTTTAGAGATTCAACACTGGCATCTACAGCTTTTTTTATATTTACAGTATACACCTTATCAGGTCCAATAAATTTCAACGCATCATTACAGTCATCTTCATCAAATTGCGTTCCATAAGGCAAACGAACAGCTATAAACTTATAATCTTCACCTGTTTCTTCTCTAAGTTCTGTCATCGCCATCTGACAAAGTTTTCCACATAACGTAGAGTCTTGCCCTCCAGAAATACCTAAGACTAAACTTTTTATAAAACTATTCGTTTTAATGTAGTCTTTTAAAAAATTTATAGTTAAATGTATTTCTTCATCTACATTTATCTCAGGTTTACATCTTAATCTAGCGATAATTTCCTGTTGCAAACTCATAAATTCACCTACTAATTTTGTTTTTTTGTTACTTTTCGTAAAATATCATTTCTATTTTTCCAACATTTTGTACTTAAATCTACAGGATAAAACTCCGGATTTAACAATCTCAGATACTCATTCCATAGTATCTTTTTGTTTTCTTTAAAATATTGTGCACTTTCTTGAACACTCGGGATGGCATAGACTTGTCGACCATCTTTGAAAACATCAACATGCAAGTCTCTCGCTTCAAAATTCTCAACTTCTTTTTCTAAATATGTATGCGTTGGGTGGAATAGCTTTATACTTTCTTCCTTGTTAACATCTTCAGATTCTAATGCAATATAATCCCCTGCCGCCATACCATTTTTAGTATTTATTATTCTATATACTCGTTTAATTCCAGGAATAGTTAATTTCGCAGGGTTTTCTGACACTTTTAATCTATCTACCATATTACCATTCTCGTCTTCTAAACAAGCTAGTTTGTATACCGCACCTAGCGCAGGATTATCATAAGCTGTAATCAGCTTAGTCCCTATTCCCCAAGCATCTATTCTAGCACCTTCTTGTTTTAAATGAGTAATTGTAGCTTCATCTAAATCATTAGACGCTACCACTTTAGCATTAGGGTATCCTGCCGCATCAAGCATCTTTCTTGCTTCTTTTGACAAATAAGCTATATCTCCAGAATCTAAACGAATACCAAGGAAATTAATTTTATCTTTCAATTCATCAGCTACTTCTATCGCTGTTGGTATCCCTGAACGCAAAGTATCGTAAGTATCAACTAAGAAATAGCAATCCTTATGAGCTGCTGCATACTTTTTAAATGCCACTTTTTCATCTTCATAGGCTTGAACAAAAGAATGGGCATGAGTTCCGCTACATGGAATTCCGAATAATTTTGCAGCTTTCACATTACTTGTTGAATCAAATCCACCTATAATAGATGCACGAGCTCCCCACACAGCAGCATCAAACTCATGAGCGCGACGTGTTCCGAATTCCATACAAGGTTCATTAGGGCATAAATGTTTTATTCTAGCAGCTTTTGTTGCAATCAATATTTGATAATTAACAATATTTAAAATCGCTGTTTCTATTATTTGTGCTTGAATCAATGGTGCTTCAACGCGAATTAATGGTTCATTGCCGAAAACAATCTCTCCTTCACGAACTGAACGAATGCTTCCAGTAAACTTCATTTGTTTTAAATATTGTAGATAATCATCCTCATATCCTAATCCAGCTAAATATTCAATGTCGCTGTCAGTAAATTCAAATGAATTTAAATATTCGATTACTTTTTGAAGTCCCGCAAAAACGGCATATCCACCACCGAAAGGTATTTTTCTAAAGTAAACATCAAAATAAGCTTTTCTTTCATGCACTCCATCTTTAAAGTAGGCATACCCCATATTAATTTGGTATAAATCTGTATGCAATGCATCCCCTTCATATTTATTCATAATTTCCTCCGAATTTAATTTTATTAACTATATTTTAGCACTTTAACCTCTTTTTCTCAAATATTTGTTTCTATTATACAAGGTTACGTTATACTGTATTATTTTCAAATAAAAAAGAGGTTATAGAAACTTAACCTCTATTACCTCTTTGATTATTTGTATTTGGATTTGCCGTTTGTCTTGTTGTATTTTGCTCAGAAGTATTCTTTTCATCTTTATTATCAGTATCTTTATTTTTAGATTTATTATCTTTCCCAGAAGAAGTCTTTTTATCCTTATCTTCCTTTGACAATTCAGGAATTTTACTATCATCTATCCTCCCATGATTATCTTCCACTTTTTGAAGATTGCCATCCATAATAGATTTTATAGTTGTTTGTAAAAAACTTTCTTGTAAGGGTAGATTGAATATTATTTCTCCTTTATAGCTAAGTCCATATTCTTGCCTTACTAAATCAGAAATAAAATAGGGGTCTTTCAATTTATCTATTACTAATTCATTAACTTTATTTTCTTTGTCTAATTTCGCTATAGTATTATTTTGTTCTGTAAGCTGATTACTTATTTGTTTTTTCTCACGAATATACATATATGTTTGAATCAAAGTAACCGCCAAAACCATACTCATAACCGATAAAATAAGAAATTTTCGGCGCTTTCTATACTTAGCCTTAGCTTTTAGAACATCTTTTCGAAATTGATTGTTTTGCGTAGTCATATTACTCTACTCTCACCTTTTCTGATAACACTTTGAACATCTTTGTTGCATCTTCTTTTTTTGTGCTATCTTTTAATTCTAATACTTCGTAAACTACTTCTTTTTTTGCGAAATAAATAGTAATCTGATCGCCTACTTTCAACGAACTTGATGGTTTAGCTTTTTTTCCATTAATAGCTATATGTCCTTCTGAAGAAATTTCATTGGCAATCGTTCTTCTTTTTATTATTCTAGACACCTTTAAAAATTTATCCAAACGCATTTAATCACCCCTATATATTAGTATTACCTATTATCACATATTTATTTGTTTTTCGCAAATATTTATAATTTCTATTATTTGTAATCTAACTACAAAAATAAAGGTAAGAGCTCCTCACCCCTACCTTTATTTATAATTATGCCCAGTTCCCATCTTTGAAGATAGCAACTTCTTTACCATCAGCAGTTATACCTACGATATTTGTTGTAGCTTCTCCAATCATAAAATCAACGTGGATTAAACTATCATTAGCTCCTACTGCAGCAAGTTCTTCATCACTCATTTCAGGACCACCTTTTACACAAGTAGGATAAGCTTTCCCTAAAGCAATATGACAGGCCGCATTTTCATCAAATAGAGTTTCTAAGAATAAAATTCCTGTATTTGAAATTGGTGAATCAAATGGAACCAATGCCATTTCTCCAATTTTTCTTGAGCCTTCATCTGTATCTAATAAATTTTTAAGAACGTCATATCCACGTTCAGCTCCAAAGTCTACTACTTTCCCTTCTTCAAATTTCAACCAGAAGTTATCAATTAACACTCCGTTGTAATTTAGTGGCTTAGCGTTATATACTATTCCACTAGTTTGTTCTTTATGCGGCATAGTAAATACTTCTTCAGTTGGGATATTAGCTACAAAACGAGCAGCTTTTTTCGCATAACTTCCAGCACTTTGCCAAATATGACCTTTAGGAAGCCCTACATAAAGGTCTGTTCCCAGTTCATTTGTGATATGCAGTTTTACAAGTTCATTTTCATGTAAGAATTTAGCTTTCTCGTCTAAAATACTAATGTGCTCTTCCCAATCAGCAACCGGATCTTCCCCTTTTGCGCGACAAGCACTCAGGATTTGATCCCAAAGTTTTAAATATGCTTCTTCATCAGTAAGCTCTGGGAATAAACGTTTCGCCCATCCAACAGTAGAAGCACTGACAACACACCACGGACACTCATCACTCATGATTGCCTTCATGTAGTTACGTAATGCTTTTGAACGTCCTATCATGGATGCTTTTAATTTAGAACTATCTGCTCCTGCTAATCCATCTGGATCATCCCCAATAACAGAAAGATAAGCTGTTCCTTCATCTAAACTCTCTTGATATCTATCAACATACCATTGCCCTACACTACTTAGTGTTTCTTCTGTTTGATATTTCAAATGTAATTTAGTAAGCTCTTGATCTCTCCACTCTATCTCTACCTTTTTGGCACCAAGCTCATAACAAGCTTCCACTATTTTCGAAACAAATTCGCGAGTTTCTGTACTAGCTCTTACCAAAACTGGCTGATCTTTCTGAATATTCAGACCTACTTTAGCAATTAGTTTTGCATAATTTTTTAATTGTGTATTTAAATCCATATACAATCTCCTTTATTTATAAATTTCATTAAGATTGAAGTACTTTCTACTTATCAAACTAAATATAATTTTTTGTGATTTTTAGTTACGATTCTATTATAACACTTTTTTCAATATATTAGTAGGAGGTCCCAAGAAATCTTGAAACCTCCTTTATAAATTACTATTCGACTAGACTGCGCGAGTAGCTTCTTTTAACCATTCTAACTCTTCACCTTCAAAGTATGGAGAAAGAACTTCAAATACTTTTGCATGGTATTTATTCAATTCATATTTATCTTCGTTTGTAAGCATATCTACAACAACAGCTTCTAAATCCCAAGGAACAAATGTCATAACTTCGAATTCCATAAATTGACCATATTCATTTTTCACAGTATTACGGATAATAAGTTCATTTTCTAAACGAATACCATGAGATCCTGAAATATATAATCCAGGTTCATTAGTCATAGTCATACCATCTCTAAATGGTTCAGCTGCACGATAAATTCCCCAGTGAATACCTTGTGGACCTTCATGAATATTTCCTAAATATCCAACACCGTGACCTGTTCCGTGATTGAAGTTTTCATAGTCATACCATAATGGTGCACGAGCAAATAAGTCAACGTTCGCTCCACAAACACCTTCCATAAATTTAAGTCTTGACAAGCGTAAATGACATTGTAATACTTTCGTATAATCTCGTTTCAAACGATCGCTTATTTCTCCCATAGCTGTTGTACGAGTAATATCAGTTGAACCTTCTTCATAGTGACCACCTGTATCTGTTAAGAAGAATGTTCCTGTACGTAGTGGGATAGATGTTTCTTCAGAAGAAGAATAATGAACAATAGCTCCATTTTCCGCATGCCCACAAATCGGCGCAAAGCTTGGGCAAATAAATCCACCTTGTTCTTTTCTAAATTCTACAAGTTTGTCAGAAGCTGACAACTCATCTTCTTGTTCACTAATACCTTGTTTTACCAGTTGTTTTAACCAATAAATGAACTTAGTATGTGCAATACCATCTTTTACGTGAGCTCTAATTGTATGTTGTAATTCTACTTCATTTTTTACAGCTTTCATTAAAATTATAGGGTTACGTTTTTCTACTAAAGTAATATCTTTTGGAATATTATTAAACACAGCATAATTTAAGCATCCTGGATCAACAAGCACTACATCATTACCTGAGAATTTTTTAACATCTTCATACACATCATTGTATGGTTTAATGTTTACATTGTCCTCTGCCAAGTGTTTTTTAATTTCTTCAGAAAGTTTTCTTTCGTCCACATATAAATCTACTTTATCTTCATAAACAACCGCATAACTTAGTAATAACGGGAAGAAATCCACATCCATACCACGGATATTTAATAACCAACCTATATCATCTAAAGTTGTAATTACATGAATATTAGCACCACATTCAGCCATTTCGCGACGTACTCTTTCTAATTTAGAAGCTACAGATTCTCCTGCACGCTCTAAGTTCAAATAGAATGCTGGGGCTTCTGACAACGGTGGTCTATCTTCCCAAATCTCATCTACTAAATCCACTTCATATTTCACAGTAGCATTTTTACGTTTTAATCTAGTCGCTAAATCTTTACCTTCTCCAAAAGTTACCACACGACCATCAAATCCTAAAACCCCATTTTCAGGTGTATTCTCAACGATAAATTCTGCAATAGTTGGAACTCCTGGTTCACGCATTTTTTGAAGTTCAATTCCCGTACCTTTTAATTGTTGCTCACCTTGCAAGAAGTATCTTCCATCCGTCCATAAACCTGCAAAATCTTTTGTAACAACAAGTGTTCCAGCTGAGCCTGTAAAACCACTCATAAATGCGCGAGCTTTAAAGTGCTCTCCTACATATTCACTATTGTGGAAATCAGCTGTTGGCACCATATAAACATCGATACCATTTTTTTCCATCAATTCTCTAAGTTTAGCAACTCTTTCTTTTACTTCCATTTTACTTGCACTCCTTTTTCTTATTCTCATAAACTTTCGCTATATCATCCATTATTTTTTTAAAATTTCTTTGAATTTATCTGTTGCACGTACCAATGCATCAACAATTGCTGGTTCCGCTGACGAATGTCCAGATATAACAAAATCTAAATCACAATTATTTAACTTTTTACTTAATTCATAAGCATTAATTGGTCTGCAGTCAATATCATACCTACCGTGAACAATATATGTAGGAATATCTTTTATTACATCGACATTATTTAATAACCAATTATCATCTCCACCCCAGAACATCTCATTCATCCAGAAATGACATTCTATAGTCGCAACCGATAGAGCAAAGTTAATTTCTCCCGCACTTTCTTCTACATTAGGAACAGGGGGCAACGTCATCACACTTCCTTCCCAAATACTCCATTCTCGTGCAGCTTCTTCTCGGGTTTGTCTATCCTCGCTAGTTAATCTCTTATAATAAGCTCCTATAATATCATGTCTTTCATCTTCGGGAATAATAGATGTATATCTATCAAATGCTTCTGGGAAAAATTCACTAACTCCACCTTTTTCATATAACCATGTTATATCTTCACGGCGCCCTAAGAAGATTCCTCTTAATACTAATCCTAAAACACGTTCTGGGTGTTTTATTGCATAACATAAAGCTAATGTTGTACCCCAACTTCCTCCAAAAACGAGCCATTGTTCTATTGATAACTCTTCTCGGATTTTTTCTATATCCTCTATAATATGCCAAGTATCATTATTTTCTAAACATGCTCGCGGAGTTGATTGTCCACTCCCTCTTTGATCTAATTGAATAATTCGATACGCTTTAGCATCAAAGTAGCGTCTACCTGTTGGCGTAGTTCCCCCTCCAGGACCACCATGCAAAAATACTACAGGAATACCATGCGGATTTCCGCTTTCTTCGTAGTATATGGTGTGAACATCATCTACCTTTAGCATTTTCGAAAAATTTTCATTTATTTCCGGGTATAACGTCCGTAACTCTCCCATAAGAACCTCCTACCTTTTATTATCTTTACTACATTTACTATTTTAACACAAAATAAAGCGTTTTTCATTATTGAAATAACGTTATTTTCTGTAAAAATATATTTTTATGAAATATATTTATTTTTTACATAATTAAAGACTATAGTATTTTTTCACTATAGTCTTTAATTTAATATTTTATCTGTTTTTTAAAATAAATTATTTTATTATTTTTTTAAAACTTCTTTGAATTTATCTGTTGCACGTACTAACGCATCAATAATTTCAGGTTCTCCTGAAGAGTGTCCACACACCAAGAACTCAAGTTCACAATTATTTAATTTTTTACTAAGTTCCCATGCTCCGATAGCGCGACAATCAACATCATAACGTCCATGCGCGATAAATGTTGGAATATCTTTTATAGGCTCAATGTTATTTAAAATCCACTCATCATCATTCCAAAACATATTATTCATCCAGAAATGACATTCAATAGTAGCCATAGAGATAGCATAATTAATTTCCCCAAAACTTTGCTCTAAGTTTGGATCTGGGTGAAGCGTCACTAAAGAACCTTCCCACATACTCCATTCTTTCGCCGCTTGTTCACGCTCTTCTCTATTCTCACTTGTAAGGCGTTTGTAATAAGCCTCAATTAGATTCCCGCGTTCTTCTTCAGGAATTATACTTTGATATCTTTCAAATGCTTCAGGGTGAATATTACTTGCTCCACCTTCTTCATAAATCCACAGTATATCTTCACGACGCCCTAAGAAAATACCTCGTAAAACAAGTCCTAAAACACGCTCTGGATGTTTTATAGCGTAACATAATGATAATGTAGAACCCCAGCTACCACCAAATACCAACCACTTGTCAATATTTAGTTCTTCACGGATTTTTTCGATATCTTCTATGATATGCCATGTATCATTGTTTTCTAGACAAGCATGTGGTGTAGATTTCCCACTTCCACGTTGATCAAACAAAATAATTCTATACGCTTCAGGGTCAAAATAACGTCTACACGATGGCCCTGTCCCACATCCTGGGCCCCCATGTAAGAAAATTACAGGTATCCCATCAGGATTTCCACTTTCTTCATAATAAATCGTATGAGTATCATCAGCTTTCATCATTTTAGTAAAGTTCGCTGGAATTTCTGGATATAAAGTTCTAAGTTCTTTCATCGTTATCACTCCTAATTTTATTTTATTTCTATAACCTTATTTTAACACAAAAAATAAATTTTTTCATTAATAAATGCAAAATAAAACTTCTTATTTTAATAAATCCCTATAAAACTGATACAGAAAACATACTACAACAGAATAAACTTTATTTTATAATATTTCCTATGCTGATAAAATATTTCTGGAAAACTCTACTACAACACATTAATCTTTATAAATGAAAATATATTTCAATATTAAAAAAAGGTAAAAGAGTTAACTCTTTTACCTTTTATATAATATTAATCTTCTACTAAAGTTTCACCTTCACGTAGTTCTACTAAGCTAGCTAGTTTTTTCTCGAAAATGAAAACTACCAATCCAACAACTACACAAATTCCACCAATACCTAGAGAAACTTGCACAATTGGAAGCTCTGCTACTAATTCATAAACTAAGCTATATCCTTTAGCAGCACCAAATGTTGCTACAATCCAAACAGCCATCATTATAGATAATATATGCTTAGGCGCATATTTAGATACAAATGACGCTCCTAACGGAGAGAAGAACATTTCCGCCACACTCATTACGATGAAGAATAAAATAACCCAAAGAATACTAGCTTTTTGAGTCTCAGGCGCACCTACTCCACGAACTATTTCAGTTAAAGCTAAGATTCCAAAAGTTACTCCTAGTAGGAATAACGCGATTGAAGCTTTTTTGTATAAACTCCAGTCCCCTTGTGGACGTCGAGAAAGTTTGTACCACAATGCACCTAAAATTGGTCCTAGAATAATACATCCTAAACCGTTAAGTGAGTCTAACCATGAAGTTGGTACTGTAAATGTGCCAACTTTATCATCGATAAACTTAGGCATGTAATCGTATAAAATTACATATGTTAAATACCAGAAAATCCAGAAGATAACTGATAATAATGAAATAATTACAATTGAGTACACACGACGAACTTCGTATTTTTCTAATGGACGACTTACTTTTACTTTTTCTTCATGGTGCTTTTCACCTTCAGCGAATGGACGTTTACCTACTTCACCTAAAGATTTGTAACCTAAAACAAACCAAATTGCTCCTATGATACAAAGTAATCCAGCAATTTTGAAACATTGTAGGTATCCATTAGCACTTGATGTTGCAAGTTTAACATATAAAAGTCCTACTGCAGTAGTTCCGATAAACGAACCTATATTAATAAATGAGTACATAGTTGAGAAAGCATCGTCTTTACGTTTTTCATCGCCTTCAAAAATTCGTCCTACTACTGCTTGAAGATTACCTTTGAAAAATCCAGTTCCAATAGAAACTAAAATAATCATTACCCATAAAGAAGAATATGAACCAACGTAACCTGCGTACCCATATCCTAACCCCATTAAAAGTAATCCTAGTGGAATAAGATACCTAGCTCCTATCAACTTATCCGCAATAAACCCTAATAGTACAGGAGCAAGATATGTGAAGGCTACTAAGTTAGATTGCATTGCTGCACCTTCTACTTTACCTAGCCCAAGACCACTTTCTCCTAAACCACCACTAATTACAGCAGCTGTAACATAGATAATGATAAGCCATTTAGAAGAATAATACGCCGCCCTCTCGAATGAGAAAGTGATAGAACTCATATAAAAACTCCACGGTTTGTGTTTTTTAACCGCTACTTCTGACATAATAAATCCCTTCTTTCTTTGTGAGTGACTCACATTTTTTCTTTATTATATCACAATATATTTTATCATACAATAACTTTCAAAAAAAACACTATAAATATTTTAACATCGGTATTGTATTTGTTTTTACACAGTGCTATAATTAAATTAAAGTTCAGAATATTTTAAAGGAGTTGTATAAATATGAAACTTTCAAGAACTAATAAAATTTTATCTAAAATGAAAGAACAAGGTATCAATCAAGCTATTATTAGCGACCCTTATTCAATCTTTTATTTAACTGGTCACCTAGAGCATCCAGGAGAAAGATTTTACGCTGTGCTACTTGATGAAAATGGAAACCATAAACTTTTCGTCAACGCTCTATTCCCAATCGAAAATGACTTAGGTCTAGAAAAAGTAGTATATTCAGATACTGACAAACCTATCGAGATGCTTTCTAAAGTTATTCCTAACTGTTCTGTTGTAGGTATCGACAAAGTTCTTCCTGCTAGATTTTTACTACCACTTATGGAGTATTTACCAGAAAGTAAATTCGTTGATGTATCTTTAATCGTTGACCGCGTTCGTATGATTAAAGATGAAGAGGAAAAAGAACTTATGCGTCGTGCTTCTCTACTAAACGATGAAGCTTGTCAAAGAGTTATCAACAGCATCACAGCTGAAAAATCTGAAAAAGATATAGTTAAAGACTTACTTGCTATTCATGAAGACCTTGGAGTTGAAGGTTTATCATTTGATCCAATTATCGGATATGGAGCAAACGGGGCTAACCCTCACGGTACAGTTGGTGATAGATATCTAAAACCTGGAGATTCTATTATTGTTGATATGGGTGGAATTAAAGATAACTACTGTTCTGATATGACTCGTACAGTATTCTGGAAACAACCAAGTGAAAAAGCACGTGAAGTATTTGAGATTGTTTTAGAAGCTCAAAAACGCGGAGTTGCATTAGTTAAACCGGGTGTTAGATTCTGTGATATAGATGCAGCTTGCCGTGACTACATCACTGAAAAAGGTTATGGAGAATTCTTCACACACCGTACAGGTCACCACATCGGCCTTGAATGCCACGAATACGGAGATATCTCTAGTGTTAACGAGACTAAATGTGAACCAGGTATGATTTTCTCTATCGAACCAGGTATTTACCTTCCTGGAGAACTTGGAGTTCGTATTGAAGATTTAGTTCTTGTAACTGAAGATGGTTGCGAAGTATTAAATAAACTTAATAAAGAATTAGTAGTTATTGGAGAATAATTACTAAAAAAAGAGTATCTCAAGATACTCTTTTTTATATTAAGAAGCTGTACAATCGTATTACTTCTTAATTTTTTTATAATTTAGTTATTAAAATTTTTATTTAAAAACTCTCCAACAATATTCCAATATTGTTCTCTAAATTTTCGCTCTGCTTGAACATGCTTCATACCTGGAAAACTATGGAATTCTTTTTTAGAGTTAATTAATTCATAAGCCGCTTTCCCATGTTCAATTGGTACGAAACCATCAGCTTCACCATGTAACACTAAGGCAGGAAGTTTAGTATTTTTTAACGCCTCGGTTGCATCAACATCCCCAAAGAAATATCCTGCACGTAATTTTGTCATTGTATTTGCTGCTGGAATAACTGGGAAACTCGGTAAATTAAATAATTTTTTCAGTTGATATGTAAATTCTGTTTTTAAGTTCACATAACCACTATCTTCTATAAACACTTTTACATTACTTGGTAAATTTTTACCTAACGAGTTCATAACAGTAGCTGCTCCCATACTAATACCAAATAGCGCTATGTCGGCACTACCACTATCTTCCGATATTTTTTTAATCCAATTGACTAAATCAGTTGAATCATAACCTCCCATCGAAATAAAGTCTCCTTCACTTTTCCCATGAGCGATTAAATCTGGAGCAAAAACATTATATCCCATGTCGTAAAACTTTTTAATATAGTTTGCCATTTTAAATGAACTACTAGTATATCCGTGAACTACTATAATCCACTTTTTAGCACCCGGATTTTCAAATTTATATCCTACCAATTTATTTTTAGTTACAGAATCCATTGTCAATTCTTTTTTAGTAGTCTCAAACCAATTTTCAACAGCTTTTTTATCTTCTTTATTCCCGTCGCTATCTTGATTCACTATTGCACTTTTATCTACTTTCGGATTCAAAGCGAAATTATAAAAATAATTCCCCGTAAAACCAAAGGCAACGACTAAAATCACAAGAATACCTAATAATATTTTTTTGAAATGTTTTTTCACTTTTCCATATCCTTTCTTTCATTAAAACATAACCCTTATTATACTACCTCCATCAAGAAAAGTAAACAAAAAATAACACTAATAGAGACTTCTAATATCCCTATTAGCATTATCCTTATTTTGTTATTACTTTAATATCTTATTTGTATTTTTTGTATGATTACAAGTTGAAAAATTTATTTAAACTTCCAATCCAAATTTTTTTTTGATAGCATCTGCAACTATCATACCTGTAAACCATGCAATCATCAGATTATATCCCCCGATTTCCCCGTGTAAATCTAAAATTTCTCCAGCAAAATATAAATTATCTATTTTTTTATGAGCACATGTTTTAGGGCTAACCCCTTTCAAATCAACTCCACCAGCCGTTGTAAATGCATATTCCAATGGCATTGTTTTTATATCTACAAGTTCATAACGTTTAATCTTTGAAACAAATTTTCTAAGTTCTTTTTTACTAACATTTTCCGGGAAATACTTATCAACCATAAAACTATAAAAACTTTTTGGCAACTTACCACTTAAAAATTTATTATCTTGCCAAAGCTTCTCAAATAACTCATCCTCATTTAATTCCGGATAAAAATCTAAGTAAAACTTATCTTCTGGAAATCTAGCTACAAATTCTCCCATAGCAATGGATAGCGGTCCACTTAATCCTTTATGCGTAAAAAGTAAGTCCCCTACTCGTTCATTTTTTTTATGAAACATTCTTATGTTTTGAAGAGCAACTCCTGATAATTCTTTAAAATCATCAAATACCAATGCTACTTCGCTTGGATATATTTTTGTAATTTTTACACCGTGTTTTTTTAATATTCTATGGAGAGAACCGTCGCTTCCACTCTGCGGATAAGTTTTTCCTCCTGCACAGATAACTACATTTTTCCCATAATATGTATCTATATTAGTACGAACTCCTACTAGTTTATTCTCTTCAAATATCAAATCTTCAACTTTTTCTTTGTAGTTTATTTTAGCGTGATCAGTTTTAAATGTATTAACTACATCACGCGCTTTTTCACTAGCTGGGTACAATCTTCTATTTTCTTGCTTTAGCTTTAAATTGTGCTTATCAAAGAACTTTTTCACATTATATTTATGATACGCACTACGCAAAAATCTCCCGTTATGAACAGCAGCAACAAAATCTTCAGCATTATCACTACTCATCACATTGCAGCGACCATTTCCAGTTAAAAGTAGCTTCACCCCTGCACGTTTATTTTGTTCTAAAACTAAAACACGCAAGCCACTGTCATTTAACCTATCAGCAACCATAAGCCCTGAACTTCCAAGACCAATTATAATAACATCATACTGCATGTAGCTATTTCCTTTCTCCTAACAATCCTCATTTATATGACTTACTGCCGCTTCTATTATCGATGTTACATGACTATCATATATACTATAGTATCTCATTCTTTTTTCTTGGCGATCTTTTACCAACTTCATATTTCTAAGTTCTGCTAATTGGTGAGATATTGCAGACTGTGTACCACCAATAATCTCCTCAAGTTCACTAACGTTTCTTTCTTTTTCCATTAATAATAATAAAATCTTAAATCTAGTTTTATTACGTAGCAAATGAAATAACGCTAAAACTTTATCTAATTTTTCTTCTGGTATATTTTCTATCACTTTTAAAGTATTCATCTATTACCTCCATCTTAACATAGTTTATTATAACCATATTCGCTATTTAAAGCAAGATTATTAAAACAAAAGATAGGAATGAGTTTACACCTATGATTTTAAAATCAACTTTTGCAAGCTCGTTCCTATCCTTTATTCTTAATTTTTTACTTCTCTTAACATTCGTAGCGCGTTTAATATTACAGCTAGCGTACTTCCTTCATGGAGAATAACCCCAAAGGTAATATCCATTTTCCCTAAGAAATTTAAGACAACTAATGCAACTACAACAAACATCGCAAAGATAATATTTTGATAAGTTATCTTAAGCATTTTCTTACTTAATTTATGAGCATAGCTAAGTTTTGATAAATCATTTTTCATTAAAATCAAATCCGCAACATCCATCGCAACATCAGTACCATTTCCCATAGCTATACCTACATCAGCGAGGGCAAGCGCTGGTGCATCATTAACTCCATCACCTAACATAGCAACACTACCATATTTTTCTTTCCTACTCTTTATAATTTGCGCTTTATCAGCTGGCATAATATTTGCATTTACTTCTTCTATCCCTACAATCTTCCCTACAGCTTCTCCAGTCAAATATGAATCCCCTGTAATCATCATTGTATGTATTCTTTGTTTTTTAAAATACTCTACAGCACCTTTTGCACTCTCATTCGGAATATCCATAAAAGCTAATAATCCAACTACTTTAGAATTGCATGCTACATAAACAACAGTTTTCCCTTCTTTAGCCAAGCACTCCACCTTTTTAGTTAAAGCGTCGCTTGCGTTAGCAAATGCAGTTACCTTTGCTATACAGTACTCTGCCCCTAAATACGTCGTTACTAATCCAACACCTATTTTATTCTCAACTTCTAATTCTATAGGTTCAACATTAGGAAACTTATTAACGATAGCCATTGCCAGTGGGTGATTAGATTGCTTCTCCATTGAAACAACTACTTTTAACAATTCTTCCTCATCTTCTTCAAAAATATAATCTGTAACAACTGGCTCTCCATTAGTTAATGTCCCCGTTTTATCAAAAGCAATTGCCTTAATATTACTCAAATGCGATAAATATGCTCCCCCTTTAACGAGAACTCCACGTTTTGATAGATTAGAAATAGTTGCCAATGTTGCTGGAATAGCACTTGCTGCCAGAGCACACGGAGATACTGCAATTAAGTAAACCATACTACGATATAAACTGATTTTCCAACTCCATTCAAATACAAATCTGCTAAAAAGAAGAACTACCGGGAATAGCATCAAAACAAGAGTTACATATTTAGGTTCCAAGCGTTGAAGCAATGTTGCAGTTTTTGTCAAACTATTTTGCGAAGCATTGACTAAGCCTAATATCTTCGCAAAAACCGTATCTCCTGGCTCTTTAGTGACTCGCATAACAAAGGTTCCTTCTCCATTAATAGTACTCCCAAAAACTTCATCACCAACAGTTTTTTCTTTAGGAACACTTTCTCCAGTAATAGAACTTTCATTAATAAACGTAGTCCCGCTTAAAACAATTCCATCTGTCGGAACTTGATCTCCATTTAAAACTTGTAGTTTATCCCCTATTTCAACTTTATCTATTGGAATTATCTTTGTATTATTATCTTCTAAAACTAACCTCGCTTGAGTCGGATTCAAATTCAGTAAATTCGTAATCTCTTTTCTACTTTTTTCATCGACATATTCTTCTAAAAAGTGTGCTCCGGCAAAAATAATTATTAGCATAGCAGCCTCTTCGTAATTCCCGATAGCAATTGCCCCTAGTGCCGCCAAGGTCATAAGGAGGTGCACATTAGGTGAAAATCTTTTCTCTTTTTTTGTATCTTGGATTGTATTTCCTAATCCCTCGAAAATAACATGATATCCAGCTATTCCAACCGTCACTATAAACAAAATATTTGAATACATTGGATAACTATTTTCCAATAGATATCCAAAAATAAAACTAAATAAACCCGTAAAATACATTAATATTGGAAATTTTCCACCATGACTGTGCATATGACAATGATTGTGACCATGATTATTTTCGTGACAATGATTATGTTTATGATTGTGTTTATGATTGTGATTGTGTTCATGATCATGAGAACCAATATTACACTTATGCTCATGTCGACATTTATCACTATGCTTATGATTATTATCAAGACTTTTTATATTTTTACACATGATATATTCCTCCTCCTTCTTTGTAAATATCAATCAAAAAATTAGTATTTGACATATGATTATTCTTTCATATATATTATATATGAAAGAATAATCATATGTCAAATATATTTAGTTTTTTCTTCTAAAAGTTTTTCCAACCCACGTTTTTTATTAAAAACTATTGTTTAAAAATTATTCTAATTTTATATTTCTTCTTATTGGAATTTTTTATTATTTTGTACTATACTAAAGGGTATATATTTAGAAGAACTATTGAACTTTTTTCAACAAAATTTTCACTGGTTTCTCTATCCAAAACTTTGATTAAAAGGATTTTTTTATAATGAGACTTAAAAAAATTAGTATTTTAGCTATTCTTCTAGTTTTTTTATTACCGAATCTCGCAAAAGCAGAGACGCTATTTTTAGACAACAATGCAATCTCTAACTTTAGCGATGTCAACACACATCTTGTAGTTTCGGAATTTAATACTGGAAAAATAATTTCTAAACGTGGAGAAAATAAACAAGTATCTGTGAGCAACTTACCAAATCATCTTGCTTTATTCTTATTAACAGATGATTTGAAAAATAACAAAATTTCACTTGATACAAAAATAAACATTACAAACAGCGATGCTATCTTAAATAAATACAATCTTAGTTCTTCTGTTAGTGTTCAAGATGCGTTATTCCTACTTGAAAACGAGGAGTCTAATGCTCTATTAGAGGCTATTTTCACAAAATATGCCATAACTATCGAAAAAGCAAAAAACATTTTAAGTTCAATGTCACTTAATGATACAACATTAGCTTCATTAACTATTGACGAAAAAAATATGAGTACAGCAAAAAATATGTCGTATTTAACTAATATGATTTTAAGGAATTATCCAAAACTTACTGAGATTACTAAAAACCCAGAAGTAACTCTTTCATCTGGTTCAAAAGCAACTAACAATGTTTCTTTTACAGAATCAGATAAATTTAGAGTATTAGGATTAAGTCACGCTAACAAAAATAGTATCACTTTCGCTTATAGCGGGGATACAAAACTGCTTATCACGATTTTAAATCAAAACGATGATAAAACTACATACTTTGATAAACTTCAGAAAACTTATGACTATTTATTTAGCAATTATAGCTACAAACTTGCACTAAAAGCTGGTAGTTATAAAATAAATAACGAAAACATTACTTTTGATAAAGATATTTATGATTTATTCTATGAAAAACATTCTATTAAAGATGTTACATACCTACTTATGAATAAAAAAATATTACTTTTCCAAAAATACGAAACAATCTCTGCTAATGCAGGTACAGTTTTTGCCGACTTTTCATCAAATGATACTTCAGGCGTACTGACAAAGGTAAAAACAAATTTTATTAATGATATTAATTTTGACAAAAAAGACAACTTGGAAAAAACTACTATAGTTATCGATCGTACTAAGTACTTTGCTACTGGTATTTTAGCTATCTATTCTCTAGTATTTATGGCATTCTACATTATAAAGAAAGTTGTTAGAAAGGATTAATTATGGAGCAAAATAATTTAGTATTTGAAGTTGATGGGATTATCTATGAGCTTATATACAATTTTAAAGATGCCTTCCAAAAAGAATGGTTCGAGGAAAAATTAGTCGATGTACTAAAAAATAAACCTTATATTGTTGGCGATATTTCTCATGATAAACTTCGTCTTAGTGGTTTTACACTAACAAAAGACAATAACAATCCAAAAAATATCAATAATCTAGAAGATTATATTTTAGAATATTGTAATTTTGGAGCACCATTTTTTGTAGTAAAAAAACGATAAAAAAACGATTTGGCGTTTCTTACGTCAAATAGTTTTTTATTATATTATTCTAAACAAATTTCACACAGACAGCTTCCGGCACTTCTACACCACATTGAACTACATCTAGCTCACCAGTTTCTTGATCAACTGCATATACAGTTATCGTCCCTGAGGTTTCATTAGTCGCAACAGCTAGCTTATTATCTTTTGATAAGGCAAAATCCCTAGGATCAGTACCCTCGGTACTAATAGTCTGAATCTCTTTTAACTTATTATCTACATTCTCAAAAACTACAATAGTATCCTGCCCACGATTACTCACATAGATAAACCTGTTATCATTAGAAATTTTTACTGCACTTCCTTTATTTTCAACAGGAAAATCCTCTAATAATGTCGAATAGTATTCCGGATTCGTTAGATTTCCATCACCATCATAATCGAAAGCAATTACCTCACTTGTCAGCTCCGTCATAGCGTAAGCTTTTGTTTCATCTGAACTAAAGACTATATGGCGAACGCCACTACCAGCTTTTACTTTTACATTTTGAACTTTTTCTAATCTACCCTCGTTTAACTTATACGTTGTAATTTCATCCGTACCTAGATCACATGTGAAAACGTAATTACCACCTGGAGAAAATCCTGCAAAATGAACATGAGGCTTTTCTTGACGTGGGTGTACGCCATTTCCTTCGTGAGTATCAGTCGATAATAATGTTTCTAAAGCTCCATCATTAATTGAATAACTATCTACCGTTCCTGTATGATAATTTGCTGATAATAAATATTTATCATCATGACTTACCTCGACATAACACGGAGGATTACCTTCTTTTTGAACTGATGTTAGTTCTTCGAGTCTCCCATCTTCTAAAACTCTAAAACTAGTAACAGATCCTTTACCTTCTGTTTTAGATACACTGTATAAATTTTTATTATCACTTGATAGCGCCAAGTAAGTCGGATTTTCTACTTTAGCAACTGATGCTACTTCTAACACTCTACCTTCTTCTGATAATTCTATTTTATATATTCCTTGGCTTTCTTTTTTCGTATATGTTCCTATATATGCTCTTATCATTTCATCCTCCTAGCTACTATTCCATCATTTATAACACTTATTATACCATGTATCCCCATTTTTTATAGTATATTACCTTTTTCTTTATTATCGACCTGCACTTTCCTAGTAAATCTCCTTGATTTTAAATATTTTTCATAATAATTAACCTTGATTTTATCGGAAATCACAAATACTTCGTTTTTGTTCTCTTTTTGCATAATTTAAGTTTTACTTCTGAGCCCGTTCTTGATATAATAAAGTATATTATTATGCAAATTTTAGGAGGACAACTGTGAAACACGAATTTATACTAGTTCTTGACTTCGGTAGTCAGTACAACCAACTTATCACACGTCGTGTACGTGAGCTTGGTGTTTATTCTGAGCTACATGATAACGAGATTTCTATTGACGAAATTAAAAAAATGAACCCTAAGGGAATTATTCTTTCTGGGGGACCTAACTCTGTTTATGAAAAAAATTCTCTAACAATTGATGATGAAATTTTCAACCTAGGTATTCCAGTGCTTGGTATTTGCTACGGAATGCAATTAATGCAACACAAACTTGGAGGTCGTGTAGAATCTGCGACTAGTCGTGAATACGGAGCACACAATATCGATGTAGTTGAAGGAGCTCGTCTATTCGAAGGTACACCAACTACTCAACAAGTATTAATGAGTCACTCTGACAAAGTTGTAGAACTTGCTGATGGATTCAAAGTAGTAGCAACTAGTGATAACTGTCCTATCGCTGCTGCTGAAAACGTAGAAAAAGGATTCTACTGCTTCCAATTCCACCCAGAAGTTCGTCACTCAGAATTTGGATACGACTTACTTAAAAACTTTATAAGAAACGTATGTAAATGTACTGAAAATTGGACTATCCAAAACTTTATTGATGACAAAATCAAAGAAATTCGTGCAGAAGTTGGAGATCAAAAAGTTCTTTGTGCATTATCTGGTGGTGTAGACTCTTCTGTAGTAGCAGCTCTTTTAGATAAAGCAATTGGAGACCAACTTATCTGTATGTTTATCGACCACGGTTTACTTCGTAAAGGAGAAGCCGAAGGAGTTATGTCAACTTTCAGTAAAGAAATCGATGGTGGTTTCAACATGAACCTGATTAAAGTAGATGCAAAAGAAAGATTCCTAGGAAAACTTAAAGGCGTAAGTGATCCAGAGAAAAAACGTAAAATCATCGGTAACGAGTTCGTATATGTATTTGATGAAGAATGTGCGAAATTACACGACGTTCCGTTCTTAGCACAAGGAACTCTTTACACAGATGTTATCGAATCTGGAACTAAAAATGCACAAACTATCAAATCTCACCACAATGTAGGCGGTCTACCAGAAGATATGCGTTTCTCACTTATCGAACCTCTTAACACATTATTCAAAGATGAAGTTCGTGCATTAGGAGAAGCTTTAGGTCTTGCTCACGAAATAGTTTGGCGTCAACCATTCCCAGGTCCAGGACTAGGTATCCGTGTTCTTGGAGAAGTAACAGAAGAAAAACTTCAAATCGTTCGTGATAGTGACTTTATCCTACGTGATGTTATCGCTAAACGTGGTTTAGAAGGAGAAATCTGGCAATACTTCACTTGTCTTCCTGATATCCGTTCAGTAGGAGTTATGGGAGATGTTCGTACTTACGATTATACCGTTGCAGTTCGTGCCGTAACAAGTATCGATGGTATGACAGCAAGTTGGGCACATATCCCATTTGAAGTACTTGAAGAAATCTCAGCACGCATCGTAAACGAAGTAGCACACGTTAACCGCGTAGTCTACGACATTACAAGTAAGCCACCAGCAACTATTGAGTGGGAATAGATTACAAATATAATTTGGAGTGAGAAACCTAATTTAACAGTATTTAAGAACATTAAAAAAGCTATAAAAATCTATCTTTCAATTAGGTTCCCCACCAAAAACCCCACCAAGATATCTCGGTGGGGTTGATTTTTACATTGAAACTTTTGATACTAAAATCTTAACATCAAATTATTTATTTCAAAACTTAAAAGCACTTTTCTAAAGTAGAATAGTGCTTTTTTATATTTAATCTAGCTAACATTAATGAAATTATTGTTAGCTTTAATCATATTTTTCATTGAAGTTTCTAATTTTTTCATATAATCTTCCATATATTGCCAATCAAGTTCATTTTTCTTATTTACTGGCAGTTTTATATATTCTAATTTTATTGATTCCGAGGACCCCATATCATTATATTGATATTTTCTTGTTAATACTCCTCTTATTACAGCCGATAAAAATAAACCCGTATACTTATTTAGCTTATCATTATAAAGTAATAATATAGATGAACCCGCACCTCCTCTCCCTAAAAAATCAGATGGTTGATAGAATGTACTTCCATCGACTGGACTAACAGTGATACAATTCCCCATTTCTAACAACTCATTGCTAAGTGGAGTACGATAACTGTCAACTCCATTATTATAGTTTCCAGATGATACAAAAGGAATACTGCCTTCATTATATTTTTTTACACTTCTTGGGGACGGCCTTTTGATTGAAAATAGATTATTTATTTGAAACTCTTTCCATTTTTCTATATTAATTTTATGAGATTTCGATTTTTCTAAATAAGTCGTAACATGGTATGAACTCTCTCTCTCTCTAGCGTAAAGCAGTTTTATGTAACATTCCATATATTCCCAATCAGGTTCACCATTAACATCAATTGGTAATTTTACTATTATTTTTGAAGCATCTTCCCTTGTAAATTTATTAACGTAGTCAAAATTCATCAATTTTGCTTTTTTCTTGAATACAGCCGTAAAAAATATTAAGCACTCTTTACTCCATTTCTCATTATACTTTATAGGCTTTAGTACTTGAACATGTGAATATCCTACAAAATCATTTTCTTGGTAAAATATACTATCTGCATTAGTAGTATCACTAAATGTTATAACATTTCCTGGTTCTGTAATTTCATGGTTGGTGTACCCTCCTATACCATTGTTATAACTTGAATTTACTACTACTGGATTGATACCATCTTCGTGCATTAAATCCTTATTTGTTACCTTATGATTTTTTGTAGGATTAATAGAAAATAGTTCTTCTATTTTGAATTCTTTCCAATCTTGTATATTAATTTTCTTCATTTATATCACCTAAATCTAAAATTAATTTATTATTTTCTATATTTGATTTGTACAATACATTATCTAGTAATTTTGTATTAAACTCTTTTACATCTATATTTTGTTCAAACATAATATAATCAAGTATTGTCTTTTTAAAGTCTTCTTCGAATATTTCAAATTCTTTTTGTGGCTTTTGATACGATAGATTTTCTTCTGGGTTTAACCATTGATGTGTACTATATTTTTCATCTACTCTTGTATGAGCTACTTCCAACCAATATTTCTCTATATCTTTCCAACGATTTTTTATATCTTGTCTACCTTGATTTTTTACTCTCTCCAAACCATCTTCTTCTATATAATATGCAAAAACTTTTTTACCATCTTGAGGTTTTCCAGTTTCAAATACAAAGATACTTGTTGTCACTCCTGCATCAAATAAATTTTCTGGAAGTTTCACTATCATTTCTAACGTATGTTTCTTTAATAGCTTTTGCATCTTATCTTTTTCTAATTTTTTATCTGGCAAGATAAATGCACATTTTGTACCAGCAGATACATTAGTTAAAACATTCTCTACAATTTTCTTACAACCATATTTTCTTTCGTATGGCGGATTCATTAGAACCTTAGTTATATTCTTTGATTTTATCCAATTACACGCTCTTTCTTCTCTAGTATCTAAATGTTCTAAGTTAGTTTTTCCATCTTTGTGAATAAGCATATTGGCACAGGCTAAAGCAAATATTTCTCTATCGAACTCAATTCCAAATAATTTATTTTGTTTTATTTCTTCTGCTTCTTTTGTATTATTACCACCAACTTCTCTAATCATATTAGCCATCGCCTTAGCTAAAAATGCCCCGCTCCCACAAGTAGCGTCTAGTACTCTATCGTTATAACTTACACCTATTAATCCATACATAAATGATGTAATATGTTCTGGTGTAAATACTTGACCACTTTCAGATTTCTTCTTATATCTATTGAATTCATTGAAGAAAATCCCCATTACATCTTCACCATTCCAGTTATCGGAATTGACTGACTCTGAAATTTCAATAATAGAATCTATAAATGTGTTTATGTCTTCTTGATTTTCTACTATATTTACTTTTATTTCACTATATACTTCTAATAAAATATCAATTTTTAAATTTTGTTGTCTATGTACTTGTAATGATTTTGCTAAAGTATCAAAGATTTTATTTCTAAATGGTTCGTATCCATTATCTTTAATAGCATTTAAATTACCACCAAAACGCTCAACAACTAATGCAGAAGCTGTAAATATCATTCTATGATATAAATTTTTTATTCCAAATTTAAAATGTAATAAATCATTTATACGCTTAGTTACTGTGAATATTTTTCCTTTATCTACAAAATCTAGCTTAAATAAATCTAAATAGTATTGCTTTTCTTGAAGAGTTTTGGCAACTTTTACTTCTTCTTTATTTTTATAAACTACTACTTCTTCACCATTATATAAAATTCCTATTGTATTTTTATATTTAGTTGAAATTATATCAATATTCTTAAATAATTCATTTATTATAGGCTTTTTTCTTAAATCTTTATCAGAAGATTTTGTTTCTAAAATTATTGCAGGTTCATTAATATTTTTTGGTAAATACCAACCATCAGGTTTATCATTAACACCTTTAAATCCTAATTGATTAAACGTAGTTATTTGTCCTGTCCCCTGTTGGATGTTCTTTTCTTCTTCATCAAACTTTAAAATTATCCTTGCTTCATCTCTTACTTTATCTTCTGTTTTAAGTACCATAATTTCCTCGATTTTATTTTATTCTTGAATTAATATATCATTAAATAATAATTCCAATATCCCCAATTTTTTCATTTAATATTATACTTATTCTTAATATTTTTTTCTTTATTTCTCCTACTATTTTACAACATTCTCTATGTAATTGATAGAATTTTCTCCTTATTTTTTGGAAATTTTCGTAAAGTTTTATTTGATTATTGTATAATTTTTTTACACAGTGTTCGATACACTTGCTTTTATCCTTTTAATTTTTGATTAAATCTTTAATTCTATTTATTAAATTATCTAAATTTTGATTTTTATACTTTATTTTTCTAATTTTAAAATCATTTTTTATATTCACTGGCACTACTAACTTTCGGTAATATCTTAATTATTTTACAATTATTTAATATTTTTAACAATATAAGAATAGTGATTTATTCCATGTTGGTTATCTTTTATTATATTTTTTGTACATTTTGGTTTTGAAATTTATTTACACTTCTATTTTAATATTTACATCAATTTTTTAAAAAATTTTTTTCAGAATAGTTGGATATTGCGTTTTTAGAAATATTAGTAAGTTCATCTATTATATTTGATAAGTAATAATATCCAAGAAATAATTTCAATTTATTAAGCCTTAGATCACCATAAATAAAATTAGTATTAGCATAGTCTGTATATATTACTTATTAACAAATTAAAAAGAATTTTTCTAGACTTAGAGTAGTTCTTTTATTATTAATAATTCAGCTAACATTAATGGAAATTATTGTTAGCTTCAATCATATCTTTCAGTGGAGTAATCTTCAATATATTCATTATATAATTCTGCTTCAATATATTCATTATATAATTTTAAAGAACTGTTTTTGATATTTTCTTCATACAATTTTCTCCATTCATTAAATAAATATTCTTCGTTAACACTACGTAAATAGTAACGCTCTATATCATCTTTTATTCTTGAAGATAGTACGATTATTTTGTCAATTTCGTGTTGATTAAATTTTAAAGTATCAATATATTTTAAACTTTCTTTTAATAATTTGTTGTATAAAAGAGTACTTCCTTCTCTTTTTTCACCATGTTTTTCTAATTTTATTGGGTTCATATACGAGTATGCTGTAGATATATCATTTTCTATAATGTTTTTTACTCTTAATCCCAAAGATTTTTGTTTAAATTCATCCTCATTTTCTAAAAATCCTTTAAAATAACTGGTTAGTTTAGTTTGAACGAATACTTTTATTTTTTTAGGTAAATTCTTATAATTTTTCAGATTAAAAAAATATTCTTTAAATAAAGTTTCTAATTCTGATTGATGAAAACATATAATTCTACCTAGAGCCTCTTGTTTAAAGTATTCTAAATTCCCTTTATCTACAATATATTTAATTACTATATCGGGGATATCTTCCTCACTACATACTTGCTCTTGCTTTGCGTTATGAAGCATAGTATAAATAGATTTTATAATTGATATTAATGATACTGATATTAGGTCATTGTTGTCTACATTTTGGTTTTTTTCCAATTTAATCTCAAAATCCTGAAACTTTTTAAGAGCTTTATCATACGAAAATTCATTTGAGTTATTTAGAAGAGAATATGTTTCCATTAACAGTTCTATACATTTATCTTTTATAAAATCATATGTGGTTTTTCCTTTTGCATACATAATGTAATCATATAAAAGTAATTCTATGTAAGATTTAAGTTTTTGATTTTTTCCATCTAATATCTCTGAAAATAGTGTGCTATAAAAAATTTCAATAAAATACTTTAAATTTTCTGAATCATCCCAGAATAATTCTTGATTACTCGAAAATTGCAATTTTTTTCTTAATAGCTCTTCATACCTTGGTGGAATTAGATATGGATTAGGGCTAGATTTTTCACCTGCTCCCTTTCTATTATTATTAATAATTTTTGAAATCATTGCAGAATCAAAACTAGATTTTTTAAAATTAGGTTCTAATAAATATCTCTCAGGTAAACTTTCTTCGTCATTTCCTGCATAATCTACATACGCATCATAATAAACATATATTTTGTTCTCAGATATTATATCGTTAGTTAATTTTAAGTATTTCTTTCGAATTTTTAATCTCGCTGCTGTACATTTATAAATGACCTCACATGTTTTTTCATACATATTTTCTCTCCTCTAAAGTTTGGTGTATTTTGTAAGTGTATTTTTAACTATTATACACCAAAAATACACATAAGTAAATATGATATAATATTTTTAGATTAAGGATAACTTATCTATGCATAGAAGAAAATTTGTTTCATAATCTAATTTGCACATTAACAACTATATATTTATATTAATACACATTAAGGGATAGACAACCTAAACTATCTAAATACAAATGAAAGGACTGTCTAATGACAGCTATGGTAAAAATAAATGATTAAAAAAACTAAACAACTTCAAGTTGATATTCTATCAAATTTTGGTAATACGGCTTATCAAAGATTATCAAAAGATTTTTATCTTGATAACATTCCTGCTGAATTATATGAGGTATGGTATAAAACAAATGAATTTTCATTCTCAGATTTAGTAGATATTAATAGAATTAAATATCTTAGCTACAATGAGCTATCGGAATATTATTCTCAGTTAACAATATTAAAAAACAAACTAGAAATTATATTCAATGATATTTCAATTCAACAGTTGAATATACCATTACAAGTGGTTATCAAAGATAAAAATAACTTGTTACACAAAATCTTTTATGTCATTAAAGGAGGAAATTAATAATGGCGAAACCAAATTGGAATAAAAATCTAGCGGATGTATTAAAACAACCAACAGAAAAAGTTACACTTATTAGTAAGAATACTGGTAATGAGTATGTTACAGATATAGTAAAACAATTAATGGTCGTCTCTACAGGAATTGTTGAAGAGGTAAAAGATGGCTACAAATATTCAATTGTAGATACAAAAAATAGCCTTGAATACACAATTAAAGCCCCTACAAAGGTTGAAGTTAGTTTAGGGTCTATCGTGGTATTCACCAATGTTCGTGGAGGAGCAACAAGTAATGGTGATGGTTGGTATTCAGCTGATTCAGTTACAGTTGCTAGAAGAAATGAGTAAGTATAGACGTATAGTCAAAACGGAAAAGAGCAGACTTCAAAGTCATCAGATTATCCTGATGACTTTGGTAGTTAACCTTTTTATCGCTATAGTTCTCTCTATACTCTGCTTTAAAATTAAATTTTTTATAGTCTATGATGTGATGTATATATCATATATAAGCATATCTATACTATTGTTATTTTTTATTATATCTTTAAAAAATCGTGAGTACACCTCTACTTTAGAAACAGAGCTCATGGATAAAAAAGCTAATAAAATCGCTAATAGAATAAAAAAACTTTTTAATGATAAAGTTATATCTGATGTACTTAATCTTAGCAATTCAACAAGATACGGAGAAGAAATGCCTGAAATATATGTTTATGTTGATGATTCATTAAATGAAGGATATATAGCTATTGAAAATATTTCTAATTGGGAACGCACTAATAAAGACGGGTTTGAACAACGTATATCTGGTATTTTTACTGGGAAATATCAAAAATATGCTGTCATACGTTCAGAACTAACTGCTGGAGATAGTTTTATTCTTTTTCATTTTGAAGATACACAAACATCACAGCGCCTTATACTAAACAATATAAGTTCCCTTAATGAATACATTTCAGAGAATGACCACCACATTAGGCTCGCTAAAGATTTGATATGGGGAGCTGACACTACTCCTCATTTTAGTATAATCGCCCGATCCAGAGCTGGTAAGTCTGTATTAGCTGGCGAATATATGGCTAGATTAATGCTTTTACAAAATTGGATTGTAGAGTATAATTCAGCCAAGAACGATAGGTATGTTAAAGAATTTAATGGTAAAAGCGACCCTGTCCAAATAGTTGAACGGGCTGAATATTGGTGTGAAGTTATGGATAATAGATTAAAACAAATAAACGAAGCTGGAAATGATAAGTACTTAGATATGGATAATATGCCTAACATCGCTATTTTCTTTGACGAACTCGGGAATTTAAATGCTTCTCTTGAATCACTTGATAAGATTGATAAATCTTTGAAAATCACTTCTAGGTGGGTAACAGCTATTAACAGATTATCAGCAACTGGGGCAAGCGCTGGTATTCACATTATAGCTATTTCGCAATTTGCAACTAAAGAAGGATTTTTACCATCATTAGCTAGAGTAAACTGTTCAGACGCTGTAATTATGCTTGGAGGAGCTGCAGACTCCCCAACTGAACGTCAATATTTAATGAGTGGTTTTAGTGATTTACCTAAAAGAAGTTACGGTAAAGGCCAAGGAGTAGCAAAAATAAGTGGTTCTGGTCAAAAATGGGAGAGTCTCCCCCATTTTTATGAAACACCATGGTTTGAAACATTAAAATAATTCATATTTAACTTTTAATTACTCCCTACGCCTCCTCGACACAGGGCTTGTCAATGTGTCGAGGAGGGGAAAATAAAGTAATATCAAGGTTAAAAAGATTTTTTAAAAATATATAAACAACATATATCAATGGAATAATTAAAGGAATAATTAAAAAATAATTTAGAAAGGATAATAAATACTTATGGTAAAAAAAGAAGCTAATTTAACAGCTATAATGCTAGTACAACAATTAGAACCAAAATTTTGGCATACTTGGGAAGATACTTCTCCTATATTAGAAGCTAAAAATGGAAACTGTAAACCTTTGTTGGAAGTTATAGTTAAGCGTTTAGCAGATAATGATATTGAAGTAGTAGAATGTTACGCAATTATTCACGGTAAGGATAAACGTACTGTATGGAGTCAAGAAAAAATGAAAAATATAGTGGAAGACAAAGAATTACATATTCATATATTAATGAAGTTTAAAAAGGGTGTTTCTCTAACTAAACTGGCAGTAACTATTGGAGTAGAATCTCAATATTTAGAAAAATTAAAATCTGGGAGGTACGGTTATGATAATTCATTAGCCTACCTAATACATTCTAAAGATGAAAATAAACATCAATATTCACCAGAAGAAGTATTTACTTTATTAGGTGAAGATTATAAAAGTATTTATAGTAGAAGAATTGATACTTGGTTAAAAGGTAAAGCTACAAAAATTGCCAAAGAAACTATTCTTAGCATTGATTGGTTAGTTTCAGAAATATTAGTTGGAAATATTACAAAAAATAATATTTTACTTTCAGATGAATATTATATAATTTACGCACAACATAAACGAAGAATAAACGAAGCCCTAGATACTTATTACGAAAAAAAAGCTTTAAATACTATACTGTCCTTAGAAAATAAAGAGTTTAAAAAAACTATAATATTTATTAAAGGACAAAGTGGCATAGGAAAGACTCGATTTGCAAAATCTATTATAGAAACTATTATAAAATTATCCGTATTCTATACAAGTAAACCGTGGGAATCCTGTATCACTGCTTCAACAAATGCTTTTGATGAATATGCTATGCAAGAAATATTACTATTAGATGATATACGAGAAAATAGTTTTAGCGTTTCAGATTGGCTTAAATTATTAGACCCTTATTCTATTTCACCTATTTCTGCAAGATATCATAACAAACAAGCTATAGCAAAATTAATAATAATCACTAGTACACGCTCTCCTGAAGATTTTTTTAGAAGTGTTAAAGAAACTAGTTTTGAAGATTTTGATCAATTTTATAGAAGATTAGATTTAATTATAGAAATTGATGGAAATTATTTTGTCTCAAATGTATATAAAAAAGAACTAAACAATAAAGATAGATTGAGAACTACATTTCATAGCTCTAAAAAGAAAATATATCAATATATCATATCTACTACTAAAAAGAGAGATAAGATAAAAGTAGTAAAATTAATTGTTGATAAAGTAATTAGAAATATGAAATGGAATAAAGAAGATTATCCTCCTACTGACCAAAGTAAAAAAGGATAATCTGTAATGATAAATAGCAATATTACTATTTACTGCTATTATCTCAAAATTTAGAATAAATAGCAAGGAGAAAATAAATGACAAATAATACGATAAATAAAGATGATTTAATTAAAATGGGGTATAAAGAACATACCGCAATATCAATTATTAGACAGGCGAAACAAAATATGGTACAACAAGGTTATAGCTTTTATAATAATAAGCGATTAGGAAGAGTTCCTATATCTACTGTTGAAACTATATTAGGTTTCTCTCTGCAAAGTATCAAAAACTTAGAGGAGGAAAACTAATGTCTCAAGCAAAAAGAAAATACACTGGTGTCTATATTGATGAAAAAGGAAACTATTTTTATCAGACCGAACTTGGAATTGATAAGATAACTGGTAAAAGAATCAGAAAAAAAGGAAGAAAAGATAAGAATGGAAAATCATTTTCTTCTGCATTTGAAGCATACAAAGAACTTACTAGAATAAAAAATGAATATTATGACACTCAAGGATATTCAAATTATAGAATGACCTACAAGCAATATATGAATAATATTTATATTCCATATTATAAAACTACTGTTAGCAAACATACATTTTCTATCAGAAAAAACATACTTGAAAGTATTAGAGATAGATTTGCCAATACTGTATTACGCTCTATTTCTTTAGAGCAAGTTCAAAATTATCGTATGTGGTTGTTAACTGATAAAGAAGATGATGGAGCTGGTATTTCTCAAAGTTATGCAAGTATAATTTTTGGAAGTTTTAGAAAATCATTAGATTATGCTCTTGAAATGGGGTTTGTTGAAACTAATATCTCTAAAAAAGCTAAAGCTATACCAAAGGGAAAAGCAGTAATTCCTTATTGGACTAAAAAAGAGTTTGAAGCTGTAATTTCGAAAATATACACACAAAATATATATGAACACCTAAACTTTGTAATGTTATGGATTTACTTTACAACAGGTATAAGAGTTAATGAGGGATGTGCATTAAAATGGTATGACATAGACTTTAAAAATAAGAGATTGCGCATTCATAATATGCTTGTTATAAATTCTAAACAAAATTGGTATATAAATTCATATACAAAAACTGATTCAGGAAAAAGAACAATAACACTAGATAAAGATACTTTAAACATTTTGAAAAAATGGAAAGAAACTCAAAAACAAATTGGGTTGGGTAATGAGAATGATTTTATTTTTTCTTATGATGGTTTACCGATGATTAAGTCTACTATTTCAAGAATTATTACTAGATATTCTAAATTAGCTGGTGTCAAGAAAATTCAAGCTAAAGGATTACGACATAGTCACGCTAGCTACCTAATCAACGAGTTTAACGTATCAATACTTATTTTATCCAAAAGATTAGGTCATTCTTCTCCAGAAATCACTTTAAAACACTACTCACATTTATGGACTGGAGCAGATGAACATATAGCACTAGAAATGGAAGGAAATATAGTATATAATAAACCTACGGAAAGTCTTATAAATTTTAATGGTAACCAATCTTTAAAATCACTATAAGATATCCCCACCAAATACCCCACCAAAAACAATAGTTCAAGATTAAAACGTTATTAAATGGGGATTTGTAAAAGGGAGATTACTATTGAGTGGGAATAACCTAAGCACTAATTGAAACCATTGGTAATACTTACTATTCTAAGGTTTCAGGTGGTTAGCTAAAGTATTTTTGAAGTAATTTTTTATAAGAAAAAAAGTGGTAAGCCACTTCTAAGAGAAAATAATTAAACCAGCTAAGTATCATATCAGTTTTTTGCTACAGTCTTTTATGTATTTAGATAATATGAAAATAATTGAAAACCAAGCATACTACAAATTTATATTATTGGATTTATATGGAAAGCTTTAAAAAAATAAGCGAGGAAATGTGGCTTCTTGCTTTAGAAAAGCTATTTGTAGATTAGATGAAGTGATATTTTTTAGTAAATAGTTACAAAGATATAATTCAAATGAGTAATAGGGGGCAGTTATGGCAAAAGGAATAATATATTTAATGAGTACAGTTGTTTCCGGTCTTATCAAGATTGGCAAGACTAGAAATGACCAATTTGAAAATAGAATGAGACATTTAGAAAATAATGGCTATGCAAATGTCGCAGGGTTAAAAAGGGAGTTTGCTATAGAAGTAGATTGATATGATGAGAAAGAAAAACTTATTCATGACATCTTTAGTAAAAGTAGAATTTTCAGTACGGAACTATTTGCATTAGATATTGAGGTTGCAAAATCCTTATTATCTTCTTTAGATGGTAAACAAATTTATCCTAAAGATAAAAGTAAAAAAGAAGTTTTCAAAGAATCTACAGAAGAAATAAAATTGAAATCTGATGTAGGATTTGTTCCAGATGGGGAGTATGTATTAAATCGTAATATAAAAGGTTTCGGAAAAGTAAATGGGAAAGCTATAGTTAAAGATGGAGTATTCACAGTATTAAAAGGAAGTTTTTGTGGTAATACCGGCAAAGGCTATATCCCATCTATTAGAAGAAATGCAAAAATAAAAGACCATATTTTACAAGAAGATATTGCATGTACGAATCCATCAAATGCCGGTTGGATAATTATTGGAAAATCCAATAATGGATGGATAGAATAGAGAGATTTAAAAGGAAATCCTATCGAAATATATAGAGATAAAGAAAAATAGTTGATACTCAGGTTATATGTTATAAAAAATAACGAGAGATTCGCTTATGTCAAATTTAAAAGCAAAAGAATATAAAAAATTTGAAGATATTAAGTATATTAGAAAAGATGGAAGCGAATATTGGAGTTCAAGAGAACTTGCTGATGTACTTGATTATTATCAGTGGAGAAACTTTCAAAAGGCATTTATAGAGTATCATTGATTTCGGAAAGCTTAAAATTTCGAGAGATATAGTAATTATATTCGCAAGGAAATAGCTAATGTAAGTAATGGAATAGAAAGATTGAAAAACTTATGAAGACATCAATAAAAGGGCTGTTAAGGGACAATTTAATATGGATATATTTTTTAGGGATCGGATTATTATTTGCAGGACAGGTTATTTCAAGTTTCATCGATCCGTTTCCTCTTCCGAATTATTTCAATAATAATTTCAAATTTACATTTAATATATACGCTAATTTTTGGGGAATTTGGATTGCGTTTATTTTATTCTGTATAATTTTCAAGAAGAAGAACAAAGTAATTTTAAACTCTATTAAATATAACAGAACTTGCAATAATTTTAAAATGTTGATATTAGGATTTTTGACAGGTTTTGTCCTGAATGGATTTTGTGCAACAGTTGCAATTTTACACGGGGATATTAAGCTTACTTTTTACAAGTTTGAAATAGTGAACCTAATTTTATTATTTATTGTAGTTTTCATTCAGTCTTCGAGCGAAGAATTGATTTTTAGAGGATTTATTTATCAAAGACTGAAAAATAGATATAAGAACACTGAATTTGCAATAATCATAAACTCAATATTGTTTGCATTACTTCACTTGGGAAATAATGGAATATCAGCTTTTGGATTTATAGATATACTACTTTCCGGTGTATTTTTTAGTTTAATGTTTTGTGCATTTGACAGTATTTGGCTTGTTATGGCATGTCATACAACATGGAACTTTACACAAAACATTCTATTAGGGTTACCAAATAGTGGAACAATATCTAAATATTCCCTTTTTATGATGGATGTAAATTCCGCAAAAAGCAGTTTTGCCTTTGATAAAAATTTTGGCTTGGAAGGGGCCGCGCTCTCAATAATACTAATGTTTACAGGGTGTATGATAATGTATATTTATTGCAAAATAAACAATAAGTTTGTCTTCAGACTGTGTAATTGCAGTGACGAAAATAAATGCAATATGGACAATTCAAGATTAAAAAAGGACTCGGTTCAATAAACTGGAAGGAATGCAATACAGATGATATTCTCGATGTATTGTTTAGAGATTGATTTAGTTTGTTCGTCAGTAGCTAAAAGTAAATATTATGATATTTTAAATATAGATTCTGGCGTTCAGGATACAAAGATTCTATTAGAAGCAAATTATAAAGCTATAAAAAAACGCGAAAATATTTTAAAAATAATAGAAGACTTAAAGCCTAGGAATTATCCTGAAAGTTTTAATAAAATTAAAAATGCAATTATTGAAGATATCAATGGAGATTAAAAGCTCTATGAAGTACTTTTGAGGTATTTTGTTAAAAATATACCTATAAAATCAGTGAAATTTTGTAGTGGGTGCAAATGAAAGTCTTGTAAATGCTTATTTTATAATAGTTAGCAGGTTTTATATGAAGAGTGGGAATAACAGTAACAAAAATACTTCTGTTATAGAACCTTTAAAAACGCTGGGTTTGGGTGATTTGAAAGCGTGAAAACTGCCTTAGTGATACTATTTTGATACTAAAAAGTTGAAAAAATAGGTTCAAAAGGGAGTTGTTGAATTTAGGTGAATTGTTTAGAAAGCCTTCCATCATTTTGCGGGGAGGCTTTTGTTGAAAATTATAAATTGTAAATTGGCTTTTGTTTTAGAATAGTTACATGTATGCATAAATGAAATATTTTTGTTATTGTGGACTTATATACAAGATATGTATTACATTTGTTGTGATGTACTATTACGAAATTTACGGATAATGTATAATAAATAGGAAGGTGAGATTCTATGACTATAATTTTTTCTGAAAACCCCGAAAATGATCTTTGGAGAGAATTATTACAATTTACATATGAGGCTAATATAAAACGGTATTTAGCAAAAAAGGGGCATGAGGTAGACGAAGATACTATAAATTGCATCGCAGGTTCGTTTTTACAAGCAAATGAATACTATAAGGCTGCTAAAGAAGATAATCTTCAAATTTCACCATTACTATTATATTATGGCTCAACAAATCTTCTTTATGGAATGGTTAACCTTTTAAGTGGCAGTATCAATAAGATTAGTAACCATGGAATGAAGATTTTCATTCCTGATCAAATGAATTTCATTGCAGACACGAAAATCAGATTTCTTAGTCCAGTAGATGGTGGAGTTCATGTAGTTGCAAGAGCGATAGGTGTTACTTCTGACTTAACAGGATTTGGTGATTGGAGTTTGAGAGAGTTTTTAGATTCGATTGCAGAAATACAATCTGACTTTACACAATGCTATGATGTACAAACTGGCTGTACTATTATGCTTGATATTTTTAATACTCCAGATGGAAAGGCTGAAAAAATATATTTTTCGGAAGAAAACAAAGATCATTTGATTGAACTATTAAAAAAAGTTGAAGGGTTTGAAAAATCATATTTGCGCTTTACTTCTGCTACAGACTTCAAAACGGGCAAAGAATATTTTGTCCTTCGTCATAAATTGACAGGTGAGGATATCAGTAAACAATCCTATTCTGGACAACCATATTTACAGGCAGGGCATATAAAAAATAGCAAATTGATAACTATCCCAACATTACTTAATATATACATCAGTTTATTTGCATTATCTTCACTATGCCGTTATTTCCCGGAACGTTGGAGTCCTTTTGTGCTTAAGGATATAACTGGTGAAAAACTTTTAATTGAAAAATTTATGTTCTATGCAAGAAGGCTCGTTCCTAATTATGTACTTAATAATCTTTTAGAAAATACTATACAGTATAGTTCGAGCAGATATACAGCAACTGATACTGTTAAATTAGTAGGTGAACATCAGGTGCAAGAGATGATTGAAAGAAAAGTGCAGAATGAATTGGAGAAACAACACATTGACTTTAAAGAGAAAAGATAAAATTTCTTTCTATATAATAATTTAGGAGATAAAATGATGTCAACAAATTTTAGAACAGAAGTATTTAAGTTATGTAAAAAGCTTCAAAAGGATGAAGCTTCGCAAAAAATAAGAAAAATGATTTATGACATGTCAGTTGTTATAGAATCAAATGAAATTGGTGAAAAGTTTACAGATTCCCGTAATGATTTTGCTTATATGGCACAACATAGTAATACTGAATTTCATGGTTTTATATTTCTTGATGAAAACATTGAAAAAATAGATATCCCCAATTTTTTCAATGTAGAGCATTTGTCATCAGCAGAAAGAATATTGATTGAGCAAGGACATAAAACGCTTACTCGATTTATTGATTTATGTTTGTCTGAAATTGCTTCTGAATCAAATGAAGTAGCAGATTCAATGAATCCGTATTTTCTATATAAAGAAGTCTGTGTTTCAGAAAATGTAAGCACACTACTCTCAGATGAGGAGTTAATTCCTGCAATATCAGCGTTCAAGAATGGGAAAATCTATAAAGTTCTTATGGATGCTAATTTTATAAAAATGTTCAAAAAAATTGATATTGATGCTATGCGTGGGTTAGTAGTATATTAGAAAAAGAAATTAATCAAAGCCTTGGAGAAGAAATTTCTAAGGATATAAAAGATTTTTCGATGAAGTTGCACACAAAACTGGATGATATTACTGATGTGATGTTTGCGTTTTCGGTATTGATGTTAGCATTGAAGAATTCGTTAAAGATTTCTTGCCGTCTGCTATATAGGGCAATTTGCGGTATTGATTTGTTTGTTTTGAATAATGATAATATAATTAGTATCGAAAAAGATGTTTCCACAGTTGTGAGCAAATTTTATAAGATTTTTGCTCAAGATATAACTCTTGATTTCTCAGGAAGCGATATGGGTAGTATTCTTCTAATAGATTGTGATTTGCCTCATGGTATTCACATACATGAATTTGGAATGCTGATAGCTCAAACATTAAATTTTGCAGGAGAATTTGGGGAATCAGCAAAATATTCGGTTGTTACTGTTGATGAGGAACTAATTCATATACATCATCTTGTTGATGAGGTATTGAAAGTTGGATTGCCTATTATAAATACAAATTGAAAAAATGGATTTAAGCTATTCTAACTTAAATTCATTCAAATCTTTAGCTTATCTTAAAGTATCAAATAACACAAAAGCACATGGCTTGAAGAGTAAAATCTTTCAGCTATGTGCTTTTTCTGTGCTTATTTTAAATCTGGTGGAACTTTGGCATTTATTCCACTTTTATAGAATTTTACATTGCTTTCTTCAAAGGGAACATAATCTTTTTTTAGACTATCAGAATAGTTAGCTTTCCAATCCTGCAATGCTTCTTTTGTAATTTCGTTATTTTCATATTTTTGTTTTATTTTTTGCCAATCTTCAAGCATGTTTCGTATTCTGAGAATTGCTTCACTCCCGAAATATATACCTGTGGTAGTGTATGCGGGATCTTCGTCATTCATAATAACCTGTCCTTATATTAACCTCAATACTGTCATCCAGCTTAAATAAGAATCGCATAAGGTCATGCTCTGTGTACGGATAGGCAGGTTCTTTCAAATAGTCTTTATTTACATGGAGTGCAGCGGATATGAGGTAAAATTCGGTAAGCATATTGCTTTTAGAAGTAAAAATCAGCAGAGATTTACCAGAGCAAAGACGATTGGAGACAACTATACCGAAGAACGGATTAAAGATAGAATCCTAAATAAAGAAAAAGAACTTGGTAATATCATAGATATTAAGAATAACGAAAAAGTGAAGTTAAGCAAAGGATATGAGCGTTGGGCTACGAAACATAATATGACAACAGCAGCAGGTACGATGATAGCAATTCGAGATAAGGGCTTTCGTTCGATGACAGAGTTGGAGTCTGAGATTAAGAGATTATCATCCCGAGCGAATCAACTTAGGAAAGAGTTTAGAGATAAGGAATTTGAACTAAAGCAAATTAAGGAAATTACGAAGCATCTGCAAATCTGTATCAATAAAAAAGCTCATTATGATGGATATAGAAAAAATCCAAATGACAAAATCTATTTGATGATGAAAATAAGGACCACCCCTGAAAAGGGGTGGTTTTCTCTGTGGGTATAACCCTTTGTTACTAACACGCGCCTCAAGGCGCTGGCTTTCACATCCGTTCAAGCCCTATTGTATTTTGACGCCCGCTACCCGTTAAACGGGTTTATTTTATTTTTTCTTATTTCCGAATGGATTTGTATATTCTTTTGTTGTCAGTTTATCCATCGCAATATCATGCGATTCTTGTTCTCTTATATACTTTCTTATTGTACTTTCATTCAATCCTACTGTACTCACATAATATCTTTCTGCCCAAAACTTTCTATTTCCATACTTATATTTTAAATTTGAATGCATATCAAATATCATCAACGAACTTTTTCCTTTCAAATATCCCATTATACTTGATACACTGTATTTTGGTGGTATTGATAGTAACAAATGTATATAATCTGGTATTATATGTCCTTCTATTATTTCTACTCCTTTATACTTACATAATCTTTTTATTATATTTACTATATCTAGTTTGTATTGATTATATTCTATTTTTCGTCTATACTTAGGTGTAAATACAATATGGTATTTACATAACCACTTTGTATGCGATAAACTATTATGTTTGTTTGCCATATAAAAAACATCCTTTCTTTTTTTAGAGCTTGAACTACTCTTACTTTATCAAGAAAGGATGTTTTTTCAATTGTTTAACTTTTATCTCTCACCCGCATAGCGGGTGGTTTTTTGTTTCGGAGGCTTTGCCTCCTCAACCGGCTAAAGCCATTAATAAAAAAAGACAGGAATGGTACTCCTGTCTTTTTTGTTTATGTTTAATTTGTTTGATTTGCTTATATACTAATTTTAAACTAATACTTTCTTTTTGTCAATTCCCTTATCCAGATTACAAAAAATAATTTTTCACATAATATTTCTCTTATATTGCTTCAAGTTTCATTGGATATTTGCTAAAAATATTTATGAAATTAATTCTATATCGATTCGTTCTTATAAACGCTATATACTTACATAGAGAAAAATTCTATACCTCCTTCACTTATACCTATAGCTGACTAAAATATCTGCTATTTCTTGACAACATGTTTGTGTAACAAAATAGATTTATCAAATTAAAATTACTTCTTTTCTCAAATTTCCATTTTATACAACTAACTGACAAGTATATCACGTTAGTTCAGAATCTTTTATATACTTGCCGCCTGTATTAATCATTTTTCTACGATTCTGTTTAAACCATAAAATCACAGAAGAATAATTGATACATTAACCCGTCAAAGGAAATCGTTTTACGGGCGTAAAATTAGCAGCTTGAAGTACCTTTTAAGTATTTTGTTCAAAAAAATTTTATAAAAAATGAAACTATATAGCGGAAATAAATAAAAATCTTACAAGTATTTCTTCTATATTTGATAATAATATTTATATGAATTTCATCTATCCAATGAAGAAGGCTGAGCTTCTGTAAGATGTAAACGGAATTAACTCGCTATTCAAATAATCCCCTTGAAGATAATTACTTAATTTAATATAATAATTTATAGAGCCTTTCATTGTTTACCATGGAAGATTTTTGTGAAATTGGAAGTATTAAAGGAGGTATGACAAATGTATATCGAAAAATATTGGGGCGAATATATTGGTGGTTCCGATGATAGCCTAACCCTTGTTGCATTTTTAGAAGATCAGAAGAAAGAAGAGATTGCTCTTAGTGAAATTTTTGCTAAGATTGGATTAGATAGACAGAACTGGAATTTTCGTCAAACTGTGAAAAATCTTGGCTTCACTCACTCTATTGGCGTGGAAACAGACTTTCACTTCGCAATAGACGTGATAATTGATATTGCTGCCATCTTGCTTGAGTGCATCGTTAGTGGTGGAATAAATCTTCATGATTTAGACGAATATGATACTCCATCCAGATATATCCACATCACTGCTACATCAGAGGAATACACTACTCTGGATAAGGTACTATTGGATTTTATCCAGAATCCATTAGAGTATGACCTTAGTGAATTTTTAAGTGAAGATGACGTCAAAGATATGACTCATCAGGTAGAGACACTACGAAAGGAACTGTATGAGATATCAAGGACAACCATAACTACTATTATATAGAGAAGAAAAAAATATATCGCATATAATAGTTGATATCTTATTCTATGCTAAAAACCGAAAAAGCATATCAACAAGTAGCTATTGAAATGAGTAAGCTTGGGAGCGATATTTTCTAATCAAAGAGCATAAAGCTCGGGAAAAGTATCTTCTCTTTGATTTGTTTATATAAAATATTTTCATGTTATGTTGTTCTTTATATACGAAGGAGGTATGATTATGGTGAAGTTTATTGGAGTAATATTTTGTATACTTTCAATACTTTTAGCCTATAAAAAACTGACATTGATAGTTTTTGGAAAATCCGCTATAGGGAGTATAGTCGGCTTTGATGGTATGGTCAGAGGCACAAAAGGGGTAGCTGCTTATCCTTATCTTGTAAAATTTGAATATAACAATCAAATATATATTGCAAAAAGTCTGGAAAGCACCTTAGGAAATTATAATGAAGTTTTTTCTGAAAAAAATTGTTATCGAAAAATAACTGTATTTTTCAACGAGAATAATCCTGAAATAGTTACTATCAAAGAATTTAAAGGGATATATGTAATTAGTTTTGGTATGTTTTTGTTAGGTATACTTGGAATATGGATTTAAAGTTACTTATGTGAAATATTCCTGCAAAGTTGGATACATAAGAATTTTTTTTAGTTAAAAAATACAAGTAAGTTTAATAAAGAACTATATCATAAAACTTTATAGAACGGTTAATAGAACTTAAGGTAATAACAAAAACTATATCCAGAGCGAATTTTTAAAAGATTAATAAAAGAATAAAAATACGGCTAAGCATTCTAAGTATAGCTATCTATAACGATATCAACGAAATAAAATTTCGAACTTAAGAAAAAAATATAAATTATTTTTTCTACCGATGTTAATTTTCTTTGATTAAACTAACTATCCGATATAGAATCGTTATTATATCTTTGAATAGAAAAAACACCCTATACAAATAAAAGGAATGAATTTATTTCAAAAAATGGTTGTATAATAAATCCAACGTATGACTTTGGCCGTGCTCTGATTTATTCACAGCCATTTTTATTATGTTTTTTAACCTCTACTACACATATATCAACTATCAAAACCATTCAAAGCAATCAAAAATCTATTACAATAATCATTTGTATAGCTTATAGATGTGGTAACTTTCCATTCCTTTCGTCAAAATTCTGATATAACCATTCCTTCTACTCTATCTGTGCAAAGTACATATTACATAATCTACTATCACAACGCAGCATATTAAAGTAATTCTTATTCCATTTGCAAGTAAATAATTCTAAACCCCTCACCTAAAAATTTTTACTATTACTCATTATTTTAAGTTACCAAAATTTTTTCCAAACACTTTCTAATAACATATCAAGCCAAATAATAGCTAAGTTTAATTATGATATGCTATAATGAAATAAATAAAATAAAAATTTGGAGGTTAATAATGAAAAAAATTGATTTTTTAATAACTCTTACAGCTCATGAAAATGACGCAAATAATGTTACTATAGCTTTTACAATGGGACTACAAGCTGCTCAAAAGGGATATGATACAGTTATTCTACTTTTATCTAATGCTGTTGCTTTAGCTGAAAAAGGATATGCAGATAAAATTGATATTGGAGAGCCTTTTAAACCTATAAAAGAGCTTTTACCTGCATACTTAGCGACTGGTGGACGAATTGCAGTTTGCTCAGCTTGTATGAAGCACAATGGCGTTGATGAAGCAAATGTTATCGATGGCGTTGAAGTTGTAACTGCTGATTTTGTTATTGACGGCATCATGGCTGCTGAAAAAACTTTACAATTAAACTAAAACAAGTATAGCTTGTTTATTAATTAAAAACTATTAAGGAAACTCTTCCTTGAAATTATCAAATAAAGACCACTTCTTTTGGAAAGAAGTGGTTTTTTTCGGAAAGCTTTGCTTCCACATTTAACTCTACCTATTAAAAATACGAGACACGTTTTTTCGTATCTCGTATTTCTTAAATTAGCTTTCTATTAATTAGTTAGCTTTATTTTTTCTTTTAATTAACACATATCTTGCTAATAACCCTAATACTCCTAAGCCTCCAACTTCACTTGGTGCGCTTCCTGTCTTAGGTAATTTTGGTTTTGGTGGAATGTATTTGTTTATAAGGTCATATCCTTCTATAGATTTTTCATATCCCGGTACATCTACTTCATCTATGCTATATTCTATTACTCTTCCATTTTCGTTGTAAAATAAAAAATTATGCTTGTCTAGCGTTCTTAAACTCATAATAAAATTAATACTTAATTCGTTCTATCATAATCAGAAATTAATATCAATAAATATAGTTTTTAACTAACAACATTATTTTAAAACTGAGGTGAAAAGGAGAAAAACAAGTTGTATACAGCGTAATTGAAATAAACTAAAAAAAATAACTATTTTTATATGGATAAATTATATTAACAAACAAGAAAAAATCAAGAAAATTCCTAATTTATTAAATATTATTCATTCAATTTTCGCTTAATATATATCTCATTATGAAAATTACATAAAAATAATTGGAGAACTATAATAAAAGAACATCATAATAACGCCATTATGATATCGCTTTGAAAAAATAATTTAATATGTTAAAATAAAAGAAAACGCTTAATATTTTTTAAAAAATTATAGTTAAACGGAAGTAAAAATATTGATTTATCTATTATTTTACGACTATCCAGCAACCCCAAGCACTGGTGCAAAGTGGGTTTAGCTCCAATTAGGGCTTAGCTATAGAAGCGAAGCGTGAACTGTTCAATTATTAAAAGTTTGTTTGTCTTTTAATAGTGTTCATAAAAGAAAGGAGTGATTTTATGTTGCGCGGTATTGTTGAACAAAAGGAAATTTCAAAAGAAAAATTTGAAGCAAAACAGAATCAAATTCAAGATCAGGCTTTGAAACGTTTTATGGAAAATGAGTCTAAGAAGGATTCGAACCTTGAAAAAATGAGTGTTGAAAGTAATACTCTAAAATCAAGAAGAAAGCTACTGAATGACTATGATTCTATTGCTATGGAGCGAATTCTAGGAAATAGTGATCTCTTCCCGATTTCCTACCTTCAGATGGGTACCAATTCTGGTAACTCTATCTGTCGTATCCAAATTCGCGATGACAAGGGAAGCTTTATTGGTTCGGGAACCGGATTTTTAGTTTCGGAAAATGTGCTAATGACAAATAACCATGTTATTGATAACATGCGAACTGCTCTAAATTCCCTAGTCGAATTTAATTATCAAGATGATGTAAACTTTATGCCTTGTCCTACATGTACTTTCCGTTTAAATCCTGAACAATTTTTTGTTACAGATGAAGAATTGGATTTTACATTAGTTGCTCTTAAAGATAATCCTTCAAGCGAGAAACATCCTAAAGATTTTGGTCACCTCAATCTGATTTCTGAAGAAGGAAAGATTCTGGAGGGTGAGTATGTTTCTATTATTCAGCATCCAAACGGAGGGCCAAAGGCAGTCACTATTAGAGAAAACAAGGTTAGTTCGATTTCCGGTGACTTCGTTCACTATCTAACTGATACTGAACCTGGTTCATCAGGATCTCCAGTGTTCAATGATCAATGGATTGTTGTTGCACTTCATCATTCAGGAGTACCTGATCCTAATAAAAAGAACGCTTGGATTGCTAATGAGGGAATCCGCATCAGTTCAATTTCAAACTATTTTGTGAAAAAATATACTACTTTCTCTACGCAAGAACAAGGATTTATTAAGGAAGTTTTCCCAAGTTTAGACGTAAATGATGTGCCAGATACTCCTAAACCTACACCTCCTCAAAAAGACGTAGGATATGACGATTCCTTCCTTGGTTCTGATTATAAAGTTGATCTTCCGCAACTATCTGAAGCGATGAAAAAGGATGTCACCTGTCTGAAAGATGGTAGTTATGTTTTAGACTATACACACTTTTCTATTGTAATGTGTCGTTCACGTTGCCTTGCTTATTTTACCGCTGTAAATATAGATGGAAATCAATCGCAAAATATTAAGAGAAGCGGTGATAGTTGGAACTTCGATCCAAGGATTCCTAAAGATGCACAATATGGTGATGAGTTATATGCTAAAAACGATTTGGATCGTGGACATTTAGTAAGAAGATTAGATCCTGTTTGGGGAGATAAGGCTATTCAGGCTAATAATGATACTTTCCATTTTACAAATAGTTCCCCTCAACACAAAAACTTAAACCAAAAGATTTGGTTAGATTTGGAAAATTATATTTTACAAAATGCACAAAATCATAATTTGAAGGTTTCTATTTTTACTGGTCCGGTATTTAGAAGTGACGACATGATTTACCGTGGAAAATTTAAGATACCTGCAGAGTTTTGGAAAGTTGCGGTTATGATTAAAGATGACGGCAAGATGTCCGCTACCGCCTACCTTCAAACACAAAAAAATATGATTGAAAACCTCGAGTTTGCCTATGGAGAATATAAAACTTATCAGGTTCCTGTCTCTCGTATAGAAGAAATTACAGGTCTAGACTTCGGTAACCTATCTAAATGCGATCCAATTGCAAATATCGAATCAGCTGGTATGGTTATTGGAGCACCAGAACATATCAAACTGTAAAAGGAGGTCGTTATATTATGAAGGTATTTTATAAACAAAGACGATTTATAAAAGGAGATAAGGCTGGCGATCCACTTACTACTGGTTGGTTACCACCCCTTCCAGATATGCGGGACTACTCTAATGACCACCCTGTTATCTCTGAACTTTCTATGAAACTAGGTATCGATGGTTCAAAAAAAGCTATCGAAGACACCCTTCCTAGTCATGTTGATCTTAGGGAATGGTGCTCTCCTGTGGAAGACCAGCTTAGTTTAGGCTCTTGTACAGCAAATGCTGTTGTTGGCATGGTAGAATACTTTCAAAAAAGAGCATATAATACTCATATTGAAGGTTCTAGATTATTCGTATATAAAATAACAAGAAAACTAATGCTTTCAACCGGAGACTCTGGGGCATGGCTTCGCTCAGCAATGGGTGCTCTTGTATTATTCGGAGTCCCTGATGAAAAATACTTTCCTTATACACTTGACGGGGAAAATGTAAATCCAAATTGGGATAGTGAACCAGATGCTTTCTTATATTCTCTAGCAATTCATTACTCTGCTATTAACTATTTTTGTCATGACCCACTAGGGAAAAAAACATCGAAAAAGGAAGTTTTAAGAAATGTAAAAACATATTTAGCTGCAGGTGTGCCATCTGCATTCGGTTTCTTTGGTTTCCCTTCTTTTGAAAGCTCGGATACTCCGGGATCAATTCCCTATCCTTGTAAAAATGAACAAGCGGAATGGGGTCATGCTGTAATGGCAGTGGGTTATGATGACGACAAAGTTATCGTTAATACAAAAAGTAATGAAAAAACAAAGGGTGCGTTGATGATTCGAAACTCATGGGGACAAGGTTGGGGACAAGATGGCTATGGTTGGATTCCTTATGATTATGTGCTAAATGGGCTTGCAGAAGATTTTTGGTCTATTCTTTCTATGGAATGGCTAGATACTGAGCAATTTGGCTTGTCAACTTAAAAAAGAAACCATTTATATAATTTGTAAGTATCTACCTTAATCAAATCATATAAAATTAAATACATATTGTTAAACAAAATTATATCTGTTGGCTCATGTAGTCAGCAGATTGTTTTGTTATAAATCTAAAAAACAATCGCATCTTCTACATACTTGTTATGAAAAACTGCTAAAAACATATAGTATTAATATGATTTTTACAATCAAAAATTCTTTACCTATGTTGTTTAATATAGAAAAAATAGCCGTTAAAGTTAAATACATTACAACAAAATCATTTACTAAACTTGTGGAAGCTTCTTTTATAAATATGATATAATTTATTTATATAAGATAAATCGAATTTTATATTATAATCATCTCATCTTATAAAAGAATTTATAATTAAAAATTAACATTAATTTCATTTTTATTGGGAGGAGCAAATGGACTTACTTACATACTTTAGATTAAGAAATAAAATGACATTGGAAGAATGGGAAAATTCTTTTGAAAAAAGGGAACAAGAGATTATTGTACTTATCCATGAAGGTGGTGGCGGCAGTAAGCGAAATGGTTTTTGGGACGTGGCTCAGTATTTCTTGGCCTACGTGGACTATGAAACAGGCTTATTACATAAAAAAGAAGGCCGTATAGTTTATGCTTATAGTAACAAGGATTACGATAGCGGAATTTCACAATGGAAACTTGACAACGAATCAATTTATAGATTGAAAGTCCGCGCTAAAACACCTGAACAAATTCCAGATGGTATTACATTATCATCACAAAATCAGTTTCTCCTTGTAGAAATAATAGAGAAAAATCCTCTTTACCCAGAGCTAGAAGAGATACTTGCAGAATACAAAAAACCAGTAATTCTTCAAGATGACTCATTGGGAGAATTAATTTACAATAAAAAGATTAATAGTTTTGAAGGTAATACTTTTTGGCGAAATAAAAAGATTGATATTTCTTTAGATGTTAATAAAAATAATAAAAGCGGAATCACAAAAGCAAGAAAAGCTCTAAAGACTTTGCTTTCCGAACAGATAAAATGGGATAATGATATACGGATCTTTGCAGCAAAAAAACTTATAAACCTTGCTTGTGAGTGGAACGAAACAAATGACGAAACACCTCCTATCACTGAAGAAAATTTCGCTCAGAGAATCAAGATAATATCAATTTCAATAACATCGGGTGGCACATTTACTATTTATTTCGATGACGATGATATATTCTTTGGACACTATGTGATAGTATATGGTAGTTTAAGAAAAGGGGTTGTAAGCGCAGATATAGTCGGATAATTATTTTTAAATATATTCATCATTAAGAACTTTGGATGATTTATCAGAACAATGGACACAGGACAATATTCTCTTTACAACAAATATAAAAAAGATTTTATAGAATTGATAAATCAGATTATCAGCAATAAAGGACTGCCCTTTTGGAAAAGTTTTATGGGGTATTATTAAATAAAATGCTAAGGAGAAAAAATAATGGAATTTTATATAGCTGAAGAGGGCATTCCTCAAAGTGTCGGTTATGATGGTGCAACGATTGCATATTATGGCAGCGAAATAGAATTAAACTACGAAACAGAACCACCATATGGCGATCTAATTTTTTCAGCAAATCTACCAATATTAAATATTACACTACCATTTTGGATTTATGGGCGAAATCTGATATTTTTAGATGCGTATTATTTATTGGCTGAAACAGTGAAAATAGGCACTTGGGATCCTATAACAAGTATCATTATTAATATTCATACAGGAAAATATGCTAGTTTAGAACACTGGTATAACAATGTATTAATTAAAGAAAATGAAATTGAATTAAAAAATGACTATGATAAAAAATCTATGATTTTAAAAAATGTTAATAATCTTAAATGGATTTAAAACAAATAAAATCCTGTAGTCTATAATAAAACTTAGGAAAACAAGAGTAGCAACAAAAAAGAAAAAAATTTCTTTCCGATGAATTAATTGACACCTAAGATATTGAGGTACTTTGAGATATTTATAAAGATGTTAGCTTTTGACTATGTTGACATTATTAAATAAACATCAATCCTTTTAAAAGACAACTTATACGGATTAATAAGGATATATATAAAATTAGAAATAATTAAATAAATAGTTTTTAAAATTATAACGGAGGTTTGCTATGAGCTATACACAAGAAAATTTTCAAGAATGGATATTTTTTATATCAGATAAAATGGATGAATTTACAGATAAGTTTGCCAAAGATAATCATCTAATCCTTGACTATACTATTGCTTCATTAGATGATTTAGAAAGATGGATATTAAACAACTATTCTGAGATCAAAGATTTAATTGCAGATAAAGTTACCTTAGATCGTTTAACTATTTATATTGGAGAAACTTTTAGAAAATATATCGGTGGCAAATGGTTTATGGATTTAAAGAATAAAAAGAATGCTTATTATTCTATACCTGTTCTAACAGACCCCTCTTATCGTGGTGAAGTATACCTTACACCTATGTTTTTCGCAACTGCTAGTATCAATAGAAATAAAGGTAATTATATTAGCGGTATTCTGATAAAGCACATTGCTGATAACATAAAAACAATCGATGAATTAGTAGAGTTTATGGAAAAGGAGTATTATCCTTTTGATTTCTTTTCAATTGGTAAATATAAAGCGATTGAAGGTTTGTTTTTAGAACAAGATGGGAATAATTACATCTACGGTTATTCTGAAAGAGGACATAAGGATATATATAAAATCTTTAGTGATGAAATAGAAACTGTTCAATATGTACTTAACCAAATCGCTAAAGGACAAGTGGATAATAGCCATTTAGTCGCTTGGACTTGGAATAATAATGAGATTGACGCGGCTGAAAGAGAATTACAAGCGCTGTTTATTCCCTTCAAGAGAAACGATATCCCAAACTTTGACTCTAATGGAAGAACTGCCTATAGAATCTTTGTGGAGGGTAAGAATATACAATACCTTACTGATTTCAAAAAGAAATATATGTGTACTTTATAACTATATTTAAATATGAAAAGGATAATTGAAGCTACAAAGAGAACTTTCTTATATAAGCTCTAATTTTAGAAATACAACAAAGTAACGGAGAGAACTAGAAAATGAAAAATACTGATGATTTGGAAATCTTTGAATTAGCTTGTAAATATTATTCAGAAAAAATGTCTGAATTTAAAGAAATATTAGAAACAAAAGTACGTACTTTAGAAAATGTGAACTGGTCTTTTCAAAAAGGCTCTACTAAAGTTTGTGCAAAAGATGAAACTGGAAGGAAAAAGAGATGTAAAGTAGGATTATCATATAATATCAAAGTTTCTTTGACTTTAGACGATGTTTCTACTATTTGGAATGAATTTAAAAACTTTTATGAAAAAACGACTGTCTCAACATTGGAATATAACGATATAAATAAAGAAATGAGCAGATATGAATTTATAGCTAATAATCCTAATGGAGATGAGATAATATGTACCATCTATTTGGAAAATGAGTGGAATATTCCACAGATTTCTTTGCTATGCTTTGTATCTCCAAGATATCAAAGTAACTAATATAAATTGGGTTTACAAAGAAAATCCTCATTAAAATAAATTTAGTTAGTATCCATATCTTTTTTCTAAGGCAATAATCAGCTCTGTATCAAATACGGAGCCTAAAAAATTGGTGCATAGAAAGAAAAGAACCCGATATAGGCACATACAAAAAAATTTTAGATTTATAATCCATTCTGCTAGATTTTTACTATTAGTAACCTCTACAGAAGGAGCACAAAAATATATCAATAAATATTATAAAATGGAGAATGAATATGAATTACAATACAGACAAACCAATTAATAACCAGGAGCAAGATTTATTAGGTAGATCCTTTTTTTCAAGCCAATTAGGAAAAGCAATTTATGAATATAATGCAAAAGATGGATTGGTAATAGGTCTATTTGGAAAATGGGGAACAGAAAAAACTTCTATTATTAATATGGCAATAAATGAGATTAACAGCCTTGCAAATTGTGATAAGAAAGAAAAATCTAATGAAAACAAACCATTAATTATAAAATTTTCTCCATGGAATTATTCAGATAAAGACAACCTTATTACTTTATTTTTTCAAAGTTTAAAAAATAAAATAAACTACTCAGTTAATACTCAGCAAAAAAGACAGGAATTGCTACCTTACTTTCTCAAATATTAGATTTTATCTATTAGAGAAATACTTAGTTATTCCTGTCTTTTTATCATATATTTATCTTAATCCTAGTTATACTTGACACTTTCAACGTAGTATTTAGATTTTTGGTTTCCGCCTTGATACTCTTTGTTGTTAAGTTTTAGAACTATAGTTGAAATATTTGTTTTAGTCATCGCATCAAGGACATTTATTTTTATACTGTCTCCTTCTACTTTCCACTTATCTTTGGCTTCAACTTCTTGTGGATATTTATTTGTTAAAGGCATTCCTACAAAGACAATTTTATCATCACCTTTGTAGTAGTGAATTTCATTTTTTGTTGGATGTAATGGCGATTTTGCTGCTTCAACTTCATATTCGTTAAAATTTGGTCCTTTTAATAAACCTAACGCCTCATTCATGGTATAAGTTTTATCTGAATATTCATTGATAACATCTAGATAATCTTCTTTCGAAATAGTGAACAGTTCATCTCCATTAGGTGATTTCGATTTTTTCACTTTATCTTGTGTAATCCAAGCTAATAGATTCGTTTGTGTTTTTAGTCTTGATAAATCATTTCCTGAAATAGCTACTTTATGTATTAATTTTTCTACTTCTGTTAAGTCGTGAACAGCTTTTTGTTTATCTTGTTCTGATTTTTTATCTTCTTTTGAAGCATTATTTTGTTCTGATTTATTCTTATCATCTTTTTCTTTATTGGCTTCATTTACCGCACAACCTGTTAGAACTAACGCTCCTGCCGCAAGAACCATAAGTAATTTCTTATTCATATCTAAATTCTCCTTTATCAATAAAATAAGATATTTTATTGATTATTCTTTTTTCATTGACATTATTATACCACATTTTCTCTAAATTAAAAAATAACACTCAGAATAATTAACTTTCTGAGTGTTATTGTATATATTTTGATTAAATTACTTTTAATTCAACCTTACCTCATACCTTTATCATAAGGAACTCCAAGTGCTTCTGGTGTAGAAGTTTTCTTAGAGAAGACGATAAGTGCGATAATTGTCGCTACGAATGGGAACATGTTCCAGAATGATACTGGAATTGGAAGATCTGGTGCTAGAATAGATACTTTTTCTGCGAATACTTTTGTTCCCCCAAAGAACAATGCTGCTAATGTGATTGTAATTGGATTGTATTTACCAAAGATTAAGGCTGCTAACGCTAAGTAACCAAAACCATATACTGTAATTGCTGCGTTGAACCCTTGGCTGAATGTAGTTGCAATGATTGCTCCAGCTAGTCCTGCTAGACATCCAGAGATGAATACCCCAATGTAACGATATTTAAATACGTTTAACCCTAGTGAGTCACTGGCTTGAGGATTTTCCCCAACAGAACGAAGTCTAAGTCCAAATGGACGTTTGTAAATAATATAGTAAGTAAGTGCTACTAATACTATTGCTATAATAATCGTTGGATATACTGTAAATTTACCAAAAACTGTATATCTAGGGAATCCACTTGCTAATAGTAATTCGTAAGTTCCATTGAAATGGTTAACTAAGAATAATGCGATAGCTGGTGTAATTAAGTTAATCGCTGTACCTGAGATAACTTGGTCAGCTTTTAAGTTAATACTGATAAATGCGTGAATAAGTGAAAGTAGTCCTCCACATATTGTCGCAGCTAGTAAACATATAACCAATTGAAACATGGTTGGCGCACCTTCGAATGCTGTTAAAGCTATGAAAGAAGCAACAAATGAACCAAAAATTACAAAACCGTCAAGTGCAATATTAACAACCCCACTCTTTTCAGAATAGAAACCACCAATGGCTGCTATTAGAATAGGTACTGTATATTGTAACATTGAGTCTAATAGTGATAATACTGTATCCATTTATTTATCTCCTTTCTTTTTACTAACTAGTTTATCTAGTAATTTGCTATCAAAAATAGCTTTCGCTGCAACGAATAATACGATTAATCCGATTAAGATGTTCGCGATATCTTTTGGAATACCGATAAACGCTAATTGTGGAGTAAGAACTCCTAGGAATCCGAATAGCAATGCTCCTAAGAATGAACCTAGTGCCGTATTCGCTCCGATAAGTGCAACCGCGATACCCATGTATCCAAATCCTTGGAATGTAGACCCTGCAACTACTTGACCAACAGGTCCCATATTGTAAAGCGCTCCTCCAAGTCCAGCAAATGCTCCTGAAATAGCCATTGAAAGAACAGTGTTTCTATTAACTTTCATACCAACAAATCTAGATGCTGATGGGTTAAATCCTACTGAACGAAGCTCATAACCGAATACTGTTTTTTCCATAACGATATAGAATATGATAACCGCAAAAATAGCTAAGAATAAATCCGTTCCTAAACGGTGGTTATTGAAAATACCTTCTATCAAATCATTTTTTAAATATCCTGAACCGTCACTTGCAACAAGTGGTTGAGATATAATGTCATTATTTCCTCGAATAAATTTAGGTACTGCAAATTGAACAAAGTATAAAGCTGTGTAGTTTAACATAATTGTTACAACTACTTCACTAATATTGAATCTAGCTTTTAAATACCCTGCAATAGCTGCCCAAAGTCCACCAACAATAATACCTGCTAAGATACTTGCGATTAGGACTACATAAAAGTTCATGCCTTGCATTTTGATGGCAACAATACCTGCAAAAAGTCCACCCATAATAAATTGTCCTTCTGCTCCAATATTGAATAACCCTGTTCTAAATGCAAAGGCTACTGACAACCCTGTACAGATTAATGGAATTGTTGATACAAAAATTTCAGCTATACTGTTAGAGTCGGTGAAAATATCTCCCATAACTCCTATTACATCTCCTGGTGCTGCTCCTATCGCTGAAATAAGAATTGCTCCAATTATAAATGAAGCTAATATTGGTAGCACCGCATTAGTTAAAACTTTCTTTAACATAGGTTCTCCTCTCTACTTCTTAACCCCTGCCATAAGCAGACCAAGTTGTTCTTTTGTTACATTCTCATCATTATCTACAACATCGATAATATTACCATTGTGAATAACCGCTATTCTATCTGATAAAGTTAAAATTTCATCTAAGTCAAATGAAATTAATAGAACACTGTTTCCTTTGTCACGATAATCAATTAACATTTTATGAATACCATTAATAGCCCCTACATCAAGCCCACGAGTTGGTTGAGTAGTCACTAATAGTTTAGGGTCAAGTTCTAATGCGCGCCCGATAATAAGTTTTTGTTGGTTACCACCACTCATACTTCGTGCTGAAATCTTCTCATCACCAGCTTTACGAACGTCATATTTTTCACAGATTTCTTTTGCAAATTTAGAAATTACAGGCTTTTTAAGGAATCCATTTTTAGAAAACTTCTCTGTGTAGTAATTTTCTAATACTGAGTTTTCTTCAACGCTGAAATCTAACACTAATCCATCTTTATGTCTATCTTCAGCAATGATTTCTAGACCTAATTCTTTACGTTTCGCAGTAGAAATTCCATGTAAATCTTTTCCATCAAATACAATTTTACCTTTTGTTTCTTTAAGTAAAGCATTCAGTACTTCAACAAATTGTTGTTGCCCATTTCCATCTACCCCGGCGATACCTAAGATTTCTCTTTCGTGTACGTCAAGATTGAAGTCATGTAAGATATTTTGTTTTTCTTGAGTATCTGCATAAATACCTGATACTTCTAGTATTTTTTTCTTCCCTTCACGAGAACGTTCATACTTGATTATTTCTAAGTCTTTACCAATCATAAGACTTGCTAATTTTTCTTTAGTTGTTTCTGCAACTTCTACCGTTCCAAAATATTCACCACGACGAATAATACTACAACGATTAGCCACTGCCATAATCTCGTTAAGTTTGTGCGTGATTAATAGAATAGTTTTTCCTTCTGCTTGAAGGTTTTTAAGAATCGCTAAAAATTCTTCAATCTCCGCTGGTGTTAATACCGCTGTTGGTTCATCGAAAATTAGAATGTTAGCATCTCTATATAACATTTTTAAAATTTCAACCCTTTGTTGCATCCCTACACTTATATCTCCAACAAGGGCTTTAGGATTAACTTCTAAACCATATTTTCTAGATAACTCTGAAATTTTATTTGCAGCAGATTCTAAATCAATTTTTCCACCTTTTACTTCTTCCATTCCTAAAATAATATTTTCAGCAACAGTAAAGTTTTTAATAAGTTTGAAATGTTGGTGTACCATCCCAATTCCAAGTTTATTCGCATGTTTAGGATCTTTAATATCAACTTCTTTTCCATCTAATTTAATCACACCTGCTTCTTGATGATACATCCCAAAAAGAACTGACATTAATGTAGATTTCCCGGCACCATTTTCTCCAAGCAAAGCATGAATTTCATTATTCTTAACCTGAATAGTAATGTCTTTATTTGCGTAGAAGTCACCAAACTTTTTAGTTATGTTTAGCATCTCTATAGCGTACATATCTTTACCTCTCTTCTTTTCTTAATCTTACTTATATATTATACTAGATTTTCACGTTCTAGTATAGCGTTTTATGTTAATTTTTCATTTGAATTTTAATACTATTTAACTATATTTCTTATAGATAAATATTAATTACAGCTTTCTTATTTATCATGCTTAGTTTAATATCATTATCTCTTTTCTTAGTATTAATTTAAAACAAATTTTTTTATACTTACCTTACGTTTAAATAATAATCTACGAAACTATTTTATTTCTGAATGCATCGTTTAAAAATATACTTACCTATATTTTAGAAAAAAGACCTAGTAAAACTAGGCCTTTTTCTATGACTAAACTATTAGTCTTATAGTTCTCCGTCAATATTAGCTTTATCTGTTATTTTAGCAGCTTCTGATGCTACTGTTACTTTACCTTCTTTAAGCTCTTTAACAGCTGCATCGATTTTAGCTTTAATTGCATCGCTTAAGTTTGGATTTTGTGCTGGAAGTCCTACACCGTCTTCTTTGATTGTGAATGTTTTAGTAGTTCCACCTTCAAATTTACCAGCTTTGATTGAATCTAAGATGTTTTTAACTGCTACGTCAATACGTTTAACAGCTGAAGTTAAGATTACAGATTTCTCTACATCTTTACCATCTTTATCTTTAGCTTTGAATACACCTTCTGCATATTGGTCTTTGTCTACACCAACGATCCAGTGTTTAACTTCTCCGCTTTCTTTTAGATCTTTAGTAGCTCTTTCTTGAGCTTCTTTGATTGATCCACTTCCAGTTCCACCAGCTGCAACGAAGATAACGTCTGCTCCAGCGTCAAACATTGTAGCTGCTAAAGTTTTACCTTTGTTAGTATCATTGAATGAACCACTGTAGTTATAAACGATTTTGATATCCTTGTTAGCTGCTTTAGCACCTTGTACAAATCCTAAACCGAATTTGATTACCGCTGGGATTTTAGCTCCACCGATGAATCCAACTTTTCCAGTTTTTGATTGAAGAGCTGCTGCATATCCTGCTAAGTATCCTGCTTCTTGTTCAGCGAATAATACTGATTCTACGTTTTTGTTAGGTACTGATCCATCGATAAAGATGTATTTTTTATCTTGGAATGAATCTGCGATTTTTGGTAATTCTTTTTCAAAGTAGAATCCAGCAAGAGAAATAACGTCTGCTGCTTTTGAAGCGTTTTGTAAGTTAGCTGCAATATCACTTTGGTTTTTAGTTTCAATTGGATTTAAAGCTTTACCACCATTTTTTTGAACCCATTCTTGAACAGCTTCTACGTTACTTTGGTTAAAACTTTTATCTTTTGCTCCACCTTCGTCAGTTACAACTCCGATTTTTAAGTCAGATTTACTATCTGAACTAGATTTGTCAGATGATTTAGAAGAACATCCAACGAAAATTAATGCTGCTGATAAAACAACTGCTATTAACGAAAATACCTTTTTCATAAATAAAAAGTCTCCTTTGTTATTATATATTTTATATTTAAATAGTACCACATTATCTTCTAAATATCAACATTTTATTTGTTTTTCAAATATATTTTTTTAGAAAGTTCGTGTTTAGAGGAGAAAGTGTCTTTTTACTATACTTTTATGATTTATCGTTCTTATTACCCTATAGATAACAAAATTTCTCACATCTCTTTAAAGCATTTTCATAACTTTTAAATTAGCATTTTAGATTTCTCTTTTCCCTCATATTTTTTATTAAAATAAAGCCCGAACATTTAGTTGTATTATATTATTAAATAAAACGAAACTAACTCAACAATGACTGTAAAATCAGTGTTTTCATCATATTATTTTTTAGAATAATTTTATAGTTCGGTTATTGACTATAGTGAAAACCACAAAAAAATACAGAATCAAATTATAATTTTGACTCCGTATTTTAATTGAAATATTAAAGCTCACCTTCAATGTTAGTTACTGAACCTTTTGCTTTTAATTCGTCTCCAGTGGCTACAACTTCCACTTTTCCTGATTTCAACTCTTCGATTGCTTTAGTTAATTTTCCTTTTATATCATCATTTAAATTTGGATTTTCTTTTGGAATACCTACTCCATTTTCTTTAATACCAAATATATGTTCTCCATTTTTAAAATTGTCAGCTTTTATTTCGTTTAAAATTTTAGTAACTGCTACTTCAATATTTTTTACAGCTGATGTTAAAATAACAGATTTTTGAACTTCTTTACCGTCTTTGTCTTTTCCTTTGAAGATACCTTCTTCGTATTGATCTTTATCTACACCAACAACCCAGTGTTTAACTTCTCCACCTTTAGACATATCAAGAACACCACGTTCTTTTGCTTCTGAGATTACACCATTACCTGTGTTCCCGGCTGCAACAAAGATAACATCTGCTCCAGAATCATACATAGTTGCCGCTAGTGTTTTACCTTTATTTGTATCTGAGAATGTTCCACTGTAGTTATACATGATTTTAACATCTTTGTTAGCTGCTTTAGCCCCTTGAATAAACCCAATACCAAATCTTTCTACTGGTGGGATTTTTGTTCCGCCAATAAATCCGACTTTCCCAGTTTTAGATTTTAATGCTGCTGCATATCCTGCTAAGTATCCCGCTTCTTGTTCTTTAAATATCAACGATGCAATATTTGGCGCTTCTACAAAAGTATCAATATATAAGAATTTTTTGTCTTTATATTGTGCAGAAATTTTTGTAAGTTCTTTTTCAAACTCATATCCTGCAACTGAAATTATATCAGAAACTTTCGCCGCATTTTGAACATTAGATGATAAATCCGATTGTGTTTTAGTTTCGATAACAACAGGATCTTTCGCTCCATTCTCTTTAACCCATGCTTGAATCGCTTCTACGTTGGCTTGGTTAAAGCTTTTATCTTTTGCTCCACCTTCACCAGTAACAATTCCTATTTTATAACCTTTTGAATTATCCGTCTTATTGTCATTCTTGCTCTTAGATGAACATCCTACAACCACAAGTGACAATGTTATTAAAATTGTTAATAGAGTGCGTAATTTTTTCATAATTTACCTCCTAAATTTATCTCTATTGAAACTACGATATCATATTCAGCAATCGATTTCAATAGTTTGTAACAATTTTTGAAAATATTACATTTTTTCTACTATATGTGATATAATTATTAGATAGAGCATTTTCAGGAGGAATTTTTTATGACGTATTACAATAATATTGTTGAAACTGCAAATTATATTAAAAAATATTTTAACGAGCCTATCGACTACGCGGTAGTTTTAGGTAGTGGTATTACACTTGAGCTAGAAGATCAACAAGAATTAGGATATGAAGCTATACCACTTTTCCCAGGAAATAAACGTGCTAACCATGTAAAAGGACACGCGAATAAACTTACTTTCGGAAAAATCTCTGGTAAAAACGTCCTTGTTTTAAATGGTAGACTTCACCATTATGAAGGATATAGCATGAAAGATGTTGCTTTTATGACTTATGTTGTTAAGTTTTTAGGAGTTAAAGGATTATTTATTACTAATGCTTGCGGCGCTATTAATACTGATTTTAGCGAAGGAGATATTATTTGTCTTGATGACTTCATCTCACTTGTTAGCGATAATCCACTAAGAGGCGAAAATGATCCAAAACTTGGAGAAAGATTCGTTGATATGACTACTCCTTTCGATCCGTATTTAGTAGAAAATCTTGACAATTCTGCAGAAAAACTAAATATCAAATTATCTAAGGGTACTTATGGTTTCTTCCAAGGACCATACTTTGAAACACGTGCTGAAATTAGAGCATTCAAAACTATGGGGTGCGACCTTGTAGGGATGTCTACTGTTCCAGAAGTTATCGCAGCTAATCACGCTGGACTTCCGGTAGCCGTTCTTGCTTGTGTTACAAACATGGCAACAGGGGTTCAAGAAAGAAAACACGACCATGAGCATGTCCTTAAAACTGCACAACAAATTAGTATAAATCTTAAACAATTACTAATTGAAACACTAGAAAACTTAAAATAAGGAGTGTTATCTATGGAAAAAACTATTTTTGAAAAAATTATTGATGGTGAAATTCCTAGCTATAAAATTTATGAAGATGAGTATGTCTACAGCTTCTTAGATGTATTCCCAATTACAAAAGGTCACACATTAGTTATCCCAAAAAAACATAGCCGTAACATTTTGGATTGTGATCCTGAAACAGCAGCAAATATCGGACGTGTTCTTCCTAAAATTGCAAATGCCGTAAAAGAAGCTTATAATTGCGATGGTATTAATATTTTCCAAAATAATGAAGAATACGCTGGACAAAGTGTTTTCCACCTTCATTTCCACATAGTTCCACGCTACAAAGACAAAGCTACTAATTTTGACAATTTGGAAATCGCATGGCCGCCTCAAAAATTAGAACCTGCTGATTTTGAAAAAATTCAAGAAAGCATAGTTAAAAATCTATAAATATAAAAAGGAGAATTTTTAAAAATTCTCCTTTTTATTATGTTGCTTATTCTTATTTATTTTTCCCATCTTTTGAAGAAAATAAAGCTACGATTGAATCTAGAGTAGTTTTAGCTTTTCCTTTTTCCTCTTGAGCTTCTTCTTGCTCTTCGTCTTGTTCTTCTTCAGCTTCTTCATAGTTTTCTATTTCTTGTGCTTGAATTGCTAATTCCGCTTCTAGAGCTTCTAATTCTTCATAAGTCATTTTATCCAAATCTAACTCTTCCACTGTTTCAGAAACTATATCTTGACCTGCTTCTTGTACATCTTTTACAAATTCCGCAGCATCTTCTACTTTTTCTTCTACTGCATCTTGGATATCTTCAGCTTTGTCCTCAACCTCTTCTTTTACTTCATCAGCTGCGTCTTGTGTTTCTTCAAGTACTGATTCAGCTTCTTCTTTTACTTCTTCCACAACTGGTTCTACTTCTTCAGTTACTTCTTCCACAACTTCTTGAGCTTCTTCTACTTTTTCTTCCACTGCATCTTGGATATTTTCAACTACAGGAGCTACTTCCTCTTGAACATCCTCTACACCCGATACTACCTCTTCCGTTGCTTCTTCTACTTTTTCTTCCACATCTTCTTGAACTTCTTCTAGCACATTATCTACATCCGTACTTAGTTCAACAAAATTATCTTCAAGTTTTTCTTCATAAGCTTTTACTTCTTCTAACTTTTCACGCGCAATATCACTTTCTTCTTGCACCACTGCACTACCTACCGCTTCATTTACAAGCTCATTTAATTTATTTAAACCTTCTTTTGCATTTTCTTTAAGCAATTCTTTGTGTTTTTCTAATTCTTTTGGATTTTTATAGTAGTAAGCTCCTATTGCACTCGCCGCTCCTAATAATACTCCTTTTAATATTTTACCCATCTTTCTGTCCTCCTGATTATTCTGTCAATATTGATTTTATCAGAAAAATATGTTGATGTAAAGAGTTTGGAGCTGTATAAAGTAGCTTATTTTATCCATTATTACTTATTAATTATTAAAAAATAAATAAGCCTTCTAAAATTTCTAGAAAGCTTATTTAGTAATTATTATTTTAAATGTTTTACCCTTGATACGATTTCTTTATGGCGCCCTTTTATCATAGGACGTGCTTGTGGATTACCTAAGTAACCACATGTTCTTTTTACAACATCACAGCTTTTTGGATCTCTATTACCACATTCCGGACATTTAAAACCTTTTTTCGTCGGTTCAAACTCACCTTCAAAGTTACAGTTATAGCAACGATCTATTGGTGTATTAGTTCCTAAATACCCTACTTTATCATAAGCAAAATCCCATACCGCTTCAAGAGCTTTTGGATTTTGTTTTAACACTGGATATTCACAATAATGAATGAATCCACCACTTGCATAATAAGGATAATCTTTTTCAAAGTCTAATTTTTCAAATGGTGTTGGGTTTTTACGAACATCATAGTGATAAGAGTTTGTATAGTATTCTTTATCTGTAACATTTTCCACCATACCAAATTTCTCTGTATCCATACGGCAGAACCTATCAGTTAATGACTCACTTGGTGTAGAGTAAATACTATACCAGTAATCCCCTTCGCTAGTCCATTTATCTACGCATTGTTTCATATACTTCATAATGTCTAATGTGAAGTCTTTGGCTTCTTTATTTTTTTCCCATTCTCCACCATAGAAAACACTAGCAACTTCGTATAGGCCGATATATCCTAAAGATAATGTCGCTCTTTGTTTATCAAAAAGTTGTTTAACTCTATCATCTGGTTTTAGACGTTTTCCAAAAGCTCCATGCATATAAAGAATAGGTGCATTTTGAGGTTTCGCCTCTCCACATCTTTTAGCTCTGTAATCTAGAGCATCTTTACACACTTCTAAGCGCTCTTTAAAGATTTCCCAGAATAACTCTTTATCCCCATTTGATTCAAGAGCAATACGCGGTAGATTTAGAGTTACAACTCCTAGATTCATACGGCCACTCTCAACAAGTTCTCCATTTTCATCTCTCCAAGCAGGTAAGAATGAACGACAACCCATAGGCGTTTTGCAGCTTCCTGTTATTTTCACTAAAGTATCGTACATAATTACGTCTGGATACATTCTTTGTGTAGCACATTCTAATGCTAATTGTTTTACATCGTAATTAGGATCTTCTGGTTTTAAGTTTAATCCTTCTTTTATTACAAAGATTAATTTAGGGAAAATAGCCGTTCTTTTTTCTTTTCCTAATCCTGCTATTCTCACTTTTAAAATAGCCTTTTGTATTTCTTTTTCGAAATATCCTTCACCTAAACCAAATCCTAAAGATGTAAATGGTGTTTGTCCTTGAGAAGAATATAAAGTATTTATTTCATATTCCAGTGATTGCATTGCATCATAAATATCTTTTTTAGTTTTTTCACGAGCAAACTGTTCTTGTTTTTCTTCACTTTCAATCCACTCACGAGCCATTTTTAGGTTTTTTTCATAATTAAGTTTTGCAAAAGGAGCAAGCACTTCATCTATTCTATCCGCACTACATCCTCCGTATTGGCTTGATGCTACGTTTGCAATAATTTGCGCCATTTGAGCAGTAGCTGTTTGGATACTTTTCGGACTATCTACATCTGCATTACCAATTTTAAATCCTTTTGTAAGCATTTCTTTAAAATCAATTAAACAGCAGTTTGTCAATGGTTGATACGGAGAATAATCCAAGTCATGATAATGGATTTCACCTTTTTGGTGGGCATTAGCTACGTGTTGAGGTAGCATTTTCAAACCAATCGCTTTAGCTACAATACCACTTGTTAAATCTCTATGTGTATTGAATACTAAACTATCTTTATTAGCATTTTCGTTAACGACATTTTCATCGCGATTCACTAATTTCTCAATTGCAACATTAATATCAAGACTACGTTCACGTTCTATATCACGCATACTACGATAGCCTACATATTCCTCATAAATAGCCTCTTCTCCCAATGTTAACAATGTGTGCTCAACGATATTTTGAAGCTCGTAAATTTTTATATTATCCTTAAATCTATTTCCGATTTCTATAATAACATTATCTACGATACTATCTATATTAACACTATGTTTCTCTCCAAACACACTGTTAACAGCTTTTTCAATAGCCTTGTATATTTTATCAGCATCAAATTTTACTATACGTCCATCTCTTTTTATAACTAATAAATTTTTCGTAAGTAAATCTAATTTTTTCTGTGTATAAGAATAAAAATTACTTCTTTGCATCTTGTTCTCCTCCCTCGCTAATTCCGCTTATTTCCTTCATATATAAATAGGCTCTTGTATAAAGACGTTATAACTATTATAATATACCAAAAATATACGCTTGTCTACATCGAATATTTCCGGGAAATCGAAAAACGTTATACGCTCGCCCATTAGGAGAATTGTGAAATTTTTAAGAACCTCTGTTTCCTTATTCACCTCTTAAAAACACTTATATATCAACGTTTATTATAATTTTTCACATTATCTGTATTATTATAACCTTCTATTTTCCCTGTTACAGATCTTTTTTAGTGATAAACTCAATAATTGTAGATGAAAATCAAAAAGTTCTCTACTAATGAAAACTTTTATTGGAAAAATTAATTTTTTCTTTTTATAAAATTAAACTATATTTTAACATTATAATTTATTATATAGTTGAGTATATAATTAAAAGTGAGAAAATATATGAAAAAAACACAAATAGAAACATTAACTGATCAACTTTTTTCAATGGAGGCTAATCAACCTTTATTAATAAATGAGCTTGAGCCTTATGTTGAATTATTTATGCACTACGAATGTGCAATGTTAGAAATAGAAACTAAGCTAAATGTTTTTGATAAGGAATTTTCTCTTCACGGGGAAAGTAACCCCATCGAATCAGTTTCAACTCGTCTTAAAACACCGCTTAGTCTTATGAATAAATTAAAACGTCTTAATCTGCCGTTTGATATAGAAACTATAAAAAATAATATTTATGACGTTGCAGGCGTGCGTGTTATTTGCTCATTTAAAGACGATGTTTACAAGCTTGTAGAAGCCTTAAAACAACAAGATGACTTAACGATAATAGCCGAAAAGGATTATATTAAAAACTATAAAGACAATGGTTATCGTAGTTATCATCTTATCGTCAAAGTCCCTATCTTTTTGTCAGATAAAGTAGAGCATGTTGCTGTCGAAATCCAATTTCGAACAATAGCTATGGATTTTTGGGCTAGCTTGGAGCATAAACTACGTTATAAAAAGAATTTAAGCGAAGAAAAAGAAAAAGAAATTGAACGCCGACTATTACTTTGTGCTGAAATAAGCGCTAAACTTGATAATCAAATGCAGAAGGTAAAAGAAATAATAGAAGATGATTCTCAACTTGTCTAATACATACTAAACCTAGTGGATATATATTAAATAATATATCTACTAGGTATTTTAATTTTTTAAATTAGCTATTAACTCCAAATTTTGTTTGATTATTAACTATATTTGCTATATACTAATAGAATATAAAAACAAAATTGGTAAAGGAGAGCCATATGAATAATACAAAAAAAAGTTTAATAGCAATTCTTATATGTTACTTTTCATGGGGACTTTTCCCAATTTACTTCAAACTTCTAAAAAGTATTGATGCTTACGAAGTCCTTGCTATGCGTGTACTATGTTCATTTATTTTTATGGTCTTAGCAGTCCTTTTTGCGAAAAATAAAAATACTATCTGTGTAGAAATTAAAAAAGTATGGCAAAATAAGAAAAGCTTCTCCTTACTTATTCTCGCTTCTTTTTTAATTACTGCAAACTGGTTAACTTATATTATCGCTGTAAATACAAATCATGTACTAGAAGCTAGCTTCGGTTATTATCTTAACCCGATTGTCACTATAATACTTGCTGTAGTATTTTTAAAAGAAAAACTAACTCGCGTACAAACAATCGCTTGTATCTGTGTTGGAATTTCGTTATTATATTTATTTATTTCCCTTGGGTCTCTTCCTTGGATTTCTATTCTACTTGCACTTACTTTTGGACTATACAGCCTATGTAAGAAAAAAATTATTCTTAGTCCAAAAGCAGGTTTATTAATAGAAACCGCTATTGTTTCTCCTATAGCTATTATTTATATGATATACCTAGGAAGTTCAAATAATATCACATTTTACACTTCTGATAATGCTACAATAATAGCATTACTACTATCAGGAGCAATTACAGCTGTTCCTCTTATGCTGTTCGCTAAAGGTGCTGTCGATATTCCTCTTTACCTTCTTGGAATACTACAGTATCTACCACCAACAATGCAATTTTTTGTAGGAATATTTATTTATAATGAACCATTAAGCATTGAAAAATTAATTTCATTTATTATAATTTGGATAGCAGTTGCTGTATTCTGTTACTCTGCAGTTACTTCAATGAAAAAATACAGTTTAGCTAATAAAAGCCGTTAAAAATAATTTGACGGCTTTTTTATATTAGATAGATATGGTTAACAAAAGAAAACGAAGTTTGATTTTATCTCAAACTTCGTTTTAATTTATTTATTAAGCTGCTTTGTTACTAACACCTTGTTTAATCATAGATATACCTGTTATAATAACAACCCCTATGATTACCCATGTTAATACTTCTAGTGGCATACTCTTAACTAATGTATAAGCGACTGTTACCCCAATAACACCCCCTATAGCAATAGCTACAGATCCAATTCTTGCATAGTTTCCTGCTTTAATGAATTCAGGTGAACCTATAGCCATAAGTCCAGCACAAGAACCCATCATGATTGGGAATGCTACTAATGGACTTAGACCTAGCATGTAAACCATAGCCATACATGGTGCATATAATCCTACACCAGCCATCATAAGTGCTCCAAGAATGAAGTTACCTACAATACCAATAACAAGTTTAATACCTGTTAATCCTACTGCTGCGTTACCAGCTCCAAGAGCTTTTAACCAACCAAGTTGACCTGATGCCATTAATAATGCTGTTACGATTAAACATACACCCATAACAAGTTGGATTTTTTTCTCAGGAAGTTTGTTTACTATTCTTGCTCCTACTAATGCACCTACAACTGCTGCTGCAATCATAGAGAATAGTGTAACACCTTCTACTTTTACCCCTGTTAAGAATAAGAATGCTTCTACTAATACTGGAATTGTATGTGCAACGTTTAATGTTCCGGGAATTTTTTTATCAGTATCTAAAAATTTAGTAATTTTAAAGAATAATGTTGTTGGTGCGAAGCTTCCGATACCTAATGTATCAAAGAAGTCAGTTACCAATCCGATAAAGAATCCAACAACAACGTTTTCTTTTTTCAATTCATCTTTATGTTTTACAAGGTCCACAGCAAATGAAACTACAAAAAACACCGCTGCTGCCCCTAATATAGCTAATAATACCGTCAATAAGTTCATAATTTTCTACACTCCTATCCTAATAAAAATCCATAAGTTAATTTATCGTCTGGATCATATACATAGTTACTAAATCCTAAAATATATCCAGAACCTGTGATTTCTGGGATGATTGCATCATATCCCGCTAATTTTCTCTCTTCAACTATTCTACCTTTAAATAAAGTACCTAAGATACTTTCATATACGAATGGTTCACCTGGTTTAAGTTCACCTTTAGCATATAATGTAGCTAATTTTGCAGATGTACCTGTTCCACATGGAGAACGGTCGATATTACCATCACCGAATACTACTACGTTTTTATAAGTAGCTTCTGGATGAGAAGGTTTATCATAAATTTCAACTAAATCTACAGTCTTAATGTGTGATAAAGTTGGGTGTTGAATTTCGATGTTAGCATTAACTGCTTCACGAATTTTTAGTCCTGCTTCTTTTAGTTTAGAAGCATTTTCTGGTTTAACTTCTAATCCTAATTGATCTGCAGAGATGATACAGAAGAAGCTTCCTCCAAATGAAATATCAAATTTGATATGTCCGATTCCTTCTACATCTAATTCTACATCGCGTTTGTATAAGAATGATTCAACGTTTTTGAATGAAACTTCTTTTACTTTAGCTCCGTTATCTTTTAACTTAGCTGTTGCATAAATAAGTCCAGCTGGTGTTTCTACTACTACTTCTTTTTCAGTAGCGCCTTCTTCTACATCAACCATACCAGTTTCTACAGCTGCAGTTACTGCCGCGATAGTATTGTGTCCACACATATTTAAGTAGCCACCAGTATCCATGAATACTAATCCAAAATCAGCTTCCTCTTTTGTTGGAGGTAATAGGAATGCTCCGAACATATCTTGGTGTCCACGTGGTTCAAACATAACAGACTTACGAACATCATCTAAGTGATCAATGAAGTATTGTTTTTTCTCAACCATATCTTTACCAGGAATTTTTGGAATACCTGCAGTTACTAATCTTGCTGCTTCACCTGCTGTATGTGTATCAATAACTGAAATCATTTTATTTAGTTTCATAATTATTCACTCCTTAAATTATTTGTTATCTTGTCTCATTTTTAATTTTAACAATGCTAAGGCTTTTCTTGCATCAGTATAATCAATATTGTTTTGGCAAACTATTTCTGTTTCTACGCCTTCTTCTGATTTATTAAAGTCTAAAACAAATTTTGTATATTCATTTTCTACGACAAATTTATGTTTACCCATAAATTTCAAACCAACTATTGTAATACCGCGCTCTCCTATTTCAAACATAGTATTAGCGTAGTCAACATCACTATTACCCCAACCATCTGCTGAGATTATAGCTCCATCCGTTCTCATCGCTTCTAACCAAGTAGCTGTTCTCCAACCAACTAAATGTTTTAGTCTGTTGTCTTGGGGAGTTCCCACAACTATAACCCCTTGGAAATCGATATCTGGATCTTCTGCCAAAGTATCTAATAATGGATCTCTAAAATGATGCAAACTAGTTTCTTTTGTAGATGGTCCTATACCCATAATAACACCCCTTCCTACACCATTGCTCTTATTGCACCATCGCGATATTCGTTTGGTGTTAATAAGACGGGCATATTATTCATATCTATAATAGAAATACCTTTATCTATTCCACTTGGTTCAACAGGGAATAGTTGATTATCGTACATCATACCTTGTCCCGCTACCTCTTTCACTAAAGCTACTTTTGGTTTGCCTGGATTTTGTTTATTATAAAATTCATGTACTTCATCAGCATCACGACCGCTTAAAACTTTCATAACTTCTCTGATATTTTGTAAATAAACATCTGATAGCTCAAAAATTGAGAAGGCTAGTTCACGATTGAACTCAGCTTCTGCTTTTATAATGACATCAATATGTATTAAATAATCATCATCGGCTGGAGAACCAGCTTTATTTAATACTAACTGCTCTTGTAGGATACCTTCTGAAGAACCAAATTCATGCATTTGTTTCCCTTCTGTATTCGCTCCTGTAAGAATCATATAAACACCTGTTAAAGTATGCGTAATCCCTTCTCCTAAGCGTCCTATAACCTTTGTTGATATCGGTACAACGTCCATTATAGTATTAACATAAAAATTATGTTCACGAGGGCGTATTATTTTAACCTCTACACTCTCAAAAATATCTTTATCATATTCTATTTCTGTTGGAATAATTAACTCATTATTCTCAATTTTTACTTTTTTTCCTAAAGCAACATTTTTTATATGGAATGCTTTTATTTGTAATTTCTCACTTGACATAATAATCATCCCTTTTTATTTATTCATCTGTAATGTAACAGCAGCTCTTCTGTACACTAGTACAGATGTTCTTTTAAAAAAGAAGAGGGATAGCCATCCCTCTTCGGAATTCTCCTACACGTGAGCGATGTACTCAAATGGAAGAGGAACTATTTTACCTGAACTTGGTATTTTAATTAGTTGCTCTAATGTTGCTTCTAAGATTTGTGTTTGTTGCTCAACGTTTCCTGGTTCTCCTGCGTTTGCTCCCATTGGTACAAGTGGAGCAACAGCTCTTGGAGTACCGTTTTGACGCACTACTGGAGGTAGTGCTGCTATTAAGATTGTTGGAATACCTGCTTCCTCAATTGCTCTCTGCACGATCACGGCAGTTCTGTGGCAAGTACCTCAACCAGCAGTTAAAATAACTGCATCAACATTTTCTTCTTTTAGTTTTTTAGCGATTTCTGGACCTGTAGAGTTTGTGAAAGCCTCTTGGTCTCCACCACCACCCATGAAACCATAGTGGAATTCTGCTACGCTTTTAATGAAACCTTTTTTAGCAAGTTCGTGTAATCTGTCAATTGGGAACATGCAGTTGATATCTCTGTTAGCGTCAGCATTATCATATCCACCGTGAGATACCATAAGATCTGAACTGTGAGCAGTATCCGGGATTTCACGGAATGTAGTATCCCCTGCTAAGTTAAATCTTTTATCTGTTTTTAAGTGAACCCCTGCAGCTGTAGCTAATGCTACTTTCATATCTTTTAATTCTTTAGTTACTGGAGCCCAAACTGGTTTCGGTGTAATAGGTACAAAAATCTCTGATTGTAGACCTTCAAATATCGTTAATGACATTCTAATTTCTCCTTCCTACTATTTTTCTTCGTTGTGTTTTCTATTTTGTACTTCTTGTTCTAACTTTTTAGTATTAAGTATTGCATTTACATAATGTTCGTCAGGTTCTTCATTTAATACTTCTGGATAACTTAGTAAAAAGGCAACTTCTTGTCCGATTTTTACTGGGTATTCCGAGATTAGCATTCTCATAGGAATTTTAAACTGCCCTAAGCGTCCTTTAATATCTATCGTAACGCTGGCGTCGTTATGATCGACTATAACCCCTTCGAACACTCTTTCTGTAGATGCATATTTTAATTTTTCAATCATAACTTACTTCCTATTCTTTTAAATTTTAGTCTTCTTTTTCGTAAATTTCTTGACGTTTTTTAGATTTTGGTAACACTTGTTCGTTATCAACTAATTCTAATTTTTCGCCTGTAGTTTTTTCAATAACTTCTACGTTGTTTAATTTAACGTTTGGATTCCATTTTCTTTCAGCTTTTTTGATTGTTCCGCCACCCATTTGTGTTTTAAGCATTGCTAAAGCACGGATAGCATCTTCTTTACATAATGTATTGTTTGAAAGAATTTCGTTTTCGATACCTTGTTTAGATTTGTTGTTATCAACCATAGCTGACATGTATTCGTTACCTACTACAAGAGCACCTTGCACTGCAGAGTAAGTCATACCAACTACTGCTACTCCACGTTTACCGATTTCTTCGATGTGTGAAGCAAAGTCGATGTGGTTGTTACCAAATCCTTCAGTTGTAACGATAGCACCATCGATATCCATTGCTTCGATAGTCATACCAACACGTTTAGATACGTAGAATTTTTCTGAGTTAGCTTGAGGTGATCCAACTAGTAATACCCCTACTAAATCGATTTCTTCATCAGCCATAGCTTCAAGTACTAATGGTTCACGGTAGTAGTGACGAGAAGTTTCTTTAGAAGCTGGTCCGATACATGTTAATGCGTGGATACCACCATCTAATACTTCTGTTGGAGCAAGCATAACTGGTAAGTTACCAAGGTCAACGTTTGGTTTAGCACCAAGTGTTCCTACTGGTTCAACTGGTAAGATTAAGTTATCGTGCATTGCACCTTGTCCCATGATTTCTTTAACGATTAATACTTTTTTGTTTCCTGGGTGACGATATTGTTCAATATTGATGTTTCCTACTACTAGGCTTTCATCTTCTACTTCTTTAAGAGCTTTACGGATTTCTTCAGTAATGTGGTCGAAAGCTTTGTGAGCTGCTAATGGTCCTGGACGTTCCATATTAGCTCCTGCTCTAATTGTTACTTGACCTTTAATGAAGATTTCACCTTTATCTGGAGCACCTGGACGTCCCCACATAATGTTACGTTCTAATTCACCTTCAGAAGATCCGAATTCCCCGATTTGAACTCCGTTAGCATCAGTTCCTGTAAGAACCATTACTACACCTTTAAGTTCACGAGTGATACCATGTCCAAGTTCACCTTCTTCTTTAACACAGATAGGTTGAACGTCCATGATTGTTTCACTGTAAGTGTCATATTTATCAGGAGTGATGATTTCTAATTTAACATCTTCTACTAATACTTCTGACGCTGCAGCTTCTTTACATAAATCTTCTGGAGTTCTTAATACTAAAGTAGTTCCTTTAATTTCAGTTTTTTCTCCAAATACTACTTCATCAATTTTATAGTGTTTAGTGTGTAGAGAACGAATGAATTTCGCTGCTCCTACTTTTTCTTCTTTTGCTGCTGCAACTGGTCCGTCAGCTTTAACTTCTACTGCTTTTGCTTCTACTGCCGGTGTAGCTACTGGTGCTGCTGGTGCAACTGTAGATGCTGCTTGTCCTGCAAAAGTTGATAGAGGGATTTCAATGTTGATGTTTTCCCCTTTACCGATTTGAAGTCTAAATACACCTGCTTGTGCTGAAGCTTGAGCTACTGGAGCTGCTGCAACTGGTGCAACTTCTGCTACCGGTGCTGCTGCAACTGGTGCTGCTTCTACAACTTCTTCTACTGCTTCTGTTTCTGCTTCTCCACCTTGTACTGCATCGATAATACTTGGTGTAATTGGTACTAGAGCGTCTGTTGTTTTCACTAATTTCGCACCTAATACTTGTCCGATTGTTAATGCATCATCTGGGAAAGATAATAGACCTGAATCTACTAAATCATCAAATAGTCCTGGATCTTCTAAGTTATCTGGACCAATTACGATCCCTTCCTCAGCTCTGCAACAAAATACCGCCTTGTCATTTAAATGTTCTTTCGCTGTTTCTGCTGTAATTGACATTACTTCTAACCTCCAACTAAATTAATTCTTGTTATGTAATTCTAAGCTCTTATAGCTTCTATATAAATGATGGTCAGTGGCACGAAGTACATGGTCGGTACTATGATAAACTTTTACTCCTAACCTAGGAGCTACACCTGTCACGGTGTTAGTTCAATCCTGACAAGTACCAGCAATGACTGCTTTCGCACCATCTTTTTTCATTTTTAATACTTTTTCCGCTTGTCCTGGGCAAATACCTGGTAATTCGCAACGTAATCTACCATTTTTGTCTGGTTTCATACGTTTACACATTTGAACAGAAACTACTTCTGCCCCCATACCATCGGCAATTTGACGAAGGCGCTCTTCTTGAGCTCCACACTCACAAATAAGTATCCCTACTTTTTCACGCTCTTGTAGATATGGCATGGCAACTAATAAACCACCAGTTGTTTTATTAATAGGTTCATCTTCTTGGGCTGGTCGTCCTGTAAACGGTCCACCTCGAACTATTTCCCCATGCGGATTAATGTAGCCTCCAGCTCTTTCTATAAACACACTAATTGGCAATCCAATTGGTACATCTAAGAAAATACTTGGATTTTGAACACGCCCACCAACTGTTAAATCTTTGTCTATAAGAGGTTTATCATCTTCAATCGCATTTACTACATGCTTAATAGTTTCAACGTTTGAGACAATTGCATTAGCCTCTAACGGCAACTGACCTGGTTGTAAAACCACACCTAATGTTTCACGCACTATAACACGTTCGTCCCCTGCTGGGTACATATTAGGTAAGATTTTAATACTTATATTAGGTTCGTTTTTACACGCTTTACCTAATGCTAATAGTGCTTTACGATATTTTGTTTTAATAGCAATATATCCTTCTTTAGCACCAGTTAGCTCCATAATGTATTTCATACCACGAACAAGCACTTCTGGTTGTTCTTCCATAAATTTAACATTATGACCTAAAATAGGTTCACACTCAGCTGCGTTAGCTATAAGATAGCCTCCAGGAATTTGTGTAGAAAACTTGATCCCAGTAGGGAATCCTGCTCCACCAACACCTACGATACCAGCATCTTTTATTTTTTGTAGATAATCATCTGTTTTTTCTAATCTCACATAATCATCAGTTTGTTCTTTATCTAGTTTCACAACTATATCCATTTCAGTTATTTCTTCAACAACTCCTGACAAACTTGCGTGAATATTAGCCCCTAATCCTGCTGGTACAGCAATAAGTTGCCCACGTTTAACATGGTCGCCCACATTAACTATTGCTTGACATGGACCACCTACGTGTTGTTTTAACGGAATGTGTATTTTCCCAACATCAAACTCTATCATTCTTTTTCCTCCTTTCCTCAAAAATTCTTTACAAGCAGTAGTTCAAAACTTCTACTACATTTATTGTATAACAGTTTCACTTTTTTTGCAAAGGTTTTTTTAAAAAAATTATATTTTTCTTTTTTACCTCCAACTCTCAAAGAGAAAAAATATAACACTAATATTATAAATTCAATGCTTTAACTCCACGAATAATATTATTTTGTTATTTAAAAAACCGTGTTTTAATTGAAATGTATTATCACTTAAGCGCTATACTATCTGTAACAACTGTTTTATGCAATATACCCCATGTTATAACAGAACAGCAAATATTCTGCGTTATACTTGCTTTTAATATTTACATTTTTAATTTAAAAAACTATAATTCTATTCTTTCTAAAAATCAAGAAATAACGGAGAAAATTCAACACATACTTTAAAAAAGTGTGTTAAGAAAATGAATATACTTTCTAATTTATTAGCTTATTATAAATAAGTGTACTACAAAAGATGTAAAACAATTTAATACAAGCCCGTTCGATAAACCTTAAAAATGTCAATGGACTCTTTTTCAAAACTGTGTACATAAACTAGATCTTTTCAATAAAATTTAATAAAATTAAAATACTATTTTTTATAAAAACAAGTATAAATAGTAAAATAGTACCTACGATATTTTCGTAAGTACTATTAAAAAACCAGCTTTTACAAATGATCTGACCCCAAAAAGTTAGATTTTTTGGTCTAACTTTTTGGGGTCGGTACAAAATGTGACAAAAGCTGGTTTTTGTATTAATTATTCTAGTTCTGCTAATTTTTCTTTTAAGAAAGGTACTAAATCGTCTTTTAAATCACTTTTTAGAGCAAAGTCAATAGTAGTTTTAACAAATCCAATAGTTTCACCTACATCGTAACGTTTACCTTCGAAGTCATAAGCATAAACATTTTCTTCTTCATTTAACATTTGAATAGCATCTGTAAGTTGAACTTCTCCACCAACACCGACTTGTTTTTTAGCTAAGTGTTTGAATATGCTAGGATTAAGAACATAACGGCCCATAATAGCTAAATTAGATGGCGCTGTTCCTGGATCTGGTTTTTCTACGAAAGTCTCTACTTCGTAAAGTTTCCCATCCTGTCCTTTAGGTGCAATAACACCATAACGATGTGTTTGATCTTCTGGTACAGTTTGAACTCCAATAACAGAACATCCTGTACGTTCACTTTCATCTATAAGCTGTTTAATTGCAGGTTTTTCTTCGTTGATTACAATATCATCTCCAAGTAAAACAGCAAATGGTTCTTCTCCTATAAAACTACGCGCAGTCAAAATTGCATCCCCTAAACCTGCCATTTCTTTTTGACGAACATAATGAATATTAGCTAATGTTGTTGGGTATTTTACCTTTTCCAACAATTCTAATTTTCCTTTATTTTCTAATTCTACTTCTAGCTCTACATTTCTATCAAAGTGATCTTCAATTGCTCTTTTTTGCTTTCCTGTAACTATTATTATATCTTCAATCCCAGCTTTTACAGCTTCTTCTACTATATATTGAATAGTAGGTGTATCAATTATCGGTAGCATTTCTTTTGGTAATGCTTTAGTTGCTGGTAAAAATCTAGTTCCATAACCAGCAGCTGGAATTATTGCTTTTCTTACTTTTTTCATATATCCACCTATATTTCTAAAATTTAACAGACTAATCATACCACGTTTTATATATTTTTGCAAATTTCACATATTAATCAAACTATATTTCTAACATTCCCCCTATTGTTATACTTTCTTTCTTCTGAACCAAACGCTGATAATATCATCTTTAACAATTAATATACCTGTTTCCCAAACATTTATCAAACAAAATAGGGAGAGTTATTATCTCTTTACTACCATTTATTATCTTGTATTCAATGCCTGAACAACTACATTAACTGTGTGTTCTTTTCCATTTCGATAATATGTTACTTTTATAGTATCTCCTATTTTTGTTTTTTCGAATAGATATTTTCTTACTGCCGCAACATCTTTTATCTCTTGTCCATTTATTTTAGTAATAATATCATATTTCTCTAAGCCTGCTTTTGCAGCTGGGGTATTACTTTCAACTGAACGAATAACTACACCTTGTTTACCATTAAAGTTTAATTGAGATTGTACAGTTTCATTATCTAGTGTATTAACTGAAACAAGTTGAACACCTAAAGCCGGACGCATAACTTTACCAGATTTTTCCAACTGCTCTGTTATTAATTTTACTTCATTAGATGGAATACCAAATCCTATACCTTCTGCTGAAACGTTATTTGATGCTTTAGCAATTTTGGCTTCATTAATACCTATAAGTTTACCTTCATTATTAATCAACGCTCCTCCGCTGTTACCAGGATTAATAGCAGCATCCGTTTGAATAACTGTTTGATTCCAGTCATTAGTCCCATCTCCATCTACATCCATAGGTATTTGACGATTTACTGCCGAAACTATACCTTTAGTTACAGTGTTTGATAAGGTAACATCTAGTGGCGATCCTATAGCAAAGGCTGTTTCTCCTACAGCAATTTTGTCGCTATCCGCAAAGTCCATAGTTGTTTTTACGTTATCAGCCTTGATTTTTAAGACAGCAAGGTCAGTCCAAACATCTGTTCCTACTACTTCGGCGGTTACATTAGTTCCGTCACTTAAAATAACCGATAATTTCTTAGCTCCATTTACTACATGATTGTTAGTTACGATATAAGCTGTATTCCCTGATTTTTTATAAATTACACCACTCCCACTTGATGCAGGTTTTAAATCACCAGAATTACTAGAATTATTATTATTAAAACCATATTTTGAGCGTTTAGAAGAGTCCCCTCCTAAAATCGAGTCTAAATTGTTATTTGATGCACTTTGATAATTAACTATAGATACAACAGCATCCTTTGCCTTTGAAATAGCATTAACCGTTGTTTGTTGATTATCCTTATCTTCTTTTGTTGCTGTTACTGAAGAAGTTAAAGCTTTCCCTGTCCCCATTACCGCTTGAGCACCAAAAACACTCGTTGCTCCAAGTGCAAACGCAGCGAAGACGGTTAAAAACAATTTGCCATAGTTTCTATTATCTTTTGGTACTTGATTATCATCAAACTCAACCCCATTCTCGTGGTTACCCTCCTCATCAAGTTCGCTATATTCCGCTTCTGTATATTCAGCATCAGTGTAGTCCATATCTTGAAATTCTTGTTTATTATCATTGTTAACAAACTCTTCATTATCCATATTATTATCTGATGTATTATAATTTTCTAAATTATTATTTTTTTTATCTTCCATTTATTATCCCTCCACAATTAAAGTATTTAAATGTTTAAATTATTTAATAAGAATAATTGTTTTTTATATTAGACTTTTAATCTACAATTACATCTTATCAATAACAGCTTAAACAAAGTTTAAAGAAAAGTTTAAATTAACTTAATGTTTTCTATAAACGAAAAAAAGAACAACCTAACTGATTTTAAGGTTGTTCTAAATTTTTACTACTTAAATTTTAGTGTTAAAATTTGGAAAAATCTAATTAAATTGAATAATCCACAAAAAATGACTAGTAATAATAAATAGTTTATTAACATTATTATTTAATATTATATATTCTGAAACATTTTTCTCTCCTTGTCTAAATTTTGTCTTAATGATATAATATACCTAATATTTATAGAGAAAAACCACACCCTACGTCATCTTTTTCTCTGTGCAAACACTTTAGGTTCCACACTTGCATATATAAATATAAATTACTTATTTAACGAGGTTATTATGAAAATCAATAAATATTTTACTGTCTTCTCAGTATTATTTCTAATTTTTATGTTTTTATATACATTTAATATAAATTTCGATCTTAATCAAAAACTTAATATAGCTAATCTTTGTATGATTCTAGGATTATTTATTTTGTGGCTTGTTACAGGGTACCTATTCCTAGTAAAAGATATTATCAAAAGTTCAGAACGCGAGCGTAACGGTATAGTCTTATCACTTGTTCTTATAGGAATAATTTTCTTCTATTACAATCCGCTACCAAAACCAGAAAATTTCTTTGTCGAAATTCCTAGAATAGCATATTTCATACTTACAATAATTATTTTTGGATTACTTTCTTTAATATTTTGGCGCGAAAGAACAGTTAGCTTTGTTATTTCAATCTTTCTACCATTTAGTATCCAAAGCTATTTTGTAAATATTAAAGGAAATATGAATTATACCGACTACACATTATATATCGTTATATTATTTATCGCTATAGCATTCGCTATAAACTATGCTCTAGAGAGTAAAAAAAATTAAAAACTAAACACCGAAAGTTATTTGAACAGGGAATACCCAAAACTTTGATAAGTTTTGGAAGACTATTACCATATATGTAACTCTCGGTGTTTTATTATGCTTTATTCATTAAACATTTATACTAATACTATATACTTAGCGCATATATCTGCAAAAAATTTCTGGATATCTCCTTCTTTTAAATATTGCTCTTGCTCTTCATCTACTATATATTTCTCATCTGCTTCCATTACCGCTAACAACCTTTCAAATGTATCCGCAAATAACCCCTCTTCTTCATTTAAAAGATAATTAAATTTTTGTTCAGCAAAAAATGGAACAAACACCTCATGAAAAGCTCCCTTACGTATACGTCCGATTAGTTTCTTATCATTCTCTGTTACAAATAACTCTCCTTGTTTTTCAACAAATTCATGCGCTTTGTTATAATTTGAAAAGATTTGGAATCCTTGAGCTTCTTTATACTCTCTAAATACCGGAATTTTTAATCCTTGCTCTTCATATAACCCCTTATCTATTATTACAAAAACTTCTTCTAAATCCCAAAATTCTTTTGCAATATAGTAAAATGCTACTCGCCAGCGACTATCACCTTTCGGAAGTCTCTTAAATGTCGCTATTTGTTCTACCAATCTTATATCTTTATCCACTTTGTTTCCTCATTTCTTAATATATAATATTACTTCAATTCTATAAATGTCCCTATTCTCTTCGTTGTAGCATTGTCCAAGCGATACGAAAAAAACTGATTGTTATCTTTTACTGTGCAAAAATTAGTAAGTGTAATATTTTTATCTAAAATCCCTGCGTGTTTTAGTAATCCTTTGTTTATAGCCCACAAATCTAAATAATACTTATCTTCGAGTTTTTTATAATAATTATCTATATTGTGAACTGCAAACTTTTCTACCAGTTCATACGAAACTTCATAACTATCTCCTGATACTGAAGGTCCTATTATTACTTTAATATTTTCTTTTTCACAGTTATAGTCATTTACCAAAATTTCTATTATTTCCTCAGCTATATTATCATAAGTTCCTCGCCAGCCAGCATGCGCCAGCGCCACAACCTCTTTCTCTTTATCGTAAAAAACTAAAGGCACACAGTCTGCGGTGAAAATAAGTAGAGGTACATTTTTTAGAGAAGTAACTAGCCCGTCCGCTTTTTCACCATTGTTTTTTCTATCGTCTATAGCCTTTATAATTCTAAAATTTGCTCCATGCACTTGAGTATTATAAATTAAATTAGCATAGTTAAAATTATATTCTTCGCAAAGATTTTTAACATCAGTAGTGTTTTTAGCATCAACTGTTCTATTAGTAAATAATATTCTTACGTTATCATCTTCTATCAGATAACCTTTAGAAACTTCCTGCATAATACATCCCCCTATAAAAAGTTATATTCATAAACACATTCTTTCAAAATAAAACTAGAGAAATTCGATTTTATTATTTTTCCAGTATCGACAAAACCTTGTTTTTCATAAAAATTTCGAGCAGTATAATTCTCTGCAACAACCTTCAAATATATTTTATCACAAAAAGCTAGGTTTTTGAGCATTGTATTTAATAATAGTTTCCCTAATCCTTGTTTTTGATGAGGTGGTAAAACATTTAGAGCAAAAATCTCTTGATTATATCCTAACTCATCATCGCGTGCTTTCCCTACAATAATATCTCCAACAATACTATACCCAGAGTTTAAACATTGACCTCCAGTATCTTCTACTACATAAGCCATTATATCCTCACTAACAATAATCTTTTCTAAATTTCTCGACATTTTTTCAACTGAAAGATTAGCTAAAAACTCTGCTGGCATAATATTATTATAAGTTGCTCTCCAAGTTACTATATGAAGCTTTGCCATATCTTTTGCATCAGCAGCTATCATCTTTCTTACTTTCATAACACCCTCCCAAAAACTCTTAATGATTATTATACACGAAAAAATATTCTGTCTTTTTTATTTATCCCATTAAAACAAAAAATCCGAAAAACTCGTAGCCTTTCGGATTTTTATTGTAAAACCTATTTATATTACTCGACTAAATCTAAATAAACTTTTTTGCTAAATGTAGTTGAGTTTAATACTGTACGAATTGCATTAATAACTGTTCCTTTTTTTCCAATTACACGACCACAATCATCTGGATGAACAGTTAGTATATAATGCTCGCGCGCATTTTTAACAAATTTTTCAATTTTGATTTCGTCTTTATGTTCAACTATTTCACTTACAATATTATAGATTAATTCTTCCATTGTTACTCTCCTATTTTGCTACGATATTTACCAATCTTCCAGGTACAACTATAACTTTCATTACTTGTTTACCTTCAATTAGAGCTTTTACTTCTTCATCAGCAAGAACAATTTGCTCTAATTCTGCTGATGTTAAATCTTTTTTAACATCTAATTTTGTTTTAACTTTACCCATAAGTTGAACAACTATTTCTACTGTATCACTTACAAGTTTTGTTTCATCAAATGTCGGCCATGCTACATATGAAACTGACTCAGTATTACCGTAGATTTCCCACATTTCTTCTGCTAGGTGCGGTGCAAATGGTGCAAGTAGTTGAATAAATCCTAGCGCATATTTTCGTGGAATATATTCCGCTTTGTAACAATCATTTACAAATACCATAAGTTGTGAAATTGCAGTATTGAAACCAAGAACTTCGATATCTTCTGATACTTTTTTCACAGTGTAGTTGTAGCTAACTTCTAATTCAGCATTCTCTTTATCTAAAACTTTATCATTTACTTTTCCTGTTTCTTCGTCAACGAATAAACGGTAAACTCGATCTAAGAAACGACGTGATCCATCAAGACCATTTTCACTCCACGCGATAGATGCATCTAATGGCCCCATAAACATTTCATAAACGCGTAACGTATCAGCACCGTGAGATACGATAATATCATCAGGATTTACTACATTACCTTTAGATTTAGACATTTTTTCCGGACGACCATCTTTCCCTTCAGCAAGAATCATACCTTGGTTGAATAGTTTTTGGAATGGCTCACGACTTGGCACTAGGCCTAAATCATAAAGAACTTTATGCCAGAAACGAGCATATAATAAGTGAAGAACCGCATGTTCTGCACCACCGATATAAACATCTACAGGTAACCAGTATTTTAATTTTTCTGGATCTGCGAACATTTCATCATTGTGTGGATCGATATAACGTAAATAGTACCAACAAGAACCTGCCCATTGTGGCATTGTGTTAGTTTCACGTTTACCTTTTTTACCAGTTTCAGGATCAACTACATTCAACCACTCTTCGATATTCGCAAGTGGTGATTCCCCTGTTCCTGAAGGTTTGATATTATCAGTTTCAGGAAGCAATAGTGGAAGCTCACTATCAGGTACTGTTGTCATAGTTCCATCTTCCCAGTGGATAATCGGAATAGGTTCTCCCCAATAACGTTGTCTTGAGAATAACCAATCTCGCAGTTTATATGTAACTTTACTACGGCCGACATTATTTTCTTCTAAAAATTCAATAACTTTTGCTATTGCATCTTCGTTATTAAGTCTATTAATAAATCCAGAATTGATGTGTAGCCCATCACCATAGAACGGTACTACTACTTCGCCATTATCCTCGATAACAGGAGTAATCGCTAGATTAAATTTAGTCGCAAATTCGAAGTCACGCTCATCATGCGCCGGAACAGCCATAACAGCTCCAGTTCCATAAGATGCAAGTACATAATCCGCAATCCAAATTTCTACTTTCTCCCCACTTACAGGGTTAATTGCATAAGCACCTGTGAAAACTCCAGTTTTATCTTTATTAAGGTCTGTTCTTTCAAGATCAGATTTACGTTTAACAATATCTAAATACTCATCTACTGCAGCTTTTTGTCCTTCAGTAACAATTTTTTCAACAAGTTTATGTTCAGGTGCAAGTACACAGTAAGATACTCCAAAAACAGTATCAGCACGTGTAGTAAATACTGTAAAGCTTTCAGCTGTTCCTTCTATTTTAAAATCAATCTCCGCACCAACAGATTTCCCAATCCAGTTGCGTTGCATTGCTTTAAGACTTTCAGGCCAATCAAGGATATCTAAGTCTTGTAATAATTGCTCTGCATACTCAGTAATTTTAAGTACCCATTGACGCATTGGACGACGCTCAACAGGATGTCCCCCGCGCTCAGACTTACCATCAATAACCTCTTCATTAGAAAGTACTGTTCCTAATGCAGGACACCAGTTTACAGGCACTTCATCAACATAAGCAAGCCCTTTTTCATAAAGTTTTTTGAAAATCCATTGTGTCCATTTATAATAATTAGGATCAGTTGTATTTACCTCACGATCCCAATCATAAGAAAATCCTAGTTCTTTAATTTGACGACGGAATGTATCAATATTTTGCTTTGTAAATTCCCTCGGATCATTTCCTGTATCTAGTGCATATTGTTCAGCAGGTAATCCAAATGCATCCCATCCCATTGGATGAAGAACATTATAGCCATTTGCTCTTTTATAACGACTTAAGATATCAGTCGCTGTATATCCTTCTGGATGCCCTACGTGAAGCCCTGCCCCAGATGGATAAGGGAACATATCTAATGCATAAAATTTTTCTTTAGTATAATCATCTAATGTCTTGAATGTTTTATTTTCATCCCAATATTTTTGCCATTTTTTCTCAATAACTCTGTGGTTATATACCATAAATTAAGCACACTCCTTCGCTCTACAAGTTCTATACTCTATAGTATACCAATTTTACCCTTATTTAGCAACAACCGAAATAGAAAAGCTAGCGGAAATACTTACTTTTAATACAAAATAAAAACCAGCCTAAAAATTTGATTTTTTATTATCATCTAAAAGCCAAACAAGAAAAATCTAACTTTTACTTGATATTTTTATCAAACTTTAGACTAGTTTTTATTAAATTAGTTACTTCCTATCACCATAAATGAGCCACCCATTATTGTATCAGCTGGATCAAAACTACGTTGATTCCAAATATTATTTACATCATACCATTTTCCAGTAGTATAAGCATTGTCTGGATCCATTGCTTTTGTTTTCCCATTTTGATAACCACTTAAAATTACCGCATGAGTATAATAATTTCCTTTTACAAAATAACCATTCGCCATCGCTGCAAATACTGGGCGACCACTTTGCAATGCTTGAACTAATTGTTCTTTTGATTGAATTACACTATAGTTAAATCCATAATGACGAATTGCATAAGCCGCTCCTCTACCTGACGTTCCTACTTCTCGTTTGTTAAATTCATTAGTATTATAATAAATTACATCTGCCACATCTGTAGGTTTAACTTGTTTTCCTAAACCTGAGAAAACCATAGCTAACGATGTTGGTACACATCCTGTATTTCTCATAGTTGAAAGTCCATAGCGTTTACTTCCCCAACGAGCATCACCTTGATAGTATTGAGGCATATTAAGAGGTTGAGCGTTTGTAGAAATTTTTCCATTAACATAGTTCTCACCATTATGTTGCCCATTGGCATATTTACCATTTACATAGTAACATTCTCCGTTTCCATCTATTCCCCAACCTGTATATTTTCTCCCGTCTTTGAAGAAATACCAATCTTGTCCGTCATCATGCCAACTATTCGCTAATTTATTATTGCTATAAAATAAATTATTTACATATCCATTTGGATTCCCTTCTTTTCCATTCACATAATTCTTACCATTGTATTGACCATTCGCATATTTTCCATTTACATAGTAATGCTCTCCGGCATTATCTTTTCCCCAACCTGTATATTTCTTACCATCTTTGAAGAAATACCAGTCGCTTCCATCATCATACCACCAGTTTGCTAATCGGTTGTTACTGTAAAATAAATTATTTACATATCCATTCTTTTCGCTTTCTTCTTTCCCGTTTACATAATTTTTACCATTGTATTGTCCGTTGGCATATTTTCCATTTACATAGTAATGCTCTCCGGCATTGTCTTTTCCCCAGCCTGTGTATTTCCTCCCATCTTTGAAGAAATACCAGTCTTGGCCGTCACTATGCCACCAATTTGCTAATTGGTTGTTACTGTAAAATAGGTTGTTTAAGTACCCTTCTTTTATTCTTTGTTCTTTTCCGTTTACATAATTTTTACCATTGTATTGGCCATTAGCATATTTTCCATTTACATAGTAATGCTCCCCGGCATTGTCTTTTCCCCAACCTGTATATTTCTTACCATCTTTGAAGAAATACCAGTCACTTCCGTCATCATGCCACCAGTTTGCTAATTTATTTGAATTATAAAATAATTGGCCTTTATATTCTGCTTGCGCTTCATTCCCAGAAACTTCTCCTACTACAAATGGTGTAGCTAAAACCGCTAGCACTCCTATTCCTATTTTTACATTATTTCTCATAATCGTTCTATCTCCTACTCTAACTATTATTTTTTTCTCTATCAATGCATCTTATATTATACCACCTTTCCTATATATACTTCGTTACAAGTTAATTACAATTAAAAGAGAGATAAGTTACAATTCCTTATCTCTCTTTTTTTATTTATTAGTATGATATGTTTTCTTCCAACTAAATCCTTTTACTAAACCAACTAATGTCCCTAATCCATAATATACATGGATTAAAAACAATAGTATAGGCATTAATAACAACGTAATATTAAACTTATTATTTATAATTGTCATCAGCATGATCATCAAAGTAAATATTAAATATAAGCTACTTAACAACGCTATAAATAGTTTAGTGAATGGAATCATTAATAGGCTAAAAATAATCGCCAATACGAAAAATAAGGGAACAAAATGAAAAATCGAAAAAGCTTTTGGATAAACATGGCTAACTTTTCCTATCCAATAACCATTAGAATATTTTTGTTTCAACATTCTTTTTATTGTCGGACGAGTATATTGATAAGATAATATATTATTGCTATATCTTATTTTATAACCATTCTTTCTTATACGATAATGTAATTCATTGTCTTCCACGCGCCCTACTTTTTCATCTAATAGCCCTACTTTTTCAAAAACTTCTTTTCTATACATTCCCTGAAAAACTGAATTTACATACCTTTTAGAAGTTTCTTTTCTATAACTAGCTATTCCACTACCAAACATATTTTCTTCAACTAAAAGTAATGTTTTGCTAAAATTATCCTCATTTTCTATAATATTAGGTCTAGGCCCTCCACACACATACTCTCCTTCTTCTATAACTTTTACATTATTTTCTATGAAGTTATCTGTAATGTGCGAATGACAGTCTACTTTTAAAACACATTCCCCATTTGCCTCTTTTATCCCAACATTCATACCTGCAGATAAAATAACTTTAGGATTTTTTAACAAAACCACGTTATAAAAATCATGATTACTCTGTCTAAAATTTTCTAATATCTGCCAACTAGTGTCTTTTGACATCCCATCTATAAATATTAACTCTATTTTGTTATGGGGATAAGTTTGATTTTTAAAATCTTCTATCAATCTAGGAAGAAATTTCTCTTCATTCAAAAGACCAACTACCACCGATACTAACATACTCTTCACCTCATCAAAAAGCAAGCTAGATTAAACATAATCTAGCTAAACTTGTATTATCCATCTTTTCTACCTAATTTTTCATTAGCCGCGAACATTATACTAGCTATTGATTCTCCCCAATACGGTGCTGTTGCATAGTTAACGTTCATTCCTCCAGCTTTATTTCCAAGATAAGCTCCACGAGCAGGATATGTTGATTTTGATAAATATTTCTCATTAATCCAACGTGCTGCACCTAAAATACCAGCATCAACATTATCAAACTTAGTAGCAGCATTATATGGATTGTTATCATAAGCTGAAATACCAAAGAAATTATTTTTATCTCTGGCAATCTTACTTCTTCCCCACGCACTTTCTAAAGCACTATGTGCAACTAAGTACAATGCATTAACACCATACTTTTCTTCAGCAGCTTTGAATGTAGCTCCTTTGCCAGCTAATCTACTGTCGCTAGCTCCCATTAAACTATATAATCTATCTAAATCTGCTGCTGTATAATTTGTTTTTGATTTCAAGTTACTGAATTGGAATGGATGATTCAATTTGAAAGTTCCAAAATTAATTCCATCTGCTGAATAATAAGATCTCCCTACTACCATATTAGAATTATGATATGCAACCATTACTTTACTATATTGTGAATATCTATGATAAACATATTTACCATCACTAACATAATCTGGAATAAACGTAGTGCTAGAATTTACTGCCTGAACTTGTGATGGATTTACATATCCTGTTAATCCCGCTACTTGAACTGGAATTCTTCCTCCCACACTAGCTCTGTTATCTCTAAATAGAATTGTATCTTTTGATACATGTGATAAAACATTTCCATTAGCATCATATACTGGAATGTATAGTGACACTACCTTATAGTAACCAGAGTAGGCATCAACCTCCTTTTCTTCACCATTTACATAGTTTTTACCATTGTATTGGCCATTAGCGTATTTTCCATTTACATAGTAACGTTCTCCGTTTCCATCTATTCCCCAACCTGTATATTTTCTCCCGTCTTTGAAGAAA
>OKRW01000096.1_pt1 | contig 86226 bp, 82 predicted proteins | sample 1601151 | NCBI WGS metagenome assembly OKRW01 (sample SAMEA3541471, study PRJEB24748) | human gut metagenome | biome: human gut; feature: human-associated habitat; material: faeces | place: China | collected 2012 | reverse complement strand
AGTGTAGGCTCGATTTTTGTTATTTCGAGTATCTACTCTATGGGGAGCATATCAAAACAGACAGCGGCTGCACCAGTCAGATCAGAGAAGCGGCACATCCTTTCCGGCATCGCGCGGAAAGATGTGGATGACGTCGTTGCGATCGAGATTGACGAGGATCGACAGCGCGATCGGGATCCCGAAAAGCCCGATCACCCCGAAAAGTCGCAGCCCGATAAACATCCCGACGAGCGTCACGAGCGGATGCAGGCCGATCTGTTTGCCAACAATGCGCGGCTCGATGATGTTGCGCACCACGAGAATGAACACATAGAGGAACAGCAGCCCAAACGCCAGCGCAGGATTGCCGAGGATGGCGACGATGATCGCCCACGGAATGAGGATGCCGCCGGTGCCGAGGATTGGCAGGATGTCGAAGATCGCCACGCAAAAGCCGATCAAGATCGCATTCGGGATCTGCAGCAGCGAAAAACCGACCGACAGCTCGATGAAGGTGATCGAAAAGATCAGCGAGTAGGATTTGATGTATTTCACAAGGATGTTTTTCGCGTAGACGACCGTCGTGCGCACCGTGCTGCGTCGGGAAACCGGGATCAGTCGAAAGCCCTGGCTGACCAGCTGGTCAAAATCAGCGATCATGAAAAATGTCGAGATGATCGTGATCAGCACAGCAATGAAGATACCCGGCAGCGCCGACAACGTGTCCGTCAAAAGCCCGACACCGCGCATCGAATATTCGGTGATGTAGACGCGCATGTTCTGCATGGTTTCGTTGAAGATCGCATTGATCTCGCCAGCCAGCGCCGGATCCACCTCGTGCGCAAGCTCCTGGATGCGGTCGTAGAGCATCCACAACGCCGGTGCGATCTGTGTTTCAAAAAGCGCCGGAATGCGCGCGATCAGATCGCCCACCTTCTGCGTCAGCTGCCAGCCAAAATTCACCACGAGATAGCCCAGCAGGATATAAAACGCCGCGCAGAGCGCGATCGCAAAAGGTTTTTTCAGCCGCGGTTCATGCCGGCCGACAAAACGGATCAGCGGATTCAAGGTCATCGTCACAATGAGCCCAACGATGAACGGCGTCAGCACCGGCAGCAGATATTTCGCGCCAACCACCAACAGCCCCACAATGAGCACATAGAAGATAATATTGACGATGAACCATTCTTTCTTTTGGTAGCCCGTCAATGGGTTCATTCCTTTCTGGAGATAAGTTCACAGCGTCGCGGAGATCGCGCCGCCGTGAATTTATCATAGCATATCCCGCCACCGATTACCATCGCTAATTGGTGAGAAATTTGCTGTACGCACCAAAATCCATCTCCGTTAAACCGCAAATCATCAGCGCAATATCCCATCAGGCTGCTCACGAAACGCAGCACTTGTGGTATAATACTCTCATGATCGCAATTTAAACATTAGGAGGGATTCCTCTATGCGTCTGGAACAATTACATTATTTCATGACCGTCTGTGATAAGCGCTCGATCAATTTGGCCAGCAAAGAATTATTCATCACACAGCAAAGTCTCAGCAGTTCCATTAACAATTTAGAAAAAGAAGTTGGTCAAAAACTGCTGGTTCGTACCAACCGTGGCGTCTATCCCACGGAACTTGGCAAGCGCGTCTACGCTTTCTCACGCCGGACCCTGAACGAATGGCACGAAATCCTTTATGATTCTAGCGATCGCATCTACACAGATTTTTACGGTCAGTTAGATACGCTTTGCACTTATAATTTTCTCAAAACATTCATGCCCAAATACAGTGTACATATCTTGGAACATTTTCCAAACATTCATGGTTCCGGAACAGCAAACACCTTAGAGCATATCCTAACCTGCCTTCATCACCGCAGCATCGACTTCGCATTTGTCACCTTAGCTTGCGATGGCTCCACAACAACTCTATCCCCCTCAGATGAATTTGTTTTTATCCCACTTTTTTCTTGTGAACTGTTCGCGCTGGTCGGTAATCAATCAGCTCTTTCACAAAAACCTTATCTAACGATCAAGGATATTCTCAGTCAACAGATCGTCCTTAACCAAGAAAGCGATATGCATCTTTATCGCACCATCTTTAAGACGCGATACAAAGAATTTCTACAAAAAGCACGCTTGTTTCACCTAAACGAGGTGGTAATTGAATATGTTCGACAGGAAAATCGCCTAACTTTAGATCTTAAAATGGGGCCTCACGGACTAACGTTTCAGTCACTTTTACATGACAATAACGTCACACATATCCCAATCTCATTCACTGATCAAAAAGTCGAAATTTACGGTGGCGTCTTAACTTATTGCAACAACGAAAAATGGCCACTCATCGAAAATATCCTTAGCACCCTATAAATGTCACATACAGATGTCTTTTTATTCGTGCATGCTCTCTCTAGCGCATGATTTCTTTGCTGCTTGTGCCATCAATCGCTTTACCCATGCAAGCATATTCGCCTTTTGTTTAGGATATTCATTTTCATGCCAGTCACGTTTTGCTTGCGCATCAAAGGCTGTCGAAAGATATTTGTCATAATCGTTAAACTGCAGAGTATTGGTTACTAGAAAGGATTCCGTTGGTCCCACCTGTCTGGACATATTTGAGCATAAATGAGCAATCAAGGCACCATACATTTTTTCTGCGATCTCATTTGGAGCATTCATAGTAAAGATCATACCACAAACGACGTTGCGTAGATAATTACTCGAATAGCTTTTGTCGTAATTCATACCCGCAAACCACAACCGCTCCAAAAGCGCCCACATATCTGATGAAATATGACCGAAATAAATTGGCTGTCCAAAAAGAACCACATCTGCTTCCAGAATTTTCTCTAAGACAGGCGACAGCTCGTCACGCAAAACGCATCGTCCAAAACTTGCCCCACCAATACGTTTGCAAGCAAAGCAGCTGCGACAGCCTTTGTAGTGTAAATCACAGAGATGAACGAGCTTTGCCTCTGCACCTTCTTGCTTCGCCATTGCCACAGCTGCGCCCAACATATCCGCTGTATTCCACTGCTTACGCGGACTTCCATTGATAGCTAAGATTTTCATGATGAATCGCCCCCGATATTGAGTATTTTTAATAACAGTCTACCACACTGTTAATATGTAATAATAGGCTGCTGTAGAAATATGCACATATTTTCTACAGCAGCCTTAATTATTTCAGCGTTATCTTAGAATTCCTGATCGAAAATCTGATAAACCGGTGCGCCTTCACACTGTGCAGGCATGCGAACATTAAACAATGCTGCAGCGGTTGGTGCCAAATCGACCTCACGAATCATACGTTCCGTTTTATAGCCAGCCTTAATCCCTTTACCAGCAGCAATAAAGATTGGCGATACGCTGGTCTCACAATCGCCTACGCCAGTGGAAAGGCCATCGGCATGATCGGTATTGTAACCATCAGCGATGAAGTAACAAATATCTCCGCACTCTGGACCGCCATAACCGAGCAACACAGCATCTTTATTGCGAACAGCGAGAGAAACAACACGGTGGCCAGTCTTTTTATCTTTGTAGCTGTATAAATCCGTCATGATCTGTTCTTCGAGTTCGTACTTATCTTCGGGATCGACGATGCCATGTTCATCGCGACCTTTCAGATTGATGTAGATATTGCATTCACGGTTGGCAATCGCTTTCGTGTGTTCCCAGTCGATCACTGTATTACCGTTTTCATCTTCTTTCAATGCAGTGTAGCCGAGTTCTTTCATGATGCCAACGTTGACACCCTGTGGGTCGCCAAGCATCACAGGACGATGCTGTGGGCAGACCTGACCGTGGTCGGAAGTAATAATAACAGTCCATCCTTCATCGAGGAGATGCAGGAAACTGCCGATATATTCGTCAGCCTGCAGATAAATGTCGTCCATAAACTTCTGATACATCTCTGGTTCGCCGGCTTCATAGTCTTCCTGATAGCGCTTATCTCCCTTGCTCATAAAGCGGATGAAACGGTGTTCCTGCATATCGATGCTGTGCAGATGCGAGAAGATAGCCTGAACACCTTTTTCTTCGATGAGATAGTGGATAGCTTTACTCTGCCATTTGCAGGCCACGTTCCAGTTGTCCCACATGCAGTCATGAACCATTTTCGGATCATTGTTGCCGCAATAGGAACTTGGGCAGATGTAGCCAACGTTTTCTGCAATATCGTAGAACAGGCTGTGTGGCTGGAAAATGTAGTCAGCATGCATATCTGTCCCACTGGAAACATAAATTTCAAGATAGCTACCATCTTCTGCGATATTCAAAAGCTTCATATTATAGTTGGCATCTTTGGTCTCACCATCAAATGCGACGGCTTTATCACGAATCTGCGCAACCATCTTCCCAACTTCGAGTACTGCGAATGGTTCCGTTGCTTTTTTATTTTTATAGAGTGCAACACGGTCGTACTTGCCCTCTTCATTCTTCAAAATCAACCCATTATGATGAATTTGACCTTTTGAAAGCAGGAAGACGAATTCCTTGGCGCCTTCTGGCACATCGATTGCCCATTTGGATGGTTCGCTGATAGGAGAAATGATCGCAGAGAGCTGATCTGGAATATTTTCTGCATTCAGCCCATCATGGTAATCCAGGATGAGGTGAGAACGTTCACTCTTATCGCGTACCTGTGCGGTGGTAGCAACTGCAGCCATAGCATCCTCCGGCTTTACAATGCAGGCCTTTTCAAGGTCTGCAGTAGCAGATTTCGCATAGGTGACCTCCTGTACACTGGTATCTGCACTCATGATAAATTCTTCAGCAATGGTAGCGGCACCCATGCCAAGACCGCCAGGCGTCGAACCGTCGCAGACGAGCAGATTTTCACTATCGCTGGTTGGAGGCCAACTGGAGCCCGGCCAATGGAAAATTGCTGTCTTAACACCAGCATCGGCTAATACGTTCCAAATTGGTTCAGCCTTACACTGACGCGAATCGAAGTTATCGACAATTTTATCAAGTCCGCTGCCCTGACGGAAATAACCTGTAATACCATGAACATTGGCATAGCAACCAGTCGCAAGCGTTGTCCACATTGGTGGTGTAACCGTTGGGTGTCCACCAAGCATCACAAGGTCTTCACGGCAAGCACCGCGATCAATAAATTTCTGCAGATTTGGCATTCTTCCTTCGCGGAGCATTTTACGGCTATAGCGCGGATCGAGGCCATCAATCCCTAATACAAACAGTTTGTCGGTGTAAGCTTTGTTTCTAATTGTCATTTTCATTTCCTCCTATTTAATCTTATTTCAAATAAATAGCATTGCCAGCGGAACACCAATACAAGCAATACTCAAAGCTACCGTAATAACGCTGATAGAAGCATATTTGTAAACCTGGCCACTGGTCATCCACTCGCTGTTACCATGCATAAATGCACCAAGTGGAGAACCGCTTGGTAACACTAACCCATAATCAAATACAATAGCCATCATCCCAACAACGAGGCCAGGATTAACGTCTTTCGACATGAATACCATAGTTACGATTGGAATAACCAACTGAGCAGCAACAACATTGGTGATACAGTTAGTAAGAATCAAAAGCGCGATAAGAAGAACGGTGGCTAAAACATATAGACTCATATTACCAGTCATATTATTCAAAACACCTTGTAGTAATGCAGCGATGCCAGCTTCTTCACTCACCAAAAGATTTCCCAGCGCGATGGCGGAGCCCATGATAAAATAAATGCTCCAGTGTACAGCACCATCCTCCAAAGCTCCTTCGATGGTGATAAAACGTTCGCCATCAACAGTGACTAAAGACATAACAACCACCAAGGCTGCAAATAATCCGGCTGTACCAAAGCCAGACATAAAAGTTTTCACAGGAGATTCCGCAGGAAGTAACATCGGGACAATCATTATCAATAGCAGGATAATGATAAATGTAAAGCCCAGCTTGACTTTTTTATTCATCTTTTCGGTCTTAGTAAACAGTCCCTGCGCATTTTCCAGAGAAAATTCTGGTTTAGCAAAAGTAGCAAACGCAATTTTAGAAATAATAGCTGTAAAAAAATACATTCCCAGTGTCAGCGCCCAGTTGATAGCACAAATAGCAGGTACTGAATAGGTGATCGTTGGATCTACTGCAAGCATGAAGGATAGCGCAACAAACAAATTACCAGAATACGGAACAAGGCCAATCGCCAATGCAGAAAATCCACAGATAAAAACCAGAACAAAAACACTATAGGAACTGCGACGTTTTGCACCTATTTTTTCAGCTACATCATAGAATATACTAAACATAATCAGCATCGTCGCAAATGGCTGACAACAGATCGCTGCACACATGATTGTACAAAGCCACATGCCCATTGCCAGATGCCATGGAGATTTTGAAACCCATTTCCAAGATAGAATTTTCGCTGACACCCAGCCTAAAATGCCGCACTTATTCAAACCATAAACAAAGATCAAAGCCCAGAATACAATCATAAGGGGCTGTGCGCCAAAGGCTGTTCCGAATAATGTATCGGCTGTCTGTCCCGGAAAAAATAATCCACAAACCACCAGAGCCATCACAGCTGTGATTCCGTTATAACCAAAAATCCACCCAAAGATCATTCCAATGAAAATACCAAGGATTCTCATACCAACAGATGTAATGGGTTCTGTAAATGGCGGAATAAAACCAAAGCCTATCATGATAGCTAACGAAATCGCCATAACAATATAGAATTTTTTGGTCTCTTTTTGTTTTGCAATGTCACTCATGATAATCCTCCTTACTTTTTAACCTCCAAATTGAATAGTTCTCCAAGTCGACTTATCAATTGAAATTATAGTATATATATGCGTTCTGAGCTAACAGAATGTCATTTGATTTCAAATCTGGCCATCAGGAAAAAACTGTATCCAACAAAAAACAGCGCTACACCTTTCACTATAAATAGCAAAACGTATAGCGCTGCTTATTGTAAAACCTGCTTTATCTTTACGTCTGGTGCTCCTCACCATTGGTACGCTCTGGCGCGTCTCCAAGGCTTTCTGCTGGTATACTTCTGCACCGGAAATGGCATGTAATATTCCTCATAGAATATCCCGCCACCGATTACCATTGGAATGTGAAGAAAATTGGCTGCATGAAAAAACGGCCTGCAAAACGCAGACCGCCTTCGTCGCCGTTTAGCGGCGCGCCTCGTCGAGCATCGGCAGGAATTTTGCCATCAGCGGCACATAGCTGAGCACGAAAACGCGCCGCCCCCATTTGCGCGCAGCAGGCAGCGCACGCCGAGGCAGACGCAGCGCGACGAGCACTCCCATAGAAAACAAACAAAATTTGACAAGGGCGAGATCTTGCCAATCGCTCTGGCGACACCAGGCATCGGCAGCTTGAAAAAGAGAAGGCATCGTTTTACTCCTTTCTGCAGTCGGGCCAAACTTGTAGCTAAGATTATTATACGCCATCGCAGCCACTTCCACAATCCCAAGGAGATTTTTCCTGAGCTGGTCTCACACGCTGCACACACTCAGATTCTCGGTGCAGCCGTCGCAAATTTTTTCAAGATTGAACAACATTCCCCATAAAATATTGCAATCCCTCATCTGGCGGCGTACAATCAAAAGCACGAGAAATCTTAATAATTGGAGGCCACCGTCATGCATGAATCAGAAGACACGCTCAAGCTGGAAAATCAGCTCAGTTTTTCATTATACGCCTGCTCCAAAGAGCTCATCCGCGCCTACAAACCCCTGCTCGAATCGCTGAATCTGACCTACACCCAATACCTGGCGATGACCGTGCTCTGGGAATTTGGCCAGACCAACAGCAAGGTCATGGGCCGGCTGCTCTATCTCGACAGCGGCACCCTCACGCCAGTGCTCAAAGCCCTCGAGCAAAAAGGCTATCTGCGCCGCAGCCGTGGCCAGCTCGACGGCCGCCATCTCATCGTCACCATCACCGACGAAGGCTACAAGCTCAAGGAAAAAGCTGCCCACATTCCTGCAGAAATTTCTGCCACACTCGGGCTCAGCGAAAAAGAGCACGCCCAGCTCTCCGCGCTCCTCGAAAAACTCCTATCCGGGCTGACAAAATAAACAATGCCGCGCCGCCTGTTCGCAATTTTTGCGAGCAGACGGCGTATTTTTATGTAACAGAAATGAGCGGCAACAGATGAATGAATATTATTCATTGACAATTGACAGAATCCGTGGTATCCTCTAGTCAGAAAAGAGGTGATAAATATGACGCGCATCACCAAGCCGCCGGAGGAACGGCGACAGGAGATCATCGATACGGCGATGAAGGTTTTCTACGAGAAAGGCTACGAAAAGACATCGATCTCCGACATCGCACGAGAAATGCACGTTGCGCAGGGACTTTGCTACCGTTATTTTTCATCGAAAGAAGAGCTCTTCGATACCGCATTGGACCAATACGCTACGCTGCAGGTTCAGCGACTCTGCGCCAACATGCGGCCGGATATGAGCTTGTCTGAACTGGCTGCGAACGCACCGTCCTTCCTCGAAACAGAAAATGACGACAGCTACGCAGAAAAATTTTACCACGACAGCGGCAACACAAAATTTCACTGGCAGCTTTCGCTGAAAGTCTGTGAAAAATTGCAGCCGATCGTGGCCGATTTTCTACGCGCTGCGATCGACCGTGGCGAGATCCGGCTGGCGGATCCGGACACGGCTGCATCCTTTTTTGTCTACGGGCAGCTCGGCATCCTCCTGGATCACACGTTGCCGGCACAAGAACGCGTCATGCGCGTTCGCCGATTTTTAAGCGATATTTTGAAAAATTTCTGTTGACCACTCACCCCTGCTTTTTATGGCAGGGTATTATTTCACACTGTTAATGAATGATATTCATTCATCATCTGTAAGGAGGTTCTAACAATGAATTTGACACAGGATTTTATCCACGGAAGCACAAAGAAAAGTCTCGCCGCGATGGTGCTGCCACTATTGATCGCCATGGTCCTGAACATGGCGTACAATCTCGTCGACAGTCTCTGGATCGGCAATTTATTAGGCGAAACTGCTTACGCTGCGCTGACAAACGCCACGCCGCTCATCCTCATACTCAACGCCATCGCTATGGGTGCTACCAATGGCGTCGCCATTCTGCTCTCACAGGCGGTGGGCGCTGGCGATCGCTTTCGCAGCGCTCGCCTGATCACCACGTCCCTCGTCGTGGCAGTGGTATTTGCGCTCGGACTGACGTTGATCCTGGAACTTACACTGACGCCGCTCTTGCTGCTGTTGCAAACACCATCGGAAATCTTTTCGCTGACACACAGCTATCTGGCGATCTACATTCTCGGCTACCTGCCAGTGTATCTCTACTGCTACTTCGCCGCAGTCATGCGTAGCTACGGCAACAGCGTGTTCCAAGTGATCGCCATGCTCATCTGCACGCTCCTGAACGCTGGGCTCGATCCGCTCTTCATTCATTTTATGGGCTTTGACGGCGCAGCTGTGGCGACACTGCTGTCGCAGACACTCTGCCTCCTCTGCATGCTCGGCTATCTGCACCGCAAGCCGCTGTTTTCGCTGCATCTCTCACAATTTGACGGATGCCTCGTTACAGATTTTATCCGCAAAGGTATTCCTTCTGCTTTTCAGCAGAGCATTCCAGCAATCAGCACGAGCTTTCTCACCGCACTTGTCAGCAGCTATGGTATTTCGGCGCTGGCAGCCTACGGCATCACAGGGAAATTGGAAACGATCTTATTCTATCCAGCAATGGCGCTGAACATGGCGCTTACGAGCATTGTCGGACAATGCGCCGGAGGAAAACGTTACGATCGCGCAGGAGATTATATCAGGCTCTCCCTATTCTATGGCGGGCTCGCTCTGATCGTGCTCTCGGCAGCGGTGGTCATTTTTGCCAATCCTTTATCACACCTCTTTGTCGACAGCGACGCCGCAGCTGAGATCGTCGCCAGCTACTTCCGCATTGTCGGCATAGGTTATGTGCTCAACACCGTCACAAATTGCTTTCTCGGCAGCTTGAACGGACTCGGCCAGCCAACAAAAAGCATGCTCTGCATGGTGCTCTACTATCTCATTGTGCGCATGCCTCTGGCAGGAATCCTCTCTGCGCTGGGCTTTGGCCTGAACGGCATCTGGTTCGCTGTGCTTGTGAGCCATCTCATCGCCGCTGCCGCAGCAGCGATCACCTGCAGCCACGCCTTGCGAAAAATGAAGCGCGCCATATTGTAATAACACAAAAACGCGGCATCCACTGCACATTCGCAAAGGATGCCGTTCTTTTCATTCCGCGAGCAATTCCTCATAGATCGCGAGGTCGAGATCTTTGAACACGTTGAAGACGACGCGTTTGACGCTTGTGTCCTTAGCGAGAAAATCGCGCACGGTTTGGGCGGCGATCTCGGCGGCGCGGTGGTTTGGGAAGCAGAAAACGCCGGTGGAAATGCAGCAGAAGGCGACGCTTTCGAGATGATTTTCGGCGGCGAGGGCGAGGCAGCTTTCGTAGCAGCTGGCGAGCTCGGCTTCGTGCTGCGGCGTCAGCGGTCCGTCGACGATGGGACCGACGGTGTGGAGAATATAGCGCGCTGGCAGATTGTAGCCAGGTGTGATCTTGGCCTGGCCGGTCGGTTCGAGATGGCCCTGCGCTTTCATGATGCGGTCACATTCGAGGCGCAGCTGCATGCCGGCGAAGGTGTGGATGGCGTTGTCGATGCAGTTGTGGTTCGGCTGATAGCAGCCGGTCATGCCGCTGTTGGCGGCATTGACGATGGCGTCGACGCGCAGCGTGGTGATATCGCCCTGCCAGAGATAAAGCCCCGGAGAGATCGGCGAGAGATCGTCGATATCGGTGATGCCCTTTGCGGCAAGCTCGCGGCGCAAATATTCGTCCTGCACCTGGAGCACATCGTCAGCAATGGGCGCTGGCGGACGCACGTTCATGAGCGCGCGCAAAAGTCGGCGCTGCTCGTCGCTCTGGGCGGGGATGGAAATTTCCTGTAGCTGCTCGTCTTCGGCGAGCAGCGCTTCGATGAGAAATCGGCGGCAATCGGCTTGAGTCATGGAAGATCCTCCTTTGTGATCGATTTTTTCCATTATACACCAGCGCAGACGACTGTGCCAACAATTTGACGGAGCGTCATTTTCTACTTGCATCGGGACGAAAAAAAGATGTACAATATATTCTTGACTAAGGAATTATTTAATCGAGGCTACTGAACCTCGTTCATCAATTGAAAGGAGATCTCATGGCAAACATCGTCCAACAATTCGGCAATGCTGTGCAGAAAACCTGCACAAAAGATCCGCTCAAGGCGCGGCGGCTGCTGCGCATTGGTTATCACGCAAAAAATCTGCAGTTCAAATTCGCGCCTGGAAAACTCAACAGCGCAGCCAGACTGGCGGCGCGGAGCACAACATCGGCGATGGTGGCGCCGCTGGATCATCCTGAAGAGGCGGTCATGGTGACGCTCTTCACGCCCTGCGAAATGCTGCATGTGATCGGGATGCATCCTTACTGCTGCGAGGGACTGGGGTGCTATCTTTCCGGCGCTTGCGCAGAAAAAGCGTTCATCGATTACGCCGAGAGCGAAGGGCTGCCGGAAACTTTCTGCAGCTACCACAAAGCGTTTATCGGCGCGGCGGAAAGCGGGCTCATGCCGAAGCCGCGCTTCATCCTCTCAACAACGCTGGCCTGCGACGCCAACACGCTGACGTTCCGCCGTCTGGCGGATCATTTCCGCGTGCCGCATTTTGTGCTCGATATTCCCTACGAGCAAACCGAAGAAAGCGTGCGCGATGTGGCCGCGCAGCTGCGCGAAATGAAACGCTTCATCGAAGACCACACGGGAAAAACCATCGACGAAGCGGCGCTGCGCGCGTCTGTCGCCCGCAGCCAGCGCAGCATGGCCAATTTCCACAACTACATGTCGCTGCGCGCTGACAAACAGATCCTCGACAGTCTGACGGGAGAAATGTACACCGGCTTCATGTTCCACAATCTCCTGGGTAGCGAGGAAACAGAGCGCTACAGCGAGGAATGTCTGCGCGTTGCTGAACAGGCGCCGGCGGCGAGCGGCATCCGCCTGCTCTGGATGCACACGAACCCATTCTGGGTGGAACCGCTGCGCAAGCTCACCGATTTTAATCCGAAGGTGCAGATCGTCGGCTGCGACATGAGCTTTGAAGGCTTTGTCGACGCCGATCCGACAGATCCTTACGATGCCATGGCGCGACGGCTCGTGTTCAGCGCGTTCAACGGGCCAGTGAGCCATCGCATTGCGCGCGGCATCGAAGAGGCACGCCGGCTCAAGGCCGACGGCGTGGTCTGGTTCTGTCACTGGGGCTGCAAACACACCCTCGGCGGTGCGCAGCTGGCGAAAAAGCATTTTGAAGAAGCTGGCCTGCCCTGCCTCATCCTCGACGGCGACGGCTGCGACCACAGCCACGGTGGCGAAGGTCAGATCGCCACGCGCATCGAAGCGTTCGTAGAAATGCTGGAAGCAGAAAAGGAGGCCAACGCATGAGCACCACCTACTACATCTGCAAATACACGCCCGTCGAACTCCTCGAAGCGTTTGGCGGCGAATGCGCGATCTTAAACCACATGCCGGATAACTTCGAGCTCTCCGACCAGGTCGCTCATCCAAACATCTGCGGCTTCGGCAAATCGCTGCTCGAAGCCTGCATGGAAGGAAAAGTCAAGGAGCTCGTTCTTGTCAACTGCTGTGACACCATCCGCAGCGCCTACGACGTGCTGCTCGAGTACGGCAAGCTCGATTTTCTCTTTCTCCTCGATATCATGCACTCCGGCGGCACCTGCAGCCGCGAGCATGCGCAGCACGAGCTGCGCCGTCTCGCCGAATCCTACGGCGCCTATAAGGGGACCAGCTTCGACGCCGCGCGTTTCCGCGAGGCTTTTCGCACACGCAAACGTCCAACCGCGCCCTACATCAGCGTGCTCGGCGCGCGCGTCGGCGACGAGCTTTTCCAGCTGATGGAAAAAACCATGCCGCTGCCCGTGCGCAACGACACCTGCGTCAACAATCGCGTCGTGGCGCTGCCAGAAGAGCTCGATGCCGATTTTGACACCCTCATGGCAGATTACGCCCGCATCCTGCTCGGTCAGATCCCCTGCATGCGCATGATCGACACCACCGGCCGCAAAGTGCTCTATAACGATCCGCACCTGCGCGGCGTGATCTATCACACCGTAAAATTCTGCGATTACTACGGCTTCGAATATTCAGAGCTGAAAGGCCGCCTCGACGTGCCGCTCCTGAAACTTGAAAGCGACTACACCATCCAATCCTCCGGCCAACTGCTCACGCGTCTCGAAGCCTTCGCCGAAAGCATTGCGCCGGAGCGCACCCTGCGAAAGGAGACCCACACAAACATGAACGGAAAAGGACTCTACGCCGGCATCGACAGCGGCTCCACATCCACAGACGTTGTGATCATCGATCGCGACAAAAACATCATCGCGCAATCCATTCTGCCAACCGGCGCCGGTGCTGCGGCAGGCGCTGACCGCGCCCTCGACGAAGCGCTCGCGCAGGCAGGACTTTCACGCAGCGACATCAATGCCACCGTCACCACTGGCTACGGACGCACAGCCGTGGGGCTCGGCGACCAATCCATCACTGAGATCACCTGCCACGCCAAAGGCGCTTATTTTCTCGATCCAAGCGTGCGCACCATCATCGACATCGGCGGCCAGGACAGCAAAGTCATCCGTCTGGACGAAAATGGCAACGTCACCAACTTCGTCATGAACGACAAATGCGCCGCCGGCACCGGTCGTTTTCTCGAGCTCATGGCGCGCACCCTCGAGCTTTCCCTCGACGACATGAGCCGACTTGGCCTGGAATGGAAAGAAGACGTCACCATCTCCAGCATGTGCACCGTTTTCGCCGAAAGCGAAGTCGTCAGCCTCATCGCTGAAAACCGCACCCCCGCCGACATCATCCACGGCCTCAATCGCTCCGTCGCCACAAAAACCTGCGCCCTCTGCCGACGCGTCGGCGGCGAAGAAAGCTACATGATGACCGGCGGCGTCTCCAAAAACCGCGGCGTCGTCACTGAGATCGAAAAAATCCTCGGCGTCAAGCTCCACATCTCCGACAAAGCCCAGCTCAACGGCGCCCTCGGCGCAGCCCTCTTCGCCCTCGAGCTGGAATAATGCGCAAAAAAATGCAAGGACCTGATCAAAGGACCTTGCATTTTTTATATCACGCGCTCTTTGTTGATCACAAGCGCAAATTCGCAGCCGAGCTGTTCGGCAGCTTTGCGGCAGAGGATCATGCGCTCGAGAAAGATCTCGAAATAATCCATCACGGAGCAGACAGATTTGTCGAGCTTCAGCGACGCCTGGATGACGTGGTCGCTCACCTTCACCGTGCTCTGCTTGACGGCGAAATTGACGCGGTCGTGTTTGTCGAATGTGGCCGAGTCTTTGTTGCGCACGCGCGTCTGGCGTACGTCGGTCTTGTCGGCGATGATGATCGCAGCAGTAACAGCGTCGACAGGATAGGCGTTTGGCTCGTCGTGATTGCCGATGGCAGTGATCACAGCAGCGATGTCCTCCGCCTTCATGCCCATGTGATCGAGAATGCGCATCGCCATCAGCGCGCCCGTCTGCGCGTGGTCGTGGCGGTTGACGACGTTGCCGATGTCGTGCATGTAGCCAGCAATGCGCGCAATCTCGATGTCGTGCTTGGAATACTCCAGCTCCTTGAGGATCTTTCCAGCCACCGACGCCACATGCGTCACATGCGGAAAGCTGTGCTCAGTAAAACCCATTCCCATGAGCGTGCGATCCGCCTTCTCAATATAAACGCGGATCGTCTCATCGTTTTTTACATCTTCAAATTTTATTTTCAAACAACCTTCTCCCTTTCTTTTTCAATTTTCATAATTAAAAACACCATCACTGGCGTTACCAAAATTTGGAGATCTGCGATCTTCAAATTTTATTTTCAACTTATCATTTCCTTTCTACAAATTTCTTATCCATCTTAGCACAGAATTGTTCGGATCGTTACCGGTATTTGATGAAGTTTATGTAAAGTTTCGCCAGCGCGCAAAAACAACGCCCGAAATTGGGCGCTGCGCATCAATTCAATTTTCCCTGCGGCTCGTCGCCGGCGAGCCAGCGCTGGATATTCGCGGCGAAATAGGCGATGCGTTTTGCGTGGAATTTCGGGCCGTCGGGATAGCCGGCGGTGTGCGGTGTGAGGATGACGTTGTCGAGCTGGCGCAAAGGGCTGCCTGCCGGGAGCGGTTCTTCGGCGAACACATCGAGACAGGCACCGCTGAGCGTTCCATGCTGCAGAGCGCGAACGAGCGCCGCTTCGTCGATGAGTCCGCCGCGGGCGGTGTTGATGAGGAGGGCGCTGGGCTTCATCTGCGCAAGCGCGGCGTCGTCGATGAGATGGCGGGTGTTGGCTTTGAGCGGAACGTGCAGCGAAACGATGTCGCTTTCTGCGAAAAGCTGCGAAAGCGATACGGGCGCAACGCCAGGAATCTCAATAGGCCGATAGCTCCAGCCGAGCACACGCAGACCAAACGCCTGCGCGCGCACGGCGACGGCGCGGCCGATGTGTCCAAGTCCGACGAGCCCGAGGGTGCGCCCGCTAAGCTCGCCGCCATGATAATCCGGCAACGAGGCGCTGCCGCCGATGCGCATAAACTGGTTGAGCAGGCAGATGTTTTTATAGTGACAAAGCAGAAGCGCCATCACATGCTCGGCGACGGCGTCGGCATTGAGTCCGGCGGCGTTACAAACCTGCACGCCGCGCCGACTACAGGCGGCAAGATCGACGTTGTCATAGCCCGCGCCGACCTGGACAAAACGCAGCCGCGGCGCCTGCGCAAGAAAAGCGTCGTCGACGAGAACATGCTCAGGGATCACCACTTCTGCGTCGGCGAGATACGGCGCGCAGGCATCGGGCGCAGCGATGGTGATCTGCCACTCTGTCGGAAAGGCGGCGCGCATCCGCGCCTGAGTGGCGACGGGATAATCACCGATAATGAGTAGGTTCATAGCTGGCTCATTTCTCCGGCTGGTGGTCGCAGACGAGGGTCAGCGCGCCGGTGACGCTGTCCATGACGTAGCCAGAAACGTAGATATCTTTCGGCACGAGCGGATGGTTGATGACGACATCGACGGATTCGGCGACGGATTTTTCCACCGTCTCAAAACCAGCGAGCCAGCGCTCGAATTTGACGCCGCAGTAGCGCATGATGTCGATATCGTGGACGCTGACGCCGCGCGCCTTCATCTCTTCGATCATGCGGTCGCTGTCGATGTGGCTGACGCCGCAGTCGGTGTGGCCGATGACCATGATCTCTTCGCAGCCGAGCTCGTAAATGGCGATGAGCAGACTGCGCATGGCGCTGCCAAAGGGGCTGGAGATGACGCCGCCGGCGTTTTTGATGATCTTGGCGTCGCCGTTTTTGATGCCGAGGGCAGCCGGCAGCAGCTCGATCAGGCGCGTGTCCATACAGGTGACGATGGCGAGCTTTTTGTTGGGATATTTGTCGGTGACAAATTCTTCGTAGCCCTTTTCGGCGACGAACCGTTTGTTATATGCGAGAATATCTTCGATCATGAGAGATCCTTCCTTTCATTATAAACAGCAAAGAAAAATCTGCCGCCGGGCAGATTTTTCTTTCTAGTGTAGACCAACGCCGGCGATTTTGCAAGAGAAAGCGTCGCGTCTTGACAGCGCGCGGCAGTAAGGCTAGAATAACTACAAAGGAGGGATGCAGGATGAAACGATTATTCATCGGCGGTCTGCTCGTCGCGGCGTTGATGCTTGCTGGCTGCGGTGCGCAGACGTCTGCGGAGGAATCGTCACAGACGCGCGAAGTCTACGCGATGGACACGGTGATGACGCTGGAAGCCTACGGGCAAAACGCAGACGCGGCGCTGGACGAGGCTGTCGCCGAGATCGAGCGGCTGGATGCACTCTGGTCGATCGCTTCAAGCGACGGCGAGATCGCGCGGCTGAATGCGGAAAAAAAGATCACAGCCTCTGCGGACACGCTGGCGCTTTTGACGCGCGCAAAGGAAATCTCTGCAGCGACAGACGGACTTTTTTCAACGACGATCGCGCCGCTGATGGAAGCCTGGGGATTTACGAGCGGCGATTATCGCGTGCCGGATGGAGTGGAGCTGTCTGCGCTCCTGGCGCACGTTGACGACGAAGAGATCGCGATCTCTGACAGCACAGTCACGATCCCCGCCGACGCGAAGGTGGATCTCGGCGGCATCGCCAAAGGCTTCACATCGGCGCGGGTAATGGAAATCTTCCGCGAAAATGGCGTCGAAAACGGCATCCTCTCCCTCGGCGGCAATGTGCAAGCGCTGGGCACAAAACCGGACGGCAGTCTCTGGCGCGTCGGTCTGCAGGATCCGGCGGACGAGCGTGCGCTTTTCGCCGCCCTCGAGATTGACGACAAGGCAGTGATCACCTCTGGCGCTTACGAGCGCAATTTTGAGCAGGACGGCGTCGTCTATCACCACATCATCGATCCGCGCACAGGCTATCCTGCGGAAAGCGGACTCAGCTCGGTGACGATCGTTTCCGACGACGGCACGCTGGCAGACGGACTGTCGACGGCGCTCTATATTATGGGAAAAGAGGCGGCGGTTGAATTTTGGCGATCCAATCGCGACGACTTTGATATGGTGCTGCTTGCAGATGACGGCGCAGTCACCGTCAGCGCAGGGATCGCAGACGCGCTCACCCTGTCAGACGGCAGCGCAGCGGAGGTCGTCTCATGAAGCGGCGCAGATTTTTGCTCGCTGCGCTGGCGCTCGTGCTCGTGATCGCAGCCGGAAGTGTGTACTGGTTTTGGCTGCGCGGCGCCGATGAAACGATCGCCACGATCACGCTGGACGGAGAAGTCATCGCCGAATACGATCTCAGCCAAGTACACGAAGCAGAAACGTTCACCGTCGGCGCGCCCGGCGCGGAGAATACGATCCGCGTTTCGCCGGAAGGAATCGCTGTGATCAGCGCCGATTGTCCGGATCAGGTTTGCGTGCATCAAGGCGTGCGCAGCCACGGACCGCAGCCGATCGTCTGCCTGCCGCATAAACTGAGCATCACCTTTTCCGCAGATGCGAACGGCGTCGACGCCGTCGCCGGATAGCGAGGAACGCACCATGAACACGCCACATTCTCACGCCGCACGCCTGACGCAGCTGGCGCTGCTCACCGCCGTTGCGCTCATTCTTTTTCTCGTCGAAGCGCAGATCCCGCCACTTGTCGCCATTCCTGGCGTAAAACTCGGACTGGCAAACATCATCACCCTCGTCACGTTCTATCTCTACGGTCGACGCGATGCGCTGATGGTGCTGTTGGTGCGCATTTTTCTCGGCAGCGTCTTTTCCGGGCAGATGCTGATGATGCTTTTCAGCCTCAGCGGCGGACTCTTCTGCTACGCCATCTGCGCCCTGCTCTATCCGCGCATCCCGCTGAAAAAGCTCTGGCTGCTCTCGATGATCGGCGCCGTCTGCCACAACATCGGCCAAATCCTGGCAGCAATCCTCGTGCTCGGCACAGCGGATGTGCTCTGGTATCTGCCTGCACTGCTCGTAAGCGGACTCATCAGCGGCTGCTTTACAGGGCTGGTCGCCGGCGCAGTGCTCGCGCGACTGCCGCGCGCGTAAAAAGTGCTCGTAAAAATGCGAGCACTTTTTTATGAGCACCTTTTTCTCAGCCCCTTGACACCACGGGCGCACGCTGATACATTATTGAGAGACAAGGAGGAAACGAATCATGAATCGACGACAACGATGCCGCCTGCAGGCGCTGATCGCGCTCTGTCTGTTTTGTGTGGTGATCGGAACATTGCTGGGCATGCGCCATACTGGCGAGGTGCTGCACACACAGCAGACACAGGCGCTGGGCACCTCGATCCTCATCGGCGCTCAGGGCAGCGAATCGCGGCCAGCGCTGGCGGCAGCGGAGCGCGAGATCGAACGGCTGGATGCGCTCTTCGCCTACGACGGCGACGGCGACATTGCAAAGCTCAACGCCGAAGGCAGCATCACAGCCGACGCCGACACCGTGGCGCTGCTGGAGCGCGCAAAAGAAATTTCTGCCGAAACAGACGGGCTCTACAGCTGCACAGCGGCACCGCTGCTCGACGCCTGGCGGCTTGCGGCCAGCGCCGACCGCGTGCCGACGGACTCTGAGCTGACGCCGCTCCTGGATAAGGTGGACGACAGCGAGATCAAGATCAGCGGCGACCGCATCACCATCCCCGACGGCGTGCGCGTCAATGTCGACAGCATCGCGCGCGGCTACATCGCCGATCGCGTGCGCAAAATATTCTCCGACTACAACCTCGAGCGCGGATTTGTCAACCTCGACATCGACAAAGCGCGCTTCGCCAACGGCGACGCCGGTCTACTCGAAGGCGGCGGCATCGCCTGCTACTCAACAAGTCCGCGCGACAGCGCCTGGACGATCAGCATCCCAAATCCTGCCGATCCAGAGCGCGTCATCGCCAATTACCAAACCCTCAGCGACGCCGTTTTCAACGCCGGGCTCTATCAGCAAACCGTGCAATCCGGCGGACGCAGCTACCGGCTCATCATCGATCCGCGCAGCGGCGAGCCTGCCGACACCAGCCTGGCATCGGTGAGCGTCTCGAGCAAAGACGGCCCGCTGGCGGCTGCGCTCGCCGAAGCGCTCTACGTCATGGGCAAGGACGAGGCGATCGATTTCTGGGACGATCACCGCATCGATTTTGACGCCATCTTCATCGACGACACCGGCTTCGTCACGCCGACAGGCAAAGACATCACCATCACCTCCGGCATCTACAAGGACGAAGGCGCATCCTTCACACTCATCGACGATCCCGGCGGCAACAGTCCCCTGGAAGAATCCGACGAGCGCGCCACCCGCATCATCTGAGCAAAAAACAGCCTGCAACGCGCTCCGCGAGTCTGCGAAGCCGTTGCAGGCTGTTTTTCTATGAGGGCTTATTTTACAATGCTGCCATTTTTATCGATGGTGATGGTGAGATCTTTGTAGCCTTCGGCAGAGATGGTGATGGTGTTTTTCTCTTTGGTGAAGGCGGTTGGATCGAGAGTTAATTGAGGATCGCCATAGTTTGTCCAAGCATAATTATTGTCATCGACTAAGAGCGCAGAAGATTTGAACGCATAGGTTGTATCATTGACAACGACTGTTGCTTTTCCAGATTTGATGGCAGTCTCCCAATTACTGTCAACATTATTCTCGAAGTGAAGAATATAATTACCAGAGTAATAGACCTTTTCACTGGACTTTACTGCTGGTGCATCTTTTCCATCCGATGGCTGTTCTTCATCACTCGCGCCTGGATCAGCGGTGGAGGTCGTGATGCTGCCGTCGGCATGCACGGTGACAGTCAATGTTTTGTAGCCCTCGGCTTCAACCACTACGACAGTATCTTTTTCGCTTGAGAACGTGGAACCTGTGAAGGCAATGTATGGTGTAGAGCTGGAAGTAGCATACTCGTTAGCACTTGGGCTGTTTCCCCACGCTTCAAAATATTCCGTTCCATCAACAGTAATACGTGAAATGGCCTTGATGTAGTTTGCGCCATCCGTGGAACTCATTGATCCATTATCGATGTAAAGATACGCCGTACCGTGACCGTAGTTTTTGTAAGTTACTTCAGGCACGTCCTTGATGGTGTCCCCCGGTTCCTCTTCTCCATCAATCTTCACGGTCACTGTCAGATCTTTATAGCCTTCAGCTTTGATCACAACGGTATTTTCGCCAGTCACGAAAGAAATCTTATCGAGATAGAGCGCATCGATACCCTGACTTTGGGATTCTTGCCATTCATATTGCTTTTCACCGGGATTGCCAGTAATGTCATCGAATTTGCTGTAAGCGGTATCGTTAACTGTCACCTCAGTAACTGCGTTACGATACTCCCACTCAACCGTATCCGCGAAAGCAAGCGTCACATTTCCAGCTTCATCCACAGTAGCGGTTGGCGCTGCTGGTGCTGGCTTGGCTTCTTCGGCAGGATCTTCCGGTGCGCCGACAAGGCTGCCTTCACTTGTCACCTTGATGGTTGTGTCATTATAGCCGGTGGCTTTGATGGCGATGGTGTTTTCATCCTGGGTGAAGCTATGTCCCTGAAGCGTCAGATCGAAAGTACCACGGATGTTATCCCATTGGTATTGGTTCTTGCCCAGATCCGTGATGGCGTCTTTTTTCGTATAGGTTTTGCCGTTTACGGTGATGCTGGTAATGGCATTTTTCCAATCGCTTGTAGCGCTTTCGTCAAAATGCACGACGTAGTTATTATCGCTGTTCTTCTCAGCTCTGATTGCCGTTGGCGCAGATTTCAGTTCGCCAGTGACAGTAAACGGCTCAGTGGTCAGACGGTTGTAATACTGCGCATCGATGGTGATGGTATAGGTGCCGTCTTCTTTAAAAACACTGCCGTCGTTGTCAACGATGGTAACGACGTTGGGACTGCTGGTACTGTAGTAATCATCGACATAGCTGCCGACGCTGTACGGATAAATCACAGATGTAGCTCCGCTTGGCTTATGCACGGTGACTGTAGTAATGTTGTTAACAAAATCACCTTTAGAGCCTGTAATTTCCATACGCACCTGATCGCCACGCTCGATATTTCCTGGGCCAGAGATGGAAAGTCCAGTTTCAATTTCACGGGTGTAGTATACGCTCAGATGTTTTGCACGATAGCCGTCAGCGTAAAGCGTAATGGTGTTCTGACCGGGATTTTCGATGCCCAGTGCATCTTTGTAGATGGTGAGCGTGTCGCCGTTGACCTTATAATAATTTTTAGGAAGATCGAGCTGCCAGTTATTAATGTTGATGCTGTCAAGCTTATCGAAATATGTCGTGTCTTTGGTTTTTAGAATGATGTCGTCATCCTGCTCCACGGCGGTAATGGCGTCCCCGTCACTGTTGACGAGCGTCACTTCCGGTGTTTGCAAGCCAACCCAGGTGCCGTTGTACTGTACATCGCCGAGCAAGTTGTCTTCAAGGACGCTCTTGATGGCGTATGGCGTACCGCTGAGATCATATCCTGCACCTTTGGCAAATTCAGCGAAGGAGAGATATTCACCCCGGTTCCGCGCATCATTTACTGCTGTCAGGTATTCGTTCCAGTCGTAAGCATTGCCTTCGTGATCCCAGACGCTGTCATGGCCACTCATTTTCGTGCTCCAACGATTAACAATTCCTGCTGCCGCCTCATTAGCAAGACCGAGTTCGTCCAGAAGGAAAGCGTTCGTGAGCAGATCGGCATCATATTTCAGATTGGCAGAGATTGCACCACCACCGCTACTGCTGTCCCCACCGCCAACAGAAGTTGCGCGGGAAACAGCGTCAACGTTCATGCTGCGCGCAGCGCGTGTGGTCGTTTGTTCTGGTACGTCTTCACCATTTTTAACAGTGAAAGTAATGCTCATGTCTTTGAAGCCATTGGAATGAACAGTCAGCGTATATTGGCCGTTGTATGGAATATTGTTGCGGCCGTTTTCTGCGTTAACATCATTATAAAGGATGAAGGAATCGCCGATCTGATACCAATCGCGGATCATTTCCAATTCAACAGTCTTGCCATCTGGGCGCGTTAGTTCAGCGGCATAGGTTGGGTTGGTGATTTCGTAAGTCATGTTCAAAATCTTGAAATGAGCATTCTTGCCGGAGCTGTAGCTGCCATCGCCATCAAGCTGCAAGGTTGGTGCGACAGCATTGACCACATGAATCGGAACGAGCGCACTGTCATGATTCGTGGAATTAACGCGCACATAATAACGTCCATTGCTCATGAAGTTGGTCTGACCAAGCGCGATTGTAATCGTGCCGTCGTCATTTTTCGTGTAAGAAAGATTGTCGTTGAGCACATTTTTGTTATCATTATAGGCAACAAGCTGCACAGTGTTTGCGGTATTCTCCGGCACAGCGGCGAACCATTCTTTGTCGGCGTCGCTATCCTGTGCAAATTCGATCACTACCTGACCACTGATCTGTCCCGGTGTCGCACCTTCTGTGAGTTCTGCGTCAGCGCTGTAGAAAGCCGGAACATCGCTCGCAACTTTACCGCTGAGATTAAACGTGGTTTTTATTGGATCGACGCGCGGCTGCCCTTTATCGTCATAGTTGGTCAGATAAAAATCCCAGTAAGAAAGACTGCCATGTGCCAACATAAATTCTGGCGCAGAATCATCCGCTTTGACAACTTCCGGCTCCGCCGGATTGGCATTATTCGAAAGCGTATCGCTCTGGCTTTCGCCGCCGCTGGTCGCAACGAGCTGCGCTGGGTTCAGATCGGTGATCTCCCATTTGACAATGCTGCGGTCATCGGTGACTGGGGTGAAGGCGCTGGTCACGTCGGTGCCATCGATGGTGAGCGTGGTGTCGCTCAGGCTATGGCCATCTGCAAACTGCACGACAACGTACTGGCTCCAACCGAGGTCGATGAGTTTGGTGGTTTCAGTGTTGATGATCTGAGTGGTTTCCTCTTCTCCGCCAGGAGTCGGGTCGGTGGTCTCACCACCGCCGGTGTTGCCGCCAGTATTCCCACCAGTCGAGCCGCCAGTCGAACCCGGGTTCTTATCGTTGTCACCGTCTTCTGCGCTGTCGCCAACAGTAGTGCTTTCGCCGGCAGAAACGTTTTCGCCGCCTGCGGTGACGCCGCTGGTGCCTTTTGCTGCGGTGACTTCGGTGCCGACTATGTCAACATGCACATCATCGCCATTGGCCAGCACTTTTTCTACTGTACCATCGCCTGTCACGCGCACGTCGTCGGCATTAACAGTGATCTCGCCGATGCTCGCGTCGTTTTCAACGGTGATGGTGGCACTTTCAGCAACGCTGAGTTTATCCAGACTGCCGCCAGCGAGAATGAAATCAGAAAGCGCAGTGACAGTGCCGAGGTCGCTCTTATCGTCCACATCGAGCACGGCGGCGCTGTTCGGATTGGTGAAGATGACACCGCCGATGCTGCTGTCCTCAACGCTCAAACTTTCACTCGCCCCGCGCACGACAAGCCGCCCCGTGATCGTCACGCCACTCAGGCTGGCCGCGTCTGCGGCATCAGCAATGATGACATCCCCGTTGATCGTATAGCCGGAAAGATCCACATCCCCACGCACGATGACATTGCCGTCGATCGAAAGGCTGCGGCTTCGCTGTACATCCTCTGCGTCGATATACTGCGCCACGATCTTGCTCATCACGGCTGCAAATTCTGCGCGGGTAATGGTCTGCTGCGGATTCAGGCGATTACCGTCCGATCCATTGACGTAACCGGCCGCAGCCATCGCTGAGACGCTCCCTTTCGCCCAGCTCGACACTTGCGCGCCGTCAGAAAAACTGGCGAGCGACGAATCGTCACCAGCCTCCAGCGCAAACGCACGCGCCAGCACCGAAAACGCCTCCTCTCTGGTGATGGCGCGATCCGGCTCGAGCAGCCCATTGCCTGTGCCTGAGAACGTGCCCATCTGCACAGCTTTCGCCATATCCACAGCATACCAGGCATCCGCTGCGACGTCTGAATAACTACTAAGCGACGCCTGTTTTTCTGCTCCGAAAGCGCGATTGATGATCGCTGCCATCTGTGCGCGCGTTACTTCACCCCGCGGAGCAATGCGCCCATCGCCTACACCGCCAAGCAGCTCATTTTCCACTGCTGCAGTCATCGCGCCTTGCGACCAATCGTTGGGGAAGTCAACAAAATCTGACGGGGATGCACCCAATGCGCCGGTCGGACTCAACAGCAAGGCTGCCGCGCAGACGAAAGCAATGGGTTTTTTCGGTTTGATCATAGAAGTTCCTCCTTGTATTTGTATTTCAGTTCGCTTCGGCTAACCACGACCACAGTATACTCCTCATTGTTAGCTTAAGTCAACCTTTAATTATTCTTTTTTTCTCATGCGTGCGCATTCCTCTGATATGCGCACGCTTAAAAGCAAAAAAACAGCCTGCACCACTTTCGCGATTTGCGAGAGTGGTGCAGGCTGTTGTGATTTTCAGCCAATGCGCCGCGCGGCCACGAGAAAGCGGCCGTTTTCTGTGTGGTAGCTGCAGGTGGAAAGGATGAGGATCTGCTCGCCAAAATTTGGCGTCACGCCGGTGTCGTAGAGGGCGTTTTGCTTGAGCCAGCCGACGAGGGCGTCGAAGCCGGCCTGATCGAGCGGACCGGCGGCGTTATAGTAGCGGTAGCCGTCCTCGCCATCGCCAAGGATGCGCGTCTGCACGGCGGCGAAAACTTCATAGGTGCGCATTTCTGTGCGTGTGTAGATATTGATCGGCTGCTTCTGCGCAGCGAAGGCGGCGTCGGCGTAGCGATCGAGCTCGCCGAACATGGTGCCGTTGTGCATTTCATGGCCGTAGATGATGAGGCAATCGCTATCGATGTCCGAGCCTTCGCCGATAAACGGCGTGCCTGTCGCGGACGACGACTGATCGAAGGCGCGGCGCAGATAATATTCCGGCTCGCTCGGCGTCCACATCACAGGATAATCGATGGCGGTGCCGCCAACGGTGAGCCAGCCGGCGTAGTCGGCATTCTGGCTGTGCAGGCTGTCGTAGCCGGCAGCAAGCGCAGCAGCAGCGGCAGCTGCGTCTGCATCGGCCTGAGCGCGCTGCTGTTCCTGCTGGGCACGCAGCGCGTCGAAGGCATCGGCAGATTTTTTATCCTGGTAAAGCTGCCAGCCGAGCATTCCTGCCGAAACGCAGAAAACGCAGGCGAAAAGAACGAAGAGCAGCGCCAGCAGCCGGCGCTTACCCCTTGAGGAAGCCATGGCTCCACCTCCCTGGAAATAGAAAACGGCGGCACGTGCGAGACGCGCCACCGTCGGTTCTGTCAGAAATTAATGCAGACGACGTCGGCTCAGAAGCCAGACTGCTGCGATGACCACCATGCCGCTGAGAGAAATGATGGCGACGGTGCCCAGAAGATGGACATTGGAATTGTCGCCGGTCTCTGGCGTGCTGCGATTCTTGGATGATTTATCCTTGTCGTTATCGCTCGTCTTTGTTTTTGTGCTGGATTTAATCGTCGGCGTTGTCACCTTAGGCGAGCTCGAGCTCTTCGCGGTGTTTGTCACTGTCCAGCTGTTGCCGCTGTTCGACACTTTTTTGCTGTAGCCGGATGGCACAGATGGCTCGTTGACGGTCCATTTATAGGAAGCGTCGAGATTGCTCCAGGTGTATTTCCAGCCGTTGTCGCTGTTGAGGGTAACGCTGCTGCCGTAGCTCTTGCCGTCGCGATAAAGCTGCATCTTGACGGAGCTTGGACGGCTGGAGGATTTGTCGTTCTTCCAGACTTTGTTGACTGTCACAGATACGGTCTTGGTCGGCGTGGTCGTCGATGGCGTTGTCACATTCTGCGCAGCGAAGGCTGGCAAGCCTGTGTAGATGACGCCGTCCTTTTCGTAGGTCACGGTGGCCGTGTAATCTTCGCCGAGGCTCACATCGACCTTGACTTTGTAGACGGTTTTGTCATAGGCGATGGCAGAATCGCTGCCTGCCTGCATGCTGATCGTGTAATTGTGGCTGCCTTCCTTGTCGAAGGTCAGCGCGTCGAAATTCACCACGCCGCCGACGTTCGTTTTGGACTGCAGGATATTGCCCGCTTCATCCTTGAGCAGAAGGGTGAACACGCCATCCTTCGGTGCTTTGCCGCCAAGGCTCACATCTGCGCCCAGTGGCACAGAAGCTGGCTGCGGATCGTGGGCTGGTGTTTCATTTTTATAGGTGGTGACAAAATCCAGATGGATCACGGCGCCCTGGTCGCCCTTGAGGCTGAATGTCTGCGCCTGACCGACGGTGAAGCCTTCGGTCTCGCCAGTCAGCACTGGCACAACGCGATAGCTCTGCTCGTCGTCAAAAAGGGTGAAGGCCACATTGCCGGTAGCTTCATTGAGCGGATACGTTGCCAGCGGCTGGTCGCCAGCCTTGGCATCTTCCGGATAAAGGGCAAAGGAAAGCGCCGGCGTTTTCACGCCAGTCAGCGGCTGACCGTTTTCATCCAGCCAGCGATGGCTGAGCTTGATGCTCGCAGGCTTCTGCTGCGCCGCCGAAACTGCCACGAGATTCGTCAATTTTTTGCCGTCCACGCTTCCGGCGGCGCTGCCATCATAGAGATCGAGACCAAAATTGGCAGGCGCAGGATTTTTCTGCGAAGCGGCAAGCAACGCATTGACATGCGTCTGTAGCGTGCCGGCGCCGGAGCGGCTGTCTGTGAGCACCCAGATCGTCTGCTGGGTCACGGCGATGTTATAAAGCGTGGTCAGCGCCGCTGGCGTCAGCCCGCTTGTTTCTGCCAGTTTCGCCGGATCGCCGCTGACACCCTTCCAGCTGCCCTCGAAATATGGATAACCGTTCCAGATCACATTCAGCACATCCTGGCGCAGGGTCGATGGGCTCGCCGCCTTGTCTACGCGCGTCACCCAATCCTGGTTGGTCGTATCAGCAAGTTTCGTGAAGCCTGCCGTGCCAGCCGCAGCCGGCAGCGCGCGCGACATATTCAGCGCATAAGCGAGAGCGCCAGCGTCTGAGCCGGTTTTCACGCGCAGCTCTTTCATGCCATCGACGGCGCCGGCGGCATCTTTCAGCGCCGGGGTGTTGTCGTAAGCAGTGTAGCTCGCAGCCGTTCCGCCAGCTGGCGCAGCCAGCGCCCCCGCGTTTGGCAATAAGACGCTCGCTGCAAAAACAAACAGCGTCAGCAAAGCAATACATTTCCTTTTCATGGTCGTCATCTCCTTTGTATGGTTGATGGATCAGATTCAGATCTTCAGGTAAAGCGAGGATTGAGCTCCTCTTTACTCATAGTATACCGGATTTCCGGCGTTCAGGCAACGAATCTTGAAGAAATTAATACAAACTTAAGGTTTGTCCAAAACTTTTCCCTGCGCCTTGTATTTTCACCGAGCCACGCCCTTGCGCAATCGCCAGCACTGACTTACAATAGGGGATAGACACGCTACAACGAAGGAGGACGCCCCATGGCGCAGACATTTCTCTCGATGGCCGAACGCGCACCCTTTGCACAGATTTTTGCACAGGTGCAGCAGACACATCCGCTGGTGGATTGCATTACAAATATTGTCACAGTGAACGACGTCGCCAACGGGCTGCTGGCGATCGATGCGCGGCCAGTGATGGCCAGCGCGCCGGAGGAGATCGCCTGCTTCATGGCGCGCGCCGATGCGCTGCTCGTCAATCTGGGCGCGACCGGCGCCGAACAGCGGCAGGCCATGCTCATAGGCGCAGAAACAGCGAACGCTCTGGCCAAGCCAGTAGTCATTGATCCAGTGGGCGTCGGCACATCGCCGCTGCGCCGCGACACGCTGGCAGAGCTATTGACGACACGCCAGATCAGCTGCATCCGCGGCAACATCAGCGAGATCAAAGCGCTGGCCGGTCTTTCGACAGACGCCGGCGGCGTGGACGCGTCGGAATCAGATCTCGCCGATCCTGCAGCGTTCGCGCTGGCTGCGCGCATGGCGCGAAAGCTGGCAGCTGCTCACAACACCGTGATCGCGATCAGCGGACCGCAGGACATCATCTCCGACGGGCGCACAACCTACGTCGTCAACGGCGGCAACGCAATGATGACGCGCGTCACCGGCAGCGGCTGCACGCTGACCGGCATCGTTGCCGCATTCGCAGCGGCAGCGCCGGAAGACGTTCTGCGCGCAGCGACGGCGGCGATCGGGCTGATGTGTCTGGCTGGCGACCAGGCGCTGGAAAAAACTGGTCACCACGCCACCGCCAGCTTCCACACGGCGATGTTTGACGCGCTTTCGGCGATCACGCCGGAAGATCTCGCCGCTGCCCTTCGCCTGGAACAACTCAACTAGGAGGACAAGATGATCAAGGGAATTTTATTTGACATGGACGGCACCCTCGCCGATACGATCAAGTACTGGAACGAGCTCATCCCGGACTTTATCCGTTCCCACGGATTTGAGCCAGATCTGGAAACGATGAGCGCGCGCATCCACGCGATGTCGATGAAGGATTCTGCAGCCTATGTGCGCGATCTCTACAATCTCGAGGAAACACCGGAGGAAATCCTCGACGCCTGGAAAGCCGCAGCAGATCACATTTACACCGACGTCGCCCCACTCAAGGACGGCGCTTACGAATTTGTTCAGCGCCTGCACAGCCTGGATATCCCGCTCGTGCTCGTGACCAACAACGACAAAGCGCTCGCAGAAGCGCTGCTCGTGCGCACAGGCATCCGCGACTGCTTCAAGGATCTCTATTGCGGCGCCAATCTCGGGCTCGGCAAAACCGAGCCAACGCTGATCGAGCTCGCGCGCAAGGCCTGCGGCAGCGCTGCCGATGATACCTGGATGTTCGAAGACAGCCTCGGACCGATCCGCACCGCCGCCAGCATCGGCATCCACACCGTCGCCATGCTCGACGCTTACCACGACGACGCCGAGATCGCCGAGATTCACGATCAGGCAGAGACCACGTTCGAAAACTACGCCCAGGCAGAAAGCTGGCTCGACAGCATGCTGGCGTAAAATTGCAGAAAAGCGCCAGGATTCAACCACGCAGATTGAATCCTGGCGCTTTTTTCATTTTATGCATTGCGACTTCCCAGCCAGGCTTTTGTTGTGATAATGATCGTCACTACCAGCCAGAGCAGGAGCACATAGCTCACTTCCATGTAAAAAACGAAGCAGAGAAAAACGAGCGCGAGACCGCCGATGCCCCAATACATCCAGAAGCGGTTCCACTCTGGCTCTTCTTTTTCTTCCTCCGGCACATCCGGATTGAACGCCGGCGCAGCCGCCGCCAGATTGCGCCCACAGCAAATGGCCACAAGGAGATATGGCAGCCATTCTACGCGCTCCGGCAAAAGTCCCGGCGTAAACATGCGCAGCGCCACAAGCACCAGCGCGATCAGCCACAGCGGGATGAGATACCATTCATTCTTCTTCATTCATTCTTTCCTTTCAATCTTATCTTTCATCGTCGTTCTTTTCCGTAAAAGCCTGCATCGCGCCAGCAAGCGCCACCACCACACAGCCAAAGAGGATCAGCGCCAGCCAGCCGAAAAGCAGCATCAGGATGGTGCCATTCTCCATGCGCGTCCAGGCCGCAAGCGCCAGGAGCACCAGCGCCACCAGCGTTACGACAGCATTCACGAGCGCCGTGCGTCGGTCGCTCTTGCTGCGGGCACGGCGCGCCGCCCAGAAAAGCACGAGAACCTGCGCAATGCCGATGACAAAAAGCAGCCCCGCACTCACAGCCATTCCCTGCGGCGTCACAAAAAAGTCAAAGATCTGCGTCCGTATATGCCAAAACGGCCAGAGCTCCGGCGCCCAAACCATCACGAGAAAGGACAGGGCAACCACCGTGACAATGAGGATGCCCAGCTGCTGTCTTCGTTTCATGCCTGCCACCGCCTTTCAGGATGCGTCGTGATCAATGAGAAACGCCACTACAGCAGTGCCGCCGATGGCAGCGAACCAGATCCAGCCAGTGAAGAAATCCAGCAGATGATTGGCGGACAAAAGCACCGCCATCACCAGAGACCAGAACCCGAGCAGCACCTTTTTCCACGGCTGGTCCGTCGCGGCGATGCGCGCACAGGCGATCCTGAAAAATCCCCAGCACATGTAGAGGATGATGAACAGGCTGAGCGCATTCATATACAGCGACAGCCACGCTTGGTGGCGCAGCACGTAAAACAACGGTGCGAAGATCAACACGACCAGCACCACATTCAACAGGATCCTATGCCGACAGTCCATGCGGATCGCCTCCTCCACTGATGGATTATTTTTTATTTTACCATGGGCCGCTCTGCAGAACAATCTTTTTCCATACTGCGCTGCCCTGCGGACAAGAAAAGAGCCCCGATGGGACGGACTCCCACCGGGGCAGAGACAAGCAGGAATTATCGCACGTTTTCATCTGTCTGCTGCGGCGCGCGCGTTTGTGCGCGCTCGACAGTATCGAGTTTGGCGCTGACATCAGCAAGTTGAAGCGCCAGCGACTGCATCTTGGTGCGTTGGTGCACAAATACAGAAATGAGCAGAAGCGGCAGGATAATGAGTTCGGCGTAAAACAAATAAACAAAAAACATGATGTGTTCTCCTTTTCACTTATTGGTCTTAAACTGACTTCTCGTCGTTAAGTTTTACTTTCTTTGTACGACCATATCATACCGTTTCAGAAGGAAAAAATCAATACGCCAATATCACATAAAAGATTTCCTGAAAAGGATCCTGACATCTTCCTGACATTTCATCCGAAACGAAAAAATCCCCGATGCCATATCAATATGCATCGGGGATGATCGTTTTCAAGCGGATAGCTTACTTCACGAGGCCAGCTTCTTTAACAGCCTCAATGGTTTCGGTGGCGATGGCATATTCTTCGTTGGTTGGGATAACGAATGCATGTGCCTTTGCGCCTTCCGTGCTGATGTCGCGGAATTCGCGGCAGCCGTCGTTCTTGGCTGGATCAACAGAGATGCCGAGTGCATCGAGGCCGCTGCAGATGGAGCCGCGCACGAGGTCGTCGTTTTCGCCGATGCCGGCAGTGAAGACGATGGCGTCGCAGCCGTCGAGTTCTGCATAATAAGCACCGATGTACTTCTTAACCTGGAGCACGAACATGTCGTAAGCGAGTTTCGCGCGTTCGTTGCCTTCCTGCATGGCTTCTTCGAGGTCGCGGAAGTCGTTGGAGATACCGCTGACACCGAGAAGACCGCATTTCTTGTTGAGGTAGGTATCCATTTCGTCGATGCTGTAGCCTTTGTTCTTCATAATGAAGAGCACTGCTGCAGCGTCGATGTCCCCAACGCGGGTACCCATGACGAGACCTTCCAGTGGGGTGAAGCCCATGGAGGTATCAACGATCTTACCACCCTTGATAGCAGAAACGGAAGCACCATTGCCGAGGTGGCAGGTGATGAGCTTGAGTTCTTCCAGCGGACGGCCCATAGCCTTTGCTGCTTCGCGTGCAACATACTTGTGGCTGGTGCCGTGTGCGCCATAACGACGAACCTTGAGTTCTTTGTAATCGTCGTAAGGGATGGCGTACATGTAATGAGCTGGGTCCATGGTCATGTGATAGGACGTGTCGAATACGCAGACGGATGGGATGGTTGGCATGAGCTCTTCGCAAGCTTCAATACCAGCGAGCGCTGCATAGTTGTGCAGTGGAGCCATAGCGCCGTATTCTCTGACGAGATCCTTTACGCGCTGGTCAACAACAGCTGCCTTAGGGAAGGAGTCGCCGCCCTGCACGATGCGATGACCGATGGCGTCGATGTTGTTGAGGTCGTCAACAACGGCGAGGTCACCAGTGGTGAGTGCGTCGATAACGAGTGCAACAGCCTGCTTGTGGTCGTCAGCCTTAACATCCTTTTTGATCTTTTCGCCTTTTGCCTTGACTTCGAAGCCGGCGTCGCCGCCCATACCGATGCGTTCGACAAGGCCCTTGGACATAACGTCGCCGTTGTCCATGTCAATGAGCTGGAACTTCAGGGAAGAACTCCCACTGTTCATAACTAATACGATCATTTTTTTCTTTCACCTCATAGAAATTTGAAAAATTTATCAAGAAAGGAGCAGGGCGTCACTTAAAATGGCGTCGCCGCTTGCCTTCTCAAACATTTGTAAAAGATCCTGCACGGAGAGATTTGGATAATCTTCCTTGCGGATATCGACAGCAACGGTCCCATTGTCGAGCATGACCAGACGGTTGCCGTGGTTGATGGCATCGCGCATGTTGTGGGTGATCATGATGGTGGTCAGCCCGTTTTCTGCGACGATGTGGTCGGTAATCTCAAGCACCTTGGAAGCCGTTTTTGGGTCAAGCGCTGCGGTGTGCTCGTCGAGGAGCAGGATATCCGGGCGCTTGAGCGTGGCCATGAGCAACGTCAGCGCCTGGCGCTGGCCACCGGAAAGCAGACCGACGCGCTGGGTAAGACGTTCTTCCAGACCGAGCCCGAGCATGGACAAGCGTTCCTGGAAGAAGGCGCGGTCCTTGGCGCGGGAGCTCCAACGAAGTCCTGGACGCTGACCGCGGCGCGATGCCATGGCGAGGTTTTCCTCGATCTGCATGTTCGCGCAGGTGCCCATCATTGGATCCTGGAACACGCGGCCGATGTAGGCAGCGCGCTTGTGCTCAGGAAGCTTGGTCACGTTGACATTATTGATAAAGATCTCGCCTTTGTCCACAGGAAAGACGCCGGCGATGGCGTTGAGCATTGTTGATTTCCCGGCGCCGTTGCCGCCGATGACGGTGACAAAATCGCCCTCTTCAAGATGCAGCTCGAGACCGCGCAGGGCTTTTTTCTGGTTGACGCTGCCGGGATTAAAGGTTTTTTCGATGCCGTTCAGATCTAACATTGACATGATCCCAACCTCCTCACATATTCGAGCGCAGCTTCTGCATCTTGCTCTTGATGAGCGGCAGAGCTAGCGCGACTGCAACGATAACAGCGGTGAGCAGCTTGAGGTCATTAGGATTCATGCCCAGCCAGAGCACGAACGCGACCACGGCACGATAAACGATGGATCCGAGCACAACACTGATCAACCAGTTTTTGAAACTGCGAGTGCCGAAGAGCACTTCGCCGATGATGATCGAAGCGAGGCCAGTGACAAGGACACCAGTCCCCATGTTGACATCGGCATAGCCGTTGGACTGACTGAGCAGCGCGCCGGTGACGCCGACAAAGCCGTTGGAGATGATCAGGCCAAGCATGATGGTGACATCGGTGTTGATGCCCTGCGCGCGGATCATCTGTGGATTGTCGCCGGTGGCGCGGATGGCGGCACCAAGCTCGGTGCCGAAGAAAATGTAGCAGAAGAACCAGACGACAAGCGTGGCCAAAAGGCCGACGATCAGCGTCGCGGAAACCTTGCTCATGTTGTTTTCAAAAAAGCTGTAGACCGTTTCTTCGCCTAGAATGGATGTGGTGGCGCGGCCCATGATGCGCAGGTTGATCGAGTACAGCCCGATCATCGTAAGGATCCCGGCGAGAAGCGCAGGGATCTTGAGCTTTGTGTGCAGAAAACCAGTGACAGCGCCGGCAATGCATCCGCCAAAGAATGCAAAGATGACTGCCAGAAGCGGCGAACCGCCGCCGGTGATCGTCATGACGGCAATGGCGCCGCCGAGAGGATAAGTGCCTTCAATAGAAAGATCCGCGATATCCAGAATGCGGAATGTGATGAAAAGACCGATCGCCAACACGGCCCACAAAAGCCCCTGGGCAACCGTCGAAAGTACGAGTTCCATAATATGCCTCCATTGTGTGCATAGCCGGGAGCAATCTCCCACTCTTGCATTATAGCATAGCAAGCGGCCTTCGCCAAATAACTTCCCGGCAAAAAGTAATAGTCGGAATAAACAAACAAAACGAAGGGTCGCCACAGGGGTGACCCTTCGTCATACCGCTCACGCGGCAAGGGATTCATTATTCTTCAGCAGCGTAGTCGCCGACGAATTCAGCCAGTTCGTCTGGAACGGTGATGCCGAGCAGATCCACTTCTTCCTGATTGATCTCAGTGGTGTTATTGGCTGGCATTTCGATCGCCATGGTAGCAGGTTCTGCTTCACCCTTGAGGATCTGGGCAGCCATCGCGCCAGTCTGCTTGCCAAGTTCGTAGTAGTCGACGCTGACAGTCGCGGTGCCGCCGCCAGAGAGCATCCCAACTTCGCCAGTGAAGACAGGAATCTTCGCTTCGTTGGTCACGCCAGTGAGGGTTGTCATAGCGGACGCAAGCGTGTTATCGGTTGGCACATAAATGGCCTGGATGTCTTCACCGATGAGGCTCGTTGCTGCCTGCTGGATCTCGTTGACATTAGATACGGTCATTTCTGTCACAGAAATGCCGGCTGCTTCGCATTCTTCTTTGAACAGTTCGAACTGAATGCGGGAGTTTTCTTCCGCAGAGCAGTACATAACGCCGACCGAGCTGAGGTCAGGCATAAGCTGCTGCATCAGTGCGACCTGATCTGCAATAGGGTTCATATCGCTGGTACCGGTGACATTTCCACCAGGTGCGTCGTTGCTTTCAACAAGGCCGACGCTTTCATAATCGGTGATCGCGGTGCCGACGATTGGAATATCGGAGCTGGCGCTGGCCATCTGCACAGCTGCCTGTGTAGCGATGGCGCAGACAAGGTCTTTCTTGTCGCTGGCAAATTGGTTGGTGATGGTGTTCAGATTGGACTGGTCACCCTGAGCGTTCTGGTAATCGATGACGACATCTTCACCAACAGTGTAGCCAGCTTCTTCCAGACCAGCTTCGAAGCCTTCACGGGCACGGTCAAGTGCCACGTGTGCCTGCGTCTGGATGATACCGATCTGCAGCGCATCTGCATTCGCTTCTGCTGCCGCGCTGCCTTCTCCTGCTGCACTACCGCCGCTACCGGAGCCGCCGCCGCAGCCTGCCAACAACATCATACTGCCGAGCGCGATCCCGGCGATCCATTTTTTCATCTTCATCCTACATTCCTCCGTTCTACAAATTCTACAATTTCTCGGATGAGATCCCACGTGATGTGGAGTTGATACTATGATATACCCTGCGTACATATATTGCAAGCGGAATTTTCGAAATTTGCATCAAAAATCTGAAATTTTCATCATAATTTCTTATCCTCCGTTGCACGCAAACTTTTCCAAAGTTGTCACGCCCTTTTACATCGCCCTCCGACGCCGCGCCGCAAGCGGTCGCAGACAACTTTTCCGCCAACTTTCCCCCGTGATTCCACAGCTTTTTCCGCAGGATTTGTGGAAAACCGACGACTTTTCCGAAGATTTATCCACAACCGCAGCGGAAAACCAGCGTTTTCCCCAGAAAATCGCCGCCTCCGCGTTTTCCACAAAATTTACTTTCGCCATACTTGGCAGCCGACGATTTTCCCTTTATACTGGATAGAGTATCTCATCTCCAAGGAGGACCACATGGATTCCCCAACCCTATTCTCACAAACTCCACCGGTGCGGCTCTTTTTCTTCGCCGCCATTCCCGGCGCCCTCAGCATGCTCGCCTCCAGCCTTTACTACACGCTGGACGGCGTTTTCGTGGGACAGTTCATCGGCGCAATGGCCTTCGCAGCGATCAATCTGGCCATGCCCTTTGTGATCATCAATTTTTCGCTGGCCGATCTCATCGGCGTCGGCGCTTCCGTGCCCATCTCCATCGCTCTTGGCCGCGGTGACAAAAAAGAAGCCAACAACATCTTCACCTGCGCCTGTTTGCTCATCCACGCCCTTGGCATTCTCATCGGTGCCGCGCTCTTTGCTGCCGCGCCGCTGCTCATTCGCTTCCTGGGCGCTGACGGCGAATTTGCCGCCATGGCTGTAGAATATCTGCGCGTCTACGCCCTCTGCTCGCCGCTCACCACCGCCATGTTCGCGATGGACAATTTCCTGCGCATCAGCGGATTCATCCGCGGCAGCCTGGCGCTGAACATTCTCATGAGCGTGCTCTGCGCAGGATTTGAACTTATTTTTCTCGGCGTTTTCGGCTGGGGCGTCTGGGCCGCAGCGCTGGCTGGCAGCCTTGGCATGGGTGTCTGTGTGCTCATCGCCTACATCCCCTTCCTGCGCGGAAAATCTGTGCTGCGTTTTACACGTCCGCGTTTTAGCTGGAAACTCGTGCGCCACATCGCCGCCTGCGGCACGCCAAATTTTCTCAATAACGTCTCCGCGCGCATCACAGAGATCCTCATGAACGCCATCCTCGTGCGCCTTGGCGGCGCCATGGCCGTCAGCGTTTACGGCGTCCTGCTCTTTGTCGACGGACTCATCCAGCCGCTCTTATACGGCATCTGCGACGCCCTCCAGCCTGCCGTCGGCTACAACTGGGGCGCGCGGAAATACAGCCGCGTGCGCGCCATCGAGCGCTGCTGTTTCATCGGTGCCGCCGTCACAACCATCGCGCTGATGTTCCTCGTGCGCAGTGAGCCGACGTTCATCATCCATCTCTTTGTGCCCGATGCCAACCAGGAGCTCCTCAACACCGCAACCGCCGCCCTCGGCCTCTTCAGCTTCGCTTATCTCACACGCTGGCTCGGCTTCGCCACCCAAAGCTACATGATCGCCATCGGCAAGCCATTCCAGGCCGCGCTCATCTCCGTCTCCACAACGCTCGCCTTCCCCGTACTCTTCCTCATCCTCCTTTGGCCCCTCGGCCTCATCGGTATCTGGCTCAACCTTCCAGCCAGCGCCACCCTCGCCGCAGTTCTCTCCATCGTCATCCTGCGAAGCTTGCGTAGAGAATTGCAGCAGAAAGACGCCTGAGCCATGATCGCCCAAAAACAGAACCCGGTTCCTTCGCGCTGGAAGGGCACCGGGTTCTGTCGTGTTGGCACGAGATCAGCGCTAGCTGAGCAAGGATTATTTTTTCTTGAGGATGCGCACAAGAACAGCGAGGAGAACAACAACGGCGACGGCGCCAAATACCGGCAGCCAGATATCCACGATGCTCTGAATGACAGCCTCCCATTTGATGTTTTCCGACAACACTTTCACACCTCCATTTTTTGTTCCGTGACCATCTGTTTGCAGGATAAATAGGTGGCGATGAAATAGCCCCCATACACGAGCAGAAAGAGCATGACCGTTAGCCACACATTGGTTGCAATATGGATGTTCATAAATTCTTCAACGATCTCCATGCCCTTGGCAATCAACAGCACAGAATACAACCCTGCCACCGCCAGGGGAACGGCAAAGAACACCGCCGTCTGCGCCAACAAGGCGCGGTTTACCTGCTGAGGGCTGGCGCCCAGCTTTTGCAGCAGCCCAAAGCGGTAGCTGTTATCCGTCGTTTCCGTCAGCTGTTTCAACGCGAGCATAGCTGCACAAATCAGCAAAAACACCAGGCCGATGTAGCAGCAGAGGAAGGTCACCAAGGCGTTCATGCCATAGAACATATCATACATCATGTTCTTTTCTGCATACCGATAGCCGTGCGCATCGTCCAGGCCGATGGGGATCATCTTTTGCAACACCTCGTCTGGGTTGGTGCTGGCCTTATACTGAACCAGTAGAAAATTTGCCTCCTTTACCAGCGTATCGGCAACATAATCCGGCACGATCAATGTGCCGCGATCATTGTTGCCGATAGAGGTCATCCAGTATGTCTCATGGAGAACTTCTTCGGACGCACGATGAAGGGTGATGCCGCCTATAATGAGCTCAGGATGGGTACGCAGGGCCTCTTCCACATACGAAAGAGTTCCTTCATAGTTGCAATTCAGTAGATACGCATCATCTGCCAGTGCGATCGGTGCTTTATCCTGCATAGACAATGCCCGGTTAAAATCTGAAATGGAAATAACAACGACTTCGGTATCAGAGACTGCCTCATCAATCGGCCACAGATTCAAAGTTTGCCCCTCAAATAAGTCTTTGTAGAGCATATCGGCGTTATATACGCTGATCTGTTCCATTCTTTCTGCGTAGTTGCTCATTTGCACGTCATGGTCAGCAAGATATTCTGCAATGCTGCCATCGCCATCACGGGAAACATCCGACATCACAGTCAGATCATACGGCGTGGCCGCGCTCGCCAGTTCGTTCATAGCAAGCCCCGTGCTCGTGCCAATGGAAACGGCGCAGAGGGTGATCGTCAGAAGCGCGCAAACCACCGTCATCACCAGATAGTTGGTGCGGATCTTGCTTGCAATCTGGCGGACCAGGAATGTGTTCAGCCCTTTCAGATAAAAACGCTGATTGCGCTGCGCCAGCTGGATAAAAACGCTCGCCAGCGCATAAAAGAGGAACAGCGTCCCTGCGATCAGCAGCGCACCGGCGATCTGGAAAGAAGCATCGTCCCTGGAAGGCAGGATGCCATTTTTATCAAACAAAAAGCCAGCCGCGCCGATGCATGCAAGGGCAAGCACAAACAGAGCGGCAGAAACGGCGCGCTTCTCCGTTTTCAAGTGCTCATTTTTCCGCCCCGCCGTCAGCAGATCAATCAGGCGAACGCTGGATACCGACCACACATTCAAGAACATCACGATCAAAAAGATCAGCACAAAGCACCGGAGCGTTTGCCAGAACGCGCTGGCTGAAAAGACCGGCTGGTACTCATCGAGCGCCACCGCAAACAATTTCAGCGCGACGAGCGCTATGCCCTGGGAAAGCAACACACCGAGGGTCAAGCCAACGCCGAGCGCGATCACTCCGACGCAAAGCGTTTCGCCAGCAAAAATACGCGCGATGCGCCCTTTCTTCATGCCAAGCAGCATATAAATGCCCAGCTCTTTCTTGCAACGTTTCAGCAAAAACTGATTGGCGTAAACGATCAAAAAAGCCAGCACCACGGCGATCACCACCGAGAGCACGGAGATCAACGTGCCGAGTTGGTCATAGAGCAGCTTTCGCGTCATCCCCATTTCCAAAAACGCAGGCTGGTCAGAAATGGAATTGAAGGCGTAAAACAGGCTGATCGAAAGCATCAGCGTCAGAAAATAGATCAGATAATCGCGGAGGTTTTTGCGCACATTCCGACTGATCAGCTTAAAGGCGGTCATTCTGCTCACCTCCCAGCACCGACACCACTTCCAATATCTTGGCGAAAAACTCCTTCCGACTGTCTGTGCCGCGCGCCAGCTCGTGAAAGATCGTCCCGTCCTTGATAAAAAGAATGCGGCGGCAGTAGCTGGCGGAGAACGCATCGTGGGTCACCATCAGGATCGTCGCAGAAAGGCGCGCATTCAATTCTGTCAGCAGGGTCAACAGCACGCGCGAAGAATTGGAATCCAAAGCGCCCGTCGGTTCGTCCGCCAATACGATGGCAGGATTCGTGACCATGGCGCGGGCCGCTGCGACCCGTTGCTGCTGGCCACCCGACATCTGATACGGATATTTCTCCAACACGTCCGAAATGTTCAGCGTCTCAGCGATTCGCTGCACGCGTTGCCTAATCTCTGTCGGCTTAACGCCGGCGATGGACAGCGCCAGAGAAATATTTTCATCAGCCGTCAAGGTATCCAGCAGGTTAAAATCCTGAAAAATGAAGCCCAGCTTCCGGTCGCGAAAATCCGCCAATTTCCCGCCGCGCAGTTCTGTAATGTCCTGCCCTTCGACAAAGATATGGCCGCTGGTCACCGTGTCGATGGTAGAAATGCAGTTCAGCAGAGTGGTTTTGCCAGATCCCGACGGCCCCATAATCCCTAGAAATTCGCTTTTGTTGACGGTGAAGGAAATGTGATCCAGGGCTTTTGTCAGGCCGCCCTTGTTGCCGTAATATTTTTGAACGTCCTCCAGCTGCAAAATGATGTCGTTCATCAGGGTCAACTCCTTTCCGCAAGATATTTTTCTTTACACCTTTACCCTATCACATCCCCAGCCAGCGTGCCATGAAGTTAAATTACGTTTCCCTTACCAAAATGTAAGGATCGAAAAAAGCGGGTCACACACCCGCTCCTTTCAGCAAACTTTCTGTTGGAAAATACAAAACAACCGTCGTCCCCTGCCCCTTCTGGCTCTTGATGGCGATGTCCATGTTCATCTTGCTACACAGCCGTTTGCAGAGATAGAGCCCAATCCCGGTGGATTTTGGAAAGCGGCGGCCATTTTCGCCGGTAAAGCCTTTGTCAAAAACGCGCGCCAGATCCGCCGCATCGATGCCGATCCCGTTGTCGTGGATATTCAAAAGCACGCCGTTTTTCTCCATCCCGACGGTGAAGGTGAGACAGAAATTTTCCTGCCGGTATTTGATCGCATTCGAGATGATCTGGCCAATCACAAAGGCGCAGCTTTTACTGTCAGCGCAGACCGCCACTTCCAGCCCTTCCATGCGGATCTGTCCGCCCGCCTGGATGATCGCTTTGGAATAAGTTTTCAGCGCTGCGCCAACGAGGGCTTGCATAGTGGTCGGCTCCACTTTGAAATCCTTTTCCACATCACCGCTGCGCGCATAGTAGAGCGCCAGCTCCACCAGCGCGTCAATTTTGCGAAGCTCATCGTCGATCTTCAGAGTTGTGAGATTTTTTTCATTCTCCACGATCAGCCGGGCTGAGGTGATGGGCGTTTTGATCTCGTGAACCCAGGTATCGATAAAATCGCGATAATCCCGGGTTTGTTTCTGCATCTCCGCTATCTGATCGTTCAGATATTTATCGTTCTGCCGCAGGATATCCGAAATAATCCGCGCATCCAAAAAGCTTGGACGCTCCGCAATTTCCGCAAGCAAGGTTTTCTCGTCCAGCTGCGCCAGCAAACACAGCAGCCTGTTATAGTAGCTGCGCCGGCGCCGAAAATCCCAAACCAGCGCTGCCAAAAAGAACATCGCTGGAATGGCTGCTGCAAAGGCAAGGAAAACCGCCGGAATCTCCAAGAGCCACAGCAGCCCGATCAATAGTCCCTCAGACGCCACAAAACAACCGATCGCCACCATGTGGTCGATCACATATTCCATCCACTTCATACATAATACCCCATGCCGCGTTTGGTTACCAAATAATCCGGCAGGCCAATCTCCGCCAGCTTTTTGCGCAGCCGGACAATGTTGACGTTGAGCGTGTTCTCGTCGATAAATGCTTCGCTCTGCCACAGCTCGTCAATAATAGCATCTCGTGGAATGATGTTCCCCTTGTTCAACATAAGCAACCGCAAAATGCCCAGCTCATTTTTCGTCAAATCCAGCTCTTTACCCTCATGGCTGATCGTGGCCCGCAAAAGATTGAGCGTCAAGCCCTCGTGCACCAGCAGCGTGTTAGCTTGCACCTCATACGTTCGCGCCAGCACTTTTTGAATGCGCGCAAGGAGCACCTGCCCATTATAAGGCTTGGTGATAAAATCATCCGCCCCAATGTTTAATCCTAGCAGTTCATCAAAATCCGTAGCGCGGCTGGTCAGAATGATGATGGGCACGTTCGATTTTTGACGGATCGCCCGGCACACCTGGAATCCATCCTGGTAGGGAAGATTGATGTCCAGCAAAATCAAATCCGCTTCCGCGCGAAGCGCCTTCTCGCTAATGGCCTGAAAATTGTCCGAACTCATGCATTCATACCCATATTTTTGCAAAAGCCGCTCCAACTCCTCGCGAATAGCCGCTTCATCCTCGATGATAAAGATCTTCATCTGCGCGCCACACTCCCTTTGTAAGTACTTTGTTTTCTCGTCAGTCAACCACGATGCCTTCATTATATTTCATTTGTTCGCAGAATACAAAGCAGGAAACTATTCGAAACACTTTTCCCACCCTCCAAAACAGCACACCAAAAATAAAAAAGCGCCCAGCGCCTGCTCCATCACAATCAAGGTCATGATGAAACACACGCTGAGCGAATCATTTTAGAAAACGTGGCCCTGTCTTCTTGTTGATGGCTCACTCCACCCGCTCAAGGTGCTTTTCTGCCAGGGCGACGTAGCGCTGGGCGTTTTCCACTGTCGACTGGCGCTGCTCGGGGCGGACGCTGGCGCGGACTTTTCCTGGCACGCCGATGACGAGGGAATCTGGGGGGATCTCTGCGCCGCCAGGGACGACGGCGCCGGCTGCGATGGTGCTGCCGTGGCCGATCTTTGCGCCATTCATGACGATGGCGCCCATGCCGATGAGAACGTCGTCCTCGATGGTGCAGCCGTGGACGACGGCGCGATGGCCGATGGTGACACCGCTGCCGATGGAAAGCGGCCAGCCTTCGTCGACGTGGAGCACGGCACCGTCCTGCACATTTGTGCGCGCGCCGATGGTGATGCGGTCTTCGTCGCCGCGCACAACGGCGTAGTGCCAGATGCTGGCGTCTGCGCCAATCTCGACTGCGCCTTCGATGACGCAGTGCGCGCTCTTGTAATAAGCCATGATGGATCTTCCCTTCTTTTCCAAAAGCAAATAAAAAGACCTGAGGCAAATTCCTCAGGTCTATGACCGCGCTGTAAGGGATTCGAACCCCTGACCTTTTGGTCCGTAGCCAAACGCTCTATCCAGCTGAGCTAACAGCGCATATCACGGAGAGAGGGGGATTCGAACCCCCGATACGGTTCCCCGTATACTCCCTTAGCAGGGGAGCACCTTCGGCCTCTCGGTCATCTCTCCTCGCCACAACAGAATCTATTATAGAGTGTCATAACGATTCTGTCAAGCGATTTTTTCACATTTTTTACAACGGAGGAGGTGGGATTCGAACCCACGGAACCCGCAAAGATTCAACGGTTTTCAAGACCGCCTCCTTAAACCGCTCGGACACCCCTCCAGAAAGCACCTTTAATTATAAAGGTGGTTTCATGACATGTCAACCAGGAATTGCCATGCCGATGTATACGTTGGCACGCGGTGGTCACTTACGGATCGGATCGATCGGACCATCCACGCAGGAGAATTCCACGAAGGTCTTCAACGTGCCATTCATATTGTTGCTGATGTTTTCCAGCTGAGTGATGATCGAGAGGATATGCTTGGACAGATCCACAGCATGCAAACGCTCACCGATGATCGCAATGGAGCGTTCATAGAATGCAGGATTGCTGAAGCATTCATGCCATTCTTTGTCCTCTTCGAGCCCTTTCTGGAACTCATCGAAATCGGCAGTCGCCTGATCGAGCAGGGCGCGCACTTCGGCGCCTGCTTCACGATTGATCTCATTCTGTCCTGAAGAATAGGAGAAGATATTGAGACAACCGCTGACTTTGATCTCGCGAAGTTTCTTGATCAGTTCATCAAGATGTGCAGAGCAGCTTCTCGCTGGCTCTAATAACGCAGCACGAATAGCCATCACAAAGGCCTCCTTTCAACTGCAATATTGATATAAAAAGTAGGAAAGTATTGTATGAGTATTTTTATTATAACCTATAAAGGTGTGGAATGTAGTAATTATACGACTGTTTCATCGTATTCCTAGCTACATTTCATTATTTCCCCACATTTTACCGTGCCAACAGGGGTTTCAGGAACTGGCCTGTGTAGGAATCCGGGCTGGCGGCGATGTCTTCCGGTGTGCCGGTTGCGACGACGCGCCCGCCGCCACTACCACCTTCTGGGCCGAGATCGACGATGTAATCGGCGCATTTGATGACGTCGAGGTTGTGCTCGATGATGATCATGCTCTCGCCGTTATCGACGAGGCGACCGAGCACCTGCAGCAAGCTGGCGATGTCCTCGGTGTGCAGGCCGGTGGTTGGTTCGTCGAGGAGGTAGAGGGTTTTGCCGGTCGGACGCTTGGAAAGCTCGGTGGCGAGTTTGACGCGCTGCGCCTCACCGCCGGAAAGCGTCGTGGCTGGCTGGCCGAGTTTGATGTAGCCGAGACCGACGTCCTGGATGGTTTTGATCTTATTGTAGACAGCTGGGATATTCTCGAAAAATTCGACGGCTTCGTCGACGGTCATATCGAGCACCTCAGAAATATTTTTGCCGCGATAGGTGACTTCGAGGGTTTCGCGGTTATAACGCTTGCCTTTGCAGACTTCACACGGTGCGTAGACATCGGGCAGGAAATGCATCTCGATCTTGATGATGCCGTCGCCCTTGCAGGCTTCGCAGCGTCCGCCCTTGACGTTGAAGGAGAAGCGTCCGGCTTTGTAGCCGCGCAGCTGCGCTTCCTTGGTCTTGGCGAAAAGCGCGCGGATCTGGTCGAAGGCACCGGTGTAGGTGGCTGGATTGGAGCGCGGGGTGCGACCGATCGGGCTTTGGTCGATGTTGATGATCTTGTCGATCTGATCTGCGCCTTCAATGGCGCGATGCTTGCCGGGAACGCCCTTATACTGTGGATAGATCTGACGCGCGAGGCCTTTGTAGAGGATCTCGTTGACGAGGGTACTCTTGCCGCTGCCGCTGACGCCGGTGACGCAGGTCAGCACGCCGAGTGGAAAGCTGACGGTGAGATTTTTAAGATTGTTTTCCCGCGCACCGACAACCTTGAGCATGCGTTTCTTGTCGATCGGCCGACGCGTTTCCGGAACGGCGATGCGCTTGCGACCGGCGAGATAGGCGCCGGTGATGGAATCCTCGCAGGCGGCAACTTCTTCCGGCGTGCCGGCTGCCACGACTTCGCCGCCGCCAGCGCCGGCGCGCGGGCCGATATCGACGATGAAATCGGCGGCACGCATGGTGTCTTCGTCGTGCTCGACGACGATGACGGTGTTGCCGAGATCGCGCATGTGCTTGAGCGTGGCGATGAGTTTTTCATTGTCGCGCTGGTGCAGCCCGATGGACGGCTCGTCGAGAATGTAGAGCACGCCCACCAGCCCGCTGCCGATCTGTGTGGCAAGACGGATGCGCTGGGCTTCCCCGCCGGAAAGCGTGCCAGCAGCGCGAGAAAGGGTGAGATAAGTGAGGCCGACGTTCACCAGGAAACGCAGGCGCTCAGAAATTTCCTTCAAGATCAGTCGACCGATGAAAAGCTGGCGCTCTGTGAGCTCGATGTGCTCAAAAAAATCGAGGGCTTCGACGATGGTCATATCGCAGACTTCCCAGATGGCTTTGCCGCCGACGGTGACAGCCAGCGCTTCTGGGCGCAGACGACGCCCTTTGCAGCTTGGGCAGCGATCGGTGCGCATGAAGCCTTCGAGCATTTCCATGCTCGATTCGCTGTGCGTTTCCACACGACGACGCTCGAGATTTGGGATCAGCCCTTCGTATGCTTTGCGATAAACTTTTTCCTCGCCGAACATATTGATGTAATGAAAGTTCACTGTCGGATGGTCGCCGCCATAGAGGATGATGTCCTGCTGCTCCTTCGGCAGATCCTTCCACGGCGTGTCGCGATCGATGCCGAGCTTGTCGGTGAGGCTGAACATGAGCTGCTCGTAATAGTTGGAGATGGCGCCGCGACGCCATGGCGCCAGCGCGCCCTCGTTGAGGCTCTTGCTCTTATCCGGGATGATGAGATCAAGGTCAAAGCTCATGACCTCGCCAAGGCCGCTGCAGGTTTCGCAGGCGCCAAGGGGATTGTTGAAGGAAAAAAGCTGCGGCGTGAGCTCCGGCATGGAAATGCCGCAATCGAGGCAGGCAAAATGTTCGCTGAAACGGAGCATCTCGCCGCCAGCATCCACCCAGACCTGTCCTTCAGCGAGATCGAGCGCTGCCTGCATGGATCCGGTGAGGCGGCTCTCGACGCCCTCTTTTAGTTTGATGCGGTCGACGACGACTTCAATATAATGCTTGTTGTTCTTTTTCAGCACGATATCTTCCGAAAGATCGCGCACTTCTCCGTCAACGCGCACGCGCACATAGCCACTCTTGCGCAGCTGCTCAAAATACTGCTTAAACTCGCCCTTGCGATTCTGCACGACTGGCGCGAGAATGTGCAGACGCGTGCCGGCCTCCAGCGCCATGACCTGATCCACCATCTGGTCGATCGACTGCTGATGGATCTCCTTGCCGCATTTTGGGCAGTGCGGCACGCCGATGCGCGCGTAAAGCAGGCGCAGATAATCGTAGATTTCGGTGACGGTGCCGACGGTGGAACGCGGATTGCGGCTGGTGGTTTTCTGGTCGATCGAGATCGCTGGCGAAAGCCCGGAGATCTCGTCGACGTCTGGTTTGTCCATCTGTCCTAAAAACTGGCGCGCGTAGCTGGACAGAGATTCAACATAACGGCGCTGGCCTTCGGCGTAGATGGTGTCAAACGCCAGCGACGATTTTCCCGACCCGGACAGGCCCGTCATCACAACGAGCTTGTCGCGTGGAATGTCGAGATCGATATTTTTCAGGTTATGGACCCGCGCGCCGCGGATCCGAATGGTATTTTCTGCCATAATTCTCCTCTGTTATTTGTCCATTGCTTCAATACGACGGATCTCATCACGCAGCTCTGCTGCGATCTCGAACTCGAGATTCTTGGCGGCATCCTTCATGGCCTTTTCCAGCAGCATCAGATGCTGCTTGCGGCCCTTGGCGTCGGCTGGCACATCGCGCGTGAGATATTGCGGCGATTCTTCGGCCACGGCTTTGAGCGGCGAGATATCCTCGCGCACATCCTTGCGTACCGTCTGCGGCACGATACCGTGCGCCTCGTTGTACGCCTGCTGAATACCGCGACGGCGTGCCGTTTCATCGATGGTGCGCTGCATACTGCCAGTGATCACATCGGCGTACATGATGACCTCGCCATGCGCATTGCGGGCAGCGCGACCGACGGTCTGGATCATCGAGCGCTCGCTGCGCAGAAATCCTTCCTTGTCGGCGTCAATGATCGCCACGAGAGAAACCTCCGGCAAGTCGAGCCCTTCGCGCAGCAGATTGATGCCCACGAGCACGTCAAATTCGCCGAGACGCAGATCGCGCAAGATCTCCATACGCTCCAGCGCCTTGATCTCAGAATGCAGATAGCGCGCAGCGATGCCTGCGTTCACCAGATAATCTGTGAGATCTTCCGCCATGCGCTTGGTCAGCGTTGTCACGAGCACACGCTCGTCGCGCACAATGCGCCCACGCACACGATCGATGAGATCGTCGATCTGTCCAGCGATCGGATGGATCTCGATGGTCGGATCCAAGAGCCCCGTTGGACGGATGATCTGCTCCACAACCTGCTGGCTGTGCTGGAGCTCATAATCGCCTGGCGTTGCCGACACATAGATCGTTTGGTGCACCTTCTCCTCAAATTCTTCAAAGTGGAGCGGACGGTTGTCCAGCGCCGATGGCAGACGAAAACCATGCTCAACGAGATTTTCCTTGCGCGAGCGGTCGCCAGCGAACATGCCGCCGATCTGTGGCACCGCCACATGGCTCTCGTCGATGAAGGTGATGAAATCCGGCGGGAAGAAATCCAGGAGCGTGTCTGGCGTGCTGCCTGGCGCACGGCCGGAAAGCGGACGCGCGTAGTTTTCAACGCCGGAGCAATAGCCCACCTCGCGCAGCATTTCCAGATCGTAGCGCGTGCGCTGCTCCAGACGCTGCGCTTCTAAAAGCTTGCCTTCCGCCTTGAATTCGGCCAGGCGCTCTTCCAGCTCCTGCTCGATGTTGGCGATCGCCGTGTCGAGATATTCCGGATCGGTGACATAGTGGGTATTCGGATAGATTGCCACATGCGAGCGCTCGCCGATGATCTTGCCAGTGAGATAGTCAAATTCTGCGATGCGATCTACCTCGTCGCCGAAAAATTCGATGCGGATCCCGCACTCGCTCGACGACGCCGGCATAACCTCGACACAATCGCCGCGCACACGAAACGTGCCGCGCTTAAAATCGACGTCATTGCGCTCGTACTGGATCTCGATCAGTTTGCGCAGCACATCGTCGCGCTCCACCTCCTGGCCAGGACGCAGGTTCAGCACCTCGTTTTTGTAGAACTCCGGCGAACCCAGGCCATAAATGCAGCTGACCGACGCGATGATGATGACATCGCGACGCTCCAGAAGCGACGCCGTCGCCGAGTGGCGCAGTTTTTCGATCGTTTCGTTGATCTGCGCATCCTTTTCAATGTAAGTATCCGTCGAGGCGACATACGCCTCCGGCTGGTAATAATCGTAATAGCTGACAAAATATTCCACAGCGTTGTTCGGGAAAAACGCCTTGAACTCACTGTAAAGCTGCGCCGCCAGCGTTTTGTTCGGCTCAAAGATCAGCGCCGGCCGATTCGCCTTGGCGATCAGATTCGCCATCGTGAACGTTTTGCCGCTGCCTGTCACGCCCAAGAGCGTCTGCCGATGGTAGCCCAGATTCAATCCTTCAAAAAGCGCCTCGATCGCCTCCGGCTGATCGCCCGTCGGCTGAAACGGCGCCACCAATTCAAAATCTGCCATGTCGTTCACCCCTGTCCTGTATGATCGTTCGTATTTGTTTCCATCCCTATAGTATAAGCCATTTTCAAATGTGTGACAATGCTTCTCATATATTCTGGCGACAAAAAATCATGCTTTTTACGCTGGGCAGCCACTGATCTTTCGCAATGATTTTTCAGCGCCCATTTTCTCGCAAATAACCCAAAAACAGCCAGCGCTCTATTCCCAAGCGCTGGCTGTTTCATGTGCTCTTATCCGTTGCAAAAGTGCTCTTATTTTACGAGCACTCAAAATATCTGTCAAAAACTCCGAGCGGCGCCGAGCTTCTCAATTTTCCGGCGTTGTTCCAGCGAGAAGCAGCTGCGCAGTTTGCTGGATCAACGTGCGAACGGTGTACACGCTATAGTCAAAACCGATGACGTCCATCGCTGCTCGCTGTTTTTCCGTCACGGCGGTGTACGGATAAATGCCGTACATGAACGGGAAGAACGCATACGCGAACGCGCGGCGCGCAGCGGCGTCGAGCTCTGGCGCAGCTTTCGCCAAAAGCGCGTCGACGCACGCAAACGAGCGGCCGAACGTGCGCTTGAACGCTGTGAGCTGTTCCACGCTGCTGTTTTCTTCGATCTCAAACATATTCATCGAAAGGATCTTCAGCAACAACGTACGCGCAGAAAGCGTATCAGCGAGAATTCCTGCCAGACGTGCGCGATCGAGCGTCTGCTCCTCGGCAAGCGCCTGCTCCAGCGCATCGCTCCAGAGATCAAACTCACGCCCGATGAGTGCAAGAAAGATCTCCTCTTTTGTCTGGAAATAATTGTAGATCGATGTGCGGGTGAAACTCGTGATCTTGCCGATCTCTTTGATCGTCACATCCTTGAATCCCATGGTTTCGTAGAGTTGCGCACAGGCGTTGATGATCTCCTCACGCCGCGCCTGTGTCAATGCTTCTGATCCTCTTGGCATATCGTTTCCTCCTCGTCGTGCGCTTGACACTGTGTCATTAGTTGTAGGATAGCACCGCAGACGCAGCCTGTCAAGTCTGGGTGCAAAAAAGCATTTTCACCAGATCTCACAAAAATTTTCCAGCAAAATCACACAACGAAAAAACTGCTCCGCATTTTGCGATGCGGAGCAGAAGAGAAATTATTTTTTCGCTTTCGCTGCGGAGCGTTTTTTGCCGTACCAGATGAGCACGAGGCAATAGAGCGCTGCTGCTGCGATGCCGATGGCATACGCGCCGGCCCATGGAATATGGAAACCGATCTGCGCGTTCATGATGTAGGTCACGGTGACAAACGTATACCAGGTGCCAGGGATGAGCGGCATCCAGGCATATTTGCCACGGCCGGTTTCAAACATCCAGATGGTGATCGCCAGGAATGCGAAGAGCGACAGCGTCTGGTTGGACCATGCAAAGTAGCGCCAGAGAATATTGAAGCCGTCAGGGTTGCTCTTGGCGACGACGAGAATGACAGCGACGAGCGCAAAAATGACAGCCGCGAGGGTGACGCGCTTGCTCATCGATTTCTGATCGATGTGGAAGGCGTCAGCGATGGTCATACGCAGTGCGCGCAGCGCTGTGTCGCCAGAGGTGATCGGCAGCACGATGACACCGATCAGCGCGATGATGCCGCCGACGTTGCCGAGGACATATTTGCAGACGATACCGATGGTGCCGGTGGCCAACGACGCATTCGCTTCCTGCAGGCCAAGGTTGTACGCGCCCATGGCGCCAGCTGCCCAGACCATGGCGATGAAGCCTTCGAGGATCATCATGTTGTAGAAAGTCATGCGGCCCTGGCGTTCGCTCTTCATCGTACGGCTGATGATCGCCGTCTGCGTGGAGTGGAAGCCGGAGAGAATACCGCAGGCAACAGTAATGAAGAAGATCGGAATGAAGTGGTTGGCGTCAAAATAATCGCCGTATGCGAAGATCGCGCCATTCCAGTCGTCCCAGAGATTGAGCAGTGGAAAATCTTTGACAAAGATCCCAATGAACACGCCGATCGCAGAGAAGAGCAGGATCGCGCCAAAGATCGGATAAATGCGGCCGATGATCTGGTCGATCGGGAAGAGGGTCGCGATGAGATAATAAACGAAGATAACTCCGTAGATGACCCACGTCGATACAGATGTTGCTGCGCCGTCAAAACCAAAGACCTGTGTTGCCGCAATATCGCCAGGCGTGTAGATGAACACCGCGCCAACCAGGAGCAGCAGCAGGCTGCAGAAGATCTGGTAGATGGTGTAGACGCCTTTGTTGGAATATTTGCGGATCATGTCCGGCATCTGTGTGCCGCCGTCGCGCAGGCAGATCATGCCCGAGAAATAGTCGTGCATCGCACCGCCGATGATGTTGCCGATAGGGATCGTGATGAACGCGATCGGTCCGAACAGGATCCCCTGGATTGGCCCCAGGATCGGACCGGTACCGGCAATGTTGAGCAAATTGATGAGGCTGTTTTTCCAGCCGCGCATCGGTACGTAGTCAACGCCGTCCTGCTTTGTGTACGCAGGCGTCTGGCGATCATCCGGACCGAAGACGTGCTCGCAGAACTTTCCGTAGATCGCAGCGCCTACGAAAAGGATCACGAGCCCAATGATGAATGTAGCCATAAATGATTCCTCCTTTTTATTTCAAACAGAATGGCCATTCTGTCTGCTGTTATAATACACCAGTTTCATAATATATAAAAATAAATATTGTTTATTCTTTCAAAAAATCTCGCAAATAACAAAACCGGCTCCAACGAAACGTCAGAGCCGGTTTTACCGATCAGAAAAGATTGATGGCTGCAGCGCCTGCGATCATGATCACAATGCCGACAAGCTTTTTTGCGCTCAGCGCATCGCGCTGCGCACCGAGAATGCCGAAATGATCGACGACGAGACCGCCAGCCGTCGCGCCAACCAGCAGAATGATCACGCTCAAGCCCGTGCCAATGGCGCCGCTGATGACCACATTCGCAAGCACATAGAGCGCGCCCAGCGCACCGCCGATCCACATCCACCATGGACGATTGCCAGGGATCTGCTCACCCTTGGCGCCGCGCATGAAAAACGAAATCAGCGCCAACAGCACCGTGCCCACGATAAAACTGAGCAGTGACGCCTGCAGCGGAGAATCGATCTCGCGCCCCAGCGTGCCGTTGACCGCCGTCTGCGTCGCCGAGAGCATCCCCGCCAGCACGCCGACGATCTGCCAGAGCACCAGTCCGCCGCCGCGAGACGCCGCACCGGCACCGCCTTTTTTCGCGACGGCCACCAGCACAACACCGATGATCACAAGCACTGCGCCGATCGCGCGCGTTGCCGTGAGCGACGACTGCACGCCCTGGAATAGACCGAAATGATCGACCAAAAGTCCCATGAGAATCTGCCCCAGCGTCGGCAGCACCACCGTCTGCACACTGCCGACGCGCGGAAAGAGCAAAATATTCAGCGTCAGAAAGATCGTGCCGCAGACTCCGCCCAACCAGATCCACCACGGCAGCGTGAAAAGCGTGCCCCACGGCAGCATGATCCCTTCGCCGGTCACGATCAGAAGAAACGCCAGGAACACCAGCCCAACGACAAACGAAATAAACGCTGCGCTGTACGGCGAGCCCGTACGCCCATTGAGCCGCGCGTTCGCACTCGTCTGCAGCGGCAGGCAGCAGCCTGCGAGAATACCAAGTAAATAGAACAAAAATTCTTCCCCCTGTTTTGAAAATCGGTTTTTATTATACGAAATGCCGCACGACTGCGCAACAAAAATTCCGCGCAGTTTCCACAGCGCGGAAACATTCTTTTATTTTTTCGCCAGTCGCACTTCCGTATAAATAACCGCAGCGATAAACACAACAAAAAAACGCCCACGCATCGCATTGGATACGTGAGCGCATGAACGGCTAAAATTATTCAGCAGCAGCGACGGCTTCCTGCTTTTCTGCTTCCTCAAGCTTGGAGGTGCAGTGTGGGCAGCGGGTTGCTGCGATAGGAATCTCGCTCTGGCAGAATGGGCAAACCTTGGTGGTTGGCGCTGCTGGCGCTTCTGGCTTTTTGCCGAGCGCAACGAGCTTATTCATTCCCTTCAGGAGCAGGAAGAGAACGAAGGCCATGATAAAGAAGTTGACCAGTTCAGAAACAAAGCTGGATGCAAAACCAGCCACATTCTGCAGTGTGTAGGTTTCAGCGCCGGTCACAAAGTTCAGGATCGGGTTGATAAAGTTATCCGTCAGGGAAGTGACGATGCCGGTGAACGCACCGCCGATGATAATACCGACGGCCATGTCCATCATGTTGCCGCGGAGCGCAAAGGCTTTAAATTCTTCGATAAAGTTTTTGATCTTACCACTCATGTAATTCAGTCATTTCCTTTCAAAAGTTTTTAACGGCTCGCGGCCACAGATTGTATTATAGAACAACGCTCAGAAAAGAGCAGTGTTCTTTAGACAAAATTTCCGCCAGATTGTTGTGCGCCAACACAAAACTCACTGCCAGGTGCCGACGCGATAGTGTCCGGTGATGTTGCTGTAGCTGGCAAGCGTGTTTTCCTCGTAATGGCGCTGCATTGGATGGGCGTGATGGATGAGATAGGGCACGCCGCTGGCATTACGCCGATCGCTGACGATGCCGATGTGGTCGTCGTCAAAAATGACGATGTCGCCGCCCTGCCACTGCTCAATGGCGCTCGTATCCGTGGTGAGCGCTGTGGCGTGGCGCGAAAAATAAACGGCGAGATTTGGCACGCGGCGATAGTCGATGTTTTTGTCCGGCGGCACACCGAAATAAATTTCCGGCGCAGCGCGTTTGTCATTATCTACAAGCGTCGGCAGATCAAGTCCTGCCGCGCGCATGCCATACGCGACAACGTCTGTGCAGACGCCGGTGCCGTCTGTCGGCCAGCCGCCAACGAAATACGCGCTCTTGTAGCGCGGACGTGTGGCGACATAATCCAGCGCGCCCTGGAGAATATCCTGCTGATCGGGAATGCCGTCGCCATCAGCGTCGGATGTTCCAGTGATGGTGAGGATGTCTCCACGATAACGGTCCGGTGGTCGGCCGTTTCCGTCGTAGGCGAAATAATTTTGCCAGATCCAAGCTGCGCAGACGAGCAGCACGATAAAAATGAGTAGCCGCGGCAAAATGGAGCGTTTGCGGACCGTCATCGGTCTCACCTCCTTTGCTCCATCATACCACAGCGCCGCGGCAACTCACAAGGGATCAGAAATGCTGCACGCGCTCGCGGATATTTTCTGCCGCTTTTGGCGCCGGCTCTTCGCCAATGCCGCCGAACGGCATCTCAGCGACGAGAACGTACTCCTCCGGCAGATCGAACAATTCGCGCACACGCGCGTCGATGACAGGATTGTAATGCTGCAGCGACGCGCCGATGCCAAGCTCGCGCAGGCTGCTCCAGATCGCAAGCTGCAGCATGGCGCTGGAATGGTTCGCCCAGACTGGAAAATTCTCCGCGTAGAGCGGGAACTGTTCCTGCATCGCTGCGACGATGCTGCGATCGTAAAAATAGAGAATGGTGCCAGCGCCGGCGCGGAAGCTGTCGATCTTTTCACGGGCAACTTTTCCTGCGAAGACATCATAAATGGCGTCCCAGAGAACATCCTGCCGACTGCCGGAAACAGTGACAATGCGGCTGCTCTTCATATTGAACGCATCTGGCACAAGCTCTGTCAGCCGATCGACAAGGCTGCGCACCTCCTCGAGGGAAACTGGCAATTCTTTATTGATGTTGTAATAGGTACGACGTTGTTGCAGTGCATCCATCATGCTCATGGTGGAGACCTCCTTTCTATAGTAGGAAACGTGAGATGCTTTTTAATATTCCCTAGTTTGTCATCTTTGTTTGTGCTCATTCTACGCCTGCACGCTCTGCTTGTCAAGCCCCATCGCCAGACAAAAAACGCTCCGTCGCGAACGACGGAGCGATAATTTACGGTTGCTTGACGCCTTTCATGGATAGGCTGATGCGGCGGCGCTGTTTGTCCACATCCAGAACCTTGACGCGCACGATCTGACCGACGCGAACGACGGTGAGCGGATCCTTGACAAAACGATCGGAGAGCTTGGAAATGTGCACCAGTCCGTTTTCGTGCAGACCGATGTCGACAAACGCGCCAAAAGCAGCGATGTTTGTGACGGTGCCTTCAAGCTCCATGCCAGGATCCAGATCCTCGAGCTCGAGGAGATCGTGCGAGAGCAATGGCTGTGGCAGATCGTCGCGCGGATCGCGTCCCGGTTTGGCGAGGGCATCGAGAATATCTGCAAGCGTCGCAGGGCCGAGGTTGAGCCGCTCAGCGAGCTCGGCTGCAGGCATGGCTGCGCGCGCTTTTTCGACAAGGGCCGGCGACGGCGGACAATCGAAAAGCTCGGCCATGGCGCGCACGCCGGTGTAGCTTTCCGGATGCACCTGGGTGTTGTCCAGCGGCTCGTCGCCGTCGGCGATGCGCAAGAATCCAGCACATTGCTCAAAGGTTTTCGGCCCCAGCTTTGGCACCTTGAGCAGGGCTTTGCGCGTGCGATAATTGCCAGCTTCGTCGCGATAGGCGACGATGTTTTTCGCGAGCTGCGGCGTCACACCGGCGACGTGGCTGAGCAGCGACACGCTGGCGGTGTTGAGATCGACGCCGACATGGTTGACGCAGTCTTCGACGACGCCGTCCAGCGCGTGGGTCAGTTTTTTCTGATCGATGTCGTGCTGATATTGGCCGACGCCGATGGAGCGTGGATCGATCTTCACAAGCTCCGCCAGCGGATCCTGCACGCGACGCGCGATGGAAACGGCACTGCGCAGCGTGGCGTCAAGATCTGGAAATTCCTCAGCAGCCAGCGGCGAGGCGGAATACACCGAGGCGCCAGCTTCGCTGACAATGTACCAGCCGCAATCCGCGCGCCCGTCGAGAATGCCGGCGATGAGGCGCTCGCTCTCGCGGGATGCGGTGCCGTTGCCGATGGCGACAAGGGTGACGCGATGGCGGTCGATCAGCTGACGCAGGATTTCTTTCGCTTTGGCCTCGCCGCCCTTTCCTTTGAAGGGATAGACGACGGTCGTTTCAAGCACGTTGCCCGTCGCATCGATGACGGCGAGCTTGCAGCCATTGGCAAAACCCGGGTCAAATCCGAGCACAACGTGCCCGCGCACCGGCGGCTGCAGCAGCAGATCGCGCAGATTGCGCTTGAAAAGCACCGTCGACTGATCCTCCGCCCATTCTGTGCGCGCTTTGCGCACTTCTTTTTCGAGGGACGGCTTGAGCAGACGCTTCCAGCTGTCGCGGCACATTTCCTGCAAACGCTCCTGCCAGACCATGCCTTTTTTGTAAATGTGTTTGTAGAGCAGATACACGGCGCGCTCTTCGTCAAATTCGAGGCTCACCGCCAGCGCATCCTCGCGCTCAGCGCGCCCAACAGCGAGCACGCGATGCGCCGCCATTTTTGCCAGCGGCTCGCTGTAATCGAGATAGTTGTCGTAGGTAGGATCTGGCGTCTTGCCGGCCTTGGTGTGGATGACGCCCTTGGAAGCCAGTTCTTCGCGCAGACGCGCGCGCATTTCTGCATCGTCGGCGAGGGCTTCAGCGAGAATATCGCAAGCGCCGGCGATCGCTGCTTCCGCGTCAGCGAGCTCGTCGCTCGCCTGCGCGAGGCTTTCGGCCTGTTCGGCGAGAGCGGCGGCAGAAGCGCCAGCTGTCCAGGCTTCAGCCAGTGGCGTCAGCCCGCGCGCTGCGGCGATGCTGGCGCGCGTCTTGCGCTTTGGTCGATATGGGCGATAGAGATCGTCGAGGGCGGTGAGGCTTTCCGCTGCGGCGATTTTTTCAGCGAGCGCATCGGTGAGCTTTCCCTGCTCTGCGATCAGCCGCGTCACATCGGCGCGCCGCTCCTCGAGCTTGCGCAGCGCCGACAGGCGATCGGCGAAGGCGCGCACCGCCTGATCGTCCAGCGCGCCGGTCTCGTCCTTGCGATAGCGGGCGATGAACGGCACCGTCGCGCCATCGTCAAGCAAAGCCACGGTGTTCTCCACATGCTTTGCGTTCATTTGAAATTCATTTGCCAGTTGTTCGTTGATCGTCAAGATCTTTCTCCTCTCTGTCGCTTCTGCGACATGGATTGCTCTCCCTATGATACGCCAACGCCGCCCCTGTGCGCAAGCGCAAAAAAGCCACCGCGGGTGCGGCAGCTTTACGAGATTCAGGCGCGCATGCTGCGGCGCACGAGGATGAGCGCGATAACAGCGACGATGCCTTCAGAAAGCGGCATAGCGAGAAAAACACCAGGCAGTCCGAGGAACATCGGCAGCACAAAGAGCAACGTGATCGAAAGCACCAGACTGCGCAGCACAGAAACAGTCATCGCTGCGCGCTCGCGCATGATCGACTGGAGATAATACGTCGCAAGCACACTGATGCCGAGGAAGATAAAAAAGATAAAGTAGCAACGAAAAGCGAGCGGCGCTGCTGCGAGCACTTCTGGCGTCGCCGCGATAAACAGGCGCGTGATCTGCGTTGGAAAAAGCTCACCGAGGAGCATGAAGAGGGCGCCCATACAGCCGACCGTCGCCAGCCCCATGCGCAAAACAGCCTGCACACGATCGAGCTTGCGCGCGCCGTAGTTCATGGAAATGAGCGGCTGCGACGCCTGCCCAGCGCCGGCGAAAAGCGCCTGAAAGAGCAGTGAGATCGTGCTGACGACGCCGTACACAGCGAGATAATCGCCTGAGCCATAGCGCAGGATCTGGTTGTTGATGATGATGGCGATGAAAACATTGCCAAGATCGAGCACGCCGGCGCCAAAACCGAGCGTGACGATGCGCCGCATATCGCGCAAAATATTCTGCGGCCAGACGAGACGCAGATGACATTTCCCACGACGCAGAAAATGCGTCGCCATGATCAACGCCTGCAGACTGGCGCCGCTGACGGTAGCGATCGCTGCACCGGCCATGCCCATATCGAGGGGGAAGCAGAAATACCAGTCGCCGAAGCAATTCCAGAGCCCGCCGGTGACGACAGCAGCCATCGCCAGCCCCGGCGCGCCGTCGTTGCGCAGAAATGCGCCGAGAAAGATCGGTAAAATGTAGCCTGGGAAACACCAGACGAGCCATTTTCCGTAGTCGAGAACGTACGGCATGTTTTCATCGGTGGCGCCGAAAAAGCGAAAGACCGGCTCGTGAAAAAAGAAGAAGACCACCCAGCCGACGACGATGACACCGAGCACCAGCACGAGCGCCGCTGTGAAATACGCATTGCCGCGTTCCTCCAGCCCTTCGCCCTTGGCGTTGGCCATGAGCACCGCGCCGCCAATGCCGCAGAGGATCGCGAGAAAGACCATGATGCTGAAAAACGGGTTGAGCACAGCGATCGCCGCTGCCCCCATCGGACCAACAGCCTGGCCCACGGCGATGGTGTCGACGAACCCATAGATCGACGTCGCCAGCGCACTGCCCAGCGACGCCAGAAGATATTTGCGATAAAGCTGACGGATGTCCGCAGTGAGAAAATCCATGTCGCCCTCCTTGAAGATCATGACAAGAAAAAAGCACCGGCCGCGCCGATGTCAGAGAGAAGTTTAGCACATTCCGCCGCTTCTGGTCAAGCGCACAGGCTTGTGGTACAATTGTTTCTATTATATAGGATCGTCAGGAGGACTTTTCATGAACATTCTCATCATCGATGCGCAAGGCGGCGGCATCGGGCGTCAGCTTGTGGCCGCCATCCGCGAACGTTTGCCGGAAGCATCCTTCACCGCCGTCGGCACCAATTTCGCTGCCACATCTGCCATGCTCAAAGCCGGCGCCACCCAGGCAGCCACCGGCGAAAACGCCGTCGTCGTTTCAAGCCGCCGCGCCGACGTCATCATCGGCCCGATCGGCATCGTCATCGCCGACGCCCTGCTCGGCGAGATCACGCCACGCATGGCGCAGGCCGTCGCCCAGGCAGATGCCAAGCGCATCCTCATTCCGATCAACCACTGCGACAACATCGTCGTCGGCGTGAGCGATCTCAACATCCGCCATCTGCTCGAGGAAGTGCTCGCTGAGCTGGAAAAGATTGCCGCCGGCGGCTGTTGACCCATTGTCAGCCGTGCGCTATACTGAAACCGTCGGCAGGAAGCCGACGCCCACCTGCAGAAGCAGGCAACCATTTTCCACTCATCAACCAACGAACCGTATGCTATGAAAGCGCACATCGTCTCAGAACAGGCGGCGTGTGCTTTTTTCGCAGAGGAGGAACCATGACTCTGGAAGAATTTTTCCGCGACCATCCCGAAGTGGCCATCGCTTTTTCCGGCGGCGTCGATTCGGCCTATCTGCTCTACGCCGCCACGCGCTACGCCAAGCGCGTCCACGCCTACACCGTCCACTCACAATTTCAGCCACACTTCGAGCTGGACGACGCGCGCCGTCTGGCGGCAGAGCTCGGCGCTGCCCTCAGCGTGCTCCCGCTGGATGTGCTCGCTGTGCCCGGCGCAGCAGAAAACGGGCCAGATCGCTGCTGTCATTGCAAGCAGGCCGTGCTCACAACGATCCGCGATGCCGCTGTCGCCGACGGCTTCACGCTGCTCTGCGACGGCACCAACGCTTCTGACGCAGTCGCCGATCGCCCGGGGATGCGCGCCCTGCGCGAGCTTTCCGTGCATTCACCGCTGCGCGAATGCGGCCTCACGAAGGACACCATCCGCGCGCTCAGCCGCGACGCCGGCCTTTTCACCTGGGACAAGCCCGCCTACGCCTGTCTCGCCACGCGCACGCCAAGCGGCGAACCGCTGACAGCCGCTGCCCTCGCCGCCACCGAACAGGCCGAAGCCGCCCTCGCCGCGCTCGGATTCCGCGATTTTCGCGTGCGGCAATCGCGCGGGCAGGCGCGCATCCAGGTTCCTGAAGCACAGCTTGCGCGCGTGCTTGAGCAGCGCAACGAGATCATCGCAGCGCTGCGCCCGTTCTACGAAACCATTTCCCTCGATCTGGAGGTGCGACCATGAGCACAGATATCAAACAGCTGCTGGAAAACGTCGCCAGCGGCAGCGTTTCCGTCGACGACGCGCTGCTGACGTTCAAAGAAAAGCCCTTCGAAGACATCGGCTACGCCAAGGTGGATATGCACCGAAAGCTGCGCCAGGGCGTTGCAGAGGTGATCTACGGCGCCGGCAAAACACCGGAGCAGATCGCCGGCATCGCCGAGACCATGCTCAGCCACGGCGAAGAAACCATTCTCATCACCCGGCTTTCCGCCGACGCGGTGCGCAGCTTACGCCGTCATTTTCCCATGGCCTACTACGCCGACGCACGCTGCGGCGTCATCGGTCCGCTGCCAGAAGCCAACGGCCTCGGCACCATCGTCGTCGCCACCGGCGGCACCAGCGATATTCCCGTCGCCGAAGAAGCGGCGATCACCGCCACCGTGCTCGGTAACGACGTCCTCCGGCTCTACGACGTCGGCGTCGCCGGGCTACACCGCACCCTCGCTCATCTTGACGAGATCATGAGCGCCAGCGTCATCATCGCCATTGCCGGCATGGAAGGCGCGCTCGCCAGCGTGCTCGGCGGTCTCGCCGACTGCCCCGTCATCGCCGTGCCGACGAGCGTTGGCTACGGCGCCAGCTTCGGCGGCCTGTCCGCGCTGCTCTCGATGCTCAATTCCTGCGCCAGCGGCGTCAGTGTTGTGAACATCGACAACGGCTTCGGCGCCGGTTATCTCGCCAGCAGCATCAATCACATGGGATTATAAGGAGATTCAGATGAAAACATTATACCTCGACTGCAGCATGGGCGCTGCCGGCGACATGCTCGCCGCCGCCCTGCTCGAACTCTTGCCAGATCCGGACGCATTTGTCGCCGAGCTCAACGCCCTCGCCATTCCCGACGTGAAATTTTCCCGCGAAGCCTCCGTGAAATGCGGCATCACCGGCACCCATCTGCAAGTGACCGTGCACGGCGAAGAAGAAGGCGCCCACGACCACCACGATCATGCGCACAGCCATCACCACCACGCCAGCCTCCACGATATCGAGCACATCGTGCGCGGCCATCTTTCTCTGCCAACCACAGTCGCTGACAACGTCATGGCCGTCTACCGCCTCATCGCCGACGCCGAAAGCAAAGCCCACGGCAAATCAGTGAGCGAGATCCACTTCCACGAAGTCGGCACCATGGATGCCATCGCAGACATCACCGCCGTCTGTCTGCTCATGCATCGTCTCGCGCCCGACGAGATCATCGTCTCGCCAGTGCACGTCGGCAGCGGTCAGGTACACTGCGCCCATGGCATTTTGCCCGTTCCGGCGCCAGCCACCGCCACCATCCTCCAGGACGTGCCGATCTATGGCGGCAGCATTCAGGGCGAGCTCTGCACGCCAACCGGCGCCGCTCTGCTCAAGCATTTCGCCAGCCGCTTTGGTGAAATGCCAGTCATGCGCACCAGCGCCATCGGCTACGGCATGGGCAAAAAAAATTTTCCCGCCGCCAACTGCGTGCGCGCCCTGCTCGGCGAGCGCAGCGCCGCCAGCGACGACGTTATCGAGCTTTGCTGCAACATCGACGACATGACCGGCGAAGCCATCGGCTACGCTTTCGATAAACTTTTCGCCGCCGGCGCCCTCGACGTCTACACCATTCCGATCGGCATGAAAAAAAGCCGCCCCGGCCATCTCCTCCACGTGATCTGCCGCGAAGCCGACAAGGATGCGCTCGTGCGCGCCCTCTTTGCGCACACCACCACCATTGGCATCCGCGAAAACCGTTTCCGCCGCTACACCCTCGACCGCCGCATCGAAACCATCGAAACCGCCGACGGTCCCGTCCGCCGCAAATGCTCCACAGGCTACGGCGTCAGCCGCGAAAAATTCGAGCACGACGACCTCGCCCGCATCGCCGATGCCCAAGGCCTCAGCCTTCGCGAAGCAGAAGCCCGCGTCCGCAAGCAGCTCTCCTAAAACACAACAGCGTCTGCACGAACTCCACCCCGGAGCGCGCAGACGCTGTTTTTTCAGTTTTCGTCGTCGCCGTTTTCCACAAAACGCTCGATCGCACGTTCGACAGCAGCATTCATCGTCATATCGTGCGCAGTCGCCCAGAGCGAGATCGACTTGTGCAGCTCCGGCGCAATGCGCACGTTGAACTGCCCCTTGTAAGCCTTCGCAGGACGACGACCAACACTCTCACAAAAATGAAGGTAGTGATCTACCGCATCGTGGAACGCCTGTTCCACCTCGCGTGGATTCTCCGTCTCAAAATTGACCGCATCCACAATGCCATCCACCTTGCCGTAGAGCAGACATCTTTTGGCATCGTAACACACCTTCACCACGTATCCCTTATATTCCAGAATGTTTTTTCCCATTTTCATATCCCTCCAAAGTTCAGACCCAGACTCCAGGCCACAGATCAGTCTTTGTAGATATTCTATCATAAGAAACACGTGAATGGTAAAATCTCCGAAAATTGTCACCAACTGTCAGCACCATATTTCGCACCACGAAAAAAGCGTCCGGCCATCGCCGAACGCCAAAACGATCAGTCGTCCTCTTTCGCCACACGCGCCAGAAGCGTCTCTGCACCGACGCCATACAATTTTGCGAGCGCCAGCAAATTCGATGTCGAAGGTTCCGCATTTCCATTTTCCCATTTTGAAATAGCCTGGCGACTCACGCCCAGAGATTCGGCGACAAATTCCTGCGTCATCCTGCAGCGGGTGCGTTCTTCGCGCAGCACCTGGCCGAGAGAGGCGCGCATTTCGCGCTTTTCTTCGCGCACTTCTTTTGAGCCAATATATTTTTTCAACGCCTTCACAATGAGGACGAAGAGATAAATGATCGCGCCGATGATCGCCAGCTGCGCCAAGAGCCAAATGATCCCGATCAGAATTCCAATGGTATTCACTGCCATATGAATCTTCCTTTCTCTTAATTTCTGCCCTCATTCTAACGAAAAATCCAGGTTGCTGCCACCAGTTATCGCGCAACTTTGGGTTGCGCGGCGGTTTATCGGTGGATGTTCTGTTTTTCCGACAAAAATTCACACCTTGCGAAAACATCTGCGATTGAGCGCATAAACGAGCACGCTGGCTGGAACGCAGATAGCGAGGATCGGATAGAAATAGGCGAGTGGCACGTGGCCGTAGAGAAAGCCGCCGATGATCGGACCGAGGGCCATGCCGAGGTCGAAGCCGATGTAGTAGGTGCTGTTGGCAAGTCCGCGTTTTTCTTCGCCGACGAGGAGGATGGCGGTGGACTGGCAAACGGAGCACATGATCCCGTAGCCGCCGGCCATGAACGCTGCGGCAACGAAGAGGACGAGATTATTCTGCATCACTGCCAGGAGCAAAATGGCGATGAGGGCGCTCACCGAGCTGCCCGCCAGGAAAAATACGAACGGTTTTTTATCAAAAAGATCGGCCAGCGACAGTCGCAGCACGAGCAGAATGATCGCGTAAAGCGGGAAGAACCAGCCGGCGTGCACGGCAAGATCGCGCGCGGCGATGTAGCTGACGAGAAAGGACTGGGTGGCGCAATAGGGAATGGCAAAGAGCATGATGATGGCGGCGACAGGCAGCACATCGCGCGCAACAAAGCTGCCGCGGCCTTTGGCTGGAGCAGATTTTCTCACAACCTCGCCCTTGTCATGGACGAGCTGAACGGTCACGACGACGGCGACGGCGAGCACTGTTGCGAGCACAAATGCGGCGCGATAACCGAGGCTGCCATAAACGGCGATGCCAAGCGCCGGCGCGATGGCCATGGCGAGGGCGTTCATGGTGCCGTAAAGGCCCATGCCGGCGCCGACGCGCTCCTTCGGCAGAAGGCTGGAGATCCACGTCGCCATGCAGACGCTGCAGAGGGAAAAGCCGACGCCGTTGATGATGCGCGCACCGACAACGACCGCCGGGGTCGGCGCAAAAATGTAGCCGACGCAGGCAACGATCATCAATAGCGAGCCAATGGTCGAAAGGCGATATTTGCTGATCTTGTCAGCGAGATTGCCGACGAAAGGTCGGCAGCAGAGTGAAACGACGTTCATCATGCCGCCAACCAGACCCATGAGCACAGCGCTGGCGCCGAGGCTTTCGGAAAAGCCGGCGATCAGCGGTGTGACCATCATCGGGCAGGCCATGTAGAAAAAGCTGGCTGCGAGGATGAGGCTGATGTCGCGGGTGAGGAGCTTAGTGATCACGGCGATCCTCCTCCTGCAAAATATCCACGAGGATATCGACACAGGTTGCTACGCCGAGCACGCCGCTATTGAGGCAGACGTCAAAATTGCGCGCATCGCCCCAGCGCAGACCGGTGAAGTGCTCGTAAAAATCAGCGCGTGTGCGGTCTTTCTCCCGCAGACGCTGAGCGATGTCGACATCGCTCTCGCCGTAGCGGCTGAGCACACGCTGAGCGCGAAAATCGTCGTCGGCATGGATGAAAACGTTGAGCGCTGGAACGCTGGCTTCGCGCAGGATATAATCGGCTGCACGGCCGACGATCACGCAGGGCTGCGCAGAAAGATCGAGAATGATGCGCCGCTGGATGGCGAACAGCGCTTCCTGCGGATCTTTGTAGCCAGGCGCATTGGCGAGCAGAAAACGATTCAGCAGGCGCTCGCCGCTGCTCCTGTGCTCGCCCTGATTGGCGACGTATTCTTCGCTGTAGCCGCTCTGCTCCGCAGCGGCAAGGACGATCTCTTTATCATAAAACGGCAGATCGAGACGCTCAGCGAGCGCGTAGGCGATGCTGTGACCGCCGCTGCCAAAAAGACGACTGATGGTGATGACCGGAAAACGATGCGGCATGAAAATCCCTCCAAGCTGAATGTTGTTCACCTATAATGATAGCACGTTTTCCCTGTCTCGGCGCAAAAAAATCGCCCAGCAAACGCCGGGCGGAAAAATCTAAATGCGATGAAAACGTTTGCGGCTCACGAGATAGACGCCGATCGCCGCAGGAACAGTCAGCGCCAGGATCGGATAAAACCAGACGAGCGGCACATAGCCATAAAGCAGCCCGCCAATAAACGCGCCAACCGCCATGCCGAAATCAATGCCGATATAATAGGTGCTGTTGCCGAGGCCGCGCTCGCTCTCATCGACGAGGAGCACCGCTGCCGACTGACAGACAGAGCACATGATCCCATAGCCGCCAGCCATGCAGACAGCCGCCGCCAACAGCGCCAGGTTGGATTGCATGACGGTGAGCAGCGCCAGACTCACCAAAGCGCAACAGGCGCTGACGCCGAGAAAGAAGCGGAATGGTTTCTTGTCAAAAAGATCTGCCAGCGAGAGCCGCAGCACCAACAGCACAATGGCGTAGAACGGGAAGAACCAGCCGGCGTGCACCGCAAGACCGCGCGCAGCGATGTAGCTCACGAGATAGGTTTGCGTCGCGCAGTAGGGGATCGCGAAGAACATGATGATGAGTCCAACCGGCACGACGTTCGGTGCGACGAGGCCACGATGTTTTTTCGCCGTTGCCTGCAGATGTGGCGCGCCTTTGTCGCCGACAAAACGGATGACGATGAGCACAGCCAACGCCAGCGCCGTCCCCAGCAGGAAAACCAGTCGATAGCCGATGCGTTCGTACAGAAATATGCCGAGCGCCGGCGCGACCGCCTGCCCAAGCGCGTTGGTCGCGCCATAAAGGCCCATGCCGGCACCAGTATGCTCGCGTGGCAAAAGCCCGGCGATCCACGTCGACATGCAGATCGAGCAGCAGGACATGCCGAGCCCGTGGACAATGCGCGCCAGCATCACCACTGCCGGTGCAGGCGCAAGCACATAGCCAGCGCTGCCAACCAGCATCAGCGCCGCGCCGATCGATGAAAGACGCGCGCGGCTGAGCCGGTCGGCAAGATTGCCAACGAAGGGACGACTGAGCAGCGCCACCGTGTTAAACGTCGCGCCGATGATCCCCATAAACACAGCGCCAGCGCCAAGGCTTTCTGAAAAGCCAGCGATCAATGGCGTAGCGATAAAAGAGCAGGACATATAGAAAAAACTCGCAGCAAAAACCAGGCTGATGTCACGCGTGAAAAGCCGAGCGATCATAAGCGCGCCTCCCATTGATGGATTCGATAGCATTATTTTATCACGCAACTCTCCACAGCAATCATTCATAATCCTGGTGATTATTATTGAAGAAATCGTTGGCAGAATGCCATCTGGTATTATTTCTTGCAAAAGTTAGCGAATTATAATTGACATAAAGTTAGTTTGGGCGTATTATAAGGTTAGGCTCAACTTACGCCGTGGTCAATGAAGGGAGGGAATGACCTTGAAACAACACCGTTTCTGGGCGTGGAGCGCCCTTTTCTGCATGATGATGCTGTTGATCACTGGTTACAAACATAAATAATAGAAAGGATGTATGAGACAATGAGTATCATTCCAAAGATCGCTTGCTTTGTCGGCGGGACACTCTTCGGCTCCGTCGGCATCAAACTGCTCACCAGCAAAGACGCCAAAAAGGCCTACGTCCATGTGACTGCCGCCGGTCTGCGCGCAAAAGATTCTGTCATGACCACAGTGGACACTGTCCAGGAAAATGCCAACGACATTCTCGCTGCGGCGCAGGATCTCAATGAAGATCGCGCTGCGCAGGAAGAAGCTGAGCGTGAAGCCGCAGAGATCGCCGATGCCGAAGACGCAGACGCAGATGAAGATGAAGCAGCAGAAAGCAAGGAGGCGTAACAGATCGCGCACGAGAGCCGTGGATGACGGCTCTTTTTCTCATGGAGGAAAATTATGAAGGCTACCATTTTACATGAAAGCCGCGGCCGCATGCGTCTGCGGCTTGATGCCAAGCGGCTGTCGATCGCAGATGCCGATCGTCTGGAGATCTGGCTTTCCGGCCATCCGGACATTGTCGACGTGAAGATTTTCGAGCGCACCGCCGGCGTGGTCATCCGTTACAGCGGCGCGCGTCAGACGGTGCTCGATGAGATCGCCAATTTTCAGTGGCAGGAAGCGCGCGAGACCATCACGCTGCCATCGCAGTCCAGCCGCGAGATCAACCGCCGCTTCAAGGAAAAGCTCGTCGGCAAGCTGCTGAGCCGCGTCGGCTGTCGGCTTTTCCTGCCGGCGCCGCTGCGCATGGTGCGTTTTGCGCGCCATATGCTCCCATTTATGTGGAAGGGTCTCTGCTGTCTGCGCCACGGCCAGCTCAAAGTCGAGCTTCTGGACGCGATCTCCATCGGGATCTCGACGGGTCGCCGCGACTTCACCACTGCTGGCACAGTCATCTTCCTGCTGGAGCTCGGCGAGCTTCTGGAAGACTGGACGCGCAAAAAATCCGTCGCCGACCTGGCGCGCTCCATGTCGCTGAATGTGGATCGTGTCTGGCTGCGTGACGAAAATGGCACAGACATGTTGGTGCCGGTGAGTCGTGTGCAGCCTGGCGACAGGATCGTCATCCGCGCTGGCGGTGTGATCCCGCTGGATGGCGTCGTCGTCGAAGGAGAAGCCACCGTCAACCAGGCTTCTCTGACTGGCGAATCGATCCCTGTGCCGAAGCATGTGGACAGCGTTATCTACGCCGGCACCGTTGTCGAAGAAGGCGAATGTCTCGTTCTCGTCAAAGAAGCCTCCGGGCAAAGCCGCTACGACCAGATCGTCGCCATGATCGAAAAAAGCGAGCGCCTGAAGAGCAGCAGCGAGGCCAAAGCGTCGAGCCTGGCTGACAAACTCGTGCCATACACGTTTGCCGGCAGTCTGGCAGCGCTGGCGCTGACGCGCACACCGGCGCGCGCACTCTCGGTGCTGATGGTGGATTTCAGCTGTGCGCTCAAGCTTGCCATGCCGCTCGCTGTGCTCAGTGCCATTCGCGAGGCTGCGAAAAATCACATCACTGTCAAGGGCGGAAAATTCCTCGAAGCCATTGCGCAGGCGGACACCATCGTCTTCGATAAGACCGGCACACTGACGCTGGCCTCTCCGCAGGTGGCAGACATCGTCACCTTCGACGGCAAAGATGCCACGGAAATGCTGCGTCTGGCCGCTTGTCTCGAGGAGCATTTCCCACATTCTATGGCCAACGCCGTTGTCGCAGAAGCCAAGCGCCGCGATCTGCGCCATGACGAATACCATTCCAAGGTGGAATATCTTGTGGCGCACGGCATTGCCAGCCACGTTGGCGACGAACGCGTCCTCATCGGCAGCCGCCACTTCATCTTTGAAGATGAGGGCGTTGTCATTCCTGAGGGCGAAAAGGAGCGCTTTGATGCGCTGCCTGCGCAGTATTCCCATCTCTATCTGGCGATCGCCGGGCGGCTTTCAGCTGTGATCTGCATCTCCGATCCGCTGCGCGCAGAAGCCCGCGACGCACTGGCCTATCTGCGCGATCTGGGCATCACAAACACCGTCATGCTCACCGGCGACAGCTATCGTACCGCTGAAGCCATCGCCGCAGAGGTTGGTGTGGACAGTTTCTGCGCCGAAGTGCTGCCGGCTGACAAGGCGCGCTTTGTGGCAGAAAGCCGCGCCAATGGTCACACGGTGATCATGGTCGGCGATGGCATCAACGATTCTCCGGCGCTCTCCGAAGCAGATTGCGGCATCGCCATCAGCGACGGCGCCGCCATTGCGCGCGAGATCGCCGATGTGACCATCGCTGCCGACAGCCTCTGGGAGCTTGTGAAGCTGCGCCAGATCGCGATGGGCCTGACGCGCCGCATTCAGTCGAATTACCGCTTTGTCATCGGGTTCAACGGGGCGCTCCTCGCGCTCGGCGTGGCCGGGGTCCTCTCGCCAGCCACTTCTGCCACCCTGCACAATCTCTCCACGCTTGGTGTGAGCCTGCGCAGCATGAGTCCGCTACCGCTTAAAGCATTGCCAGAGGACGCCATTTGCGCTTAACCACTAAAAGATCTGACGCAGATTTCGACGTCAGATCTTTTCTTTTTACAGGGATTTTTTCTACACTGTCGCTTAATTGTTACTGCCTTGTCCTTTTTTCGGCGTGGATTTCACGGTATAATAGGTAGGATGATTGAATGATAAAAAAGGAGATGACCCTGATGAATCATAAGAAAACCCTGGCGAGCCTGCTGATGCTTTTTGTGCTCGCTTTCTCAGTGATCCTGCCGGCTGCTCAGCCAGAGGACGCTGCCGCTGCAGATATCCAGGTCATTGTCAACGGCCAATATCTCAACACCGACCAGCCACCAGTGATCCAGGACGGACGCACGATGGTGCCATTGCGCGCGATCTTTGAAGCCCTCGGCGCTCAGGTGGAATATTTTGCAGACACCCGCACGGTCTCCGGCTACGATCCTCAGACCAACCGCATCATGAGCCTCGTGCTCGATCAGAAAACGCTGTTCTGCGCAGACTACACGCTGTTCCAGGTGTATGAAGCCAATCCAACCTCGCAGGCTGCCATCAATTTCGTGCTTTCCCACACCAAGGAGATCGACGTGCCGGCAACCTCTATCGGCGGACGCACCATGGTCCCTGCCCGCGTTATCGCGGAATCTCTCGGCGCCAGCGTTGTCTGGGACGGCAACACAAGAGTGGTCACGATCACGCGCTGAGTGAAAGAACTATTACCCAACGACAGTTAGCAAAAAGCCAGCGATTTTCGCTGGTTTTTTTGTTTTATAAAGAAAAATCGCTGCAATTTTTCGTACGTACGATAAAACTGCAGCGATTTATTTTTTAGAAATTAGTCATCAACGATGACGTAGGTGATGTTCACAGGGCCGTGTACCCCAACGACACGAACGAGTTCGATGTCAGACGTGGAGGATGGGCCGGAAATATGAACGATCGCACTTGGGAATCCTGCTGGATCCTTCTGATACATCTTGCGCAGCTCAACCATGGTGTCGCCCATGCGGCGTTTGATGGTACTGCGGCGCAGGATGGCAACGTGGGTGATCGGCAGAAGGCCAACGCTGCGGCCGGAGCCGGAGGTCATTGGCTGCACGAGGGTTGCGGTTTCAGCGATACCCATGAGTGGGAAGGTGATACCGATGTTGGCATCCTGAGCGTTGTTGATGTTGTATTCGCGGCCCTTGGAAGCGTCCCACTTCACGAAGGTGAGGCCGTCTTTGCCTTCAGCATCTTCGAAGGCTTTGTTCAGGCCGAATTCGTCCATCTGTGGCACCATTGGGCAGACGATCTTGCCGCCGCCGTAATCTTTGATGACGTCGAGAACGACTTTCTTGACATCCTTTGGTGCGCATTCAGTGTAAGGAATGGCGAGCTTGTCGCATTCTACTTTGAAGCGTTCAACGCATTCTTCGTGGGTCTGCACTTCGCTCATGACGTGGTGCTGTGGACCTTTGGTGAAATCGTAGGATTCGATGGATTTTGGCACTTCGTTACGGCCGAGGGCGAGAGAAACGTTGTGCAAAAATGCTTGTTTATGCTGTTCGTTTAACATGGATTACTTCCCGCCTTTCTTTTCTGCTTCGTGCTTCTTGAACCAGTCGCGGAATTTTTCCTTGGACAGGGTGTCCATGTCGCGGGACTGTGTCCAGTTTTTGAGCACAGGGATCTTGACGTCTTCCTTGAGGGACTTGCGGTCCTTGGCGAGGAAAGGCATGACACGCGCGCCAACCTTGGTGCCGAGGTTGAAGAGCTTTTCATGCGCAAGCGCGGTGCCAGCTGCGGTGAAGACGAAATCCTGCATGCCCTTGCCGTAGCCTTCTTCTTCAACGAGGATCTGGCGATGGCGAAGGATGAGCTCATGCAGTGGGATCTTGACAGGGCAGTGATCGCTGCAGGCGCCGCAAAGGGTGGATGCCCATGGCAGGGAACCAGCTTTGTCGTAACCAACGAGCAGCGGAGTGAGGACAACGCCCATTGGGCCCGGATAGATGGAGCCGTAGCCATGGCCGGTGATGTGGCGATAGACTGGGCAGATGTTGAGGCAGGCGCCGCAACGGATGCAACGGAGCATATCGCGGAATTCGCTGGCCAGGATCTTGGAACGGCCGTTGTCGATGATGATGATGTGCTGTTCTTCAGGGCCATCGACTTCGTCAGCCTTGCGAGGACCGGTGGTCATGGAGAAGTAAGAAGTGATCTTGGAGCCGACGGAGCTGCGAACGAGCAGGCTCATCATAACGTCGAGGGCTTCGAAGCTTGGGACGATACGTTCCATACCCATGAGGATGATCTGGGTGTTTGGAACGGAGGTGGTCATACGACCATTCCCTTCATTAGTAACGAGGGTGCAGGTACCGGTCTCAGCAACACCAAAGTTGCAGCCGGTCATACCAACGTCAGCGTTGAGGAATTTTTCGCGGATGAAGCCACGGATGAACTTGGTTTCGCGGGTTGGGTCTTCGTCGCCGGTGTAGCCGTAACGATGGAAGACGTCACGGATGGCCACGCGGTCGAGGTGCAACGCTGGCACAACGATGTGGCTTGGTGGGTTCCAGTCGTTCAGCTGCAGGATGATCTCAGCGAGGTCGGTTTCGAAAACTTCTACGCCGTGGTCGATGAGCGCATGGTTGATGTCGATTTCTTCAGAAACCATGGATTTGCTCTTAACCATTTTCTGAGCGCCACGTTTTTCAAAGATCTCGATAACCTGCTGAACGGCTTCCTTGTCGGTCTGTGCAAAATAGACATGGGAGCCGGCTTTTTCTGCGTTTTCGGCAAACTGAGCCAGATAGTAGTCGAGGTTGTCCAGAACATGGTTACGGATGCGGCGTGCTTCTTCGCGCAGTTCTTCCCATTCTGGTACTTCGTCGACGAGGGCAGCGCGTTTGCTGTAGAAAACGTCCGTCGCGGTGGTGATGGCGTTGTGTTTAAAATCGTCCGCGATGCAATCTTTGACGCGGTCCTGGAAGTTCTGCTCTTTGCCGTCCAGTTTGTAGAGAATTGCCATAGTATTTCCCCCTTATTCTTTAGCGGCAGTTGAGGATTTCAGCGATGTGCATGACCTTGATGTCACGGGTCAGTTCGCCTCTGTCGCGCATGCGGTCGAGACGGCCGGCGATGTTCATCAGGCAAGCCTGGTCTGCGCCGCAGAGAATGTCGGCGCCGCTGTCGATGACGGTCTGCGCTTTTTCTGCAACGATCTGTTCGGAAATGTCAGGCTGCTTAACGGAGAAGGTTCCGCCGAAGCCGCAGCAACGGTCAGCCTTTTCCATTTCAACGTATTCAAGGCCGTGAACATTCTGCAGAAGGATCAGTGGTGGTTCCTTGACGCCCAGAAGACGGGTGGCGTGGCAGGATTTGTGGAACGTCACCTTCTTGTTCAGCGTAGCACCAACATCGGTGACACCGAGAACGTTGACGATGAAATCGGTGAATTCGTAGAGACGATCGGCAACGCGCTGAGCACGGATCGCCCACTGTGGTTCGTCAGCCAGGATCTTCATGTACTCATGCTTCATTGCGAACGCGCAGGAGCCGGAAAGGCTGACGATGGTTTCTGCATCTTCGAACGCTTCGATCGTGTTCTTGATGGAAGCCTTGGAAGCTTTGACGTAGCCGGAGTTGATCAGCGGCTGGCCGCAGCAGACCTGTTTTTTAGGCACGGTGATGTCACAGCCGAGACGTTCGAGCACCTCAACAGCGGCAATGCCGACCTGTGGATAGAACATATCCACCATGCATTGGGTAAATAAATGAATTTTCATGGGACACCTTCCTTATCTTTGGAAAATTTTTTGCAAGCAGACACGGGCATGTCTCCTTTGCCAAAGCACCTATCAAATGGTTGTCCATTCACTTTGATGTGTCCAACAACTTTCGACACAGTTCCCTGTCTATCAATTAAGTATATCAAAAAAGCTCGTAAATCACAAACACTACATTTAATATCTGTGATAAATTTTCGTCAATTTCCAGAAAATTTTTATCAGTCGCTGGCCATGCGTGATTCTTTTCTCATCGCCACAAAAATGCTATACTTGAAGCAACAGAAAATACGCAACGACACAGAGAAAGAAGGAATCACCATGCGACTCATCCTCATCCGCCACGGTCAGGCCGAATCCACTTCCGCTGACGGCAGCGATTTTCGCCGCGCTCTGACGCCAGCTGGCCGCGAGAAGCTGGAAAACACCTATCCGTCGCTGGCCCGTTATCTCAACGCCAAGTCAAGCTGCGAAGTCTGGACATCGCCAAAGACCCGCGCGCTGCAAACCGCCGAGGTGCTCTGCCGTTACATGCCAGACGTTTCTCCTGAGATCAAGCCATTTCTGGAGGACGGCGATCTCGACGCTTTCGCCGACGCCATCCGCAGCCACAAACACGGCGACACCCTCGTCGTCATCGGCCACGAGCCCTATCTCAGCGACTGGGTGCGCGCCATGACCGGTCTCGACGTGCATTTCAAAAAAGGCTGCGGCGAAATGCTTTATCTGCCGCCGCATGCGCCTGAACGCGCCATCCGCATCGCAGGCATCGACTTCGACCAGATGAAAACCCTCGATCTTTTCAGCGTTCCTGTCGGCGTCGGCATCGCAACGCTCATCGAGCGCCAGCACAAACAGATCGTCAAGGCGCGCGACACCTTTCTCGACGATCCCGACGACAGCGACGCATTGAGCGCGCTGCGCGTCGCTCTGCGCAGCCAGTACGCGCTGCTCGAATTCATCGAGCCATACTGCAGCCAGAAGCCATTCCGCAAAGCCGAGCGGCTCTACCTCTCTCTTTACGACGATCTCGAAGAGCTGCGCGCCATCAATGCCATCTTAAAAACCATCCACAATTCCCGCAAGCTCGAGCTCGCCGTGCTCGCCGATGCCATGGTCGTCGAACAAAACGACGCCCTCATGACCCTCTGCGACCACCTCAGCCGCGAGGACAGCGAAGAGGATTACAACGAAGCGCTGCACCAAACCATCGCCGTCCTCATGACCGCCAAAGAGACAGCACCGCTGGAGATCCTCGTGCGCGAACAGCTCTCGCATCGCTACCGGCTCGTCCTCGACGCCATCTGCGCCACCGATTTCAACGATCTGGACGCCATCGAGCATCTGCGCAGCCTCTGCAAGACCAGCCGCTATCTTTTCGAATTTTTCAGCCCGCTGGCCGATTACCAGCTCGCCCAGCAGTATCTGCGCATCCGCCGTCTCAACCAGCGCCTGAGCATCTACTGCGATACCTTCTACAACATCGACCAGCTCCAGGAACGTCTCAGCGAAGACGACAATCCGCTGGTCACGCGCGCCATGCGACTCTACACCCAGATGATGCGCCAGAGCGGCCAGGCTCAGATGGAAGTTGTAGAACGGCTCATCGACGAATTCGGCTGCAACGACGCGATCGACGACGACGAAGAGCCGCCAGCGAAGAAGAAAGCCGACAAGAAAAAAGCACAGAAACCGCCGAAAGAAAAGAAGAAAGACGGCAAGAAGAAAGAAAAAAAGAAGCAAAAATGATAAAACGTCCATCTCGGCATCGATCCGAGATGGACGTTTTCTTATCACAGTGAAATTCCGCTACCTTTTGCCTATTTTTTCCGGCAGCTGGCTGAGCACGATGCCGCAGAACATAAACACACAGCCGGCGAGCTCGCGGCTGCTCAAAACCTGACCGAGCAGCACCCAGCCGGCGATGGCGGAGATGCAGCTTTCGAGGCTCATGATCAGGCTGGCGACGGTTGGCGACACGTGCTCCTGGGCGACGGTCTGGAAGGTGAAACCCATGGCGCTGGAGCAAACGCCGGCGTAGAGGATCGGCAGCGCGGCGGCGAGAAGATTTGCCCAGCTTGGATCCTCAAAGATCACGGCGCTGACGCTGCCGAGCACGGCGCACACAGCCATCTGCATGAAATTGAGCTGGATGCTGTCGATCTTCTGCACGTAATAATCGACACAGGTGATCTGGATGGTGTAGAAAAATGCGCAGAGCAGCACAATGGAATCGCCGAGCCCGATGGAAAATTCTCCCTGCTTGACGCAGAGAAAATACAGCCCCGCCAGCGCCAAAAGCACCGCCAGCCACATCCGCAGGCCGATCTTGCGTCCGAGGAGGATGCCCAAAAGCGGCACCAGCACCACATACGTCGTCGTGATGAAGCCGGCCTTGCCAACGGTCGTGTAGACAAGGCCGATCTGCTGCGTGACCATGCCGCCGAAGAGCAGCGTGCCGCAGAGGATCCCGCCGGTCCAGAATGTGCGACGGTCACAGGATGGACGCGGCACATTTTTTCGCGCATTGCGATGGTTGAAATAAAAAAGTACCGGCACAAGCGCGACGACAGCGACAACATTGCGCGCCGCAACGAACGTGATCGGCCCGACATGATCCATGCCGACGCTCTGGGCAACAAAGGCAACGCCCCAGATGGTGGCGGTCATGAGTAGCAAAAAACTGTGGAAATAGGAATTCTTTTGTTCGGACGCGCGAGACACGCAGCTCTCTCCCTTCATAAAACGGGCGGACCACCAGGGTCCGCTCATTTGGAATGTTCTAATATACTATTATAGCGCAAGCTCGTAAATGCGCAAGCAGTCTTCTTCGTGGAGAGAAATATAATTGCCGCGGCTGCGATATTTGACAACACTCTTCGCCATGGCGGCAAGATCTGCATCGGCAAGTCCGGCAGCGCTGAGGCGCGTGGCCAGGCCGAGTCTGCGGCAGAACGCTTCAAAATCGCTCACAGCCTGTTCGATGGCCCGCGCTTCGTCCTGGCTGTAAATATGCATGATCTCGCGGGCAAATTGCACGAGCCGCGCCGGCTTGCGGCTGGCGGCGTAACGCATCCAGGCAGGAATGGCGATGGCAAGGCTGGCGCCGTGGGCAACATCGTAAAACGCGCTGAGCTCGTGACCGATCCCGTGCGCGCCCCAGTCTTCGATGCGTCCCTGGCCGAGCACGCCATTGTGAGCAATGTTGGCTGTGAGGGCAAATTCTGCCCAGGCGTCGAGATCGTCCGGATGATCGTAGAGCCAGAGGCCGAGCTGCATGGCTGTTTCAATGGTCGCGATGCAGAGACGGTCTGTGAGCGTGACATGGGTGCTGTCGCTGAAGAAACGCTCCATCACGTGGCTGATGACATCGACCGTCGCGTTGGCGATCTGATTGCGCGGCAGCGTGGTGAACACATCCGGCGCAATGATCGCAAAACGCGGCGTCACTGCGGCAGCGTGGAAGCTGCGCTTGTCGTGGCTGTCCGGACGCGTGACAACGCTGACATCCGAGCACTCGCTGCCCGCTGCCGGGATCGTCAGCACAACGCCAAGCGGCAGCGCCGCAGCGACCAGTGCCTTACCCGTGTAGCAATCCCAGACATCGCCGTCGTAGCAGACACCAGCAGCGATCCCCTTGGCCGAATCGATGACGCTGCCGCCGCCAACCGCCAGGATCATCTCCACGCCCTCGCGTTTGCACAGCGCGATCCCTTCGCGCACCAGCGCCAGGCGCGGATTTGGCTGCACACCGCCCAGCTCCACAACGCTACAGCCAGCGTCTGCGAGCGATTTCTTCACACGATCGTAGAGCCCGCTCTTCTTGATCGAGCCGCCGCCATAATGCAGCAGCACCTTTTTGCCAATGGCCGCGCAAAGCGCGCCCGTCTCCGCGTAGCGTCCTGCGCCGAAGACGATTTTTGTCGGTAGTTGATACTCAAATGCTTCCATGCTCATTCTCCTTCACTCTGCGCCGCATCATCGTGCGCCGCGATCACCCACGCCAGCACGTCGTCGACGCTTTCGCCAGCGACCTCGTACTGGATCAGCTCCGCCGTCGGCTGCTGCTGCGGCAGCTCACTTTCCATTGGACGATAGTGTTCAAAATCCGGCACGCCCGTCATAGGGTCAATGATGACCGCCGCCGGACGATTGTCGCGCCCTTCGCCGATCACCTTCATCAATTTTTCTCCTAACATATCAGACACCTCCAAGGGTCGTCATACTCCGCTGCACTTTCCTACAGCATACCAGAGATGCGCGCCGCGCTCAAGGGGCTGTAGTCAGGACGCGCCAATAAGTGAACAAAATCTAAGAAATACGAACACACCGCTTCACTTATTTTCCCGCTTGCGCTGGGCGGCGGCGTTCGCTTATACTGGGAGCAGGAAATTCTCGCACGAAGGAGGAAGATCGATGCCAGATCTCGCCAAAAAATGTGAGCGCGAAAAAGCGATGGTGCATGAGATGATCGCGCTCTACTGCAACCGTCATCACAACACGCCGAAGGGCGCGCTCTGCGAGGAATGTGCTCGGCTATCGCGCTACGCCCAGGAGCGCAGCGACCACTGCCCGTTTATGGAAACAAAAACCTTCTGCTCCAACTGCCGCGTCCACTGCTACAAGCCGGAAATGCGCGAAGCCATCCGCACCGTCATGCGCTACAGCGCCCCGCGCATGCTCTACATCCACCCCATCGCCGCCATCCGCCACGTCGTCACCAGCCGCGCCGAAAAACGCCGGCTGAAAAAGGAAACACGCAGGAAATGAACGGTATATAAAAAGGCTGCCGCATAAACGAAATTTGCGTTCGTGCGACAGCCTATGTCTTTGCTGTTAAACAGATTAAATAGAACTTCAAACTCCTCCATTAGCATAGAAAAAGTTTACGGAAGTAATACTGATTATGAAACATACTATAAACTAAGTATTCCATACTTTAAGGGAAATTGAAAAATATGCAACTACCTTTTGTTTAATTTTAGTCTTTTTTCCGGTTCATGTTGCAGTCACAACACTTCCAATGATCACCTTTTCAAATTATTGTCGTTCTTCTGATAGGATTTTCAACAATAGGCGATTTTTATACAAGGATTTCTCTTCTAAAGATGTTCTATTGTCGATTATTGATTTAGTAGGTACTTAAAGATAGTGATTCTAACGACCAACCATACATATAGTAGCCTCCGCCGTTAATATAGGTGCTGCTATATACCCCTTGTACTTTAACTGTAAATCCATTATTTCCGCATACTGAATTAATTGTTGCAATAGCACTAATGACCCAACTAGCGATATTCAGCCCAGGAATAACAGTACTACCAATTGTGGCACCTAATCTTTGTGTAACAATATTTGCGATAGCATTTTTTACAGATTTAGATAGCGGAGTTCCCACTACAAGTGAACCTACACCTAGTTGATTATTGCTTATAGAAAAATTCCAAGCTCTACGTGTTCCAACCGGATAATCAGGGTACAATCCACTACGACTAGCTTCATTTTTATTTATTGTTTCAGTCGAGTAAGGAGCACTAACAGGAACTTCCAAGTATTCTTCAGCATACACATCATATGTATTGCCATATTCATCAGTGATTGTAATCATTTCATCAGTCAAGATGATTTTTTGATATTTCTGTTCTTCGCTTACACCATTATCTGTCGATGCCGCATACGAAACATTTGGGGCAACTAAGATTGAAGTACTCATGGTGAGTGTCAGAATCAATATTAAAGAAACTATCTTACGCATAAAAAACACCTCCATATATTTTAACTCAAAACATATTAATATAATTAAGAAATAAAAGTCAAATAACAAAGTATACAAGCGGCAACTATCCAAAGAACCAAACTGATAATATACATAGTTCTACTAAATCTCTTTTTTTCTTTTGATAGTATTTGATAAACAAAATAACAAGCAAAGAATAGTTGCAGTAAAAGCAATCCTATCAGAGATAAATTCAAACGACATAATTCCATCTATAGAACCTCCTTCCCAATATACATAAAATCATTCATTAGATAATTTGCAATCTTCAGGAGTAACGTTCCACTTCTCTATAAACAGCTAAGTATTAGTTGCATTACAGAATATATACTATGCATTTTACATACATAAATTTAATTCAATGTAATTTGCAGATTCAGATCTTTTTACCTCCTTAAATCTTCTAACCCTTCCGGCTGCTCTGGCTCAAAGAAAGGAAACACACAGGCACCATTTGCAGCAAGTGATGCGGCAAATACCCCAATTGCAGCCAACAACACACCTGCTTTCATAAGGATTTCCTCTTTCAGCTTTTTCAATTTAACCATCATTCTTCACTCCTTTATTTATTTTTCACTGCAAGCATGGATAAGGTTTCACTGATCATGCCCAGGAAAAAGGCAAAGATGAGTGGATTTTCCTTAAAAATGACTTGCAATGTTAGTAACACGATGATCTCTATGCTGCCTATCACAAGGCTGACTCTGCGGTAGTGCTTCTTGCTGGCGGTGCTTGCCTTTCTATTCGCATGAACAATGGGCGCATAGCTCAAGACGATCACGGCGGAGAAAACACAGCCGCACAAGATGAGCGGAGAATAGAACGCGCCGGGAACAACTAGCAGCGCCAGTGAAAATAAACCATAATTTGCCAGTGAGAGCAGGTAACAATTTAAGCGTGTGCCGGCGTGATAGCCGCCTGCATAAATACGAAGCGGGATAAAGGCGAGAAAAAACAAAAACGTTTCAAAGAAATTTCCCACCACAATGGCCAGCAGAAAAATGCTTGCCATTTGCAGCAGCGCTGTAAACAGCGCATCAAAACCATATCTGTAAATAGCGAGCTCCTCTTGACGAACGATGCCCATCTCCTGGAGCTGTGCCGCTGTGATGTCTGCAAGTGGTTTCATGAATTTTCACACTCTTTCCTGTTTTTTTCAGTATAGCTTGCGTAATCCCTGCTGACAATGGGGTGGCGCTAAACGACAGGTTTTTGGCCGCAAACGACAGGTTTTCATCAAAAAAATCACCGTGAAAGAAATTTTCTACGATTTCTTTCACGGTGATTTTTTGCTATTCTTGATTAGCGTACAGCGTAAAACTCAGCGAAAATGCGCCGTTTTCCCACACGATCTCGGGACTGCTGCCATACTTTGCCAGGGATTCTTTGAGATTGGTGAGGCCATAGCCATGGTTTAGCTTATCCTTTTTCGAGGTGGTCTCGGTAGAGGTCGCTTGCCGGGCGGCTGTGTTGGTGATCTCGCAGAGGATGTGGTCCTTCACCTGAACGAGGCTGAGGGCGATGCGCTGCGGCCGGTCGTGGACGCGCGCACAGCCTTCGATGGCATTGTCCAGGGCGTTGCCAAAGATGACGCAGGTATCCTCCGGCTGCAACGGCAGCTTCCCCGCCAGGCGAATCTCGGTTTCAAACGCAATGCCTTTGCTTTCTGCCAGAGCTTTTTTGGTGCTCAGGGTGGCATCCAAGGCAATGTTGCCGGTGTTAAAAGCAGGCGTTAAATCATACAGCGTGTTTGTCATGGAATTCACGTACTCAAGGCTGCCATCGATGTCATGTGCCTGCAGACATCCTCTTAAGCCGCCCAGTTTATTGGAAAGGTCATGCTTAAACTTTCTCAATTCTTCCTGCTTGGCAAGGTTGTCTTCCAGATGCTTGAGCTGGGCCTTCATATGCTGCTCGTACTGCTCCTGCTCCAGAATGCGCGCGTTTTGCGTGATCTGCCGCGCATAGAGATAGAGCGCAAAGAGCGTCCCCAGCAAAAGGCCCAGCGAAGCAATCACAGCCGCACTATTGTAGGCGGTGGTTTCACTTTCATAATTGAGCTTGAACAGCAAGAATACCGCCACAATAGTGCTGGTCACCAGCACCAGGAAAAAAAGCCAGTATATTTTGCCGATAGACTGCCTGCGCTTGGATATTTTAGAATGAATAGCGATACAGATTGCTACAGACATCCATTTGGAAACGATAATGCCGAGCATCTGATAGGCTTGTATATGGATGATATCGCTGACGCTGAGAGAAAAGCTCACAGCGATCAAAAACAACACAACGACCTCAACCGCACCCATAAAGGTACAGCTTAAAAAACCGATCAGGAGTTTCTTATACCATCTCTCGTCATACAAGGCCCCGGCACAAACGCTTGCCGCCAAGATCATCACAAGGGCGTTGGCAAAGGAGAACTGCAGCAGGGCGTTGCTCAGCATGATGCAGAACGCCAGCATCAGAAAACCGCAACCATAGAAGGCTTGGGGAGTGTCCGATTTTCTTTCAAAAAAAGCATCAAAGATGAAGAAAAATACCAGAGCATCGGCCAGCGCAGAGACTGCCAGAACGATTTCACTCGCCATCATAGCCCTGCCTCCTTTTTCAAATATCGGGTCCACGCTTTGCGCAGGTCGTCCTTGAAGCTTCTGCCAATGGGCACTTCCAGATTTGGCCGTTGCAGGATGACTTTTTTCTCTGTGAGATTCCGCACCTGCGATAGATTGACGATGAATCCGTTGTGACAGCGCACGAAGGTTTCTGAAGGGAGCAGCTTTTCAAAATCCGCCATGGTCATGCGCGTTTTATGGACAGCATTTTCTGTGTGCACCGTAATATAATGCCCGGTTTTCTCGCAGAAAAGAATGGTCTGCGGATCAATGGCGATCTCGCCCAGCGTTGTTTTGAGAACAACGCTGGTCCGTTGGGCATTTAGTTTTTCCATTAGCGCGGTCACAATGCCCGGCAGTTTCGCGTCCAAACTTGGCTTGAGCAGGTACCGGAAAGCTTCCACCTCATACCCTTCGACGGCGTATTCCAGGTAGCCGGTCACAAACACAATGACCGCCTCGCTGCCCAGTTCGCGCAGGGCCTTTGCGGTTTCGAGGCCGGTTAATCCCGGCATTTCCATATCGAGGAAAATGGCATCAAAGCTGAGGTTCTCATGTTGACAGGCTTTCAGCAGGGCCTCTCCGCTGTCATAGCAGCTCAGTTTGACTTTAAGATCATCCCGCGTCTTAAAATAAGCAGCTATTTTTTCGCGCCAAAATGGCTCGTCATCACACAAGGCGAAATGTAGCATCTGTGTCTCTTCCTTTTCGTGAAGTTTTCTAAAACATCGTTTCCCTCAAAATCCGATCAAAACTTATGCATATTATACCACGGACTATTCATAAATGAAAAGAGAAGGACCTCTCCTTTTCGGTGAGGTCCCTGTAAAGTTCTGTGATTGCCTTTCTCCATGCTAAAACGTGCTCACCCCTGCTCCTTGTAGCGGAAAAACTGGCAGCCAAAGGCGAGGCCGGCGAGGGCCAGCGCTGTGCCGAGGCCGGTGTAGAAAATGGCGATGAACGCATCCGGCGCAAGATGCATGACGCGGATGGTGATGCCGCCTGTCATCATCACGGCCATGATGGCGAAGGAGCGGGCGTCGAAAAATCGCCAGAAAAACTGACGCTCTTCGGCAAAATCATGGATGCGGCCGGTGTGTTTGCCAACAAGACCGCGGAACATGCGCCAGAAAAGCACGAAAACGACGACGGAACCGGCGGCTGCCAAAAGCGTGAGATGACCGCTGTAAGCGATGACGCCGATGCGCATGATGTTGACGCCGGCGGCGAGCCAAACGAGCGCTGCCAGAAACAATAAGGTTCTCTTTTTAACCATTGCGAGCCCTCCATTCTTAAATGTCAAAGGTGCGTTCAGCTGCGGAAGCTGAACTTTGTTCAGTTTCGTTCAAAATAAAACCCGACGGGCGGGTTCTCTTCAATAGATACAATTGCGGATCATCGCCAAGAGCGCGGCGCTGCTGCCGCCGGGATGGATCTGCTGAGAAATGGCCAGCGACATCACATAGCGCGCAAAGCTCCCGCGCGAAAGGTCGCCGTCGAAAACGCCGGCGCGGATGCGCGTGTCGTTTTCCAGCGCTTCCACCAATTTTCCATGCAGGGCGCTGAAATGCTGCGCCATGCGCGCACGCCCTTCGGCTTTGTCGCCGCTGGCGAAAGACAGCGCGTGCAGCGAAAAAAATCCAGGATAGCGCCCTTCGCCATCGGCCAGCGCGGCGAGCAGCGCGGTGGCGGCATCATCGAAGCTGGTGTAGCAGCGGCTGGTGAAGGGGCGAAAGATCTCTGTCCAGACGCTTTCAATGGTGGCACCGATGAGCGCGCTTTTGGACGGGAAATAATTATAGATGGAGCCGACGGAAACGCCGCAGGCTGCAGCCACTGCGCGCATGTTGAGCGCGCTGGCGCCATGCTCGAGCAAGATCTTTTGCGCGGCTTTGAGGATTTCCTCGGCAGAGGTGATCTGGGTGTTCATAAACGCCTCCTCATTCTAAAGGCACGATCAGCCACAGAAGCTGAACTTTGTTCAGTTTCTATAATACGCTGTTTCTCCGGCTTTTGCAAGGAAAACTTCCGCACGCCAAGGGCAGCGAGCGGTTGACGGCGGCGCGCTGGCGCGATATACTGAAACTACTATCATAACGGGGAGGTTCCCAGACAACCTGAGAGGAAGCCCGCTGGCCACTGCCGCTCGGCTTCGACCCATTGAACCTGTCGGATAATGCCGTCGTAGGGATCATACAGTCACAGGCTGCCACATCGTATCTCGCCCGATATGATGTGGCATTTTTTATGGAAGGAGTGGGAGGTTTGCTGAAAAATCGAGCGATTTGGACGCCTGTGCTGGTGGCGATCGGCGTGATCGTGCTCTGGGAAGCCTGCGTGCGTATTTTCGACGTGCCGCTGTACATTCTGCCGGCGCCGACGAAAATCCTGGAAGCGCTGGCGGAAAACCGCAGCGAGCTGGCGATGCACACACTGGTGACGCTGGAAGAAGCGGTGATCGGGCTGGTGATCGCGCTGGCTTTTGCGATGCTGACGGCGATCCTCATGGATCTCTCGAAAACATTCCGTCACAGCGTCTATCCGCATCTGGTCGTCACGCAGACGGTGCCGGTGATGGTGCTGGCGCCGCTTTTCAGCATCTGGCTGGGCTTTGGCATGGCGCCGAAGGTGTTGATCGTCATCTTTATGTGCTATTTTCCGATCGCCATTTCCTTCGCCGACGGCCTGGCGCAGGTGAATCCAAAACAGGTGAATCTGCTCAAAAGCTTCCGCGCTTCGACGCGCCAGATCTACACGATGGTGAAGATCCCAGCAGCAGCGCCGAGCCTCTTCAGCGGTCTCAAAGTCGCGGCGACGTACTGCGTTGGTGGTGCGATCGTTGGCGAATGGATCTCGTCCTCGGCGGGGCTGGGCTACTATATGCTGCGCGTGAAAAACGGCTACATGCTGGACAAGGTTTTCGCAACGGTGGTCGTCGTGGTCGTCGTGAGCCTGCTCTTAAACGGTGCGGTCAGCCTGGCAAAACGCTGGCTCTGTCCGCATCACACTGTATCTAAATAGTAAGGAGAATGAAAAAATGAAGAAAAAATTTGTATCGATGCTCTGTGTCGCTGCGCTGGCTGTGGGACTGACCGGCTGCGGCGGCGGAAATGACAATGCGGCTTCCACGAGCGCTGCCAGCGCTTCTGGCGAAAATCTCCAGGAAGTCACGCTGATCTTAGACTATACCCCGAACACAAACCACACCGGCATCTATGTAGCGCAGGAAGAAGGCTACTTCGCAGACGAAGGCCTGGCTGTCAACATCATCGAGCCTGGCGACAACAACACCTCCGCAGCCCTCGTTGCTGCTGGCAAAGGGGAATTCGGCGTCAGCTATCAGGAAGATGTGACCTACGCCCTCACTGGCGAAGAACCAATGCCGATCAAGGCGATCGCCACCGTCATCCAGCACAACACCTCCGGCTTTGCAGCGCTGAAGGATTCCGGCATCGAAGGGCCAGCGGATTTTGAAGGAAAAACCTACGCTGGCTGGCAATCCCCAAGCGAACAGGCCGTTATCGATGCAGTGATGACCGCTGCTGGTGCTGACCCATCCACCCTCACGATCGTCGGCTCCGACGGCAGCGGCGTGGCACAGCTCAACAACGGCATCGATCTGATCTGGGAATTCGAAGGCTGGGCCCTGACTCAGGCGCGTATGGACGGCATGGAATTCAACTACATGCCGCTGAACACCCTCGACGAACGCCTCGACTATTACACGCCAGTCATCATCACCAACGATGAAATGATCGAGAACGATCCGGAAACCGTACAGAAATTCATGAACGCTGTCAAGAAAGGCTATGAATACGCGATCGACAATCCAGAAGCTTCTGCCGAGATCCTCGCCGAATACATTCCTGAATACGACCTCGACTTCATCAAAGAAAGCCAGGCTTTCCTCTCTCAGGAATATGCACGCGACGCTGAATCCTGGGGCGTTATGAAAGACAGCGTCTGGGACGGCTACACCGAATTCATGCATGAAAACGGCCTCATTGACAAAACCATCCCAGCCAGCGATCAGTACACCAACGAATTTGTACAGTGATCAGGTGAAACGATGAAACTGGAAATCGACAAGCTTGCCGTCAGCTTTGACGGACGGACGATCCTGGGCGGACTCTCCTTCGACGTCGCAGACGGCGAATTTGTGAGCCTGCTCGGTCCTTCTGGCTGCGGCAAAAGCACCATCTTAAACGTTCTCGCCGGCATCGTCACGCCAGAAGGCGGCACCGTCCGCGTCGACGGCGCCACGATCAGCGGCACCAGCGAGCATTTTGCCTACATGCCACAGGAAGATCTGCTCCTGCCCTGGAAGAGCATCCTCGACAACGTTTGTCTCTATGGCGCCATCCACGGCACAAAAAAAGAAGCCGCCGAGCGCGCCCGCGCCCTCTTCCCAGTCTTTGGACTCGCTGGTTACGAAGACGCTTATCCAGATGCCCTCTCCGGCGGCATGCGCCAGCGCGCAGCGTTTCTGCGCACAGCCATGTGCCAGGCAGACATCCTGCTCCTCGACGAGCCCTTCGGCGCGCTCGACGTCATCACCCGCGGTGACATGCAGGACTGGCTCCAGAACATGCGCAGCCAGCTCGGCAAGACAACCCTTCTCGTGACCCACGACATCGACGAAGCCATCTATCTTTCCGACCGCATTCTCGTGCTGAGCGGTCGCCCGGCGTCCATCCGCGAAGAGATCACGATCAGCAAACGCGATCGCAGCCGCGACTGGCTCTACGCCCAGGGCGATCTGCGCACACGCATCCACCATCTGCTGAGTGAGGAGGCAAGCGCATGACTTTTGATGACAATCTTTTGAGCGACGCGCACATCCATCTTTCAGATTTCGCCGCGCGTTTTCTCGCCGCTCACGACGTACTCACCATCGTGAGCACCGCCACACCTGAAGAATGCAAAACCGCCCGGCAACTGGCCGCAGCAAATCCGTACGTTTTTGTCTCCGGCGGCATCCACCCCTGGCATCTGCCGCCAAAGAACGATGGCGGCTTTGAGATGATCAACGCCATAAACATGGTGGACATCCTCGGCGAGATCGGCCTCGATAACGTCTGGTGCGACAGCGACCTTGACGAGCAGCGCAAATGGTTTAGCGATCAGCTCAAGTTCGCCATAAACAGTGGGCGTCCCGTCGTGCTCCACATCAAGGGCATGGAGCAGGAAGCGCTGGAGATTCTCCGCCACCATCCCAACACCTACCACGTGCACTGGTACTCCTGCCCGGATTATCTCGACGACTACCTCGCCCTCGGCTGCTACATGAGCGTCGGCCCATTTCCGTCCATCGATCCAGCCGTTGCCGCCGTCGCCGAGCGCACACCGCTCGACCGTCTGCTCATTGAGACCGACGGCATCGACGCAGTGCGCTGGGCCACCGGCCGCGACGTCAGCGAGAATGATTATCCCGCCACCCTCATCCAGATCGCCAGCGAGATCGCCGAGATCCGCCACATGACCACCGAAGACGTGCTGCGCCAGACCCGCGACAACCTCTGGCGCTTCATCCACAGCTACTAAACAACAATCGCCGAACGTTTTCATTGCGAAAAACGTTCGGCGATTTTTCTTTATGTGAATTTACAATCTAAGTGCAACAAATAAAAATGACCCATAGAACTTCTGGT